>Ga0310834_100609_pt1 | contig 35448 bp, 26 predicted proteins | sample SM_ome_2_FD_201314 | JGI IMG/M metagenome (GOLD analysis project Ga0310834, IMG submission 201314) | Sorghum-adapted microbial communities enriched on stacked mutant (SM) sorghum from Joint BioEnergy Institute, Emeryville, California... ...
AAAGCCCTGTACGCGGGTTCGATTCCCGCACCCGCCTCGGGGGCGATTGGCGCAGCGGGAGCGCGCTTCCTTGACACGGAAGAGGTCACTGGTTCGAACCCAGTATCGCCCACCAGAGTTCTCGCAGGTCACAGGCCACGTCCCGGAGTCGGGAGGTGGCCTTTCTTGTTCCCCGGCCTCTCAGCCACCCCTGGGATCCCGACGTCGTCGGCCTGAGCGTCATCTGCCTCACATCGCGAACGCGGGGGCGAGATCCACCGGGGGCCTACCGGTCCGGCCGACGGCTGGGAGGGCGCTCCTTTCCGGCTGGGGTCATGCCGTACGGGCGACGGAACCGGCGAGCAGGGCGGGCCCGCCCCGGGCAGCGGCGTCCTGGCCGATCTCACTCCCACCAACAGGCGTGGAGCCACCTACGCTGGTGATCGAGCGAGACCCGCAGCGTCGCGCGGTCGCATAGCACCTTCGAACGCGTGTTCACCAGCACCTGGGAAGGCCGCCTCCTGTGACGTCCTACCCCGACCTGCTCGCCACGGCGTGCCGAGCAATGGACATCGCCCGGGAGATGTTCCTCACTCACTCGCCTGGTCAGCTCACGGCCAAAGGCGACCGTGACATGGCGAGCGAAGTGGACTACGCGATCGAGCGCAGACTGGCCGCCTACCTGCGTACGGCGACCCCGGACATCGGATTCCTGGGTGAGGAAGACGGCAACCGCGGGGAGCCCACCGAGCTCACCTGGGCGCTCGACCCGGTCGACGGCACCGTCAACTTCATCCATGGCAGCCCGCTGTGCGGCATCTCGCTCGCCCTGATCCAGGACCGGTCGCCGGTTGTCGGCGTCGTCGACCTTCCCCACCTGAACCTTCGTTACACCGCTTCGCTCGGCGCCGGTGCGTACTGCGGGGACAAGCGCCTGGCCGTCAGCACAGCCGCTACCCTCGCCGAGGCCGTGGTGGCGATCGGCGACTACGCCGTCGGCCCCGACGCCGCGGAGAAGAACCGCGTTCGTCTCGCCATCACGCAGCGGCTCGCCGCCTCCGCACAGCGAGTGCGGATGCACGGCTCCGCCGCGATCGACCTGGTGTGGTTGGCCGAGGGCCGCATCGACGGCGTGATCATGATGTCCAACAACCCGTGGGACACCGCCGCTGGCGTCATCATCGCCCGCGAGGCCGGCGCGTACGTCGCCGATCGCGACGGCACCGCCCACACCCGCGAATCGCGCGCGACGATCGCCGCGAACCCCACTCTGCTCCCGGCCCTGATCGAGATCGTCACCGAGGCGTCCGCCGCTCCGGCGTAAGCGGCGTCGGGCAGCCGCCCGATGTCAGGTCGCCCGGTGTCAGGAAGGCGTCCTTCCTAGGCACCAGGCGCCAAACGGCGTCCTTCCGGACAGGGACCTGACCGGGACGGGACCAGCCCACCGCAAGCCCTCAAAGACACACATGGGCCCCCTCGGCTGAGGGGGCCCATGTCGGCAGGGCGGCGTGACGTCGGTTACCCGGAGGCGCGGACCACCAGGTGGGTGTCCAGGACGGTGAGCGGCGGCCCGGCCGGCTCGCCCCGGATGCGGGCGACGAGCAGCCGCGCCATCTCCCGTCCCATCGCCTCGACCGGCTGGTGGACGGTGGTCAGCGGCGGGTCGGTCTGCCGGGCCAGCACCGAGTCCTCGAAGCCGACGACCGCCACATCGGCCGGGATGCGCCGGCCGTACTCGCGCAGGGTGCGCATGGCCCCCACCGCCATGAGGTCGGAGGCGCAGAAGACCGCATCCAGGTCGGGGTGGCGGTCCAGCAGGGTGCGCATCGCCCCGGCGCCGCTGGCCTCGGAGAAGTCCCCGTAGGCGATGAGCGACTCGTCGACGCGGACGTTCGCCTCGGCCATGGCGTCGCGGTAGCCCTGCAGACGCAGCACACCCACGCCCATGTCCTGGGGACCGGCGATGGCGGCGATCCGTTTCCGGCCCTGGGCCAGCAGGTGGGCGACCGCCGCCTTCGCCCCGCCCCCGTTGTCGGCGTCGACGCAGCTGATCATCCCGCTGTCCAGGTTGAGGTCGCCGCCGGGCTGGCCACAGATGACCACCGGCAACCCGCGTTCGGCGAGCAGGAGCGGCAGCCGGTCGGCCCCGTGCAGCGACATGAGCAGGACCCCGTCGACGTGCTGGCGGGTCAGGTGGTGCTCGACCCGCTCGCGTTCCCGCTTCGACTGGGCCATGGCCAGCCACAGCTGCATGGGGGTCTCCAGCAGCACCGAGTTGATGCCCCGGATGATGCCGGCGAAGAACGGCTCGGCGAAGACCCGTTCCTCGGACTCGGAGACCACCAGGGCGACCGAGTCGGTCCGCTGGGTCACCAGCGCCCGGGCCGCCCGGTTCGGGACGTAGCCCAGCTCCTCGATCGCCCGGATCACCGCGGCGCGGGCCGCCTCGGACACCTGGGGCGAGCCGTTGACCACCCGCGAGACCGTGCCACGGCCGACGCCGGCCCGCGCTGCGACCTCATCGAGCGTCGGCCGCCCCGCCGACCTCGCCCGCCGCATCGCCACTTGCTTTCCCCTTGCTCGCCGCCCGTCGGGTGCGTGCCGACGGGCACTTTGGCTTCGTCGTTACCGATTCTGCCGGGTCACGACGCTGGTCTCGGTTCGGGTGGGGCCGAGCCGGACGACGGTGTCGCCCCGTCCGGCACCAGCGGCTCGGGCGGCAGCGCCCGCTGGGCGATCACCGACGAGTACCACCGAGCGCTGGCCTTCGGAATGCGCCGCTGGTCCCGGTAATCCACATAGAACAGTCCGAATCGCCGGGTGTAGCCCCACGCCCACTCGAAGTTGTCCAGCAGCGACCACGCGAAGTACCCGCGCAGCGGCACGCCCTGGGTGATCGCGTCGTGGCACGCCCGCATGTGGGCGTCCAGGTACGCGCACCGCTCGATATCGTTCACCGAGCCGTCGGGGCCGACCACGTCGTCGAACGCCGCGCCGTTCTCGGTGACGTACAGCGGCACCGACGGGTACTCCGTGGCGACGCGCTTGAGCACCTCGGTGAGGCCGGGCGCGTCGATCTCCCACTCCATCGCCGTGACCGGAACGCCCCGGTAGACGAAGCGGACGGCCTCGCTGCCCACGCTCGCGCCCCGCGGGTCCGGGCCCCGCCAGTCGATGCGGCCGTGGGGGCCGGGCGGCGGCGCCGAGACCACGTGGCGGCTGTAGTAGTTGATGCCGAGCATCGACAGCGGCCGCGAGATGATGGCGAGGTCGCCGTCGCGCACGTGAGCGAAGTCGGTCACCGGAGCCAGGTCGGCCAGCACGTCCTCCGGGTACTGCCCGCGCAGCACCGGGTCGAGGAACAGCCGGTTGGACAGCCCGTCGATGCGCCGGGCCGCCTCGGCGTCCTCGGGGCTGTCCGTGGCCGGCGAGACCGCGTACAGGTTGAGCGTGATGCCCAGCTGCGTGTCCCGACCCTGCGCGCGCATGGCGTCCACCGCCAGCCCGTGCGCGAGCAGCAGGTGGTGCACGGCCCGAACGGCCGCCTCCGGCTCCCGCCGCCCGGGCGCGTGCTCGCCCGACGCGTAGCCGAGGAAGGCCGAGCACCACGGCTCATTGAGCGTGGTGAAGTGCTTGACCCGGTCCCCCAGCGCGTTGTGCACGATCTCTGCGTAGTCGGCGAACCGGTAGGCGGTGTCCCGCGACGGCCACCCGCCGGCGTCCTCCAAGGGCTGGGGCAGGTCCCAGTGGTAGAGGGTGAGCCACGGCTCGATCCCGGCTGCCAGCAGCTCGTCGACCAGGCGACGGTAGAAGTCGAGCCCGGCCGGGTTGACCGGCCCCGAGCCCGCCGGCTGCACGCGGGACCACGACACCGAGAACCGGTACGCGTTGAGGCCGATCGCCCGCATGAGGGCGACGTCCTCGCGGTACCGGTGGTAGTGGTCCACCGCGATGTGGCCCGTGTGGCCTTCCTTCACCGCCCCCGGCCGCTCGCTGAACGTGTCCCAAATGGACGGCGTGCGACCGTCGGCCGTCGTGGCCCCCTCGATCTGGTACGCCGCGGTGCCGGCACCGAAGAGAAACCCTTCCGGGAACCGACGCCCCCCGTTTTCCAGCGCCGCCGGGTCCACGGTGGCCTCCGCCGGCCGCGCGTCGCTGTGCTGCGAGCCCGGCTGGACGCTCGGCTCCGTCGACACTCCGCCCGCCCCTGAAGTGTTCACGCCTTGACCGCGCCTTCCATGATTCCGCCGATGATCTGCTTACCGAAGAAGAGAACTGCGAGGATGAGTGGGAGGATCGCGACCGCCAGGGCCGCGAAGACCAGGGAGTAGTCCGTGTAGTAGGTGTACGAGATGAACCCGAGCGTGACCTGCAGGGTCGGGTTCTCCGGAGAGAGGACCGCCCGCGGCCACAGGTAGTTGTTCCACTGCTCCATGAAGGTCAGCAGGGCGAGCACCGCCGCTCCCGGCGCCACCGCCGGCAGCACCACGCTGGAGTAGATGCGGAAGGTGCTGCACCCGTCGACCCGGGCCGCCTCGATCAGCTCGTCCGGCACGGCGCTGAGCGTGTACTGCCGCATGAGGAACACGCCGAACGCGCTGGTGAGGAAGGGCAGGATCACCGCCCAGATGTCGTAAACCAGGCCCCACTGCTGCATCATGCCCCACAGCGGGATCAGGCCCAGCTGGGTCGGGACCATCATGGTCACCAGGATCGTGAGCATGAGCGCGTTGCGACCCCGGAACTTCAGCTTCGCGAAGGCGAACCCGGCCAGCGTCGAGGTCAGCACGACGCTCACCGTGACCACGGTCGACACGATGATCGAGTTGATCATGCCCTTCCAGAAGCGCACGTCATCCCGGGCGAGCGCCTTGCTGAAGTTGTTGAAGAACTCGCCGCCCGGCAGCCACGGCGGAGTCGGGCTGTTCAACGCGTCCAGCGACCGGGTCGCGACGACGAACACGAAGTACAGCGGATAGATGGAGATTAGGCTGACCAGGGTCAGTCCGATGTAGACCCACGGGCTGGTCCGGCGCACGCCCCGACGCCTTCTTGCCATGACCGTCCTCACCTCGCCGTCCGCCGGATCAGCAGGAAGTTGCCGATCGACGCCATGATGATCAGAAGGAACAACGACCAGGAGATGGCGGCCCCGTACCCTGCGTTGTTGAAGCTCACCATCGAGTTTTCGTACATGTACATGGTCAGGGTCTGCACCTCACGCGCGTCGCCACCGCGGACGGTGTAGCCGTAGGTGTAGATGACCGGCTCGGTGAACAGCTGCAGACCGCCGACGATCGACACGATGGTGACGAACAGGAAGGTGGGTCGCAGCATCGGGAAGGTGACCGACCAGAACTGCCGCCAGGGACCTGCGCCGTCGATGGCGGCCGACTCGTACAGGTCCCGCGGGATGGCCAGCATGCCGGCGAGCAGGATCAGCGCGTTGTAGCCCGTCCACCGCCAGTCCACCATGGTGGCCACCGCGGTCCAGTAGGACCAGAAGCCGCCGGAGCCGTGCCAGTCGATGGGGCCGATCCCGACCAGGCCCAGGGCCCAGTTGATGACACCGGTGTCCTTGAACAGGGTCAGGAAGATGATGCCGACGGCCGTCACCGACGTGGCGTTGGGCAGCAGGATCGCCAGGCGGAAGAACGTCCGGCCCCGCAGCAGCGGGCGGTTGAGCATGGCCGCGATCAGCAGCGCGAGCGCCAGCTGGGGGATCGTCGCGAGCAGGAAGACCCCGAAGGTGTTCCGCATCGCGTTCCAGTAGTACGGATCGTCGAGCATCCGCACGTAGTTGTCGAGCCCGATGAAGACCGGTGGGTCGAAGCGCGCGTTCGCCAGGTCCCAGTCGTAGAACGACATGTACAGCGTGCGGAACATGGGGTACGCGCCGAAGATCGCGAACACCACGAAGAACGGCAGGATGTACAGGTAGGGCGAGACCTTCAGGTCAAGCCGGTTCAGCAGCGCCCGGCGGCGCCGGACGGGCTCGGGCTGCTGTGTCTGGGGTGGTTGCGGCGGCGCGGTCGTCAGAGCCATGGCTGGAATCCTCGGCGGTCGCGGGGTCCACAAGTGGTGCGGGCGGTGCGCCCGGTCGGGGGTTGGCGCGTGGCCGTACGTGCCGTACGGCCTCGCCCCGTCGGACCGGCCTCGGTGGCGCCCGGGGTGCCCGAGCGCCACCGAGTTACCTATCTGTCCGGCTCAGCGAGCCCAGTCCGTCAGTACGAGCCCTGGAGCGGGACGTCCCTCAGGAACTGTTTGAAGGCCTCTTCGCGGGTCATCTGGCCCTGCTCGAAGAGTCGAGCCGCCGGCTCCATCGCCCGCTCACGGATGTCGGCGTGCCGCGGACCGTAGACCACCGGGTCGATCTTCTGCACGGTCTCACCGAAGATCCGGCCGGTCGGAGCGTTGTTGAAGTACGGGTTGGTGTAGTTCTGGAAGTCGGCGTTCGCCAGCGCCTCCAGGTTGGTCGGCAGCGGACCGGCCTCCTTGAAGGCCTCGATCTGGCCGTGAGCGTCGGTCAGGAACCGGGCCAGGCGGGCCGCCCACTCCGGGTACTTGGTGGTGACCGGAACGGCGAGCCAGGAGCCGCCCCAGTTGCCACCGCCACCGGGCACGGCGGCGATGTCCCACTTACCGGCGTTCTCCTCACCCGAGTTGGCCTCGACGATACCGGTCATCCAGGACGGGCAGAGGGTGGCGGCGAAGGTGCCGGTCTTGAAGCCCTCCGACCACTCCGACGACCAGGTGGCCACCTTGGCGGTGATGTCGGCCTCGACCATCGCCTCGGCGAGGTCCCACGCGTCCTTCACCGCCTGGCTCTGGGCCGCGACGAGGTCCTCGGCCTCCGTGCCGCCGCCCTTGTAGAGCTGGTAGTCCTCGGTGTAGTAGATCTCGCCACCGGTCTGCACGATCCGGGCGGACATCGCGGTGGTCACCGAGTCGAGCAGGGCCCTGCCGGTGGCCTCGCGGTACTGCTTACCGACCTCGATGAAGTCCTCCCAGGTCGGCCACAGCGCCGAGACCTCGTCCCGGTCGGTCGGCAGCCCGGCCTCCTCGAAGAGGTCGATCCGGTAGCAGACACCGAGCGAGCCGACGTCAGTGGGCAGGCCGAACAGCTTGCCGTTCGGCGCGATGCCGAGCTTGAACTTCCACTCGATGTACTCGTTGTCGATGTTGCCGACGTACGGCCGCAGGTCGATGAAGTTCGCCGGGTTGAACCGGGTGATGATGCCTTCCTCGAGAGCCACGATGTCGCCCGCGCCCTGGCCGGTGGCGAGGTAACGGACGAGCTGCGGCGTGTAGTCGCCCAGCTGCGCGACGTTGCGGATCTCGACCCGGACGCCGTGCTCCTGCTCGAACTGCTGGGCCAGCGCCCGGTACCCGAAGTCGCCGAAGGTGTCGACGACGAGGACCTCCGGCTTGGCGCCGGGGTCGGTCGGCTCGTCGCTTCCACACGCGACGGCCGCGCCGAGCGCGACCGTCGACACGCAAGCAACCGCCGCCACTCGGCTGAGGCGGTGCTTCGTAACGCTCATCCCGGACCCCTCTCAGGTCGTGATGTGTGATTGGACGGTGCGGCCCCTGCGCTGCCCAGCGCCGCGTTCGGTGTCCGCCACCGTGGCGTGTGACCTGCGCAAACGCCACACCAGAGCCGCATCATGTGGTCGGAGCCACATGTGGCGGGAGCGCTCCCACAGCAAACCGCCATGACGAGCCAGTGTCAATGGGTCCATGGGAGCGTTCCCAATTCGTTACCAACAGATGTCGCCTGAGCACCCTTGTAGCCCACAACTGTCCGGATTTGCGAAGTTCTGTACGCGCAGAGGACCGCCGAGCAACCGGAACGGTGACATATGACGATGAAAGCGCTCCCACGCGCGCAGACGACCGCCAGAAAACGCTTCCAGCCAGCGCGGGCGGCCGATCGTTGGCGACCCACCTGCCAGACTAGGCTGGACAGCGTGATCTGTCTGCCCTGCCGTGAGGGCCGGCATGAGCGATGCCGGGGCGGCACCTGGTGCGACTGCCAGCACCGCTCCCAGAAGCCGGGCGAACCGGCGACCGGCCGGCCCGGAGAGTAGCCGCCAGCAGCCGGACCACTTCCGGACCGACCCGTCCGATCGGCCACCCGTCGGGGCGCGACGGGTCGCCACCCCACCGGATCGTCCCGCCCGAGTTGCGGCGAAAGGCGGCGTTTGCCGAGATCCGCCCGGTGTCCGGAATCGCCGCAGCGGCGCGGCTGCCGGGAGTTGTCGCCCGGATCGGGCAGGATGCCTCGCATGACGAGGGCGGGTGGTCCGGGCGATGGCGCGGCGTACGACGTTCAGCTCGGGGATGGGCACCTCGGAAACGGGCACCTCAACGACGGCCACCTCGGCGACGGGCCGGCGATCGGACGGGTGCTGGGGACGCTGGACGCCACCCCCTTGCAGTTCTGGGTGGCGGTGAGCCCGGGGGCGTACCTCCAGCTGGACGACGTGGTGGTCACGACCCGCGTGCTGCCCGGCGGCGCGCCCGTGACGATCTCCGGGGTCGTCACCCAGGTCCGGGCCCGGCACGAGGGCGCCAGCTTCGACTCCGACGTCTTCGCGATCGCCGACGGCACGCTGCCCGCCCAGATCCAGGAGGCGGCCGAGATCACCACCACCCGGGTCGAGCCGGAGGTGTACGTGCCGCCGGAGCCGGGCGCCGTGGTCCGGCGGGCGGGCGGGTCCGAGCGGGACGGCGCCCTGTACTTCGACCGGATGGACAAGCGCATCCCGATCGGCTTCGGCCGGGACGGGGAGCCGCTGTACATCAACGCCGAGTTCCTCGACGGCACCCGCGGCGCCCACGTGTCGATCTCCGGCATCTCCGGCGTGGCGACCAAGACCAGCTTCGCCACCTGGCTGCTCTACGCGGCGTTCCGCTCGGGAGTGCTGGGCGGCGCCGGCGAGACCACGAACACCCGGGCGCTGATCTTCAACGTCAAGGGTGAGGACCTGCTCTTCCTCGACCATCCGAACACGCGCATCGACGAGACGGTCGAGGCGGCGTACGCGAAGCTGGGCCTGCCGGTCGGCCCCTTCCCGGACGTCCAGGTCTACGCCCCGCCCCGGTCCGGCGACCCGACCGGCGCCCCTGACGTGGCCAGCCGCATGACCGGCGTGGACGCCTTCTACTGGACGGTCGCCGAGTTCTGCATCGAACGCCTGCTGCCCTTCGTCTTCGCCGACGCCGACGACGACCGCCAGCAGTACACGATGGTCGTGCACGCGGTCGCCGCCCACCTGGCTCGCGTGGCCGAGCCCGCGGACGGCGGCGTGGTCATCGACGGCCGGCGGGTGGGCTCCTACGAGGACCTCGTCGACCTCATCCAGGACCGGCTGCTGGACGAGGAGACCCGGCCCGACTGGACCGGCTCGGCGGTCGGGCTCGGCACGGTCAACGCGTTCCTGCGCCGGCTCATCTCCAGCAAGCGCGACCTGTCCCGGCTGATCCGGGGCGACCTGCCGACCGACCGGCCCCACGGGGTCAACACCGCGGAGAGCAAGCAGGTCACGGTCGTGGACCTGCACAACCTGCCCGACCGGGCCCAGCGGTTCGTCGTCGGCGTGATCCTCAAGTCCGAGTTCGAGCGCAAGGAGAAGTCCGGCACGCGCAAGCCGCTGCTGTTCGTGGTGCTCGACGAGCTCAACAAGTACGCGCCGCGGGACGGCACCTCGCCGATCAAGGAGGTGCTGCTGGACATCGCCGAGCGCGGACGGTCGCTGGGCGTGGTGCTGATCGGGGCGCAGCAGACGGCGTCCGAAGTGGAGCGTCGCATCCTGGTCAACTCGGCCATCAAGGTGACCGGGCGGCTCGACGCGGCCGAGGTGAGCCGGCCCGAGTACGGCTTCCTGCCGCCCGCGCAGCAGAAGCGGGCCCTGATCGCCAAACCCGGCACGATGTTCGTCAACCAGCCGGACATCCCGGTGCCGCTGGTCGCCGAGTTCCCGTTCCCCGCCTGGGCCACGCGGCACGAGGAGGCCGGGACGCCGCCGGCCGGCACGCTGCGCTCGGCGGTGACCGCGACCGACGCGTTCGCGGTGGTCGCGGCCGCCCGCCGGCAGACCGTGCCCGACGACGAGATCCCGTTCTAGGAGCACCCGTGAAACTGCTGCACACCTCCGACTGGCATCTCGGGAAGGTCCTCAAGGGACAGTCCCGGATGGACGAACAGATCGCCGTGCTGCGGCAGATCGTCGACATCGCCGAGCGCGAGCGGCCCGACCTGGTGATCGTGGCCGGGGACATCTACGACACCGCCGCCCCGTCGGCCGAGACCGAGAAGGTGGCCGTCCGCGCCCTGTCCGCCCTGCGCCGGCACGCCGCCGCCGTCGTCGTGATCGCCGGCAACCACGATCACGGGCCGCGCCTGGACGCGCTGCGCACCTGGGCCGAGGGAGCCGGCATCACCCTGCGCGGGCTGGTCAGCAGGCCGGAGGACCACCTCATCACCGGGACCACGCCCGCCGGCGAGGCGTGGCGGCTGGCCGCGCTGCCCTTCGTCTCCCAGCGGTACGCGGTGCGGGCCTCGGAGATGTTCGAGCTCTCGGCCGCCGAGGCGTCGGCCACCTACGCCGACCACGTAGCCCGGCTGCTGGCCACCCTGACCGCCGACTTCCGCGACGGATCGGAGACGGTCAACCTCATCACCGCGCACCTGACCGTCGTCGGCGGCAAGACCGGCGGCGGGGAGCGCGACGCCCACACCATCGAGGCGTACTCGGTGCCGTCGACCATCTTCCCGTCGTCGGCCCACTACGTCGCCCTGGGCCACCTGCACCGCCGCCAGCAGGTGCCGGGCCCCTGCCCGGTGCACTACTGCGGCTCCCCGATCGCCGTGGACTTCGGCGAGGAGGAGAACAAGCCGTCGGTGTCGCTGGTCGAGGTCACGGCGCGCACCGCCCCGCGGGTCACGCCGGTGCCGCTGACGGCGGCGGTGCCGCTGCGCACGGTCCGCGGCACCCTGGCCGAGCTGCGCGCGCTGACGGTCGACCCGGCCGCCTGGCTGCGCGTCTACGTGCGCGAGGCGCCCCGGGCCGGCCTCAAGGAGGAGGTGCAGGAGCTGCTCCCCCGGGCGCTGGAGGTGCGCATCGACCCCGACGTGGTGGCGTCGACCACGAAGGGCACCACCCGCACGCCCAGCACGACCGCCCGCTCGCCGCGCGAGCTGTTCGCCGAGTACCTCGCCGCCCGCGGGGTCGACGACCCGGCGGTGGCGGCGCTGTTCAACGAGCTGTACGAGGAGTGCGTCACGCCGGGCAGCGTGGGGGTGAGCGCATGAGACCGCTGCGCCTGGACCTGCACGGGTTCACCGTCTTCCGGGAACCCACCACAGTGGACTTCACCGACGCGGACTTCTTCGCCCTGGTCGGGCCCACCGGCTCGGGCAAGTCCACCATCCTCGATGCGATGTGCTTCGCTCTCTACGGCACCGTGCCCCGGTGGGGCGACCGCCGTCGCATCGAGAACGCGCTCGCCCCCTCGACGGCCCAGGCCAAGGTCCGGCTCGTGTTCGAGGCGTCCGGGGCCCGGTTCGTCGCCACCCGCGTGGTGCGCCGCGACAGCAAGGGCCGGGTCAGCACCGCCCACGCGGGTCTCGAGCAGCTCCCCCCGGACTTCGACCTGCGCACGTTCGACGCCGCGGTGGCCGAGCGCGGCGAGGCGGCCGGGGCCGGGCGGGACCAGGGCGGGCTGGTGGGCACCGTGCTGGCCGGCACCTGGTCCGAAATGGAGGAAGCCGTCCTCGACGCGGTCGGCCTGCCGTACGAGCAGTTCACCAGCTGCGTCATCCTGCCGCAGGGCGAGTTCGCCCGCTTCCTGCACGCCAAGCCGGCGCAGCGCCAGGAGATCCTGGTCAACCTGCTCGGGCTGCACATCTACCAGCGCATCGGCGAGCGGGCCGGCCTGCGGCAGCGGGAGGCCGAGGCGAAGGTGGCGGCGACCCGCAGCCTGCTGGCCGAGCTGACCGGGGCCGACGACGCCGCGCTGGCGGCGGCCGAGCAGGCGCTGTCGGCGGCGCAGACCGTGGTGCGCGACGTGGAGGAGCTCCTGCCTGCGCTCGAGGAGGCACACCGCGCCGGCGAGGCCGCGCAGGCCGAGCTGACCGCGGTCGAGCGCGACCTGGCGGCGCTGCAGTCGGTGCGGCCGCCCGCCGGCCTGGCCGGGCTGCACAGCGAGGTCAGCGCGGCCCGGGACGCGGCCGCGGTCGCGCAGGCGGCCGTCGAGGCGGCCGAGGACCAGGAAGAGAAGGCGCGGGCCGAGCTGGCCGCGGCCGGGGACCGCACCGAGTTGACCCGCCTGCTGGACGCGCACGCCGAGCGCGCCCGCCTGAACACCCGGCTGACCGAGGTGGCCGAGGCGCTCGCCACCGCGACCGCCGACCACGAGCGGGCCGCGGCCCGGCTGGCCAAGGCGCGGGCCGAGGTGGAGAAGACCGCAGCGGCGGTCCGGGCGGCCCAGGCCGACGTGGAGGCGGCCACGACCGCGGATCGAGCCGCGTCGCTGCGCGTGCACCTGGTCGCGGGGCAGCCCTGCCCGGTCTGCGAGCAGCCGGTCACGACCATCCCGGCGACCGGGAGCCCGCGGCTGCGGGCGGCCCGGGAGAAGCTCGCCCGGGCCGAGAAGGCGGCACAGGCTGCGGCCGAGACGGAGCGGACCGAGGATCGGGCGCTCCGGGAGGCCGACCGGCGGCTGGCCGCGGTCACCGCCAAGCACCAGGAGTCGGCGGCCCGGCTGGCCGCGCTGGAGTCCACACTCGACGGTGCGCCGGACGTCGCGGCGGTCCAGGCGGCGCTGGCCGCGATCGCCGAGAAGGAGAAGGCGGTGGCCGCCTGCGCCGAGGCGGTCCGGACGGCCCGGCAGTCGGTGCGCGCCGCGGCCGGCCGGCTCGCCACGGCCGAGGAGCGGCTGCGCCGGGCGTGGCAGGAGTACGACCGGGCCCGGGACGCCGTCGCCGCCCTGGGCCCGCCGAGCGCGGACCGGGAGCGCATCGTCGAGTCCTGGCAGGCGCTGGACGCGTGGGCGCGCGACCGTACGGCCGACCGGTCCCGCGACCGCGACGCCTGCCTGGCCGCGGCGGAGAAGGCCTTGGCCGCCCTGACCGACGTGACCGGACGGCTCGACGCGCTGCTCGCCCCCACCGGCGTCGCCGTGACGACCCGTGACGCGGCCGGCTACCGCCAGGCGGCGGCGCTGGCCGTCGAGCGGGCCCGGGCCGCGCGGGACCGGGTGCTGGAGCGGCGGGAGCGGGCGGCCCGGCTGACCGAGCAGATCGAAGCCCACGAGCGCGAGGCGCGAGTCGCCAAGGCGCTGGCCCAGCACCTGCGGGCCAACCAGTTCGAGCGCTGGCTGCTCACCGAGGCGCTCGACGCGCTGGTGGAGGGCGCGTCGCGGATCCTCAACGACCTGTCCAACGGGCGGTACGAACTGACCCACAAGGACGGGGAGTTCTCGGTCATCGATCACTGGGACGCGCGCATCCCCCGCGCGGTACGGACGCTGTCGGGTGGCGAGACGTTCCAGGCGTCGCTGTCGCTGGCCCTGGCGCTGTCGGAGCAGCTCGCCGGGCTGTCCAGCGCATCGGCCAGCCTGGAATCGATCCTGCTCGACGAGGGCTTCGGCACGCTCGACCCGGACACCATGGACACCGTGGCGGCGACGCTGGAGAACCTCGCCGCCCGCGGCGACCGGATGGTGGGGGTCGTGACCCACGTGACCGGGCTCGCCGAGCGGATCCCGGTGCGCTTCGAGGTGAGCCGGGACGCCCGGGGCACGGCCCGGGTCACCCGGGTGTCGGTGTGAGTGGGTCGAATGTCGCACCCATCTGACACCCTGACGGACGTGGCAGACCGAGCCGTGACCGACCGCGCCGGACCGCTGGCCGACGCCCAGGTGGGCGGCGTGAAGCTGTTCGTCGACGCCTGGGACCCGGCCTACGGCGCGGCGATCGAGGCCGAGGCCGAGCCCACGGGCGAGAGCAGCGCCCAGGTCCGGCTCGAGGTCGAGCGCGACCCGTCGGCGTGGGCCCCGGTGACGCCGGCCCCGGGGCGGACGGTGCCGAGCACGGTCCTGCTGGTCGACGGTGTCCGGCGCATCGACGCGCACATCTACGTCGAGGAGGGCGACGGCACCGTCCACACCGGACTGGCCGCCTCGTACGCCGCTGGCGTAGTGCGATGCGACCTGCGGCGCGGCAGCGCCAACGTGGCCGGGGCCCGGGTGGTGCGCGGCTTCTTCACCTCCAGCCTCGACGCCGCCGACATCGTCACCGGCCACGCCCGCTACCAGGTGCACCGGGTGGCGAGCGTCGAGCTGGCCCAGATCAAGCAGGCGATCCAGGCCCGGCTGCGCGCACTGGAGATCGAGGTCTCCACCCTGGCCCGGGCCACCACCGAGACCCTCGGCCCCGACTACGCCGCCGACGACGACCTGCTCGTGCTCGACGGACCGCTCACCGGCCGCGACCAGCTCCCCCGCGCGCTGGGCTACGTGAAGACCCACCGGGTGCAGTACCTGCCGCCCGAGCTGTCCAGCGTGGTCGGCCGGCTCGGTCCCGGGCAGCGCACCCCGGTGTTCCTGCTCGGTACCTCGTGGCACCGCTACACCTGGTACCTGCGGCTGCCCGGCGGGGGTCGCGCGCCGTGGGCCGGGGTGGTGCGGGTCGAGTGCTCGGCCGACCTGGCCAAGTCCGAGGCGATCGCGCTCGCCGACCTCGCCACGCTCACCCTGCCGCGGTTCGCCTCCCACCCGTACAAGGACCCCCGCGCGCCGCAGAACCTGACGCCGATCGCCGGGCTGGAGCGTAAGCTGCGCGGCATGCTCGGAGACCAGCGCCTGCTGCTGCGCGGGCTGGCCGCCGCCACCGCCCGGCACCCCGCGGCATGAGTCGTACGGTCACGCCCGGCATGAGCCGTACGGTCACCCGCACGCTCGCCGTCCCCGACGAGTACGACTTCGTCGGCACGGTCGGGCAGTTGCCCATGGGCCGGCACGACCCCTGCCAACGCCTCATCGACGGGGTCTTCTGGTGGGTGACGCGCACGCCCGACGGTCTGGCCACGCTGAGCCTGCGGCGCGAGGGCGGCCGCCTGCTCGCCACCGGCTACGGACCCGGGGCCGAGTGGGTGGTCGAGCAGGCCGACGGCGTGGCCGGGCTGCGCGACGACGTGTCGGGCTTCGCCGAGGTGGCGGCCCGCCACCCCCTGGTGGCGCAGCTGGCCCGCCGGCACCGGGGGCTGCGGCTCCCCGCGACCGGCCGGGTCTACGAGCGCCTGTTGCGCACCATCCTCGAGCAGAAGGTCACCGGCACCGAGGCGTACCGGGCGTACGCCGCCACGGTGCGGTACTGCCACCGCATCACGGGCGCGCAACCCGCCCCCGGCCCCGCCGTGGGCCTGCTCCCCCCGCCGGACCCCGACACCGTGGCCACGGTGCCGTACTGGGTCCTGCACCGCTTCGGCGTCGAGCAGCGTCGCGCCGACACGCTCGCCCGGGCGTCGGTCAACGCCCCCCGTCTGGAGCGCTGCCGCGACTCCGCCGAGGCGACCCGCCGCCTCACCGCCATCCCTGGCATCGGCCCATGGACATCGGCCGAGGTGGTGCGGGTGGCGTACGGCGACCCGGACGCGGTGTCGGTCGGCGACTGGCACATCCCGCACACCGTGGCCTGGGCGCTGGCCGGTCAGGTGCGGGCCGGCGCGCGGTCGGCCGGGCCCGATGCTCGCGCCGGCGCGCTGAGCCCGGCCGACGTCCGGATGCTGGAGCTGCTCGAGCCGTTCCGCGGACACCGCGGTCGGGTCTGTCTGCTGCTGGAGCACGCCGGCTACGCCGCCCCCCGGTTCGGCCCCCGGATGCCGATCCGCTCCTTCGCCACGTTCTAACCCCCGCCACGTTCTAACCCCCGCCACGTTCTAACCCCCGCCAGTGCCCAGCCACGTTCCGGTCCCCGCCCCTGGGAATCCCGCTACGGCCTGACCCCGTCACACACCAACCACCCGACGATCTTGGCCGAGGTCGCGCGACAGAGTATCGACGATGACGGATCGGCCAAGATCGCGGGTGGTGGTCGGGGTCAGCGGACACCATGGTGGGCGTCAGGTGACCACGATGATCGGGGTCAGTTGACCCAACCGGCCGGGGTCAGTTGACCACGTACAGCAGGCGGTTGGGCGAACCGGAGCCGGGGCTGGTGACGACACCCGTGGTGGCGTTGCTGATCAGGAAGTTCGTGACCTGGCTGGGGCTCCACGACGGGTTCGCCGACAGGACCAGCGCGGCCGCGCCCGCGACGTGCGGCGAAGCCATCGACGTGCCGCTGATCGTGTTCGTGGCCGTGTTGCTGGTGGACCACGCGGACGTGATGCTCACCCCGGGCGCGAAGATGTCCAGGCAGCTGCCGTAGTTGGAGAACGAGGCGCGGGCGTCGGTGCTCGTGGTCGCGCCCACGGTGATCGCCGACGGCGCCCGAGCCGGCGAGTAGTTGCAGGCGTTGGCGCCGGAGTTCCCGGCCGCCACGACGTAGGTCACGCCCGAGGCGACCGAGTTGGCGACCGCGTTGTCGATCGAGGTGCTCGCGCCGCCGCCGAGGCTCATGTTCGCCACGGCCGGCTTCACGGCGTTGCTGGTGACCCAGTTGATGCCCGCGACCACACCGGAGGTCGTGCCGTTACCGGAGCAGTTGAGCACCTTCACCGCGACCAGCCGGACCTGCTTGGCCACGCCGTATGTCGATCCACCGATCGTGCCGGCGACGTGGGTGCCGTGGCCGTTGCAGTCGGTGTTCTGCCCGCCGGCGAAGTTGGCCCCCCACGTGGCGCGGCCGCCGAACTGGCTGTGCGTGATCCGAATGCCGGTGTCGATCACGTACACCCGCACGTTGGACGCCGTGTTCGGGTACGTGAAGGTCCCGCTCAGTGGACGGTTACGCTGATCGATGCGGTCCAGGCCCCACGGCGGATTGGTCTGCGTCGCTTCGAGCGTGATCACGCGGTCCTGCTCGACGTAGGCCACCGCCGGGTCGGCGGCCAGTCTCTTCGCCTGGCCCGGGCTCAACGTGACCGAGAACCCCGTCAGCGCCGCGTCGTAGACCTCGCCGACCGATCCGCCGTACCGGCTGGCCAGCCCCAGCGCCTTACCCGCGAACGCTCTCCTTCGCGCGGGCGGTGCCGGCCACCCCCACGACGTCGGACTTCAACACCACCAGGTAACGACCCTCGATCGCACCCGGTGCCGCTTCACCGATGATCTCGCCAATCGGTGCCGCATTGGCGGGGCCCGCCGCGCCGAGCGTGACGGCGGCCGCCACTGTGGTCACGGCCGCCAGCAGCAACGCTCGCCGGCGCATCTGAGGAAGACCAGACATTCCCCACTCCTCAATGTGCTGGCACGCCGGGCCGCGGGGTCTCCGCGGCCCCGCCGCGTGCGACCTAACGGTCAGACGATGATAGATAGAGAAGCCTGGTTTCCGTATCTAGGGAGAACCCTTGTATTCAAGCATTGATCAATGATCAAGATATAGGGACCCGCGAATGCGGCGCGTTGCGAAAAGGTAAAACTTGCAAATTGCCGTTTGTCTTCGACCGCAGAAATCGTTATCGCCGATCTCGGATCTCCGGACGGCGGGCCGGACGCCGACCGGGACGGCTGACCACAGTAGACAGGGCCGGACGGGCTCACGCGTCCGGCGCCGTCGGCGGTCGGCGTCCGGTCCGGCCAGGCCGGGGATCACCCACGATGGGCGCGACGTCACCGCGGTAGGCGAGCCGGCTCGGCCAACCACCTCGGGACGCCAAAGACCGTCACCACGACCGCGGCATACCACCGCTACCGCAGCGATACCACCACCCACCGCGGCGGCGTGCGGTCGGGTCGCGTCAGGGCCGTCGTCCGGCCGGGCCCGTCGGTGTCGTCCTGGCCCAACCGTTGCCCGATATCATGCCAGGCATTATATTGCTCGCATGAGCATGAGCGAGCCGACCTTCTTCGTCCTCACCGCGTTGGTCGGCGAACCACGGCACGGATACGGAATCGTGGGCGAGGTCGAGCAGCTCTCGGGCGGCCGGGTCCGGCTGAAGATCGGCTCTCTGTACGGGATTCTCGACCGCCTGGTCAGCGACGGGCTCGTCGAGCTCGATCGCGAGGAGGCGTACCAGGGGCGCTTGCGTCGCTACTACCGCATCACCAGCGCGGGCCTGGAGGCCGTCCGCGCCGAGGCGGCCCGCCAGGCGGCCAACGCTCGAGCCGCCACCCGGCGCCTGCGGTCGGTCAATCTCCAACTGGGTGAGGCGTCGTAACCGGGAACTGGCACGCCGCTACCGGCGGCTGCTGCGCCGGTCAGCTACCGCCGGGCGTGGGAAGGACATGGTCAGCTCGGGCTGCTCGGGGGCATGGTGCTGCTGCTCGCCCTCGTCACGCTCCGGCGCCCGCGGCCGCGCTGGCTGCTCGTCGCCGCGGCCTTCGGCGCCGCCGACACCGTGACCCACGGGTCCGCCTTCCTCCCGGCCGTCAGGCGGCCGGACGGGCCGCGGCCGGCTCGGCGGTGGCCCTGGTTCCACCTCGCGCTGGCCGCGCTCGCGGTCGCCTGCGCCGCTACCGGTGCGCTGGCCGTGCGCCGGCTCCCGCGCTCGGTACCGGCCTGACCCACGAATGTCCACAGGCGACACGTCGGTCGGGTGACCGGCCCCCCTACCGCGGTCGGGAGCCCGACCGGCCAACCACGAGGACCGACGATCACTACGACACCCGGCTCAACCGACATCGGCCCGACAGGCATCGGCGGAACGGACAACGGACCCTCGGTGCGACGGCGGGACGAGCCGACGGGTCGGGCGTACGAAGCCCGATCAGGCCGGTCCGGACGCGACCCGGCGCGGTGGGCGGGTCGTGGCATTATGCCTGACGTGAGCGCCCCCTCCCCCGATGTTCCGGCCGGCCCGGCCGTCATTGTCGGCGTGGACGGGTCGGGGCGCACGCACCGGCTGGGCCAGATCGCGGCGGCCGCCGCGGCCCGGGGAGTGATCCGGGTCAACCCACCGATCGGGGACACGGCCCAGCTCGACGCCGACCTCGCCGCCGTGGGCGAGCGCCTGGTGCTCGTCGACGACGCGCACCGGCTCACCGAGGACCAGGCCGCGCGCCTCGTGGCGGCCGCCCGGCGCGGAGTCGCGATGGTGATCGCCCGGCGCCCGACGATCCCGACCCCGGCGCACGCGGAACTCGACGAGGCGGTGGGCGGCCCGGTGGAGCAACTGCGACCGCTCGATGAGACCGGGGTGGCCCGCATCCTGAGCGCGCGGACCGGCCACGCGGTCTCCCCCGAACAGGTCGCCGACGTGTGGGCGAGGTCGGGCGGGCTGCCGGCGATCGTGGCCGCGCTGGCCGAGGCGCCCGCCGACGGGCCGAACCCGTCGCTCGTGGCCCGCATACATCGGCGTCTCACGATGGTTCCGCCGCCCGTGGCCGCGCTGGCCAAGCTGCTGGCGCTGCGGCTCGACCTGCCGGACACCGTGCTGGCGGCCGCGGCGCGGCTGGACCCGGCCGAGCTCGGCCCGGCGATCCGGGAGCTGACCGACCAGGGCATGGTCCTCGCCGGCGCCGAGACGATGATCCCGGCGGTCGCCGACGCCCTGCTGGCCGACCTGCCGGCGGCGGAGCGTCGTCGGGTGCACGAGTCCGTGGCGTCGGCGCTCATCGCGGTGGGGGCCGATCCACTGACCGCGGCGACCCAGCTGAGGGCGGCCCGCGCGTACGTGCCGGCCTCGGCCGCCGTCTTCGCCGCCGCGGCGGAACGGCTGCGCTTCGACGACCCGGCCGCGGCCCTCGGCTGGTACGACGACGCCACCACCGCGGGCGCCGACCCGGCGAGCATCGCGGTGGGCCGGGCCGAGGTCGCCGTCCTCCTGGGACTGTCGACCGACGCCCCGACCGCGGCCGGTCCCGACCAGGCGACCCGGGCCGGGACCGTCGCCGGAGCGATCGAAGCCCATCACGGCCGGTGCGACCGGGCGGCCGAGGCGCTGCTCGCGGCCGGCGGCCCCGGTCCCCTGCTCGCCATCCCGTCACTCGTCGCCGTCGGCGACCTGGCGCGCGCCCGGAGCGTCGACGTGTCCGGCGTGGACGCACCGGTGGCGCTCCGGCGGCTGGCCGAGGCCGCCCTGACCGCGGCCACCCGTCCGGCCGCGGCGGTGCCGCTGTTCATCGAAGCGGCGGAGGCGCTGGAACGCACGCCGCCGACGACCGTGCTGCCCGACACCGCGCACGCGTTGGGTGCCGTGCTCTCGAGCATCGTGGGCGACGTCGCCTCGGCCGAGCACCTGCTCGAACGGGCCATCGCCCTCGGGTACGGCGGCCCGGCCTTCGTGGCGCGTCACCGGCTGCTGCTCGCCTGGGTCCGCATGCGGGGAGGCCGGTACGACACGGCGCTGCTCGAGCTGGGCCAGGGGTCCACCAGGCTGCCCGAGCCCGGCCAGGGGCCGGCCAGCGGCAGTGCGGCCACCGGGGGCACCACAACCCGGGCCGGCGTGGCGACCGTCAGCCTGGCCGGAGCCTTCGGCCCCACCCGTGAGGTGGTGCTGCGGGCCGCGCTGCGGGCGGGGATCGCGCGGCGCAGCGGGGACATCGCCGCCCTGCGCGACGCCTGGACCGCGGTCGAGCCCGCCCTGGCCCGCCGTACGGTCGACATCTTCAGCGTCGAGCCGCTCGAGGAGCTGGTCGTGGCGGCCGCCCGGCTGCGCCAGCCCGGGCGCGTGGCCCTGGTCATGGAGGCGCTCGACGCGATCCTGCACCGACTCGGCTCGCCGCCCGACTGGGCCGTGGTCGTCGGATGGATCCACCTCCAGGTGGCGATCGCCGCCGAGGACGCCGACGCCGCGGCACGCGCCGCCGAGCGCATCGCCGACGCCTGCCGCCACGCCGGGTCGCCCCGGCAGAAGGCGCAGTGTGCCGCGGCCGAGCTGTGGGCGCGGATTCTCGCGGGCGACGTCGACCCGGACGCGGCCACGATCGTGGCCGGCGAGCTGGCTGCGGTGGGGCTGCCCTGGGAGGGCTCCCGGCTGGTGGGGCAGGCGGCGATCCGGACCACCGATGCCTCCGCCGCGCGGCGCCTCCTGGAGCGGGCCCGGGAGCTGTCCAGCGCCGAGGTCGTGCCGGACCGGGGACGCGCCGAGTCCGCCCACGGTGGACTGTCCGAACGGGAGGTCGAGGTCGCCCGCATGGTGCTCGCCGGCGACACCTATCGAGAAATCGGGGCGAAGCTGTTCATCTCTCCCAAGACAGTCGAGCACCATGTCGCCCGCATTCGGGCAAAGGTGGGCGCAACAACCCGGGCCGAATTCGTCGCCGCGCTCCGCTCGCTTTTGGAGAACGCCTCAGCGAACTGACCTGGCCCCGAACCCCCCGAAACACCCCCGGCCAGCTCGTTGAAATCCCCTAATGGGGGGTCGATCCTAGGGGGACGATCCCGATGCCGGACTGGCGCACGCATCGCAGGATGGGTGCAACTCCGGCGGCCAAGCCGGATCACCCCGGGGCCAAGCCCCCAACAACCGATGGGATCGGGGCCAAGCCCCGACCAAAACGAACGGGATCGGGGCAAAGCCCCAATTAACGAAGGGAGCGGCGCGATGACCTCCGCAATCCAGTCCGTCCAGCTGGCCTTCACTGAGTGGCTCGCCAAGCTGCTCGGAAACCCGACCTTCGCGGCCCAGGCTGTCGGCAACATCCCGGCCTCGCTCGCGGCCGAGGGAATCACCGAGGACCAGCTTCAGTACATCAACGTGCAGCAGGCCGTCACCGACGCCTGCAACTACCCCGGCGTTCCGCCGGCGGCCAAGGCCGCGCTGGCCCCGACCCCGCCGGCCGGCTACACCCCGCCGCCGCCTCCGCCCCCGCCGCAGACCTACACCGAGGTCGTGCAGCAGCTGCAGGTGGTCAACAACTACGTCGTCAACAACGTGATCGACAACTCGACCAACGTGACCGTGGGCGACAACTTCTCCGGCGAGATCACCCTCGACAACGACGTGACCCAGATCGAGGGCAACGAGAACGTCGTGGGCGACGGCAACGAGACCGCCAACATCGACATCGACGCCAGCGGCGGCGCCGGGACGGGCGGCACCGCGACGGGTGGCACCGCCACCGGTGGGACCGCCACGGCCGGAGACGCGAGCGGTGGCGCGGGTGGCCCCGGGGGTGCCGGCGGCGCGGGCGGTGCGGGCGGCTACGGCACCGGGTCCGGCAGCAGCAGCAGCAGCACGTACGACCCGTTGGCCTCCGGGGACGGCGGTGCGGGCGGCGCCGGTGGCGCTGGCGGCGCGGGGGGCGCTGGCGGCAGCACCAACGCCGACGCCGAGGCCGACGCCTACGCCAACGCCGACGGCTACGGCGGCTCGGGCGGCAACATCGGGCCCATCACCATCAACTTCGGCGACGACCAGCAGGAGTTCGGCTCGGGCGACCAGACCAACGCGGAGCTGCCGCCGCTGCACGGCCTCGGCCCCCAGCGGACGAACGGCGTCGACGACCACGACCTTGTCGAGTAAGTCGGCTGATGCCGACCCTGTCGAGCAGGTCGACCCACAGTGAACCCACCGACGCTGAGCTCGGCCGCGTCCGCGGCCGGGCTCAGCGGTGCCGAAACGGGCTTCTTTCCCCGAAGCCGTGAACCGGCCGGCAGCCACGAACACCCACACCGCACAGTGGAGGGAGCATGACCGAGCCCGAGGCGGTCGCGTCCACCCGGCTGGCCCGCGCGATCGAGGTGGTTGAGTCCGGCATCCAGGCGTGCGAGGCGTACGGGCGTCCCGACCTGAAGGCCCGGCTCGCCGCGGCCCGCCGCTCACTCGACGACCCGGCGGTGCACGTCGTCGTGGTCGGCGAGTTCAAGCAGGGCAAGAGCTCCCTGGTCAACGCGCTGGTGGGGACGACCGTGTGCCCGGTCGACGACGACGTGGCCACGGCCGTGCCGACCTACGTCCGCCATGGCGCGGAGCCGTCGGCCAACCTGCTCATCGAGGGCGACCCGCCCAGCCGGGAGCCGATCGCCATGGACGGCTTCCGCGAGTACGCCATGGAGACCGGCCCCCGGGTGAGCCCGTCCGGGGCGCCGGTCGCTGGCGTCGAGGTCCGCCTCCCCCGCAAGCTGCTCGCCAACGGTCTGGTCCTGGTCGACACGCCTGGCGTCGGCGGCCTCGGCTCGCTGCACGCGGCAGCGAGCCTTGCGGCGATCGCGATGGCCAACGCGGTCGTCTTCGTCACCGACGCCTCCCAGGAGCTGACCGCCAGCGAGATCGAGTTCCTGCGACAGGCCCGCAGCCTCTGTCCCACCGTGGTCTGCGTCCTGACAAAAATAGACTTCTATCCATCCTGGCGGAAGATCCGGGACCTGGACGCCGGTCACCTGGCCCGTGTGGGCGACATCGACATCATCCCCGTTTCGTCGACCCTGCGCGCCCAGGCGGCGAAGCTCAACGACACCGCGCTCAACACCGAGTCCGGCTTCCCCACCCTGGTTCGCTGGATCACCGAACGGGTGGGGCGCGGCGCGGCCGACCAGGTCGCCGCCAACGCCGCCGGCGACGTCATCGACGCCTGTGACCAGATATCGGCCCAGTTCACCGCCGAACGGGAGGCGCTGGCGGACCCGAAGGCGGCCCAGCGCGTCCTCGACGACCTCAACGCGGCGAAGGCCCGGCTGGAGGGCCTGCGCGCGGCGACGGCGAAGTGGAGCCAGACCCTGACCGACGGCATCGCCGACCTCAACTCGGACATCGACCACGATCTCAAGGCACGGATTCGGCAGATCCTGCAGGAGGCCGACGAGGCGATCGAGCAGTCCGACCCGGCCGACACCTGGCCGCAGATGGAGGCGTGGCTGCGCTCCCGTACCTCCTACGAGCTGCTCGCCAACTACACCCTGCTGCGCCAGCGGGCCGAGCACCTCAGCCAGGAGGTGGCCGAGCACTTCCGGGAGGCGAGCGGACAGGTCCTCGACGAGCTCTCCGTCTTCAACCCCGTGGCGTTGATCTCGGACCAGCGGGTCGATCACAAGATCGAGATGGAGCGAATGACGGTCGGCAAGCAGGCCTGGGTCGCGCTGAAGAGCGCCTACGGCGGCATCCTCATGTTCACCATGCTCGGCGCGCTGACCGGCATCAGCCTCGGCCCGATCGCCCTCGGCATCGGCCTCGTGATGGGCCACAAGGGACTGCGCGACGAGAAGAAGCGCCAGCTCCAGCAGCGACAACAGCAGGCGCGCAACGCGGTCCGCCGATACTGTGATGAAGTCACATTCGTCATGAACAAGGACTCGCGGGACACGCTGCGCCGCATCCAGCGGGAGCTGCGCGACTACTACGCGGGGCTGGCCGAGGAGCTCGCCCGGTCGAACGCCGAGGCGCTCAACGCCGCGAACGAGGCGGTCCGGCGCACCCAGTCCGAGCGGCAAACCCGGCTGAAAGACATCGACGCGGAGCTGGCCCGGCTCCGGCAGTTGCGGGAGCGCGCCGCGGCCGTACGGAAGTAGACCACCCGACAGCAGACCACCCGGAGAACCCCTGCCCTGCGATGGTGACCAGATGAGAGACCCGCTGATCGAACGCACCCGCGCGGTGCTGACCCGGGCGTTGGAGGTGTACCGCGGCACGGGCCACGACGCGCGCCTGGCGGCGCTGCGCGCCCGGCTCGACGAGCCGCTGCGGGTGGCGATCGCCGGTCGGGTCAAGTCGGGCAAGTCCACTCTGCTCAACGCCCTGGTCGGCGAGCGGCTGGCCCCGACCGACGAGGGCGAGTGCACCCGCATTGTGACCTGGTACCGCGACGGCCACACCTACGAGGTGCTGGCGCGCCCGGTCGCCGGCGAACCGCGGCAGCTGCGGTTCAGCCGGGAGGACGGCGCGATCCAGGTCGACCTCGGCGGCCTGAAGCCGGAGGACGTCGCGGACATGTACGTCACCTGGCCGTCGCAGGCGTTGCGCACCGCCACGCTCATCGACACGCCGGGCATCGGCTCGCTCAGCGAGCGCGTCTCGCGACGGACCTGGGAGCTGCTCACGACCGACGACGAGGAGACGCCGGCCGACGCCGTCATCTACCTCATGCGGCACCTGCACTCCGGCGACCTGGAGTTCCTGCGCGCCTTCCACGACACCGAGGTGTCGCGGCCCAATCCGGTCAACGCCATCGGCGTGCTGTCGCGGGCCGACGAGATCGGCGTGGGCCGGATGGACGCCATGGCATCGGCCCAGCGCATCGCCGCCCGGCTGGCGACGGACGTCAACGTGCGGCGGGTGGTGCAGACCGTCGTGCCGGTCGCCGGCCTGCTGGCCGAGACGGCCGCGACCCTCACCGAGACCGAGGTGGCCCAGCTGCGCCGGGTCGCCGACGTGCCCATCCATCAGATCGACGACCTTCTGTTGACGGCGGACCGGTTCGTGGAACTGATGCCCGAGCTCGGCCTGACCGACCTGGAGCGACGGGCCCTGCTCGACCGGTTCGGGCTCTTCGGGATCCGGCTGGCGGCCGCGCTGCTGCGCCGGAAGGTGGTGAGCACCGCCACCGAGCTGGCCCGGGAGCTGACCGAACGGAGCGGCATCAACGCGCTCAAAGACATCCTTTCATCGCTGTTCTTCGGCCGGCGGGACGTGCTGAAGAGCCGCTCGGCCCTGCTCGCGGTCGACGCCCTCGTCCGGACCGTCCCGCAGCCCGGCGCCGACGCGGTCGCCGCCGAGGTCGAGGAGATCATCGCCTCGGCGCATCCGTTCAACGAGCTGCGCGTGCTCTCCGCGATCCGCGCGGGCTGGGTCACCGGTCGTCCCGAAGTCATCGAGGATCTCGAGCAGATCATCGGCGGCTCGGGGGCAGCGGTCCGCACCCGGCTGCGGCTGCCGGCCGACGCCTCCGAGGCGCAGATCAAGGCGGCGGCCAACGAGGCGCTGCTGCGGTGGCAGCGCCGGGCCGAGAACCCGCTGACTCCGCACGAGCTGGCGATCGCGGCCCGCGTGGCGGTGCGCACCTGCGAAGGAATCCTCGCCGACCTGGCTCACGTCCGGTGACGACGGTGGCCGGCACACGATCAGGCGCCTGGAGGACGCGCACCGGGTCGGGCCGATCCTCGCCGGCCCGGGCAAGCTGGGGCTCGCCGGTGGGATCCACCCGCTGCACGCCGGTCGGATCGAACCGCTGCTCGCGAGTCGGCTCGGGCCGGCGCCCCAGGGTCGGCCGGTCCTCAGCCGCCGTCCACTGTGTCGGGCGGCTCGTCGTCGGGCCCCGTCGCCTCGCCCGTTGGGCCCTCGTCGACCGGCCGCAGGTCGACGCCCGCATCGGCGTCCAGGTCAGCGGGATCGACGGTCGCGTCCGTGGTCACCGACCAGGCCAGCGAAACGTCCTCGACGGGTTCGTCGCTGGGCGTGTCCTCGTCCCGGCCGCGGTGACCATGCCCGAAGTCGGTGTCGATGTCCGCCCCAGCGGACGTCGTGGATGCGTCGACATCGCCCGAAGCGTCGTCGCGGGCGGTCAGGCCGCTCGCCTCGGCGTCGATCACGTCGGGGCCGCCGAGCCCGGGCCCGGCCGGAGCGGTGGTCAGCAGGTCGTACCAGTGCGGCTCCGGCTCCTCGGTGCCGCCGGGCTGCGGCACGGCCGTGTGGGCGCGCACGTACGGCGCCAGGTGCTCGGCCACCTCGTACGGTGCGGTGTCGGCGTACGTGACCACAGCCTCCGCGACCAGCCCTTCGGGAAGGTCCGGATGGCCGTGGGCGGCGAGCACCTCTTCGGGCGTCATGCCCGACGAGGCCCCGTAGCCACGCCCGCCGGCCAGATCGGCGAAGACGTTGCGCAGCGGGCGGGCGGGTTCCATGGCACTACTGTAGGGACGCACACCGCACCACGGCGTGGGGGAGATCCCCCCAGGCACCCCTAATCGGTACGGTCAACCGTCTCGTGACGACGGCCGGGCCGGAACAGACCTGGCACATTTCCCATCTGACGATCCCGGAGCAGGTTCGATGTACGCACTCGGTATCGACCTCGGTACCACGTTCACCGCCGCCGCAGTCTGGCGCGACGGCCACGCCGAGACGGCGACCCTGGGCAGCCGGAGCGCGGCCATCCCCTCCGTCGTGCTGCTTCGCGAGGACGAAACGTTCCTGACCGGTGAGGGCGCGAGCCGGCGCGGAATGACCGAGCCCCACCGGGTGGCTCGCGAGTTCAAGCGCCGCATGGGCGACACGACACCGATCCTGCTCGCGGGTGTTCCGTACTCCGCCGAGGCGCTGATGGCCCGGCTTTTGCGCGCCGTGGTGGACGAGATCAGCGCGCGCGAGGGCGGGCCGCCGGACCGTATCTGCATCTCTCACCCGGCCAACTGGGGACCGTACAAAACGGACCTGTTGCTGCAGGCCGTCCGGCTGGCCAACATCCCCGAGCCGGTCTCGTTCACGACCGAGCCCGAGGCCGCCGCGATCTACTACGCCCAGCAGCAGCGGGTCGAGCCCGGCGCGATCGTCGCCGTCTACGACCTCGGCGGCGGCACCTTCGACGCCGCCGTGCTGCGTAAGACCGCGACGGGCTTCGAGATCCTCGGCCGGCCGGAGGGTATCGAACGACTCGGCGGCATCGATTTCGACGCGGCCGTCTTCAATCACGTCGCGCGGGCCCTGGGCGGCAAGCTCGAGGAGCTGGACGAGGACGACCCCACGACGATCGCGGCCGTGGCCCGGCTGCGCGAGGAGTGCGTGGAGGCGAAGGAGGCGCTGTCGTCGGACACCGACGTCTCCATCCCCGTGCTGCTGCCGAACATCGCCACCGAGGTCCGGCTGACCCGCGCGGAGCTCGAGGCGATGGTCCGACCGGCGCTGCACGACTCCATCGAGGCGCTCAAGCGGGCGCTGCGGTCGGCCAACGTCACCCCGGAGCAGCTCCACTCGGTGCTGCTGGTCGGTGGCTCCTCGCGCATGCCGATCGTGGCCCAGCTCGTCGGGGCCGAGCTCGGCCGTCCGGTGGCGGTCGACGCCCACCCGAAGCACGCCGTCGCCCTCGGGGCCGCCTGGTTGGCGAGCGGGGCGCTGTCCGCCGCCGCGCCTCCCCGGGCCGTGGCCGACGCGCCCGCGGGTCGGGTGGCCTCGGCGGCCGTGCCGGGTGGCGCCGCCCCGGGGGCGACCGGGACGACCGGCGTCGCGGGGGCCGCGGGCGTCGCGGGGGCCGCGGGCGTCGCGGCGGCGGCCGCGAGTGTCCCGGGCACGCTGGCGACCGCCGGGGGAACGGTGCCGGCCGGGCCGCCCACCGTGGGCACGGCGTCGGTGCGTGCGACCGCGACCCCGGCCCGGCCGGTCGGGGCGGCGTCGGTGGGATCGGCGTCGGTGGGCGCCGCTTCCATGGGGTCGGCGCCGGTGGGGCAACCGCCGGTGCGCGGCGGTGCGGTCTACGGCGGGTCGCCGGGCCGGTCGAACGGAGGGTCGACCCCGAGCTGGCTCACCGGCTGGAAGGGGCCGGCCCTCATCGCGGCGGCGATCGTCGTGGTGGTCGGGGCCGTCACGGCCGTGGCGCTGTCCCTGCGCGGCGGCGGCGAGCAGACGCCCCCGGCCACGCTGGGGAACGAGACCCCGTCCGGCGACGCCCAGCCGAGCGACGCCCAGCCGACCGAGCAGGTCACGACCGAGCCGCAGCTGCCGCCGGACGAGCAGTGCACGCCGGAGATCATGTCCAACCCCCGCTGGGTCTGCATCACCGACGCCTACATCGACGGCACCGGCCTGACGATCACGTACGAGTTCGCCAACGGCGGTACGCCGTTCAACGTCAACGGCGGCTTCCACGTGCACTTCTACGGCGCCGACGAGTCAGGCACCAATCCACCGGACAGCGTCATGGGTAGCCACGCGAGCTCGCCGGGTCGGTGGTACGTCGAGGACCAGCAGCCGTCGCACCGGCAGGCCGGAACGTCCGACTACAACGAGGTCGCTCAGCACCCCAAGGTGTGCGCCCGCATCGCCAACGGCCACCACGCCCTGGTGCCGGACAACTCCGGCAACGGCACCTACAAGACCGGCAACTGCTGGCCGATCCGGCGCCTCTGACGCCCCTGACGCCTTGACGCCTCTGACGCCTCTGACGCCTCGACGCCCCTGACGTCGTTGATCTAGGGCTTAGGGTGGTGAGTTGATCTTCAACCACCACTCTATGCCCAAGATCAACGGGGAGAGGGCTCAACGGGGGAGCCTGGCTCGGCGGGGCAGACCGCTCAGCGGGAGAGCTGGTGGAAGACCCGGGTCGGGCCGTTCCAGTTGGCGGTGGCCCGTTCGTCGATGCGACGGACGAGGTCGAGGTGCGCGGCCCGCTCCTCGAGGTCGCGCGGGTCGCCGTCGATGATGCCGCGTCGGCGCAGCTCGCGGATCGCGTTCTCGGCGGTGAGCACGGCGTGGTCGAGGACGGCGGCGGCCGCCGCCTCGGCGTCACCGTCGCGGACCGCGGTGTACTCGGCGTGCAGCGCGGACCGCTCCTCGGCCATGGCCTCCACAATGGACAGACGCGTGGCGGCGGGCACGAGGCCGGAGAAGCTCTGCAGCAGGGCCCGCAGGTGCGGTGGGGCCACCGTGCCCGCGACCGTACGGCGGAAACGGTCCGCCGCCTGCTCGAACTCGTCCACGTCGGTGGTGCTGGCGAGGGCGTCGTCGAGCTCGTCGAGGACCTCGAGCAGCTCGTCCGGACGCCGGGTCGCCGCCCGCCGGAACGCGACCGCGCTGAGCAGGCCGTAGAGGTCGAACGACTCGCGGACGGTCCCGGCGTCGAACGGCGCGACGAACACGCCCCGGTTGGGCGTGACGCGGACCAGCCCGTCGCGCTCCAGTGGGGCGAGCCCGTCGCGGACCGCACCCCGGCTGACCCCGAGGCGGTCGGCCCACTCGTCGAGGTCGACGCGCGCGCCGACGCGCAGCGTGCCGGTGAAGAGTGCGTCGATGAGATGCGCCGTGACGCCGTCACTGGTCCGCGGGCGAGGCATCACGTCGTGATCCTCCCCGACGGGCGGCTGGCGGGGCAAATCCAGGGTCACCGTTTGAGCGCTCCTCCCGCCCGTTCGGCGCGCCTCGACCCGGCCGCTCGGTGCGCGGCGCTCTGCCCCATTTGTCGGGCCCGCCCGTTCATCGCGCTTGTCCCCTCGCCGAGCTTCGCCCGTCCTTGGCCGTACTTCGCCCTGCTCCTTCGTGGCGGAAGCCGCCCCCTGCCCCCGTTTCAGCGGCGAGGCCGCCCGGCCCTTCGTCCCGGGCCCATGGCCCGACCTGTGCCCATCCGTTCAGCGAGGTCAACGAGCGCCGTCCGGCCCGGTTTCGATGGGGGGCAGGCGGCCGGGCTGATTCCGGCACGGGTTCGCCACCGACCGGGCGGTTCGTGACGAGCGTCGGACGGGCCGGTCAGGCCGCGACCGTCACCGGCTCGTGCCGGACCGGGAAGTTCACCGACCGCGCGATGAAGCACAGCTCGTGGGCCCGCTCGTGCAGGGGCTCCGCGACCGGAATCATCGCGGGGTCGGCGACGGTCACCCGCGGCCGCAGGACGACCTCGGTGAACTGTCCGGCGCCCCCGGGCTGCTCCTCCATCGTCCCGACGGCTTCGTCCACATAGGACGTCACCACCACGCCGGCCTGGGCGGCCAGGTGCAGAAACCACAGCAGGTGGCACTGGGACAGCGAGGCCACGAGCAGCTGCTCCGGGTTCCACCGCGTCGGGTCGCCGCGGAACAGCGGGTCGGAGCTCGCCGGGATGACCGGCCGGCCGGGCGCCGCGAGGTCGCAGGACCGGTCGTAGTCCCGGTACCCACTGGTGCCCGTCCCCCGGTTGCCGGTCCACGTAACCGTGGTCTCATATGTATGAGTTCGTGTCCGGGTCACGCCGACTCACCCCCCAACGCCGCGCGGGTCGACCCGCAGCGCCCCGCTGGCCAGCAGGTACTGGGCCAGAATGTACGTGGACATGATCCACAGGCCGGGCAGGGGTGGGGCCGGCCGGCCCGCGATGTCCCACACGGCGATCATTGTGTCGGAGACGAAGAACAGCGCCCCACCCAGGCCGAGCCGCCAGCCCAGCGCCCCGGCGGTGACCGCGGTCGCGGCGAGCAGCACCGCGTACACCACCACCGGGATGCGCAGGTCGCCCAGGTCGGGCCACAACCAGAGGGTGAGCCCGACCAGCGCCACGAGGTACGCGAGCACGAGGAACCAGCGCCGCCGCAGCGCGGGCAGCGCCCCGGACCGTACGAACAGGGTCACGTAGCACACGTGCGCCGCCGCGAAGGCGCCCATGCCGGCCAGGAACATCCCGTCGGTGCCGAGCAGGATGTCGCCGGCCGCGGAGCACAGCAGGGCGGCGACGAGGAGGATCGGCCCGCGTCGGGCCAGCACCCACAGCGCCAACGACGGCATCAACAGGAACGTGCTGCCGCGCGCCAGGTCGTCCAGCTCCAGCGGGATGGCGACCAGGCGGGCGGCCGAGACCACGACGAAGAGCCCCAGCGCCACCGGGGCCCAGGCGGATCCGGCCGTACGCTCCGGGGCGGGCCTCGTGGCCGAGGATGCGGGTCGCATTCCGGCATCGTAGGAAGATCAGGGACCGGGGTCCATGCCCGCGCCGGTCACCGCACGCCGACCCGTCCCCGCCGCTCCCCGACCGGTCGCGGCCGCCGTCCGGCCGCGCCCACCCGAATCAATAACCGACCGTCGATTGACGAACCGCTGGCGCCGCCGGTGACTCCTGGGACGCGGCCGTCCACCGCTCGGCAGCGGCCTGACGGTCGTCGGCTGTCAGCTGGCTGGCGCAGACCTCGCGGGCGTAGGCGATGACCAGGTCGTGCAGGGAGAACCGCTCGACCGGCTCGGGCCGGATCAGGTGTCCCTCGCGCAGCGGGGCGATCAGCTCGTCCACCCAGCCCGGCGCCACGCCGGCCAGGGCCGCCAGCCCGGACCGATCGATGTCGGACCCCGGGAGGAGGCCGAGCAGGCGGAACAGGTGCGCGGAGGCGTCGGGTACCCAGCGCAGCGACCACGAGAGCACCGTCCGGACGTCGGCCCGCTCGTCCCCGGGGACCTCGAAGGGCCGGAGGCCGGCGCGCCCGTCGCCCAGCTCGGCGACCAGCTCCGCCAGTGAGATCTGCTCCCGGCGGACGGCCTGCTCGGCGAGCACCCGCAGCGCCAGCGGGAGGTGACCGCACCGCCGGGCGAGGGCCCGGGCAGCCTCGGGCTCCTGGCTGGCCCGCTTTCCGATCAGCAGGTGGAGCAGCGCGACGCTGTCCGACTCGGGCAGCGGGTCAAGCGCGACCCGGACCGCGGCGTCGAGGTCGACGGTCAAGCGTCTGTGCCGGCCGGTCACCACGACCACACAGGACGGTGGGGGCAGCAGCGGTCGGACCTGGTCCGCGGAGACGGCGTTGTCGAGCAGCACGAGGACGGACCGCCCCCGCAGCAGCCCCTGGTACATCTCGATCCGCTCGCCCACCGAGTCCGGCAGGTCGGCGTCGGCGACCCCGAGCGCGGTCAGCAGGACCTTCAACGCGTCGGCCGGGGTCCGCGGCGGGCACGCGCTGTATCCGTACAGGTCGACGTACAGCTGCCCGTGCCGAAAGGCGGGCGTCGCCCGGTGGGCCCAGTGCGTGACCAGCGTCGTCTTGCCCACGCCGCCCATACCCGTCACCACGGCGGTCCCGCTGCCCGGGGCGCGCCCGCGTCGGGCCAGCAGCCGGTCGAGCAGGGCCAGCTCGGCCGCCCGGCCTACGAAACCCCGCACGGGCGCGGGCAGGGTGCGGGGCACCTCGGGTGGGCTGCCCCGGGAGAGAAAGCCCTCCGGCCCGCCGCGGTCCGGGCCAGCCGCGACCACCGCGCGTGCCGGCCGCCGGCCCGCCCGGCCACCCGACCGACCGCCCGAGCCCAAGCGGGCCCGGGCGGCGGTGAGCGCGGCCCGCTCGGCCTCGGTCGCCCCGAGCAGGTCCAGCAGCTCGCGCAGCCGCGCCGGCCGCGGCACCCGGGCCCCGCTGAAGTACGCACCGACGGCGCTCACCGACCACCCGGTGCGGACGGCGATCTGCCGGTACGTCAGCTCCGGCCCGCGTCGGACGCGCGCCTCCCGTTGTCGCAGCTCGCGCAGCGCCCGGGCCAGGCCGGCCGCGTCACGGACCTTCCCGGCGTGCACGAGATCCATGGCGCGATCACCTCGTGGCGACTCGCCGGGGGTCGGCTAGGTGAGCACCGGAGCCGGCGTCACGCGCATGGTGGTGTCGCCGAGGCCGAGCTGACCGCTCGAGTCGCCGCCCCAGCACCACCGCGAACCGTCGGTCTTGATGCCGCAGACGTGGTGCTCGCCGCCCGCGTCGACCTGCTGCCACGTGGTGGCCGCCTGCGCGACGCCGTGGAAGGCCACCACACGGCCCAGGTCGGTGGCGTGCTCGGTCAGGCCGAGGTCGGCCGCCCTGGCCCACAGCGCGATCACGGTGGCCCGCTCGTGGTGCAGCCAGCTCCGGGCCGCGGCCGCGTCGTCGAAGACCGGAACCGGGGTCTGCGCCGCCGGCACCTCGAGCCGCGGGTGCCCATCCAGCGCGTTCAGCGCCGCCGCGGCGGCCGAGCGGTAGTAGTCGAGCAGCCGGGACCGGGCCCGCTCCGTCTCCGGCCCCGACAGCGTCTTTGCGGCGCACTCGGCCGCGTACGCCCGGAGCACGTCGGGCAGGGCGAACCGGTGCGGACCGGCGCGCCTGACCAGGTTCGCCCGCGCCAGCACCCGCAGCCGGGCGGCGGCCCCGGCCAGATCGGTGCCGGCCAGGGCCGCCAGCGCGTAGTCGTCCACCCCGGGGCCGGGATGCAGGCCCAGGAGCGCGAACGCGGCGGCCCCGTCCGGGGGTAGGCAGCGGTACGACCAGTCGAAGGCCGACCGCAGCGAGACGGAGTCGCACGCCAGCGTCGACAGCCCGCCCCGGCCGTCGTCGAGCTGGGCCACGAGCTGGCGCAACGGCTGGCCCGGCCGGCTCGCGGCGACCTCGGCGGCCAGCCGCAACGCGAGCGGTAGCCCGCCGCACCGGCGCGCCAGGGCGGCCCGCGCGGCGGGGTCGTGGGCGCCTCGATCACCGAGCAGGCGATCGAGCAGCTCGACCGCCGCCGCGAGCGGGAGAGCGTCCACCTCGACCCGCAGCGCGCCGCTCGCCACCACCAGGCCGCTCAGGTCGTCCCGGCTGGTCACGACCACGAGGCAGTGCGGTGTGCCGGGCACCAGGGGACGGACCTGCTCGGCGTCGCGGGCGTTGTCCAGCAGCACCAGCACGCGCCGGTCGGCCAGCGCCGTCCGGTAGTGGGCCGCGAGCTCGTCGGCGTCGTCGGGCAGGTCCCGGGTGTCGACGCCGAGGCTGCGCAGGAACCGCGCCAGCACCTGGGCCGGTGACCGGGGCTCCCCCGGGTCGTATCCCCGCAGGTCGACGTAGAGCTGCCCGTCCGGGAACCGGTCGGCGACCCGGTGGGCCCAGTGCACGGCGAGCATGGTCTTGCCGATCCCGGCCGTTCCGGTGATGGCGACGACCGACCGGGACCGCGGGCCGGCCAGGCTCTCGTCGAGCCGGGCCAGCTCACGCGCGCGACCGACGAAGTGGGTCACGGCCGGGGGCAGCTCCCGGGGCACCGAGGCCGGGGCCGGCTGACCGGAGGCACCGCCCCCGGTCCGGCCGTCGGCCAGGCGGTCCCGGATGGTCGCCAGCAGCCGCTGCTCGGCGGGGGTCGCCCCGAGCAGCTGGATGAGCACGTCGAACCGGTCGGCGGGCGGCAGCACGACGCCGGTCAGGTACTGACCGACGGCCGCGTGCGACCAGCCGGCCCGCGTCGCCAGCTCCCGGTAGGTCGCCTCGCGCCGACCGCGGCGTCGGCCGTCCCGCCGCCGCAGCCACCGCAGCATGCGGGCCAGGTCGGCCTGGGTCACGGTCCCGTCGATCACCTGTGGAAACGCGGCGGTGAGCGTGTCCTCCACCGTTGCCGATCACCTCCCCAGCAACGACAGTCACTATGGGGAGGCGGCGGGTGTTCACTCGCGTGAACTCGGACGACGCCGGACAGGCGGCGTGTTCACCGCCGACCGCCGGACAGCGCCGGACAGGCCGGCGCCCGGGGAACGCGGTTCGCTCGTCGTGGCCCGACGGCTCAGCCCGGACCAGCCCGGACCAGGTCAGTCCAGTTCGGGTCGGCCCAGCTCGGGTCCAGCCCAGTTCGGGTCAGCTCGGTTTCGGGCCGGCCCGGACCGGGTCAGGTCAAGATCGGGTCAGGTCAAGATCGGGTCAGCTCTGCCGGATGCTCAGGCCCTTGCCCTCGAACTCCTCGCAGACGAAGCAGGGCTCGCGCGGTGTGCTGGCCGACGGGTCGAACCGGTAGCCGAGCTCGGCGAAGTCGGACAGCGCGGCGGGAGTGGCCTTGATCCGGCCCACGATGA
>Ga0310834_100610_pt1 | contig 35391 bp, 33 predicted proteins | sample SM_ome_2_FD_201314 | JGI IMG/M metagenome (GOLD analysis project Ga0310834, IMG submission 201314) | Sorghum-adapted microbial communities enriched on stacked mutant (SM) sorghum from Joint BioEnergy Institute, Emeryville, California... ...
CCGGGTCCCGGCTCACCCGCACCAGGGTTTCGCTCACTCGAACAGCCCCAACGCCGGTCCGGAGGTCGCGCCCGACGCCGACGTCCCGGTCGGGTCGTGCCAGATGTGCACCCGGGCCGCTGGCCGCTGGCTCAGCCCGGTCTGCCCGCTGAGCGCCTCGAGGGCGGCCGAGTACGCCTGGTCGGGGTCGAGGTGACGCAGCTCCTCCGCGAGCTGGTCGCCCAGCTGGCGGCGGGGGAGAGGCAGCGTCCGGTCCGCCATGCCGTTGCGGCGCAGGATCGCCATACCGTCGGCCCGCTCGACCACGAGCTCGTCGCCGGACGCCAGCCGCAGCGTGACGCCCTGCACCAGGGGACCGTCCGGCCGGGCCTCGGGCTCGATGCCCAGGCGGGCGCGCAGCCAGCCCCGCAGCAGGGCCCCGGTCGGGTCCTCGGGCGCCGCCCGGACGGTCGCGGCGACCACCGGCGACGTGGCGGTGTCCAGGGCGCTGGCGAGGCAGGAGCGCCACGGGGTGGCCCGGGTCCAGGCCAGGTCGGTGTCGCCGGGGGCGTAGTCCTCGGCCCGCTGTCGCAGGGCCGCGATCGGGTCCGGGCTCTGCAGCGCGTCGGTGATGCGCCGGTCGGCCACCACACCGAGCGGGTCGTACGCGATGCGCTCGGGCGCGACGCCGTGCCACCAGGTCACCACCGGCACGTCCGGCGCGAGCAGCGGGATCACCACCGACTCGGCGTGGTGGACCAGCCGCCCGCGCATGCGCAGGACCACGCCCTCGCACGGGCCGAGACGCCCGCCCACCACGATCTCGGCGTCCATGTGGGACTCCGACGGCCCCGAATCCGGCGGCGGCGACTCCCCACGTACCACGATGATCAGCCGGCACGGGTGGGCGGCGGCCGCGGTCGCGGCGGCGCTCTCGGCCTCCCGGACCCGGCTCTCGTCCACCACCGCGACGAGCGTGAGCGCCAGCCCGCTGGCGACCCCGCCCGCGTTGCGCCGCTCCGCCGCCAGCGCCTTGACCACCGCGGTCCCCGTGGTGTCCCACAGAGCGATCATGGCGTCCCTCGCAAGCTCGGTCCGGCGGCGATCATGGCGTCCCTCGCAAGCTCGGTCCGGCGGCGATCATGGCGTCCCCTCGCAAGCTCGGTCCGGCGGCGATCATGGCGTCCCCTCGCAAGCTCGGTCCGGCGCGATCATGGTGTCCCCTTGTCGCTCACGGCCGCCGCCAGCTCCGGCCGTCGCGGGCGAGCAGCTCGTCGGCGGCCCGCGGGCCCCACTCGCCGGCCCGGTAGGGGAACGGCGTCGTGCCGGCCCACGCCTCCTCCAGAGGATCGATCACCCGCCAGCTCTGCTCGACCTCCTCGGCGTGGGGGAACAGCGTCGAGTCCCCGAGCAGCACGTCCAGCACGAGCCGTTCGTACGCCTCCGGGCTGGACTCGGTGAACGCCTCGCCGTACTGGAAGTCCATCGTGATGTCGCGGACCTCCATCGTCGTGCCGGGCACCTTCGACCCGAACTTGAGGGTCACCCCCTCGTCCGGCTGCACCCGGATCACGAGCTGGTTGTTGCCGAGCAGCTCGACGTCGGTCGGATGGAACGGCTGGTGCGGTGCCTTGTTGAAGATCACCGCGATCTCGGTGACCCGGCGGGGCAGCCGCTTGCCGGCCCGCAGGTAGAACGGCACCCCGGCCCAGCGGCGGTTGCGGATGCCGAGCTTGACCGCCACGTACGTCTCCGTGGTCGAGTTCGGCGGTACGCCCTCCTCCTCCAGGTAGCCGACGGCCCGCTCGCCGGCGACCCAGCCCGCCTGGTACTGGCCGCGCACCGTGCCGGTGGCGATGTCCTCGGGCAGCTCGATGGCCCGCAGCACCTTCAGCTTCTCGGTGCGGATCTCCTCGGGGCCGAAGCTGGTCGGCTCCTCCATCGCCACCAGGGCGAGCAGCTGCAGCAGGTGGTTCTGCAGCACGTCCCGCGCGGCCCCGGCGCTGTCGTAGTAGGCGGCGCGCCCCTCGATGCCGACGTCCTCGGCCATGGTGATCTGGACGGAGTTGACGTAGCGGGAGTCCCAGATCGGCTCGAACAGGGCGTTGGCGAAGCGCAGCGCCAGGATGTTCTGGACCGTCTCCTTGCCCAGATAGTGGTCGATGCGGAACACGTCGGCCGGGGTGAACACCTCGTCGACCAGCTGGTTGAGCTGCCGCGCGCTGGCCAGGTCGGTGCCGAACGGCTTCTCCACCACCACGCGCCGCCACCCGCCGTTGTGCTCGTTGTCGGCCATGCGGGTGCGCTGCATCTGCTTGAGCACGACGGGGAAGGCGGCCGGCGGGATCGACAGGTAGAACGCCGCGTTGCCCGGGATGCCGTTGCGGTCGCACAGCTCGGTCAGGGTCCGGGCGAGCCGGTCGAAGGCGGCGTCGTCCTCGAACGACCCCGGCACGAAGATCAGGTTCTTCGACAGCCGCGCCCAGACGTCCTCCCGCCAGGGCGTCCGCGCGCGCTCCTGGGCCGCCTGCCGGGCCATCGCCTCGAAATCGGCGTCGCCCCAGTCCCGGCGGGCGAAGCCGACCACCGCGAAGCCGGGCGGCAGCAGCCCGCGGTTGGCCAGGTCGTACACGGCCGGCAGCAGCTTCTTGCGGGCCAGGTCACCGGTGGCCCCGAAGATGACCAAGGCACACGGCTCCGGGACCCGGGGCAACCGCCGGTCCAGCGGATCCCGCAGCGGGTTGACGCGCGGGGGGTTCAGGCTCCCGGAGCCGTTGCTCATGGTTGACTCCGCGCGGCCAGGGTTCGGGCCGCGGCCAGCACCCGCGCGATGCCCGCGGCCCGGTCGGTCAGGTGCAGCCGCAGCAGCGGCCGGCCCCGCGCGGCGAGGGCCGCCCGGTCGCCGCCGGCCTGGGCGGCGATCAGCTGGCCGAAGGTGTACGGCTTCTCCGGCACGGGCAGGTCCTCGGTCACCGCCCCGGTGATCTGCAGGAACGCGCCGACCGAGGGGCCGCCCTTGTGGTACTGCCCGGTCGAGTGGAGGAACCGCGGTCCCCAGCCGAAGGTGACCGGCCGGCCGCTGGCCCGGGCCAGCAGCGGCCGGACGTCGGCGAGCGCGGCGTCGCCGAACCGGTCCAGGTAGGCCATGACCGCGAGGTAGCCGTGGTCGCCGACCTGGTCGAGCAGCCAGGCCAGGGCATCCTCCACTGTGGAGGCTCCACCGCCACCGTACCCCTCGACCGGCCCGTCGACGAACGACGTCGGCTCGGCGGGGAGGCCGGCGGAGAGGATCCGGTTGGTGTTCTCCTTGCTCTCGGCCACGTTGGGCTGGTCGAACGGGTTGATCCCGAGCAGCCGTCCGGCCAGCGCGGTCGCCGCCTCCCACACCAGGAACTGCGCGCCGAGGGGACCGTTGACCGCGACGTCGGGGCGCACGCCCCGCCCGGGCACCTCGGCCGCGGCCAGCGACCCGCCCACGGTCACGGTGAGCACGTCCGGCCCGCTGGCGCCGGGTGCGGCCGGGTTCTCCACCACCACGGGCAGGATGCCGGTGCCGTCCTTGCCGGTGGACTCGGCGATGAGCTGCTCGATCCAGTCGCCGAGTCCGGTGATGCCGGTGCCGTCGTCGATCAGGGCCACCTTGTCCCGACCGGTGCGGGCCGCCCCGCCGAGCGCGGCCGCCAGGGCGAGCGCGGGGTTGCCGGCGACGTCCGCGCCCAGGGATCCGGCGAACTCCTCGGCTTGGTCGAGCAGCTCGGCGACCTTCACCCCGGCCAGGTACGCGGGCACCAGCCCGAACGCGGTGAGCGCGCTGTACCGGCCGCCGACGTCGGGGTCGGCCAGTACCACGCGCATCCCCGCCTCGCGGGCGACCGCCTCCAGCGGCGAGCCGGGGTCGGTCACCACCACGAACCGGCTGGCCGGGTTCGCGACGCCGGCGTCGACGAACGCCTGCCAGTACGCCCGGCGGTGCGCGTCGGTCTCCACCGTGGACCCCGACTTGCTGGCCACCACCACGATCGTGCGGTCGAGGCGGTCGGCCAGCGCGGCCCGGACCTGGTGCGGGTCGGTGGTGTCGAGGATGGTCAGCTCCACGCCGAGCGTCCGGGTGATGACCTCCGGGGCCAGCGACGACCCGCCCATCCCGGCGAGCACGACGTGGTCGTAGGGCGGCAGCTCGTCGCGGAGCGCGGCCAGCTGGGGCAGCAGCTCGCGGCTGCGCCGGAACGTGTCCACCCAGCCCAGCCGGATCGACGCCTCGGCCTCGGCCGCCGGGCCCCACAGGGTCGGGTCCTTGGCGGCGAGCTGGCCCGGCACGCCGGCCTCGACCAGCTCCTGGCGCGCCTGGGCCGCGCCCGGGACGCTGCCCGCGCCCCAGACCATGAGGCCCGCGGCCGCCGCGACGTCCTCGGTCAGCTCGCCCGTGATCTCCGGCTCAGGCACGCGCGGCCTCCAGTTGGGTACGCACCGAGGCGAGCAGCTCGGCCCACGATGCCTCGAACTTCGCCACGCCCTCGCGCTCGAGGGTGGCGGTCACGTCGTCGTAGTCGATGCCCAGCCCGGCGAGGGCCGCGAGCGTGGCCCGGGCCTGCTCGTACGAGCTCTGCACCACCCCGGGCTTGACCTCACCGTGGTCGGCGAAGGCGTGGATGGTCGGCTCCGGCATCGTGTTGACCACGCCGGGCGCGACCAGCTCCTCGACGTACACCACGTCCCGGTAGTCGGGGTTCTTGGTCGAGGTCGACGCCCACAGCGGCCGCTGCGGATGGGCTCCGGCGTCGCGCAGGGCGGCCCACCGCGGCGTGCTGAACGCCTTCTCGTAGTGCTCGTAGGCGAGCTGGGCGTTGGCCACCGCGGCCTTGCCGCGCAGGGCCAGCGCCTCGGGCGTGCCGAGCTTCTCCAGCCGCTGGTCCACCTCGGTGTCCATCCGGGACACGAAGAAGGAGGCCACCGAGTGGATCTGGCTGATGTCCAGCCCGTTGGCGCGGGCCTGCTCCAGCCCGGTCATGAACGCGTCCATGACCGCGTCGTAGCGGTCCAGCCCGAAGATGAGCGTCACATTGACGCTGATCCCGGACGCCAGGGCCGCGGTGATCGCCGGCAGCCCCTCCCGGGTGGCGGGAATCTTGATGAAGAGGTTCGGCCGGTCGACCAGCCACCACAACGCCTTGGCCTCCGCCACCGTCCGGGCCGTGTCGTGGGCCAGCCGGGGGTCGACCTCGATCGACACCCGTCCGTCTACACCGGACGATGCCTCGTACACCGGCCGCAGCACGTCGCACGCCCAGCGGACGTCGTAGGCGGTGAGCAGCCGGGCCGCCTCCTCGACGTCGACGCCGCGGAGGGCGAGGTCGGCGACCTGGTCGGCGTACGGCCCCGCCGCGGCCAGCGCCTTGGCGAAGATCGTCGGGTTGGTGGTCACCCCGACCACGTGCCGGTCGCGGTGCAGGGCCGCGAGCCCGCCGCTGGCCAGCCGCTGCCGGGAGAGGTCGTCGAGCCAGACGGCGACCCCGGCCGCCTGGAGCTCACCCAGTCTGTCGGTCACGGCGTAACCCCCTCCGTCCTCGCCAGCGCCTCCCGGGCCGCCGCCACGACGCGGTCGGTGGTGAAGCCGAACTTCTCGAAGACGACCTGGTAGGGCGCGCTCGCCCCGTAGCGCTCCAGGCCCACGCAGACTCCGGTGTCCCCCACGAGATGGTGCCACGACATGGTTACGCCCGCCTCAACACTGACCCGGGCTTTCACCGATGGCGGGAGGACCGACGCGCGGTAGGCCTCGTCCTGGGCGGCGAACCACTCCTGGCACGGCATGGAGACCACGCGGGTGGGCACGCCCTCCGCCTGCAGCACCTCCCGTGCCGACAGGCACAGCTGCACCTCCGACCCGGTGCCGATGAGGATGACCTTGGGCGCGACGGCCGCGCCGTCCGGGCCGGTCGCCTCGGCCAGCACGTACGCCCCCCGCAGTACGCCCGACGCGTCGCCCAGGTTGGTGCGGTCGAACGTCGGCACGTTCTGCCGCGACAGGCACAGCGCGGTGGGGCCGTCGGTGTGCTCCAGGGCCCCGCGCCAGGCGTACACGGTCTCGTTGGCGTCGGCCGGCCGCACCACCGACAGGCCCGGGATGGCCCGCAGCGAGGAGAGGTGCTCGACCGGCTGGTGGGTGGGGCCGTCCTCGCCCAGGCCGATCGAGTCGTGGGTCCACACGAAGACGACCGGCAGCTTCATGAGCGCGGCCATCCGTACCGCCGGCCGCATGTAGTCGCTGAAGACGAGGAACGTGCCGCCGTACGGCCGGGTGCCGCCGTGCAGGGCGATGCCGTTGAGGATCGCCCCCATGCCGTGCTCGCGGATCCCGAAGTGGAGGGTCCGGCCGTACCAGTCGGCCGGGAAGACCTTGGTCGAGAACTCGGGCGGGGCGAACGACGGCTCGCCCTCGATCGTGGTGTTGTTGCTCTCCGCCAGGTCGGCCGAGCCGCCCCACAGCTCCGGCAGCACCGGGCCCAGGGCGTTGAGGATCTTGCCCGAGGCGGCCCGCGTGGCGATGCCCTTCGGGTCGGCCGGGAAGGTCGGCAGGGCGCTTGTCCACCCCTCCGGCAGGCGCCGCTCCGACAGCCGCTGGAACAGCTGGTACCGCTCGGGGTTCGCGGCCGCCCAGGCGTCGAACTTCTCCTGCCAGGCGGCGCGGGCGGCCTGGCCCCGCTCGCGCACCTTCCGGGCGTGCGCCAGCACGTCGTCGTCGACCACGAACGTCCGCGTGGGATCCAGGCCGAGGACCCGCTTGGTGGCCGCGACCTCCTCCTCGCCCAGCGCCGACCCGTGGATCTTGCCGGTGTTCTGCTTGTTCGGGGCCGGCCAGCCGATGATCGTGCGCAGCGCGATGAACGACGGGCGGCTGGTCTCGGCCCGGGCCGCCTGGATCGCGTCGTACAGCGCCTGCACGTCCTCGCGGTAGCCGTCGGGGTGGGCCCAGTCGACCCGCTGCACGTGGAAGCCGTACGCCTCGTACCGCTTCAGCACATCCTCGGACGTGGCGATGGCGGTGTCGTCCTCGATCGAGATCCGGTTGTCGTCCCAGATCACGAGCAGGTTGCCCAGCTTCTGGTGCCCGGCGAGCGCGCTGACCTCGTGGGAGATGCCTTCCTCGATGTCCCCGTCGGAGCAGAGCACGATGATGTCGTGGTCGAACGGGCTGGTGCCGGGGGCGGCGTCGGGGTCGAAGAGCCCGCGCTCGCGGCGGGCGGCCATGGCCATGCCCACCGCGTTGGCCAGCCCCTGCCCCAGCGGCCCGGTCGTCGTCTCCACACCGGGGGTGTGGCCGTACTCGGGGTGGCCCGGCGTCAGCGAGCCCCACTGGCGCAGCTGCTGCAGGTCGGACAGCTCCAGGCCGTATCCGGATAGGAATAGCTGGATATAGAGAGTGAGGCTCGAGTGTCCGGCGGAGAGGACGAAGCGGTCCCGACCCGGCCAGCGCGGGTCACTCGGGTCGTGCCGCAGCACCCGCTGGAAGAGCAGGTAGGCGGCGGGAGCGAGGCTCATCGCGGTGCCGGGGTGGCCGTTGCCGGCCTTCTGCACGGCGTCCATGGCCAGCGTTCGTACGGTGTCGACCGCCCGGCGGTCGAGGTCGGTCCAGTCGAGTGAGGTCACATTGACGAACCCTACCTACCGTTGGCATCCGGGTCGGGCGGACCCTGCCGAGCGTTTGCACCTGGGATGGGCGGGGGCGGTGACCGGATAGGCTCAGGCGACCCCACCCGCTCGCCCATGGAGGCTGCCGACCATGTCCCGTGTCCGCCGCGCGCTCGTCGCGGTGGCGAGCGGGCTGCTGCTCGTGGCGGGGGCCTGCGGCCGCGACACGCCACCGGAGACCGAGCCGCCACCGACCGTGGCCGCGACGCCCAGCGCGAGCGTCAGCCTGCCGCCCGTCGGCGTGGACTGCCGTGAGCTGGCCACCCAGGGACGGACGCTGCACCTGACCAACGCCGCGGACCTGTCGATCGCGGCGGTGGAGTACGGCGCCGGCCCGAAGGGCGTGGTGCTCGCGCACCAGAGTGACGCGAGCATGTGTCAGTGGCTGCGGTACGCCATGGTGCTGGCCGAGCAGGGGTACCGCGTGGTGGCGTTCGATTTCGCCGGGTTCGGCGCCTCGTCCCCGACGGAGTCCAAGACGTACCTGGAGGACATCCGGACCGCGGTCACCTATCTGCGGGAGCGGGGGACCCCGCGGGTGGTCGTCATCGGGGCCTCGATGGGCGCGACGATGAGCATCGTGGCCGCGGCCGCGATCCGGCCGCCGCTGGACGGTGTGATCGCGGTCTCACCACCGCCGATCTTCGACAGCGTCAACGCCGAGCGGGCCGCGGTCGAGCTCGGCACCCCGGCGCTGTACATCGCGGGGGAGGCCGACGGCGACTACGACGTCTACGCCGAGGACATCTACGACGCGACCCCGGAGGAGCTGCGCAGCCTGCTCATCGTGGACTCCCCGGAGCACGGCATCGAGCTGGTCGAGGCGAACTCGCTCGCCGGGGCCGAGGTACGGGCCGCGATCGCGCAGTTCCTGGAGGAACACCTGCAGCCGTCCCCGTCCACGACCACGACCCGTTGACTGGCGACCCGTTGACTGGCGACCCGTTGACTGGCGACCCGGTGACTGGCGACGCGGTGACTGGCGACGCGGTGACTGGCCTGACCCGTTGACGGGCCTGGCCCGATTGACGAGGGTGACCCGCTGGACCCGGAGACGTACCCGTCCTGGTGACCGCGATCTCCACCCGGGGCACCCAGCGGCCGGCCGGCCTCCGCGCCGCCGTAGGCTGGCCTGCGTGAGTGTGGCGGAGGCGCCGGTGCCTGAGCAGGTCGACCATCCTCCCCGGCGCGCTTCGGCGACGCTGGTCCCGCCGACGACCGCCGAGCCGAGGACGGCCGAGACACCGACCGCCGAGGTGGCGGCCGTCCGGCCGGTCCCGCTGGCCGCGCGGCTGCGGGCGTACGTCGCGCTGACCAAGCCGCGCATCATCGAGCTGCTGCTCGTCACCGCGGTGCCGTCGATGGTGGCGGCGGCGGGCGGGGTGCCGCCCCTGGGCCTGGTGGCGGTGGTGCTGGTCGGCGGATCGCTGGCCGCCGGCGCGGCGAACGCCCTCAACTGCTACCTGGACCGCGACATCGACGAAGTGATGCGTCGCACGTCGCGACGCCCGCTGCCGGCCCACACCGTGGCGCCCCGGTCGGCGCTGATCTTCGGGTGCGCGCTGGCCGCCGTCTCGATCGTGGTCATGGCCGTGTTCACCAACTGGCTCGCCACCGCGCTCACCGCCGCCGCGATCGCCTACTACGACCTCGTCTACACGCTGTGGCTCAAGCGGCGGACCCCGCAGAGCACGTTCTGGGGCGGGGTGTGCGGGGCGGCCCCGGTCCTCATCGGCTGGGCCGCGGTCACCGGCTCGCTCTCCTGGCTGGCCGCCGCGCTGTTCGGGGTCGTGTTCTTCTGGCAGTTGCCGCACTTCTACGCCCTGGCGCTGCGCTTCGTCGACGACTACGCCCGGGCCGGTGTGCCGATGCTGCCGGTGGTGGCCAGCGCCGGCCGGGTGGGCCTGGAGTGCGTGATCTTCGGCTGGCTGACGCTGGTCACCTCGCTCGTGGCGGTGCCGCTCGGCGCCGGCTGGCTCTACGCCGCGGCCGCGCTGGTCGCGGGGGGCGGGTTCGTGGCGGAGGCGCACCGCATGTACGGCCGGATCCGCCGGGGCGCGCCGGCCCGGCCGATGCGCCTGTTCCACTGGTCCAACGGCTACCTGACGGTGGTCTTCGTCGCCCTCGCGATCAGCACGCTGGTCGGCTGGTGACCGACCGTTATCACCCAGAAACGCCGGAATTGCGGGCTTATGTGGGCATCTGGGCGGTGCTTTGTCCGGGTTTGGCGGTGTTTGTGGGGCGATACTGACCACTTCTGTCCGAAGTAGTGTCAGGTTCACGTCTGTCCGGGTCTCACCCGCTTAGTGTGGCCCGCATGGCTGATGGTTATACCGGGGTGCACACCCGTCGCGCTTTTGCCGCCAGGGCTTCGATGCTCGCTGCCGTGAAGGCGGCTGAGGCCGCGTCGCGCATCCGGGCGGTCGCCGACATCGCCGACGAGAGGCCGCACGCCCCGGCCGGCCTCGTCAACGGACTGCGCGCGTTCGCCGCCGGGCACGGGGGTGCCACCGCTGTCATCGAGTACGTCGGTCGCAAGGGCGCCCGCATCGTCCTCACCGGTGGGGACGGTGCCCGGGCCGCCGATCACTACGCCGAGTCGACCGAGGCGGCTCGCATCGCCTGCGCCCAGGCCGGGGTCGACATCGAGCACGAGTGGGAGCGCGAGCTCACCGAACAGATGCAGGTGACCACCGACCTGTGGGCCGGCCGTCGCCGGGTGCTGAGCCGGTGACCCCGGCCGCCCGGTGAGGGCGTTCGAGAGCTGCCTGGTGACGGCGGTCGATGGTAAGGGTCCAATTATGCTTCGGTCGTGACTGACCCCCTCGACCGCCGTCCCGCCGTCGCCCTCGCCACCTGCTCGGAGCTGCCCGACCTCGATCCGGACGACCGGCTGCTGCTCGCGCCGCTCGCGGAGACCGGTATCGAGGCCACGGTGGCGGTCTGGGACGACCCGGCGGTGGACTGGGCCGCGTTCGACCTCGTGGTCGTGCGCAACACCTGGGACTACCCGCTGCGGCGGGACCAGTTCGTCGCCTGGGCCCGGTCGGTACCGGCCCTGGCGAACCCCGCCGAGGTCATCGCCTGGAACACCGACAAGCGGTACCTGCGGGATCTCGCCACGGCCGGCGTCCCGGTGGTGCCGACGACCTGGGTCGCGCCCGACGACGCGTGGTCGCCCCCCGCGGACGGCGAGTGGGTGGTCAAGCCGGCGGTGAGCATCGGCAGCCGCGACACCGGCCGCTACCTCCTTCCGGCGCAACGGGACCTGGCCGCGGCCCACGTGGCTCGCCTGCAGGCGGCCGGGCGCCTGGCGATGGTGCAGCCGTACGTCCCGTCGGTCGACAGCTACGGCGAGACGGCGCTCATCTACCTCGGCGGCGCGTACTCGCACGCGATCCGCAAGGGTCCCATGCTGTCCGGCCCCGATCCACAGGTGCAGGGCGCGGACGGCGGCGAGGTCCTGTACGTCGAGGAGCACATCACCCCGCGGACGCCCACCGACGCGGAGCGGGCGGTGGCCGAGGCGACGCTGCGGGCGCTGCCGTTCGACGCGTCGGGGCTGCTCTACGCGCGGGTGGACCTGCTCGACACGCCGGACGGCCCGATCGTCATCGAGGTGGAGCTCACCGAGCCGTCGCTGTTCGTGGGTACGGCGGCAGGGGCGCCGGAGCGTTTCGCCGCGGCCGTGGCCCGCCACCTCGCTGCCCGGCCCGGCGCCGCGGATTCCCGGACCGGCGCGCGGGGTTAGCCCGCGGCGCTCAGGATTGATCGGCCGACGAAGCGGCTGTGTCGGTCGGCCCGGACCGGTAGAGACGGGGGTGTGACCCGTCCCGCCGCTCGCGTCGGACCCGACCCCCGGGCGAGCCTGCTCGCGACCGCCGTCGTCGGCGTCGGGGTCATGGCGGCGGTGGACGAGATCGTGTTCCACCAGCTGCTCGCCTGGCACCACTTCTACGACCGGTCCACGCCGACCGTGGGGCTGGTCTCCGACGGGCTGCTGCACGCGGGCTCCCTCATCGCCCTGGTGGGCGGCTTCTTCTGGTTCGCCGACCTGCGGCGCCGAGCCGCGTTCGTGGCCCGCGCCGGGTGGGGTGGCTTGCTGATCGGCGCGGGTGGATTTCAGGTCTTCGATGGCTTGATCGATCACAAGGTGCTGCGGACGCATCAGATCCGGTACGACGTCGACCTGCTGCCCTACGACCTGGCCTGGAACCTCGGCGGGGCCGTGCTCATCGTCGCCGGAGTCGGGCTCGCCGTGGCCGCCGGCAAGCGCCTGCCCCGGTCATGATCGCCCCGACGCTCGCTCCGGCCGGCCCCATGCCCGCCCTCGCCGGATCGTCGCTGGCCCACTCCGGGCACGCCGGCGGGACCGGCTGGAGCGTCGCGTTGCCCATCGCACTCGGGCTGGCCGGGCTCTACGTCGCCGCGGCCGCCCGGGTCGGGCCGGCCTGGCCCCGGTCGCGGACCGCGTGCTGGCTGGCCGGGTGCGCGGTGCTGGCGGTGGCCGGGACCCCGCTCGCCGGCTCGCCCACCGACGCCCGCGCCCACGTCCTGGCGCACCTGCTGGTGGGGATGGTCGCGCCGATCGGCCTCGTCCTCGCGGCCCCGGTCACGCTGGGGCTGCGGGTCTGTCCGCCGGCGCGGCGACGCGCGATCGTCCGTGGGCTGCGCCGCGCGCCGGCCCGAATCCTGGGGCATCCGATCACCGGCCTGGTGCTCAGCGTGGGCGGCCTGTGGGTGGTCATGCTCAGCCCGCTCTACGCCGCCGGCTCGGTGGCGCATCAGCTCCTGCTGGTGCACTACCTGGCGGCCGGTGGGCTGCTGACCTGGGCGCTGGTCGGAGCCGACCCGTCCCCGCACCGGGCCGGCCTGCCGATGCGGGTCGGCGTGCTGGTGGCCGCGGCGGCGGGGCACGCGGTCCTCGCCAAGTACGCGTACGCCTCCACCGAGCGGATGGCGGGGGAGCTGGCCACCGACGCGCGGACGCTCGAGAGCGCCGCCCTGCTCATGTACTACGGCGCCGACCTGGCGGACCTGGCCCTGGCCGTCGTCCTGTTTTCGTCCTGGTACGCCCACCGGGGGCGCCGGCTGGCTAGGAGCCGACTGCTACGGTTCCCGGCGTGATCCGGCTGGCGTGGCGGCGACTGACGGCGTGGTTGATCGACTGGCTCCTGATCCTCGCCTGGGTGGCCGTGACGGCGGCGGTCGGCGTACCCCTCTACCTGGCCGGAGTCACTCGCGCCCTGGGCGTGGTCGCGCTCAACGTGGTGTCGGCGGTCGTGGTGGTGCTGCCCGTCGTGGCCGGTCTGGCCTGGGCCGAGGCCGGCCGGCGGCACGCCTCGGTGGGCAAGCGCGCCCGCCACCTCCGTGTAATCGACGCGCGGACCGGCGCGGGCGTGAGCCTGGGCCGGGCACTGGTCCGCAACGCGCTCAAGGTCGGCCTGCCGTGGACGATCGGGCACATCGCGGTCATCGCGCTGGCCACCGGCGGCTCAGCCGACCCCGTGGCCCCGGCGGTCTGGGTGGTCACGGCGCTGGCGTACGTACTTCCCCTGATCTATGTCGTCGCCCTCTTCGTCGGCGACGGCCGCACCCCCTACGACCGGGTCGCGGGAACCCGGGTGGTCGCCGACGAGTGGTCCGGGAAGGGGCCCGGCGCCGGGCCCGCCGGCGTAGCGTCGGTGGGTGACCACACGCGAGAGGGGGGATCGCGGTGTTCGTCCAGGTGATCCAGGGGCAGGTGAGGCACGCGGAGCCCGTGTACGTGGAGCTCGACGCGTGGCTGAAGGAGATCGGACCGGGGACGCAGGGCTGGCTCGGGTCGACCGCGGGCGTGACCGATGACATGCGCTTCATCGGGCTGGCCCGGTGGGAGTCGCCCGAGGCGGCCGCGCGCCACAGCGCCCGGCCGGAGCAGGACCACTGGTGGCGTGCCTTCACCGAGCTCTTCGTCGACCTGCCGACGGTGCGCGAGACGTCCGACGTCGTGACCGACCTCCGCCAGGAGCCGTACGAGGCGCGGTTCGTGCAGGTGATGCAGGGCCGTAGCACCGACCCGCGCCGGGCCTACGAGCTCGCGGGCGCCCACAGCGACGAGTGGCGGGCGTTCCGGCCCGAGATCCTCGGCACCGTGGCCTGCATGCACGAGGACGACGCGTACACCGTGGCGGTGTACTTCACCGACGAGCAGGCCGCGCGTGAGGGCGAACGCCGGACTCCGCCGCCGGACCTCGCCGCCGAGATGGACGAGGTGAACTCCCTCGCCGTCGGGATGCCGGAGTTCTTCGACCTCCGCGAGCCCTGGATCCACTCACCCAGCCACTAGGAACTCGGCGACCAGCCGGGTGAACTCGTCGGCGTGGGAGACGTTGGGCAGGTGCGCGGCGCCGGCGATCTCGACGAGGCGGGCGCCGCGGATCCCGGCGGCCACGGCCCGGCCGAGCTCGGGCGGGGTGGACTGGTCCTCGCTGCCCGTGATGACGAGCGTCGGGGCGGTGACCCTCGGCAGGTCCGCCGTCAGGTCCATAATCTCCAGCGCACCGCAGCAGTGGGCGTAGCCCTCGACCGGGGTGGCGAGCACGGCGTCGAGCAGCTCCTGGCGCAGCTCCGGGTGCGCGGCGGCGAACTCCGGCGGCAGCCACCGGTCGACCACCGGGGCCGCGATGGCGGCCATCCCCTGCTCGCGGATGGTGGCCGCCCGCGTCCGCCAGGTCTCCGGCGTCGCGAACACCGCGGCCGTACCGGCGAGCACCAGCCGGTCGACCCGGTCCGGATGGTGCGCCGCGACCCACAGCGCCACCGCGCTGCCCAGCGACGCCCCACCCAGGTGGCAGCGCTCCACCTCGAGCCGGTCGAGCAGCGCGATCACGTCGGCGCCCAGGTCCTCCACCCGGTACGGTCCCGGCGGCACGGGGGAGGCACCGTGCCCGCGGTGGTCGTAGCGGACCACCCGCAGCCGCTGCGCCAGGGCCGGGAGCTGGAACCGCCACATCGCCCCGGTCGTCCCCAGGGACGAGCCGAGCACCAGGACCGGGGCGTCGGCCGGTCCGTCCACAGTGAAGTGCACCGCCACGGCGCTCACGCCGCCACCCCCGCCGTCACGGCCGCCTCGTCGCGGGCGGGCGTCGACTCGGCCGGGGTCCGGTTGCGGACCGCCCAGACCAGGGCGAGCGTGCCCAGCCAGACCGCGCAGGCCCCGGCCATGTGCAGCCCCACGAGGAGGACCGGCAGGTTCGTGAAGTACTGGACGAAGCCCACGAGCCCCTCGGAGAGGCAGATGCCGAGCAGCACGGCGGCCCGGTTGGCCGCGTGGGTGGCCCCGACCGCGCGCAGGGCGAGCCAGGTCGCGACCACGAGCCCGACGAAGAGGAAGACCAACTCGGCGTGCACCTGGGCGATCGACTCGAGGTCCAGGCCGTTGCGCGGCACCCGCTCGTCACCGGCGTGGGGGCCGCTGCCGGTCACCATCACCCCGATCACGATCACCGCGAGCGCGGCCGCCACGACCAGCCGGACGAGAGTCCACAGTGGACGAGGGACGGTGACGGTCGGTGGGTCGTCGGTCTCGGCGGTCGAGCGCCAGAACGCATAGGTGGCCAGGATCACGGCGATCGACGCGAGGAAGTGCAGGCCGACCACCCAGGGGTTGAGATCGGTGAGCACCGTGGCCGCGCCCACGACCGCCTGGGCCGGGATGCCGAGCCCGGCCAGCACCGACAGCGTGACCACGCGGCGCCGCCGCGGCCGCTGCCGCAGGGCGAGGGCGAAGCCGGCGATCGCGATGGCCGCGAGCACGCCGGTGAGGGTGCGGTTGCCGAACTCGATGACGCCGTGGATGCCCATCTCCGGGGTGGGCACCAGCGAGTCCTCCGTACACATCGGCACGGTGGGGCACCCCAGCCCGGAGCCGGTCAGCCGCACCGCTCCGCCCGTGATGACGATGCCGACGTTGGCGATCACCGATGCGAGCGCCACCCGGCGAAGGAGCAGCGGGCTGTCGAGCGCGAACCTGCGGAACACGCCGTGATGCTACGCGCGCCCCGGTCCGGCCGGACGGGCCATCCGGCCTGTCCCGCCCTCCGGCCCGGGTGGCGTTGGTCACCGGGGCCGGCCGTCGCACGCCGGTGCGCCGCCGGGTTCACACCCGGGTGAGCGGGAAGTGCGGCGGCGGCGGGAGCTCGACGTGGATGGCGTCGCCGGGCCGGATCAGCCCGCCGCGGGCGACCGTGCCCATGATCCCGGCGAGGCGCACCAGGGCACCGTTCTCGTCGGTGTAGACGACGTGCTCGAGCAGGCCGGCCTGGAAGTCGTTGATCTGCTGGCACGGGTTGCGCAGCCCCGTGACCGCGATGACCGCGTCGCCGATGGCCAGCCGCGTGCCGACCGGGAGTCCCAGCAGGTCGATGCCGCGGGTGGTGATGTTCTCGCCGAGGTCGCCGGGCTGCACGACGTGCCCCGCCTCGCGCAGGGTGTCGAAGAGCTCCGCGTGGATCAGGTGGACCTGGCGCAGGTTGGGCTGGGACGGGTCGGCCGCCACCCGGCTGCGGTGCTGCACCGTCACGCCGCAGTGGGCGTCGCCCTCGACCCCCTGCCCCTCGATCAGCTTGATCGCGTCGACGCTGCGCTTGCTGAAGGTGTGGGTGGGGCTCACGTGCACGGAGATGACGACGCCGGCCATGGTGGCAGCCCATCGGAGGCGGAGGTTAGGTAAGCCTCACCGTAGTGAAGGGGGTCACTCTCTCGGGGGTTTGCCGCTGCCCGCCGAATTACGTAACGTAGCCGTTGTGAAAAACCCGGCCGGTGCGAGCAGCGCCGCGCTCGTCACCGGCGACAGCCGGACTCGAGCGCGGGTCGCGTCGTACCTGCTGTCCCACGGCTGGGCCACGGCGGGCGAGGTGAGCCAGGCGCTCGGCCTGAGCCAGGCCGCCATCCGCAAGCACCTCGACGCGCTGGCCGCCGAGGGGCTGGTCACCAGTCGGGAGCGGCGACCGGTCGGGGCGCGGGGGCGGGGGCGGCCGGCTCGCGTGTTCGCGCTGACCGACGCCGGCCGGGCTCGCTGCGGCGGGCACACGTACGACAACCTGGCCCAGGCCGCCCTGCGCTGGATCGCCCGGGACGGCGAGGAGGCGGTCGCGGCCTTCGCGGCCGACCTGGCCGGGAACCTGGAGCGGCGCTGCCGGGAGGCGACGGCGCACGCCGGGGACGACCCGATCGCCCGGGCCGAGGCCCTCGCCGCCGCGCTGTCGGCCGAGGGGTACGCGGCCTCGGCCTCGGTGATCAGCTCCGGTGGGCAGCTCTGCCAGCACCACTGCCCGGTCGCCGAGGTCGCCGCCGAGTTCCCGCAGCTCTGCGAGGCCGAGACCGCGGTGATCTCACGCCTCGTGGGCACCCACGTGCAGCGGCTGGCCACGATCGCCCACGGCGACGGGGTCTGCACGACGCACATCCCGGACCCGCGACGGCACAACATCCGGCCGAACATCGAGCAACAGCAGCAGAAGAAGACCGAGAACACCGAGAGGGTGCGGTAGATGACCGAACAGCAGACGGTGCCACGGCCCCCTGAGCCGGCGGGCTCCGCGACCCGGCCCGCCGAGTCGGCGAGCGCGACTTCCCAGGCCGAGACGCTCGCCCGTCTGGCCCGGTACCAGTACGGCTGGGCGGACACCGACACCGCCGGTGCCAGCGCGCGTCGCGGCCTGTCCGAGGAGGTCGTGCGCGACATCTCGGCGAAGAAGAACGAGCCCGAGTGGATGCTCGAGATGCGGCTCAAGGGCCTGCGCCTGTTCGAGCGCAAGCCGCTGCCCGCCTGGGGGGCCGACCTGAGCGCGATCGACTTCAACAACATTAAGTACTTCGTTCGGTCGACGGAGAAGCAGGCGCGCAGCTGGGACGAGCTGCCCGAGGACATCCGCAACACCTACGACCGCCTGGGCATCCCGGAGGCCGAGAAGAAACGGCTCATCGCCGGGGTGGCGGCCCAGTACGAGTCCGAGGTGGTCTACCACAAGATCCGGGAGGACCTGGAGCAGCAGGGCGTCATCTTCCTCGACACCGACAGCGGCCTCAAGCAGCACGAGGACCTGTTCCGGGAGTACTTCGGCACCGTGATCCCGGTCGGCGACAACAAGTTCGCCGCGCTGAACACGGCCGTCTGGAGCGGGGGCTCGTTCATCTACGTGCCCAAGGGTGTGCATGTCGAGATCCCGCTGCAGGCGTACTTCCGGATCAACACCGAGAACATGGGCCAGTTCGAGCGGACGCTGATCATCGTCGACGAGGGTGCCTACGTGCACTACGTCGAGGGGTGTACCGCGCCCATCTACTCCTCGGACTCACTGCACGCCGCGGTGGTGGAGATCATCGTCAAGAAGGGCGCCCGCTGCCGGTACACCACGATCCAGAACTGGTCGACCAACGTCTACAACCTGGTGACCAAGCGGGCCGTGGCCCACGAGGGCGCCACGATGGAGTGGGTCGACGGAAACCTCGGGTCCAAGGTGACCATGAAGTACCCGGCCGTGTACATGGTCGGGGAGCACGCCAAGGGCGAGGTGCTCTCGGTGGCGATGGCCGGTGAGGGCCAGCACCAGGACGCCGGGGCCAAGATGGTGCACGCCGCCCCGTACACCTCGTCGACGATCGTGTCCAAGTCCATCGCTCGCGGGGGCGGCCGTACCTCCTACCGCGGGCTGGTGCAGGTGCTCGAGGGCTCCCACCACAGCAAGTCGACCGTCAAGTGCGACGCGCTGCTGGTCGACACGATCTCGCGGTCGGACACGTACCCCTACGTGGACATCCGCGAGGACGACGTGGCGATGGGGCACGAGGCCACCGTGTCGAAGATCAGCGAGGACCAGTTGTTCTACCTCATGAGCCGGGGCCTGTCCGAGGACGAGGCGATGGCGATGATCGTGCGCGGCTTCATCGAGCCGGTCGCCAAGGAGCTGCCCATGGAGTACGCCCTGGAGCTCAACCGCCTCATCGAGCTGCAGATGGAGGGCGCGGTCGGATGACGGTCCTCGAGTCCGCCCCGGGCCACGCGCAGGTGCGCCGAGGGGCAGATGCGGTGAACGAGTCGCTGGAGCTGGGCCGGGTCGAGTCGCACCTGCACCCGGAGGGGTCGTTCGACCTCGACGACCACCCGGTGCCGACCGGGCGGGAGGAGATCTGGCGCTTCACCCCGCTACGGCGGCTGCGGGGCCTGCACCAGGACGCGCCGCTGGACGGCACCTCGTTCGAGGTCGAGACCGACCTCGCCGACGGGGTGACGGCGGCGTCGGTGCCGGTCGCCGACTCGGCGCGGGGTGCCGCGAACTTCCTGCCCACCGACCGGATCGCGGCCCGGGTCTGGCAGGCCGCCACCTCGGTCTTCGAGGTGAACATCCCGGCCGAGGCGGCGATCGACGGCGTCAGCGTGGTCCGGCTGCGCGGCACCGGCACCGAGCGGGCGGGCGCCGGCCAGTTGCTCGTGCGGGCGGGCCGGTTCAGCCGCTCGACCCTGGTGGTCGTCTACTCGGGGTCGGCGGTCTGGGCCGAGGACGTCGAGATCGTGGTCGAGGACGGGGCCCAGCTCACGTTCGTCACGGTGCAGGACTGGGAGCGCGACGCCGTCCACGCGGTCGCCCAGCACGTCAAGGTCGGGCGCGATGCCACGCTCAAGCACGTGGCGGTCAGCGTCGGGGGCGACCTCACCCGCAGCGACCTCTCGGTGGAGTACGCCGGGCCGGGCGGGCAGGTGGAGCTGCTCGGGCTCTACTTCGCCGACGCCGGCCAGCACATCGAGCACCGGCTCTTCGTGGACCACACGGCGCCGCGGACCCGCAGCAACGTCCTCTACAAGGGCGCGCTGCAGGGCAAGGACGCGCACACGGTCTGGGTCGGCAACGTGCTGATCCGCAAGGTGGCCGAGGAGATCGACACCCACGAGGAGAACCGGAACCTCGTGCTGACCGACGGCGCCCGGGCCGACTCGATCCCCAACCTGGAGATCGAGACGGGCGAGATCCTCGGGGCCGGCCACGCCAGCGCGACCGGTCGCTTCGACGACGAGCAGCTGTTCTACCTGATGTCGCGGGGCATCCCCGAGGTCGAGGCCCGCAAGCTGGTCGTGCGGGGCTTCTTCGCCGACATGCTGGCCGAGGTGCCGTTGGACGACCTGCGGGAGCGCCTGACCGCCACGATCGAGAGCCGGCTGGCGGCGGCGGGGGCCTGACCATGATGACGTACGTCCGCGTCTGCTCGCTCGACGAGGTGGCTCCCGGGTCGGTGGTGTCGCGCGAGGTCGACGGCACGCCGGTCGCCATCGTGCGCTGCGAGGACGGCACGGTGCACGCGGTCCGGGACGTGTGCAGCCACGAGGAGTACCCGCTCTCCGACGGCGAGGTGGTCGGCTGCACGATCGAGTGCACCTGGCACGGGTCGGAGTTCGACGTCCGCACGGGCGAGCCGCTGAATCTGCCCGCCACCGAGCCCGTCCCCGTCTACCCGGTGCAGGTCCGCGACGGAGATATCTACGTAAGCCTTTCCCCAACCAACGGAGTTGTTGCATCGTGAGCGTTCTCGACATCCGTGACCTGCAGGTCGCCGTGAAGCTGCCCGACGGGGAGCTCAAGCCGATCCTGGCCGGCGTCACCCTGACCGTCGAGTCTGGACAGACGCACGCCATCATGGGCCCCAACGGGTCGGGTAAGTCCACGCTGGCCTACTCGATCGCGGGCCACCCCAAGTACGAGATCACCGGCGGCTCGGTCACGCTCGACGGGGCCGACGTGCTCTCGATGAGCGTCGACGAGCGGGCGCGGGCCGGCCTGTTCCTGGCCATGCAGTACCCGGTCGAGGTCCCCGGCGTGAGCGTGGCGAACTTCCTGCGCACCGCCAAGACCGCGATCGACGGGGAGGCGCCGAAGCTGCGCACCTGGGCCGGTGAGCTCAAGGCCGCGATGGAGCGCCTCGGCATGGACCCCTCGTTCGCCCAGCGCAACGTCAACGAGGGCTTCTCCGGTGGTGAGAAGAAGCGGCACGAGATCGTCCAGATGGAGCTGCTGCGCCCCAAGATGGCGATCCTCGACGAGACCGACTCCGGTCTGGACATCGACGCGCTGCGGGTGGTCAGCGACGGCATCAACCGCGTCCGCGAGGCGGGGCAGACCGGCATCCTGCTCATCACCCACTACACGCGGATCCTGCGCTACGTGAAGCCGGACTTCGTGCACGTCTTCGTCGGTGGCCGCATCGTCGAGCAGGGCGGGCCGGAGCTGGCCGAGCGCCTGGAGGAGGAGGGGTACGAGCGGTACCTCGCCGGAGCCGGACCTGCCGCCATCCACTAGGGACTGTTCACGATGGAGTCGACGATGACGACAGCCACCACCGCTCTGCCCCTCGACGTGGAGCGGATCCGGGCCGACTTCCCGATCCTGGGCCGGGAGGTCAACGGCCGACGCCTGGTCTACCTCGACTCCGGCAACACGTCCCAGAAACCGCGGCAGGTCATCGAGGCCGTCCGGGAGCACTTCGAGCGGCACAACGCGAACGTCGCCCGCTCGGTGCACACCCTGGGTACCGAGGCGACCGCGGCGTACGAGGGCGCCCGGGCGAAGGTCGCCCGGTTCATCAACGCGGCGTCGCCCGAGGAGGTCGTCTTCACCAAGAACGCCTCCGAGGCGATCAACCTGGTGGCGTACGCGATGCTCGCCGCGTCGGTGGACCGGGGTGGGTCGGTCGACCCGCGGTTCCGGCTCGGCCCGGGTGACGAGATCGTCATCACCGAGATGGAGCACCACAGCAACATCGTGCCGTGGCAGCTGCTCTGCGAGCGGACCGGCGCGACGCTGCGGTGGTTCGGCCTGACCGACGACGGCCGGCTGGACGAGTCCAACCTGGACGATCTGGTCAACCCGCGGACCAAGCTGGTGTCGATGGTGCTGGTCTCCAACATCCTCGGCACCGTCAACGACGTCACCCGCATCGCCGCCCGGGTGCGCGAGGTCGGCGCGCTGCTGATGCTCGACGGCTCGCAGGCGGTGCCGCACCGGCCGGTCGACGTGCGGGCGCTGGACGCCGACTTCCTCGCCTTCACCGGCCACAAGATGCTCGGCCCCACCGGCATAGGTGTGCTGTGGGGACGGGCGGAGCTGCTGGCCGCCATGCCCCCGTTCCTCGGCGGCGGGTCGATGATCGAGACGGTCACCATGGAGCGGTCGACGTTCGCGCCGCCCCCGGCCCGGTTCGAGGCGGGCACGCCGCCGATCGCCGAGGCGGTGGGGCTCGGCGTCGCCGTCGACTACCTGACCGCGGTGGGCATGGAGTCGATCGTCGCCTACGAGAAGGAGCTCGCCGGCTACGCGCTGGAGCGGCTGCACGAGGTGCCGGGCCTGCGCATCATCGGGCCGGACACGACCGTGGGTCGGAGCGCGACGATCTCCTTCGATCTGGCCGGGGTGCACCCGCACGACGTGGGGCAGATCCTCGACGCCGAGGGGGTGCAGGTGCGGGTCGGCCACCACTGCGCCCGGCCCACCTGCGTGCGCTTCGGGGTGCCGGCGACGACCCGGGTGTCGCTCTACCTGTACAACACCCGGGAGGAGATCGACGCCCTGGTGGCCGCCCTGGAGAAGGTGCGGGGGGTGTTCGGCTGATGGACATCGATCAGCTGTACCACGACATCATCATGGACCACTACCGTCAGCCGCGGGGGCGCGGGCTGCGGGAGCCGTACGACGTGCAGGTGCGGCACGTGAATCCGACCTGTGGCGACGAGGTGGACCTGCGCGTGCGCATCGTGGACGGCAAGGTCGCCGACATCTCCTACGAGGGCATGGGCTGCTCGATCAGCCAGGCCTCGACGAGCGTGGCCCACGAGCTGCTCACGGGCCGTACGGTCGGCGAGGCGCTCTCCACAGTGGAGCGGTTCCAGGAGATGGTGGGCTCCCGGGGTCAGATCGAACCCGACGAGTCCGTGCTCGAGGACGCGGTGGCGTTCGCCGGGGTGGCGAAGTACCCGGCTCGGGTGAAATGCGCCCTGCTGGGGTGGATGGCGTTCAAGGACGCGGTGGTACAGGCGCAGGCACTGGTCGGAGGCAACGATGAGTGAGACAACCGAGTTCACGGGGACCACGCCCGAGGTCACGCCCGCGGCCGAGGCCTCCACCGAAGCCGCTCCTGTGACGAAGAAGGCGTCGGTGGCCGACATCGAGGAGGCGATGAAGGACGTCGTCGACCCCGAGCTCGGCATCAACGTCATCGACCTCGGCCTGGTCTACGGCATTCACGTCGATGACAACAACGTGGCGACCCTCGACATGACGCTCACCTCGGCGGCCTGCCCGCTCACGGACGTCATCGAGGATCAGACCCGGGCGGCGCTGTGCAGCGGTCCGGGCGGCGGCATCGTCGCGGACTTCCACATCAACTGGGTGTGGATGCCCCCGTGGGGGCCGGACAAGATCACTGACGCCGGCCGCGAGCAGCTGCGGGCGCTCGGCTTCAACGTCTGACGGCCTGGTCGCGTCGGCCCGGTCGAGCACCTGGTACGCCCACGGACGTCCCGGCGCCGGTCACGAAGACTCGGTGCCGGGTCACGGCCGTCTCGGCGTTGGGCGATTCGTCGATGCCGGGCCGTACCATGCGCGCGTGGCTCGGTGGAGACGCCCGTACCGCGAGCAGGGCGGCGGCTGGGCGGCCATCGGGGCCGGATGCGCCACGCTCAGGTCACGGTCATGACGGCGAGAACCACGATGACGATGCTCGACGTCAGCGCGGTGGCCAGACGACCGCGCGGTCCGGAGAGCACGCGCCCCACGAGCGACCCGCCGCCGGCGAGCAGGAGCTGCCAGCTCGCCGAGGCCACGAAGGCCGCCACCACGAACATCGCCTCGGCGGCCGGTGACAGCGGAGTGCTCGCCTGCCGACCGAGCACCAAGGCTCCGAAGTAGACGATCGTGGCCGGGTTCAGCAGGGTCAGCCCGAGCAGGCCGAGGAAGGCCCGCCGGGGCGTGTCCAGGCCGGCCCGGCTGCGCTCCACCATGGGGGACCGGTACTGGCGGATCGCGGTGACGGCCGTACGGCCGGCCAGCACGACGAGGATCGCGGCCGCGACCCACCGCAGCGGGGTGCCGATGGGTTCGACCACCCGGGCGATGGCGGCCCCGCCGAGCACCGCGACGGCCGCGTAGAGGCCGTCGGCGGTGGCGGCGCCGAGCGCCGCCCCGATCCCGACCCGCAGTGAGGTGCGGGCGGTGAGGCTGATGATGAGGGCGGCGATGGCTCCCACCGGGACGGCCACACCGTACCCGGCGAGCAGCCCCGCGATGAGCGCGTCGATCATGACGGTCGTACGACGAGACCGACCCCGGAGCCGAGACGCTGTCGCGCCGCGCCGATCGCCGGAGCGGTCAGGGGCACAGCGTACGGTCGAGCGTCGGTCATGCCGGGGATTATGGGCGGCCACCCGCCGGGCCGCGAGATTATTTCCATTCGGTTACCGGGCCCATCCGCACCCGGTTACCGGGCCTGGCCCCACCGGGTTGCCGGCGGGTCGCCCGGCTACAGGCGGCGGGTCGCTTCCCGGATCGACAGGGGGGAGAGCACCGACCGGTTTTCCTCCACAAAGGACCGTACGGCCTCGGGATCGGTGCGCGCGTACTGCCGCAGGGCCCAGCCGATCGCCTTGCGTACGAAGAAGTCGCGGTGGCCCGCCTGCCGGGCGCAGTACCGGAACAGGCGGGCGGCGTCGGTGCGCTGCTTGTACTGCAGCTGATGCAGGATCGCGGTGCGGATGAGCCAGATGTTCTCGTCCTCGATCCAGGCGTCCATGGTGGACACCAGGCGCGGGTGGGCGGCCACCAGCGGCCCGACCGTGTGCACGGCCAGGGTGTCCACCGTGTCCCACCACGACTTGGTGGTGATCAGCTCCCGGACCGTGTCGAGCAGGGCCGGGGAGCCGACCCCGACGTAGCGGCGCAGGTAGGTGCACGCGAAGTACTGGTACTCCCGCTCCGGCCGGGCCCAGCACGCCCGGGCCACCGCGACGAGGTCGGCCTCGGTCGGCGCCGCCAGCCCGGCGAGCACCGCCCGGTTGAGCTTGGTCAGCTGCGGGGTCGTCAGGCCGACGAACGGGAACTGGTTGCGCATGTACGCCGCCGCGCCGGCCGCCCGGGCCGGGTCCGCCGCCGGTGGATAGATCTCGTCGAGCCGAGCCAGGATGACGTCGGCGAGCGCGGTCACGCCGGCGTACCCCTGACCGCCGCCAGCACCCGGCCCAGCAGCCCGGGCTTACCGGGCCGGTGCGCCTTGACGGCGCGGCGCAGCAGCTTCAGGTCCAGGTGGCTGAAGTGCAGGTGGTTCAACGCCTCGGGCGGCGTGGGCATGGGCTTCTCCCAGTAGAGCGGCCGGATGAACCGGTCCCGCGTCTTGCTGAGCGCCAGGGCCAGGCGCCACTCGTGGCTCACCTCCGCCGAGGCGGCGGCGTTCGAGGACCAGTACAGCTGGAAGATGTCCGACTCCCGGATCATGTTCTCCAGCCGGGCCCGCCAGTCGTCGCCGCTGCGCAGTTCGAGCCGGTCGACCAGGATCTGTACGCCCAGCCCCTGGTAGGTGGCGATGCACAGATCGACAATCTTCGAGTCTCGGCGGGAGTAGGAGATGAAGACCTTGTCGAAGATGCTGGCGTTGGCGACCGTGAGGAACTGCTCCCCCTCGCTGGGGGCGGGGACACCGACCGGTCCGGGACAGTGGACCTCGAACTCGACCGGCACCTGACCGATGATCAAGGGTCCGACGAATATGTCGATGTAGCCCCCCAACGGGCCCGGTGGGGTGTCGGCCGGCACGGTCATGTGGAACGTCAGCTCGCGCACGGCATCGTCGACGACCACATCGATCCGACTGGGTTCGAAGGTCGCGCCGAGCACGTTGGGCACGACCGTGATCGTGGTGCCGGATTCGACGGTCCGGGCCGCCGCCGCTTGGGAGACCTCCGGCGCTCCGCCCAGCTGGGGCGCCCGCCGGTTGATCAACGACCGCACCATCTCGCGGGCGTGGGGCCGGTGCACGTAGAACAGCAGGGGATACCGCCGCGTCGCCTCGATCCGCCGGCGGTACGCCGCGGCGAACTCCAGCCGCCGGTCATCCGCGGCGGGCTCCGGCTCCGGCGCCCGCTTCCGTCGCCGGTCGAGGGTCGGTGGCGGCTCAACGGTCACCGGCTGGGGCGCGCCGTACGCGACCCCGCCGGTCGGTGGTTCATCCGGGCTCGCCGGCCCACCGGGCACCCCCGGCCCGGTCGGGACCGGTCCCCTCGGGGCTGCCGGTCCGCTCGGGAACCCCCGTCCACCCGGGGGCGGCGGCGGTTGGGCGGGCCCGGGCCGGGTCGGCGGTGGCACGGCTGGCATCGGTGCCGGCGGCGCGGGCGGCATCGGTGCGGGCGGTGCGGGTGGCATCGGTGGTGGCGGCACCTCCGCCATCGGCGGGGGTTCGTCCCGCGGGGGCGGCAGGCTCCGTTCGATCCCGTCCCAGACGTAGTCGGAGTCGCCGACCCGGGCGTCCGTGGGCGGCTCGTCCCGCAGGGGTGGGCCGCCCCGGGCGAGCTCGATCCCGTCCCAGAAGTCGTCGCCAATGGCCCGGGCGTCCGCCTGCCTGATCCGCTGGCGCAGCTCCTCCTCGGGCATCCCGCCCTCGCGCAGGCGCGCCATGCCGGCCTCGCGGTCGGCCCTTTTCCGGGTCCGCTCGAACCGGGCGAGCAGGGCGTCACCGAGGCGGATGAGCCGTTGGCTCCGGTCGGGATGGTCGGCGGGGGTGGCGGCGACGGCCTCGCTCAGGTGAGTGATCGCCGCATCGAGATCGGTCAGGTCGCCGGTGAGGTCGTAGCGCTGCCGCAGGGCGGCACCGAGGTCGGCGTGCAGGTCTGCGCGGCCAGGATGGTCGGCGGGGAGCCCGGCCAGCGCCTGCCGCAGTCGGTCGATGTCCCGGTCGAGAGCCTCGCGGTCGACAGTCACCGGTGGATGGTAACCAGCTTCGCCCGGTGGGGGAGACTCACGCCATGGCAGGTGCGAACGTCCGACCGGCGGCGGGCGGGGGGCGCTGGGTGGACGTCGACCCGGAGCGCCTGCCGGCCTGGCTCAACCGGTTCGCGGTCAACCACGGCGGCTACCGGCTGGCGGCGGTCGACGAGGCGGTGCGGATCGAGGCCGCGGACGGAACGAGCCTCGGGCTGTTCCCGCCGCCCGGCGCGGGCGTCGGCGCCGACCTCGAGGAGTTCATCGGCGAGGCCACCCGGCCGCGTCGCCTCGGGCTGTTGCTGGCTCGACAGGCGTCGGTCGCGGTGGGCATCGCCGAGGGCCGGAACCTCATACAGTCCAAAGTAGACACACACTATGTGCAGTCGCGGACCGCGGCCGGCGGCTGGTCCCAGCAACGCTATGCCCGACGGCGGGTCAACCAGGCCCGGGCCGCCGCCGCGAGCGCGGCCGACGAGGTCGTACGGCTCCTGCTGCCCGAGGTGGACCGGCTGGCCGCGCTCGTGACCGGGGGTGACCGGCGCGCCGTGGCGGCCGTTCTCGCCGACCCGCGACTTGACCCGCTGCGGCCCCTCGTGGCCGACCGGTTCCTGCCCGTCGGCGAGCCGCGGCGCCGCACCCTCGAGGACGCGGTCGTGCTGGCCCGCCAGGTCCGCATCCTGGTCCGCGACCCCGATGCCGGTGGTGACGGGCCACCAGCCGGCGGACGATCGACCGACGCCGGGTGATCAGCGGCGTCAAGCCTGGTGATCATCGGCGAAAACCGGTGGCGGCGTCGGGTAGTCTGGCGCCGTGCTCGTGCGCTGCCAAGTCTGACCGGCTCCGCACCGGCCGCTGACCGCGTTTCTGATCTGCCCACGGAGGCGCCGCGGTGGTGGCGGCCGGTGCCGACGCATGTCCTCCTACCGGTCCTGACAATGCGAGAGCGAGACTTCCCATGATCACAGCCACCGGCTTGGAGCTGCGCGCGGGCGCCCGCACCCTGCTCGCCGAGGCGGACCTGCGCGTGCAGCCCGGCGACCGGATCGGTCTGGTGGGCCGTAACGGCGCCGGCAAGACCACCACGCTCAAGGTGCTCGCGGGCGAGAGCCAACCGCACGCCGGGAAGGTCGAACGTCGGGGCCCGGTGGGGTACCTGCCGCAGGACCCCCGCACGGGCGACCTGACGATCACGGCCCGGGACCGGGTGCTCTCGGCCCGGGGCCTGGACACTTTGCTGGCGCAGATGCAGGCGCTGGAACAGGAGCTGGCGAGCCGGCCGAGCGACGCCGCCGTGCGGCGCTACGGAGAGTTGGAGGACCGCTTCGCCGCGCTGGGCGGGTACGCCGCCGAGGCGGAGGCGGCGCGCATCTGCGCCAACCTCGGCCTGCCCGACCGGGTGCTCGGCCAGCCGATCGGCACCCTCTCCGGCGGCCAGCGCCGCCGCGTCGAGCTCGCCCGCATCCTGTTCGCGGAATCGGCCGAGACGGGCGGGGGCGTCCTGTTGCTCGACGAGCCGACCAACCACCTCGACGCCGACTCGATCACCTGGCTGCGCGGCTTCCTCGCCAACCACAAGGGCGGCCTGGTGGTCATCTCCCACGACGTCTCGCTGCTCGAGGCGGTGGTCAACAAGGTCTGGTATCTGGACGCCAACCGGGCCCGCGTGGATGTGTACAACGTCGGGTGGCGGGCGTACCTGGAGCAGCGGGAGACCGACGAGCGGCGCCGCCGCCGGGAGCGGGTCAACGCCGAGCGGAAGGCCAGCGCCCTGCTGGCCCAGGCGGACAAGATGCGGGCCAAGGCGACCAAGGCCACCGCCGCTCAGAACATGATCCGGCGGGCCGAACGCCTGCTGGCCGGCCTGGAGGAGGAACGGGCCCCCGATCGGGTGGCCAAGGTACGGTTCCCCGCCCCGGCGCCGTGCGGCCGGACCCCTTTGGTGGCCACCGGGCTGTCCAAGTCGTACGGGTCCCTCGAAATCTTCACGGATGTCGATGTCGCCGTGGACCGGGGGTCCCGGGTCGCGGTGCTCGGGCTCAACGGTGCGGGCAAGACGACGCTGCTGCGCATCCTGGCCGGGCTGCTGGAGCCGGACACGGGCGAGGTCCGGCCGGGGCACGGGTTGCGCCTGGGGTACTACGCCCAGGAGCACGAGACCCTCGACGTGGAGCGCACGGTCCTGGAGAACATGCGCAGCGCCGCATCGGCCGCGGCGGCCGCCCCGGGCGGGTCGAGGCTCACCGACACGGAGCTGCGCAACATCCTGGGCGCGTTCCTGTTCACCGGCGACGACGTGGACAAGCCGGCCGGCGTGCTCTCCGGGGGTGAGAAGACCCGCCTGGCTCTGGCCACCCTGGTCTGCTCGGGGGCCAACGTGCTGCTGCTCGACGAGCCGACCAACAACCTCGATCCGGCCAGCCGGGAGCAGGTGCTGGACGCCATCGCCCGTTATCCGGGGGCGATCGTGCTCGTGACCCACGATCCCGGCGCCGTGCAGGCGCTCAAGCCCGACCGGGCGATCCTGCTGCCCGACGGCATCGAGGACGCCTGGAGCGACGACCTGCTGGACCTCGTGGAGCTCGCCTGAGCCGATGGGCGCTCATCCCGCCCGCTCGAGCGACCGGGATCCCGGTTCACCCGCTTGAGCGACCGGGATCTCAGTTCGCCCGCGCGGGCGACCGCCGCGGCCCGGTGTGATCGTCGCGCGGACGGCCGTATGGTTCAATCCGCGCGAGGATTCTGGCCCTGGGGAGGAGCATGAATCGGCATCGCCTGCGGCGACGCGTGGGTCGGCTGGTGGCCGTCCCCGTGGCCCTGTTCGCGCTGCCCGTGGCGTTCCTGCTGGTGGCGCTCAACGCCGTCGCCGAGGCGCGGCTGCCGCTGGCCGATCCGTCGGTGTGCGAATCGCCGGAGGAGTGCGCGACGTCGCCCGAGCCGAGCGAGGAGCCGACGGGTGGCACCGAGCCCAGCGAGGCGCCCACGACCGATCCGCCCCAGGAGTCGCCGGCCCCGTCGCCGTCCTCTGAGCCGCCGGGGGCCGGGGGTGGCTCCGGCGGTGGTGGCTCGGGCGGTGGCAGCGGTTCCGGCGGTGGTGGCTCCGGCGGCGGAGGCTCGGGCGGCGGTAGTGCCGGCGGGGGCGGCTCGAGCGGTGACGGCTCGAGCGGGGGTGGGTCCTCTGGCGGCGGCTCCGGCGGTGGTGGCTCCGACGGCGGGTCCGCCGGCGGCGGATTCACCGGCGGCGGTGGGCTGACCGCTCCCGCGCCCGCCGTGCCCTCGGCCAGCGCCGGTCTCCCGACGATCCCCCCGACGCTGGCGGCCGGGTCCGGCGCCAGCGGGTCGCCCGTACGCGAGCTCGCCACGACGGGCGGGAACACGATGCCGTCCGCGATGCTGCTCGCCACGACGGCGGCCATCCTCGTCGCGTTCGCGGTCTCCGTCGCTTTCCTGATCCGGGAGCGGCGGCTGCAGCGCGAGGAGCTCGAGGAGCTCGAGCTCGACCACTGGCGGAACTACCGCTGAGCCGGCCTACCAGGGGGTCGCGAGCACGGCCTCCACGACGATGGCGGTGACCGCCCCGAGCGCCACGAGCAGCGCCGGGGTCGGGGGCGCCTCGTCGCCCTGCACCGCCGGGGCGACCGCCGCCACGGTCAGCCAGGGGAAGAACGGCAGCCACGCCGCCTCCGCCCCACCCCGGGCGAGGCCGGCGGCGATGGAGAACGTCACCGCGGCCCCGGCCCCGACCAGGAACGGCCAGCCGGGCGTGTTGCGCAGCCGGCGGGCGCTGCGCACCAGGGGCGGTCCGGCCGCCAGCAGCAGCACCACGATGCTGATGACGCTCCAGGCGAGCGCCGGCCGGTGCGGCTCGACCCGGGTGGCGTAGTCGTCGCGGGCCATCAGGAGGCCGTCGATCCAGCTGAACCCCGCCGCCTCGGCCACGAAGACCGGCAGCAGGGCCCCCAGGCCGGTGGCGAGGTTGAGGAACGGCCGACGCCGGGCGAAGTACAGGCACACCGCGGAGAGCCCGAGCCAGGGCGCGGCGTAGGAGAACAGGGCGGCCACGCCCAGCGTGACCCCGCAGGCCAGCGCCCAGCCGGCCGCGCGCAGGCCGGTGCGGGCGCGATCGCTCGCGCAGACCCCGAGCAGCACCATGGCCGCCCCGAGCACGGCGACGATGACATTGACCGATACGGATATCCAGACCGCGTACGGCGCGAGCATGAGCACGGGGGCGAAGGAGCGGGCGGCCCGCTCGCCGCAGACGCCCCGCATCGCCGCGAGCGCGAGGGGCGTGATCAGCGCGCCGAGCGCGGTGATGACCACGCCGAGCGTGAGGCGGTCGGTGAACCCGATGCGCTGCAGCGCCCACAGCAGCAGCACGGGCCCCGGCGGGTGGCCGCGCGCCGCGACCGACAGCTCCTCGGCCCGGTCCGTGTAGCTGCGCAGGTAGGCCAGCACGTCGTCCCCGACGCCGGGAACGTCGGTCAGGTAGTTGTCCGGCGACTGCAGGGACCGGGTCAGGCCGGCCGCGCCATCGACCAGGGCCAGGCTGAGCGACCAGGCGAAGGTGCCGGCCCACCCGAGCACCAGCAGGAGCCGCCACCGCATGAGGTCGAACCGGCCGCGGACGGCGGCGACGAGCACTCCCGCGGCCACGGCCGGCGCCAGCGCGCTGCCGAAGCCGAACGCCCACCGGTAGGAGCCCAGGAACGGGGCCGACCGGGTGCCGAGGGCCACGCCGGCGCGGACGGCGACCCAGGTCAGGGCCAGCCCGGTGGCGGTGAGGCTGAGCCAGATGGCCAGATCCCGCCGCTCATCGGCCGGCACACGGAACCAGAGCGCGGCGCGGCGTCCGTCGGGGGGAGCGCTGGCGGTCACGGCCGACACGGTACCCGGCCCCGGTCGACGCGTCGCCGGGACCGCGCCGGCCGCGCTTCCGGCGCTCAAGCATTGACGTATACCCGTCCGTAGACCCCCGAAGGCGTGTGACGGGTAGCGCATGATCGTCCCAGGCGTTCTAATAGGTGATGACCGGGAACATCGAAGCAGTCCGCACGGCGCCCGTCTCGCCGGCGTTAGCGGCGCAACGGTGCTCCAACATCCGCCCAAGTAGGACGTGAGGGAAATTCAGATGGCAGCGACGACCACGGCACCCACGACCGATAAGGGTCGGCGAATTGTCGGTGCGGAGCGCGCGAGTCTGGCAAAGGACCTGGTCAAGCGCTATGCGTCGGGCGAGAGCATTCGTGCACTCGCATCGTCCACCGGCCGTTCGTACGGGTTTGTGCACCGTGTTTTGACTGAATCAGGGGTTCAGCTTCGTCAGCGCGGTGGTGCCCGGCGGCGCAAGAAGACGGCGTGAGTTCGTCCAGCTGGGTCGCTAATTGCCGTCTCACTGCGGCGGTGTGGCGGCATTGATGACCGATCCCGACGTTCGGGTGGACCGTGACGGGCCGGTGGCGACAGTGACGTTGTGCCGGCCCCGGGTCCTCAACGCCCAGACTCCCCAGATGTGGGCCCGCCTGCGGGCGATCGGCCAAGAGCTGGGCGGCGACGTCCGCGTCGTCGTCGTGCGCGGGGAGGGTCGCGCGTTCTCGGCCGGCCTCGACCTCGCCGTGGCCCGCGGCGGGTCGCCATCGGCGGACAGCGTGTCCGATGCGGGGGAGCCGATGAGCCTCGCCCGCATCGCCGCCCTGCCCGACGACGAGGCGAGCCGACTGATCGCCGGCTTCCAGGAGGCGTTCGACTGGCTGCGCCGGCCCGACCTGATCAGCATCGCCGCCGTGCAGGGGCACGCCATCGGCGCCGGCTTCCAACTCGCCCTCGCCTGCGACCTGCGCGTCTGTGCCGACGACGCCCAGTTCACGATGGCCGAGGTGACGCTCGGGCTGGTGCCCGACCTCGGCGGCACCAAGCGCCTGGTCGAGCTCGTCGGTTACGCGCGGGCGCTGGACATCTGCGTCACGGGCCGCCGCGTCGACGCCGCGGAGGCCGCCCAAATCGGCCTCGCGACCTCGGTGGTGCCCCGCGACCGCCTGGACGCCGCGGTGGCCGAGCTGACCGCCCGCATCCTCGCCCACCCACGGGACGCGGTGGTCGAGGTCAAGGCCCTGCTCGCGGCGGCGGCCGGGCGCACCTTCGCCGACCAGGAGCGGGCCGAGCGGGAGGCCCAGATCCGTCTGTTGCGCGGGCTCATGGGCACGGGCGAGTAGCCCCCCGACCCTCTGCCATACCTGCCCGGGGTATCCCGGCTCGGGCGGGCATTTCGCTCTGCGCGAGACTCGTCCCAATCCGGAACACGCCCTAGCGATGGGCGGTTGTGGGCTGCGCAGCATACGGTCGGGCCCGGGAGGTGAGGCGCGCCATGGGTCATCCCGGCGGGTTGATGCACGCCGGCTGGGGGATGCGCAGTTCGCTGCGCCGGCGGGACGAGCTCGGCGACCGCCGGGTGGGCCGGCAGACGGTGCTGCGGGTGCTCCGGTACGCGCGGCCGTACCTCCCGATGATCAGCCTGTTCCTCCTCGTCGTCGTGGTCACCTCCGGCATCGCCGTGGCCACGCCCGTGCTCGCCGGCACCGTCGTCAACGAGATCAGCAACCCCAGCGAGCGGGCCGGGCGGGTGGTGGTGACCATCGCGGCGCTCATCGCCGGCCTCGCAGTGCTGGACGCGGCGCTGTCGATCGCCCAGCGCTGGCTGTCGGCGCGCATCGGTGAGGGGATCATCTACGACCTGCGCACCCAGGTGTACGACCACGTGCAGCGGATGCCGCTGCAGTTCTTCACCCGCACCCAGACGGGCGCCGTGGTCAGCCGTCTCAACAACGACGTCATCGGGGCCCAGCAGGCCTTCACCTCGACCCTGTCGGGCACCGTGGGCAACCTGATCTCCCTGGTGCTCACCGTCGGGGTGATGGTGAGCCTGTCGTGGCAGGTGACCGTCCTGTCGCTGCTGCTGGTGCCGGCGTTCCTGCTGCCGGCCCGGCTCGTCGGGACGCGCGTGGCCCGGCTCACCCGGGAGTCCTACCAGCTCGACGCGGCCATGAACACCACCATGACCGAGCGCTTCGGCGTGGCGGGCGCGCTGCTGGTCAAGCTCTTCGGCCGCCCCGAGGTCGAGGCGACGCGGTTCTCCGACCGCGCCGCGCGGGTGCGCGACATCGGGGTGCGGCGGGCCATGTACGGCACCTTCTTCCTGGTCGGGATGATGCTGGTCGCATCCCTGGCCACCGCGTTGACGTACGGCGTGGGCGGCACGCTCGCCGTGGCCGGCACGATCCAGCCGGGGACGGTCGTCTCCCTCGCGCTCCTGCTGACCCGGCTGTACGGGCCGATCACCGCGCTCTCGAACGCCCGGATCGACATCATGAGCGCCCTGGTCTCGTTCGAGCGGGTCTTCGAGGTGCTCGACCTGAAGCCGGCGATCGCGGAGAAGCCGAACGCGGTCGACATCCCCAAGGGAGCCGCGACGATCGAGTTCCGCGATGTGCACTTCCGCTATCCGTCCGCCGCCGAGGTCTCGCTCGCGTCCCTGGAGGACGTGTCCACACTGGACCGTACGGTCAGCGAGCCGGTGCTGCGGGGCGTGAGCTTCTCCGTGCAGCCGGGACAGCTGGTGGCCCTGGTCGGCCCGTCCGGGGCGGGCAAGTCCACCACCGCCATGCTGGTGCCGCGCATCTACGACGTGACGTCGGGCGCGGTGCTCGTCGGCGGGATCGACGTCCGGGACGCCACCCTGCAGTCGTTGCGGGACGCGATCGGCGTGGTGACGCAGGACGCGCACCTGTTCCACGAGACGATCGCCGACAACCTGCGCTACGCCCGCCCGGACGCCACCGACGAGGAGCTGTGGGAGGCGCTGGACCGCGCCCAGATCGGTGACCTGGTGCGCTCGCTGCCGGACGGACTGTCCACGGTGGTGGGTGAGCGGGGCTACCGGTTCTCCGGTGGGGAGAAGCAGCGCATCGCGATCGCCCGCCTGCTGCTCAAGTCGCCGTCCATCGTGATCCTCGACGAGGCGACCGCCCACCTGGACAGTGAATCCGAGGCGGCGGTGCAGCGCGCGCTGACCGAGGCCCTGGCCGGACGCACGGCGTTGGTCATCGCGCACCGTTTGTCGACGGTGCGCGAGGCGGACCTGATCGTGGTGCTCGACCACGGCGAGGTCGTCGAGTGCGGCACCCACGACGAGCTGGTCGCCAAGGGTGGCCTGTACGCGGACCTCTACCGCACCCAGTTCGCCGTCGCCGATTCCCCACTGATGCCGGCCGAGGCCCCGGCCGCCCGCTGACGGCCGGCCGCCGCGCTGCTGACGGCGGACCGGAAAGATTGCAGATACTCGATCTGTTGCCGGTCGGCGACGGTCACGCCAGAGTGGGGGACCGGACGCCCGATGACGCTCAGCGGCCTTGAAATCACTGTACGTTCGGGCTACTCTTCTCGGCGTCGATTGGTTGTGGTCGAAGCCAAGATTCTAAGTGCATGGCTGCAGTGGTACCAGTCGTGTCCAACACGGGGGCCGTCGTGACCAGACATTCCGCCAGCGTAGCCTCGAGTGAATCGTCCGACCTCTGGCTGGAGCTACATGGGCACCGTTCCCGTCTTGTCGCGCTAGGGCGTGTCTGCTGGATCATGTGACTGGGTCGCGGAGCCAGATTCTGATTGAGGCGATGTCGACGGTTCCGGCGTACATGTATTCGCGTTTGTCGTAACGGCTGGCGATGGCGCGGAAGGC
>Ga0310834_100613_pt1 | contig 35138 bp, 27 predicted proteins | sample SM_ome_2_FD_201314 | JGI IMG/M metagenome (GOLD analysis project Ga0310834, IMG submission 201314) | Sorghum-adapted microbial communities enriched on stacked mutant (SM) sorghum from Joint BioEnergy Institute, Emeryville, California... ...
GCACCCACTGGGGCCTCCAAAGATCCGTAGCTTGGTCGCTTTGGATCATGAGGCCCCAGCCCTCAATCAGCCATCAACCTCGATGACGTGTCGCGGCTGGCCTCCCACGTTCATGGCGAAGAGCCACATTGACGCTGCCATGTAGTTAGATCGATCTTGATGTCTAGCGATGTCGCTGCGCTAGACATGAGCGATTCTATTTGGATATGTCGCGTCGATCATTGACGATGCGTGCCATGCATTGACGAGTTGTGCATCTCGTCAGACGTACAGCGTGTCACCGGCCGCCGTGCGCCTCGGGGGCGAACCGGCGCCGGTACTCGCCGGGCGGCAGGCCGAACTGGCGCTGGAAGGCTCGGTTGAACGTGGCCGGGTCGGCGAAACCCCACCGGGCGCCGATCGTGGCCACGGGGCGGTCAGCCAGCTCGGGGTCGGTGAGGTCGCGCCGGCACCGGTCGAGCCGTTGCCGGCGGATCCACTGGGCGGGAGACTCGCCGTCCTCCTCGATGATCCGGTTGAGCTGGCGCACCGAGATGGCGTGCGCGGCCGCGACCACCTGAGGGGTCAGCCCCGGGTCGGCCAGCCGCTGCCGCATGAACGCATAGATCTGAAGCCGTCGACTCCGTTCCGGCAACGCTCGCGGAGCCAGGGTCGCGGTCTGCCCGGACCACCGGGCCGCGGCACCGAGCAGGTCGATCAGTGTCGACGTCAGCTGGTGCAGGATGACCGGTTCGTACTGCTCGCCTGAGTGCAAGAGATCGGCCAGGATGTGGGCGATCAGGCCGCCGACCGGGTCGCGGGCCGACAGGGGCGCCGAGACCAGCGTCGCGATCTGCCCCAGCGTGAGACCGACCATCGCCGCCGGGAGATGCAGGACGGAGTGGGCCACGGCCACGGGGTTCACTACTGTGCTGGGCCGCCGCGTATCGAGGACCATGAGGGACCCGGCCTCAGCCGTGAGGGTTCGGGCCGGGCTGTGCTCGGTCATGCTGCCTCGGATGACGTGGGTGAGCATGACCACCTCGGGGAATCCACCGTTGTCGTTAGGCGCGCCGCGAGCGCGCAGCGGCGGGTGCGACAGGTGCGACACGCGGAGCGGCCCGAACTCGTACGCGTCGATGCAGGCCACGAAGTTCGCGTGATGGCGGGTCTCCATCACGGTGGGCCCGTGTGCCCTGGCCGTGAACTCGGCCCAGGCGTCGAACCGCTGCTCGACCGGTAGTTCGGCCGTATCCAGCCGGACGTGGGCCATCGCGGCCCTCCTTATCTCGGGCGGAGGATGGCGCGAGCGTCGGCGGTGCCGGCACACCGGTACCGGCGACCGGACGTCCGGGCCCGGCCGGACGTCCGGTCTTCGCGGCGTCGGGACCGCGCCGAACGTCAGGACAGCGTCGTGGCGAGGCGGTCGGCGAGCAGGCGGGCGAACCGGGCCGGGTCGGGCAGGTCGCCGCCCTCGGCCAGCAGGGCGGTCCCGTAGAGCAGCTCGACGATGTCGACCAGCGACTCGTCGTCGGGCCGCTGGGCGTGCGCCTCGCGCAGCTTCTGCACGAGCGCGTGGTCGGGGTTGAGCTCCAGGATCAGCTTGGTGGGCGGCACCTCCTGACCCATGGCCCGCAGCATCCGCTGCAGCGCCGGCGTCATGTCGGCCGCATCGGTCACGACACAGGCCGGCGACGTGGTGAGGCGGGTGGAGAGCCGGACCTCCTTGACGTCCTTCTCGAGCTTGCCGGCCATCCACTTCAGCAGGCCGGAGAACTCCTCGCTGCGCTGCTCGTGCTGCTGTTTGGTGGTCTCCTCACCGGGCAGATCGATCTGGCCGCGGGCCACCGACTGGAACGGCTTGTCCTCGAAGGACAGTCCGAGATCCACCCACACCTCGTCGACCGGGTCGGTGAGGAGCAGTACCTCGTATCCCTTGGCCTTGAACGCCTCCAAGTGGGGCGAGTTCTCGATGGCGGTCCGGGACTCGCCGGTCAGCACGTAGATGCTCGTCTGCCCTTCCTTCATCCGGCTGATGTACTCGGGCAGGGTCACCAGCGCGGAGCTGTCGTGAGTGGACGCGAACGAGCAGCACTCGAAGATCGCTTGCCGGTTGTCGGCGTCGTTGATCAGGCCCTCCTTGAGCGCCCGGCCGAACTGCGCCCAGAAGGTGCGGTACTGCTCCGGCCGCTGGGTCATCATCTCCTTGATGGTGCCCAGCACCTTGCGCACCAGGCGCTTGCGGATCACCTGGACCTGGCGGTCCTGCTGCAGGATCTCCCGCGAGACGTTCAGCGACAAGTCGTGCGCGTCGACGACGCCCTTGACGAAGCGCAGGTACGGCGGGATGAGCTCCTCGCAGTCGTCCATGATGAAGACGCGCTTGACGTAGAGCTGCACGCCCCGCTTGGCGTCGGCGTGGTACAGGTCGTACGGCGCCCGGGAGGGCAGGAACAGCAGCGCCTCGTACTCGACCGCGCCCTCGCCCCGCATGTGGATGGTCTCCAGCGGGTCGGTCCAGTCGTGGCTGATGTGCCGGTAGAACTCGTGGTACTCCTCTTCCTTGACCTCGTCCCGCGGCCGGGTCCACAGCGCCTTCATCGAGTTCAGCGTCTCGATTTCTGTGGTCTCCTTGCCATCGGAGTCCTTGCGCTTCACCGGCATCCGAATGGGATACGGAATGAAATCCGAGTATCGCTTGATGATTTCCCGGATCTTCCATTCCGAGGTGTAGTCGAAGAGGTGGTTTTCGTCATCGGCCGGCTTGAGGTGCAGCGTCACCGAGGTGCCGAAGGGCGCGTCCTCGGCCGGGGCGATCGTGTAGGTGCCCTGGCCGTCCGATTCCCACCGGACACCCTGCGTCTGGCCGGCCCGCCGCGTCACCAGCGTCACCCGGTCGGCCACCATGAAGCTCGAGTAGAAACCCACGCCGAACTGGCCGATCAGGTCGGGCGAGATCGCGTTGTCCTTCGCCTCCTTGAGCTGACGGAGCAGCTCGCCGGTGCCGGACCGGGCGATCGTGCCGATCAGGTCCACGACCTCGTCGTGGCTCATGCCGATTCCGTTGTCCCGGACGGTGAGCGTCCGGGCGTCGCGGTCGACCGAGATCTCGATGTGCAGGTCGGAGAGGTCCGCCTGGAGGTCCTTGTCCCGGTAGGCGGCCATCTTGAGCTTGTCGAGCGCGTCGGAGGCGTTGGAGACGAGCTCCCGCAGGAAGATGTCCTTGTTCGAGTAGATGGAGTGGATCACCAGTTGCAGGAGCTGACGCGCCTCGGCGGTGAATTCTCGCGTGACTGCGGAATCTTCCGGCGCGTGCGCCTCGGGCTCGCGACTGGTCTCAGGTTCCTCACCCTGCGGTGCCATGTCACTCCTTTCCCGTCCGCATCGGTCATACCGCGAGGGTCCATTTTATGAGGGCGTACCGTTTAGCCCCGTATCCGGGCATTCGCCCCCGCAATGGGCACCGCCGCGACCAGACTGGAACGGTGGCATGAAGGGGGAGGGACGATGACCGCGACCAAGCCGACCTCGACCAAGTACACCGCGCCCGGAATGTCGACCAACGAAGGGGCGGCCGCCGCCAGCGTCCTGCAGGACCGGCTCACCGAGCTCATCGATCTGGAGCTCACCCTCAAGCACGTCCACTGGAACGTGGTGGGCCCCAACTTCATCGGGGTGCACAAGATGCTCGACAAGCAGGTCAAGGGCGTCCGGAAGATGGTCGACGCGACCGCGGAGCGGGTCGCCACTTTGGGCATGTCCCCGATCGGCACGCTCTCCGGGCTGGCGCGCGAGCGCGGACAGGCCGAGGCGTACCCCTTGGGCCGGGCCGACACCATGGCCCACCTGGAGGCGCTGGACTACACCTACAGCAACGTGATCAGCAACCACCGGCAGGCCATGCGCAAGCTCGAGGACATCGACCTGGTGTCCCAGGACCTGCTGATCCAGCAACTGGAGGGTCTGGAGCTGTACCAGTGGTTCGTGCGGGCGCACCGGGAGGACCCGTCGGGGGCGTTGATCCCGTCGACCAGCAGCCAGCGCGGGGCCTGACCGCGTCGGGCCGCCGACCCGGGAACTGAAACGGGACCCGGAAAGACGGAGGTGGCCGGCACCGAGTCCGGCGCCGGCCACCCGTCGTGTCGCTACGGCAAAGATCAGTTGACCTTGACCTGCATCTTGCCGCCGCCGGTGTTGAGCACCCGGATCGTCACCCCGTACCCGGGCAGCTTCACGCCGTGGTTGGGCAGCTCCGGGTACCAGTAGGTGTCGGTGTCCCGGAAGGTCGAGTTGCCGGGCAGGCCGCCGAAGGTCTCCGCCTTGCCGTTGTGGTGCAGGGTGACCTTGTCGGTCTTCTTCGTGCCGAACGGCGCGTCGTAGACCTGGATGCGGGCCCGCCACAGCTCGCCGTCGGAGCGGGCGAACGGCTCCGGGTGGGCGTCGATGTAGAGGTTGCGGCCGTAGCCCGGGTGGGCCCCGGTGTCGTTGTCCTCGTACAGCGTGTTCCAGTACGAGATGAGTAGGCCCTCCTGGTAGGCGTAGTGGTCCACCTTGTCCGGAAGGTCGGGCATGTAGCCGAAGTAGTACGGGCCCGTCTTCAGGTACTGGTCGTACGAGACGTACGACCGCCAGCCGGCGATGTAGAAGTGCGGGTACAGGTCGGTGGTCGAGTTGCCGACGATCGACCAGCCGTTGGCCGCCCAGTCACCCGGGCCGGCCTCGGCGCCATCGGTGAAGTCACCAATGGTGATCTCATCGACGAAGACGCCGTCGGGCAGCTCGTCGTCGTTGCCACCCACCGCCGGGTCGGTCTGGTAGACGATGCTCAGTGTCACCGTCTGGCCCGCGTACGCCGACAGGTCGAACTCGGCCGGCACCCAGTCGGTGGTGGTGCCGTCCCAGGTGGTGGTGACCGTGGTTCCGCCGATGGTTCCCGAGACCGGCGAGCCGTTCACCGCCACGTAGGCGAAGTCGTACCCGGTCTCGATGTCGTAGCGGGTCTGGAAGCGCAGCGTCGGGTCGTCCGTGGGGACGGTCACCGTGCGCGACAGGCTCAGCGTGGCGTTGCCGTTGCGGTGCCCGCTGTACCACTGGTGTTCGCCGGCGTACGGCTCGACCAGCGGGATCGTGACCTCCTGGTCGGGCAGCGTCACGACGAGCGCCTGCGGCAGGCTGGTGTTGTACTCCTGGGGTCCGAGCTGGACGACCTTGTGTTCGTTGTGGCCGACCACGGTGTAGTTCAGCCAGCCGAGCTGGAGCTTGTTCCAGGCTCCGAGGTCACCGCCTCGCTCGCCGATGCCCTCGTCGGTGGCGGCGCCGAGCCGGCTCTGGGCCATGAGCGTCCAGTGCTCGTTGTTGTTGTCGGTGCTGCCGTAGTCGTCGGGCAGGTCGAGGTCGTGGGCGTACTCGTGGTAGAACACGCTGCGCCCACCGTTCTCCGGCTGCATCGTGTAGTCGCCGATCCAGAAGTTCGTGTTGCCGATCCGCGTGCCGCCGATGAGGAAGTCCGGCGACGGGCCCTCGAAGCCGACGTTGGTGTAGTTGGCGTACCAGCGGTGGCTCCAGATGGCGTCACTGGCGTAGATCGGGTCCCCGTCGGCCTGGTCGCCGCCGGCGTGCACGATCTGGAAGTGGTCGATGTAGCCGTCGGGCTCGTTGAAGTTGCCGTCGCCGTCCCAGTCGTACCGGTCCCACTGGTCGAACTCGGCCAGCTCGGCGTTGATCTCGTCCAGCGTGGCCCCGGCCGCGAGCCGGTCCGCCACCCACTGGTTGGCCGCGTCCCGGATCAGCGCCCACACCGTGCTGCAGACGTTCGACCCACAGGCGTCGGTGCCGTAGCGGCCCTGGGTGTAGGGCACCTTCACCCAGTCCGTGACCGTGCCCTCGACGCTGTACCGGCCGGACGACTGCGCCTCGAAGTAGTTCTTCAGCGACTCGCCGCCGCCGAAGTACAGGTCCTGGTAGTACTCGCGCGAGTAGTCGGGGCGCCAGACCGTGGAGTTGTCGACGCTGCGGTCCGGCTCCGGGATCTGGTTGTGCAGCGGACCCTCGGTGCGCTGGGCGTTCGGGTCCGGCGGGAACGGGTTGGGCAGGTCGCCGAACTCCGCCAGGATCACGAAGATCCGGTCGGTGGTCTCCCGGGCCAACTCGACGTACTTGGTTCGGCCACCTTTGCCGTTGCCGTGGCCCTGCCCTTGGACGTTGACGCTGCCACCGGTGTCGACGACCGTGCTGACGCCGTTCTGCTGGGCCGCGTAGCGACCCGAGATGACGCCAGCGATCGCCTCCTCCCGCATGGCGGACCGCTTCTCGGCGAGCGGGTTGGGCAGGACATGGGAGGGCAGACGCTCCAGGTCAGACTGTGGCGCCGCCGCGGGAGCCGACGTGGCGGTGGCCGAGACGGCGAAGGCGATGCTCGCCGCAGCCACGGTCACGCCAGCGATTCCCGCCAGCGCCGCGCGGGGAATTCCTTTTCGCACGCGAGAACCTCCGGGCTAGGAACCGTCGTGAGGTGTTCGGTTCCGGGGGTAGGCCGGGACCGCCCGGATTGACGGCACGCGGCGTCTCTCCGGGCGGATAGACATTGACAGACAGTGACGATGCCTGTCATCCCTGCGGCGTGCGATAGGGACAGAACGAGGGTTTTTTCTTTGGCACCCTAGGTTCGGTGTCTCAGGCTTCGTTACCTCTAGGTTTCGGTTCCCCTAGGTATTGGCACCCCTAGGTTTCGTTCCCACCCTCAGTCGGCGACGCCGACGGACGACCCGCGCGACAGCGTCGCTAGGTGACCAGCGTGGTCCCGTCAACGGACAATTTGTGCGATAGGCGTGGGCGTACGGCCAGCGCCGGCCACGCCGATCGGCGACCAGCAGGCGGCGGCGATGATCACCGTGAGGCGACGGTCACCGGCGGAATCTCCGGCTGCCTCACGGCGATCGCGACGGATGATCAGACCTCCGACGCCCGGTCGGCGGGGACCACGACGTACTGGCGGAGCGACAGGTCCCGGTACGTCACCGGGCCGCGGGGGCCGGGGACGCGGTCGATGTTGATGCCCGTCTCGGGGATGGCGAGCAGCTTGAACCCGTCGAGCAGGCGGGTCGTGGCGTTCCAGAAGGCCCCGGTGCCGGTGTACTGGGCGAGGAACTGGGCCGCGGCCTCGCCGTCCTCGGTGACGATCCCCGCGGCCAGGCCCGAGGTCTCCTCGTTGGCGATCCGGGCCGCGTCGGCCGGGCCGTCGGCCGGCGCGATCGTCACCGTGGCCTCGGCATCCGAGTCCAGCGCCCACTCGTACCCGAGCGGGTGGGGGTGCGGCGGCAGGGAGGCGGCGATCGCCGGTTCGCGGGACGCGAGCAGCTCGACCAGGGACGGCACGATCTCGTCGTAGAGTCCCTTGTGGACCAGCAGGAGATTGAGCCGGTTGCACACGCCCAGCCGGTCCAGGCTGGCGTGGATGAGCTGGCGCGCCTTCTCCAGGTCGGCAGCGGCATCGATGTAGAGGACCCCGCCGCCGTCGGCGTGGGCCAGCGTCCGGACCCCGTGCGCCGCGGCGAGCGCAGCCAGGCTCCGGGTGCTCTCCCCGCTGCCGCGCAGGATCACCAGCGGCATCTGTCGGGGGTGGGTGACCAGGGCCTGGGCGGCCTCCCGCTCCCGGGACCGGACGAGCTGGATGGCCTCGCCGGGCAGCCCGGCCTCCTCCAGAGCGGGGGCGACGACGTGGTCGACCAGGGCGGCGGCCGAGGCGAGCGCGGCCGAGCCGGTGCGCAGCACCCCGGCGTTGTGGGACTTGATGAGCTGCGACGCCACGTCGACGGTCACGTTGGGCCGGGCCTCGAAGTTCGCCCCGATCACCCCGACCGGCCGGCGCCACTCCTCCAGCGCCAGCCCGCCGTCCAGGTCGCGGATCTTCCGCCGGGCCGGCTCGGTCGGCACGTCGGCGAGCGCCGTGATCTGCGCGGCCATGGCGGCCAGCCGGGTCGGGTCCAGGCGCAGCCGGTCGAGCAATCCCGCGCTCATCCCGCTGGCCGTGGCGTTCTCCACGTCCTCGGCGTTGGCCTTCAGGACGATGTCGGAGGTCTGCGACAGTAGCCGCGCCATCGCACGCAGCGCCGTGTCGATCGCCGCCTCGTCCGCGTTCGCCATCGCCGGGGCGGCCGCGTGTGCCGCCCGGACCGCCTGGGCCACCGACCGTACGGCCTCCGACTCCTCCGTCATGATCACTCCTGCGTCGTCGGGGGAAGCGAACCCAACCTACCCCGGCGGGCCCGGCGCTCGGTGCCGAGGTCGGCCGGTGCGGGCGGAGGAGTCGTCGCCGTCGAGGTCCGCCGTCACTCGGACGGCATCAGGATCCACAAGATCGGGTACACGAGGAACTGGCTGCCGGGCAGGATCATGAGCACCAGCAGGAACAGCAGCCGGGCGGTCCAGGGCGACAGCCCGAACCGCCGGCCGAGCCCGGCGCAGACGCCGCCGAGGATCCGGCCTTCGCGCGGTCGCACGAGACCCGGCTGGGGAGCGGTGTGGTGAGTGGTCTCCATGCGTCGAGCATCCCACTCGCCCGCCCGCGCGACCGGTGATCCGAACCCTGAAACAACCCTGATCTGTTGGTCGGGATCGGCCGCCCCGACTCAGGTGTGGCCCCTGGGCGATGGCTGCTGTAGGAAGATGGCACGGTGACGGCCGGGCGTGACGACCACGAGCGGGACGGGATCTCGTTCAGCCACCTGGATCAGGAGCTCTTCGACGGCGCCGGGGTGACCAAGCACGAGCTGGTCGACTACCTCGACGTCATGGCCGACCGCCTCATCCCGGTCCTGCGCGACCGTCCACTCTCGACGATCCGAGTCCGCGCCGGCCAGGCGCCGTTCATGCAGAAGAACCTGCCCAGCTACGCGCCGGACTGGATTCCCCGCGTGGATGTGTGGTCGCACGCCTCGCAGCGCACGGTGTCGTACGCGCTGGGCAACGACCGGCGGACGTTGCTGTGGTTCGCCAACCAGCGGGCGGTGGAGTACCACGTCCCGCTCTCGGCCGGCGAGGACTGGCGCTATCCCACCCATGCGGTGCTCGACCTCGACCCGCCCACGGCGGACCGGTTCGACCAGGTCGTCCGGGTGGCGTTGCTGGCCCGGCGGGTCCTGCGCGAGTCCGGTCTGGACGGTGCGGTGAAGACGAGCGGCTCGAAGGGATTACACATCTATATTCCTGTGCGGGAGGAGATCGTCGAGGACGTGGCCGCGGCCACCCGGGCGCTCGCGGCTCGGGTGGAGCGGCTCGACCCCGGTGTGGCCACCACGGCGTTCCTGCGCGAGGAGCGGGCCGGCCGGGTCCTCGTCGACGCGAGCCGAGCCGGCGGGGCGACGGTCGTGGCCGCCTACAGCCCCCGGGCGCGGCCCGGCCTGCCGGTGTCGTTCCCGGTGGCCTGGGCCGACCTGGACCGGATCACCCCGGCCGAGTTCACCATTCGCACCGTGCCGCAGATCCTGGATGGCCGCGACCCGTGGGCGCAGGCCATGCCGCCGCCGCAGCGCCTGCCCGCCGATCTGGTGGCGGAGGGGCATCGCATCCCCATCGCCCGCGTGGCGGCCATGCACGCGGGCAAGCGCCGCAAACGCGGGGCCGGAGCCTGATCGCACCGGCCGGACGCCTACGCTGTCGGCGTGGGGCTGAGCCGGACCGATCGGCGGTGGGCGATCCTCGGCCTGGTCGCGGCCGCCGGGGCGCTGCTGGCCTTCGCCGGCCCGTGGGGACCGGACATGGTCGACCTGGAGGTCTACCGGGTCGGCGCCCGGGCCCTGCTTTCCAGCACCGACATCTACACGGTGCTCGAGCCGAGCGCCCAGTTGCCGTTCACCTACCCGGTGTTCGCGGCGGCGCTGTTCGTGCCGCTCGCCCTCCTGCCCGCCCTCGCCGCCCGCGCCCTGCTGGTGCTGCTGTCGCTGGCCGCCCTGTTCGTGGTCGTCCACCTGACCGTCCAATCGGTGCGGTCGGCCACCGGACGTACGGCCGGCTCGGCCCTGGCTGTGAGTGTTCCGCTGTCGGTGGCGGCGATCGGCCTGCACCCGGTCTGGGAGACGCTCACCTTCGGCCAGGTCAACCTCATCCTGACCGCGCTGGTCCTCCTCGACGTACTGGCGGTGGTGCCGCCCCGTGGGCGCGGCGTCCTCGTGGGCATCGCGGCCGGCATCAAGCTGGTCCCGGGGATCTTCATCCTGTACTTCCTCGCCACCGGCCAGCGGCGGGCCGCGCTGACCTCAGCGCTCACCACGCTCGCCACGGTGGCGATCGGGTTCGCCGTCCAGGCGGGGCCGGCCTGGGACTTCTGGACCCGGCACGCGCTGACCCCGGCCCGCACCGGCGAGGTCGCCTACGTGACGAACCAGTCGCTGGCCGGCGTGGCCGCCCGCCTGCTGCGCGACCCCGACCCGCCGCGGGCGCTCGTCGTGGGGCTCGCCCTCGTGGTGATCGTGGCCGGACTCTGGGCGGCCCGGGCGTGGTATCGCCGCGGCGACGTCCTCACGGCGGTCAGCACCGTGGGGGTGGCGTCGCTGCTCGCCTCCCCGGTCTCGTGGAGCCACCACTGGATCTGGGCGATTCCGGCCCTGGGCACGCTCGCGGCCTGGGCGATGCGCGACCGAGCCGCCTGGCGGTGGTGGGCGTTCGGCTTCGCCACGGCGATCGTGGCCACCGGCCCCATGCAGTTCCTGCCCAAAGACGAGCTGCGGGAGCTGACCCACACGCTCCCGCAGCAGATCGTCGCCACTGTCTATGCCGGGCTGGCCGTCGCCTACCTCGTCTGGGTGACCGTACGGCTTCGGCGAGCCGGCGTCAGGACCCCTCCGGCGTCACCAGCGTCTGCTCCCACAGCGTGATCGAAACCCGCTCGGGCGGATCCACGACCGTCCACAGTGTCCTCGTACGCGGTGACGCCGTCGAGCGTGCCCAGCAGGCGCAGCAGACCCGCCCGCACCCGGGGCGGCAGGACAACGTCGCCCTTGACCAGCAGGTCTTCCTGAATTGCGTGCCAGGTCGACCAGTCGTCGTAGCACAGGTTGCCGCAGGCCTGCCGCAGGCTGGTGGGGCTCGGGTCCAGCGCCTCCAGCCATTCGGCCGTCGGGTACTGCCACGACGGCCCCACCTGGGCGAACTCGGCTCGCTGCTGAGCGACGTACTGCTGGAAGCTGTCGCGGTAGCCGAACTCGGCGTTGTCGACGATGAGCAGTCCCTCGCGCTCGATCGTGATATGGCCGGGCGGCTGCTCGGTCCACTGGCCGTTGCTGAGTATCCGGTTCGACGGCTGGATGAGCTGGCCGGGCGCGGCGGGGGGAGGGAGGGGGCCGGCCTCCAGGTCCCGGGCCCAGGCCTCGATGAGTTCCGCCGTCGTGAGCGGGGGCGGGGTGGTCGGGGCCCCGGTGGACGGGCCCGCGGTGCCCGGCGCGGCGGTCGGCCCGCTCGTCGAGGGCGGAGACTGACCGAGCACCAGGCTCGTGGTGACCGCCACCGCCGTCACCGCGACGGCCGTGGCCGGGATGGCGAGCCAGCGGGGGCGCGACCGGACGGACGCGGCCCGCGTGGCCAGCGCGCGGGCCCGGGCCCGGGCCAGTGCCCCGGGCGGCGGTTCGTCCAGCGTGGACCGGAAGTTGCGGAGCGCCGGGCTCGCGGTCGTCATGCCTGCTTACTGTCCGGAGGTCCGGTTCCTGTTCCACCGGAGGCTCCCGAGTCCCGCCGAGGGCTCCGGTGACCGCCGGCCTGGGATACTTCCGGCATGGCCCCCGTCGCTCCGTCCCGGCACCTGCTGCGGGCGAAGGACTTGGCCGATGTCCGGTACTTCGAGCCGCTCACGGTCGACGACCTCGCCCGGGCGGCCGGGCTCTCCCGGGCCCACTTCAGCGAGCAGTTCCGCCGGGCGTTCGGTGTGTCGCCGCACGCGTACCTGCTCACCCGCCGGCTGGAGCGGGCGGCGGCGCTGCTGCGCGGCACCGACCGGTCGGTGGCCGAGATCTGCATGGCGGTGGGGGTGTCGAGCGTGGGCTCGTTCACGACCAGCTTTCGGCGGACGTACGGCATGTCGCCCACCGCCTACCGCGCCTCCTTCCCGCCCGCCTCGACCTGGGCCATGATCCCCAGCTGCGTGCTGCGCTTCTACGGCCAGCCGGCCCGTCGCCCGGCCCACCGGCCGCCAGACCGGACGTTTGAAGAAGACGGCTCCCCGCGGGCCCGCCTAGCCTCATCGGCGACACCCATCCACGAGGAGGAGACGTGATCAACGCGCTCCGGCTCACCGAGCTACGGGGAATCGGGCTGAGCTGAGCCCGGCCTACCGCGGACGGAGGTGTCAGTCCTGGCCGGCGGCCCACCGGATGGCGCCGGCCAGGTGGGCCCGGACGGCCGGATCCGCGTAGGCCTCGATGGTGTGTCCCAGGGCCGTGTAGAACGAGCGGCCCTGACCGTACGGCCGGCACCAGGCGATCGGGTGGTCGTCGCCCATGCCGCCACCGGCGTACGTCGACTCGTCCACGGTGAGCAGCACGCGCACGTGCGGCCGCGGGTTGGTGCGGAAGTCGTACCATTCGTCGACATGTTCCCATGTCTTGGACAGGTGGGCCGTGGCCGGATGGTCGCGGTCGGCCACGTGGAGCACGGCCGGCTGGACCTCCGGGTGGCGGTCGAACCGGGCGCCGATGAGCTCGTCGTAGGCCGGCCAGTCGTTCTCGGTTCCGGCCGCGCAGTGCACGCCGACGAACCCGCCGCCACCCGCCAGGTACGCCGCCAGCGCCCGTCGGTGCTCGTCATCGAGCACGTTGCCTGAGGTGTTGAGGAACACGACGACGCCGTACCGGGCCAGGTTCTCGGGGGTGAACACGGCGGCGTCCTCGGTCGCGTCGATGGTGAAGGCGTCGGCCAGCGCGGCCACGCCGGCCGCGATCGAGGCGTGGCGGTAGCCGGTCGTCTTGGTGAAGACGAGCACCCGGGGGTCGGCGGGAACCATGCCGCGACCTTACGCCGTCGGCCCCGATCAATCGATCCCGGCGGTGAGCGCCCGCATCACGTGCTCGAGGTACTCCCGCCGGCCCGCCCGGGTCTGCGGCAGCACGGCGGGGGTGGCCCGGGCGAGGTGGGTGTAGCCGAGGTAGAGGCTGTAGGCGAGTAGGGCCCGGCGCCGGGCCTCGGCCGGCCGCAGCCCCATGCGGGTGAAGATGCGGACGGTTCCGTCGATGCGGTGCTGGGTGACGCGGGTGAGGGCGGGCCCGACCACGGGGTGGGTGACGCTGGCGAACAGGGCCGGCTCGACCGGGTCACGCTCGGCGTTGTCGATGACCCGGTCGATCAGCAGGCGTAGCTGCTCCACCGAGTCGGTCGTCGCCCGCTCGACCTCGGCGAGGATCGCCGTGGTCGTGGCCTGCTCCCACGCAGCCAGCGCGGCCTCCAGCAGCGCCTCGCGGTGCGGGAAGTGCCAGTAGAAGCTGCCCTTCGTGGTGCCCAGCCGGGCGGCCAGCGGTTCGACCGCCACGGCCGTCACGCCACCCTCGCCGATCGCCGCCAGCGCGGCCGCCACCCAGTCGTCCCGGGTCAGCCGTCGGCGACCGGTTGTGCGCCCGTCAGCCATAGCCATACGCTACCGTATGTCGAACCATACGGTTCCGTATAGTGAGGCGATACGGAACCGTATGGTTCGCGGGGGAGGGGACGGATGGCCTACGACGTCATCGTCGTCGGGGCGCGGGTGGCCGGCGCGGCCACGGCCCTGCTGCTGGCCCGAGCCGGGCTGAGGGTGCTCGCCATCGATCGGGCCACGTTCCCCAGTGACACGATCTCGTCGCATCAGGTGCAGCTACCCGGCATCGCGCTGCTGCACCGGTGGGGTGTGCTCGACCGGCTGGTCCGCGCCGGGACCCCGGCGACGCCGCGGGTCCGGTTCGACACCGGCCCCGTGGTGCTGGAGGGGGAGTTCCCGGTTCACGACGGCGTCCGTGCGCTCTACAGTCCACGTCGGACGATGCTCGACACCGCACTGATCGAGGCCGCCCGTGAGGCCGGGGCCGAGGTGCTCGAGGGCACGCGCCTGACCGACCTGATCGTCGACGGCGGCGCGGTGCGGGGCGTGCAAGGCACCCGGCGTGGGGGAGTGCCGTGGCGGGCGACCGCCCCGTTGGTGATCGGCGCCGACGGAAAGCACTCCGCCGTGGCCCAGCGGGTCGGGGCCCGCGTGTACCGGTGGCGGCCGGTCGGCGCCTTCGCCTGCTACGGCTACGTCGCCGACCTGCCGGTCGGTCTGGGCGAGATGTACCAGCGGCCGGGCCGGGCCGTGGCCGTCTTCCCGACCAACGACAACCTCACGATGGTCTATGTCGCCGGCCCGATCCGGGAGTTCGCCGCGTTCCGTCGCGACATCACAGGGTCCTATCTGGACAGTCTGGATCGGTGCGGCGACCTCGGGGCCCGGGTGCGAGCCGGCCGGTTGGTCGGACACCTGCGCACCACCCCGGATCAGCCCAACCTCTTCCGTGTTCCCTACGGCCCCGGCTGGGCGCTCGTGGGCGACGCTGGCGTGGTCATGGACTCGATCACCGCTCAGGCATCAGCAACGCTCTGCGCGACGCCGACGGGCTGGCGGCGGCCGTCATCGCCGGGCTCGGCGGCGCCCGCCCGCTGCCGGCCGCGCTGGCCGACCATCACCGGCGCCGCGATGCCCGGCTCCGTCCCGTCTTCGACTTCACTGTTGGCCTCACCCGATTCCGCGGGCTGCGCCCGGTCGAGCGGGCGTTCTTCGCGGCGGTCGCCGATCGGCCGGAGGAGACCCAGCGGTTCCTGGCCGCGTTCACCGGCGTCACCCCGATCAATCGCTATCTGTCGCTGGCTACCGCCGCCCGGGTGCTGGTGGGGCCGCGTCGGTCATCACGCCGGCCCGCGGCGGCCTGAGCCGGGCCGGTCGATGGCGTCGACCACGTGCTCGGCGATGGCGAGGCTGGAGGTGGCCGCCGGGGACGGGGCGTTGCGCACCGCCGTGACCGGGCCGAGACGGTGGATGCGGAAGTCGTCGACCAGGCTGCCGTCGCGGTCGAGCGCCTGCGCCCGCACGCCGGCGCCGGCCCGGACCACGTCCTCCGGGCCGATGTCGGGCACATACCGGCTGGCCAGCCGCATGTAGGCGGTCTTGGACAGCGACCCGTAGACCTCGCGCACGCCCGTCCGCCAGTGCCGCCCGGCCAGGCGCCACAGGCCGGGCCAGGAGGCGATGGCGTAGAGGTCGCGCAGCGAGACGTCCCACCACCGGTACCCCTCGCGGGCCAGAGCCAGGACGGCGTTGGGCCCCACGTCGACGTCCCCGGTGATCCGCCGAGTGAAGTGCACCCCCAGGAACGGGTAGCGCGGATCGGGCACCGGGTAGATGAGCCCGCGGATCAGGTGGGCCTTCTCCTTACGGACGAACATGTACTCCCCGCGGAACGGCACGATCCGCGGGGCGGGGTCGTCGCCGGCCAGCCGGGCCACCCGGTCGGCGTACGCGCCCGCGCAGACGACCAGGTGGTCCACGCGCAGCCGCTCGCCCCCGGCCACCACGTCCAGCCGGTCGCCGGTCCGGGCGATGCGGGTGACTGGCGACCGGAGCCGGAGCTCGCCCCCGGCGGCCACGATGTCGTCGGCGTACGCCCGGGCGATGGCCGTGAAGTCGGTGATGGCCGTGTGCGGCGAGTGGAGGGCGGCCAGGCCGGTGGCGTGGGGCTCGATCTCGCGGATCTCCTCCGGCCCGATCCGCCGCATGCCCCGCACCGCGTTGGTGCCGGCCCGAGCGACCAGCGCGTCCAGCCGGGCCACGTCCTCGTCGGTCACGGCGACGACGAGCTTGCCGACCTCCTCGTACGGAATGCCCTTCTCGGCGCAGTACTCCTTGAGCATGGCGCCGCCGCGCACGCACAGGCGGGCCTTGAGGCTGCCCGGCGTGTAGTAGATGCCCGCGTGCACCACGCCCGAGTTGTGGCCGGTCTGGTGCGCGGCGACGCGGTCCTCCTTCTCCAGCACCACGACCCGGGTGCCCGGCCAGCGGCGGGTGATCTCCCGGCCGACCGCGAGGCCGACGATGCCGGCCCCGACGATTCCGACGACTGGGTCGGCCATGCTGGGCGGGTCAGGCGGGCTGGGCGCCGGCCCAGCCGAAGTGGTCGAGCGGGCCGTGGCCCTGGCCGAGCGACCAGGTCGCGCCGCCGGCGATCGCGCGGTGGACGAAGTCCTTGGCCGCCCGAATAGCGTCCATAATGGACAGACCCTTGGCCAGGCCGGCCGCCACGGCCGCCGAGAACGAGCACCCGCTGCCGTGGTTGTTGCCGGTCGACACCCGCGGGGTTCGCAGCTCGGTGACCTGTCCGTCGGCGACCACGACGTCGACCGCCTCGTCCGGGGTGTCGGAGACCGCGTGGCCGCCCTTGACCACGATGACCTTGGGACCGAGCACGGCCAGTTCCTCGGCCGCGGTGCGCTGCTCGTCGAGGGTCGTGATGGAGCGCCCGAGTAGCACCTCGGCCTCCCGCAGGTTGGGCGTCACCACGAGCGCGTGCGGCAGCAGCAGCTCCATGTAGGCCCGCTCGGCGTTGAGGTCGAGCAGGCGGTCGCCGCTCGAGGAGACCATCACGGGGTCGACAACGAGGTTGGGCAGCCGCCCCTCCGCGGCCAGGGACGCCACCGCCTTCAGGATCGGCGCCGTGGCCAGCATCCCGGTCTTCACCGCGGCGACCGGCAGGTCGTCGAGGACGGTCGTGATCTGCGCGGCCACGAACTCCGGCGGGGTCGTGTGCACCCCCGCCACCCGGGTGGTGTTCTGCGCGGTCAACGCCGTGATGGCGCTGGTGCCGAAGACACCCAGGGCGGCGAAGGTCTTCAGGTCGGCCTGGATCCCGGCGCCGCCCCCGGAGTCCGAACCGGCGATCGTCATGGCCACGGGTGGGTTCACGAGGATGTCACCTCCGACAGGGCCGCGAGGTACGCGGCGACGATGGGTGGATCGCGCAGCACGGGTCCCATGACGGCGACGCCGTACGCCCCGGCCCCCAGACAGGCGGCCACGCGGTCGGGCAGCACGCCGCCCAACGCGTACACCGGCAGGCTTGGCGGGCACAGGGCGGCGAGCCCGGCCGGCCCGAGCGGGGGACCGTAACCCGGCTTCGACGCCGTCTCGAAGACCGGAGAGACAAAGGCATAGTCGCATTTCTCGTCGACGGCCCGGTCGACGTCGGCCTTGGTGTGGCACGACCGGCCCACCAGCGACGGCCGTAGGCTGGGGAACGGCTCGGTCGAGGAGAGATGCACGGCCGGCCCCCGCCCGCCGGCCTGGATCAGCACGCATCCGGAGGGAAGCACCGCCCGCAGCGCGGCCGCGAGCTCGGCCTGCTCACGCGGCGGCAGATCACGGGCGCGCAGCACGAAGCCGCGCGCGCCGTGCTCGGCCGCGCGGGCGGCGATCTCCGGCAGCGGCCGCGGCGCACTGGCCGCGTCGGCCACCACCATGAGCCGGGGCAGCCGCTCGGGGGTCGGGCTCACAGCGACGGCATTCCCTCGAACTGGGTGGAGGCTTCGGCGTACCACCGGCGGGGGATGCGGCCTGCCCGGTAGGCGGCCCGGCCCGCGGCCACCGCATCGCGCATGGCCGTCGCCATCAGCTCCGGGTCACGCGCCCGGGTGACCGCCGAGGCGATGAGCACGGCGTCGCAGCCCAGCTCCATGGCCAACGCCGCGTCCGAGGCCGTGCCGATCCCGGCGTCGAGGATCACCGGTACGTTGACCGCCTCCCGGATCAGCGCGATGTTGTGGGGGTTGCGGATCCCCAGGCCGCTGCCGATGGGCGAGCCGAGCGGCATGACCGCGGCGCACCCGACGTCGGCCAGCCGTCGGGCCGTGATCGGGTCGTCGTTGGTGTACGGCAGCACCGTGAACCCGTCGGTGACCAGTCGCTCGGCCGCCTCGACCAGCTCCACCGGGTCGGGCAGCAGGGTGCGGTCGTCCCCGATGACCTCGAGCTTGATCCAGTCGGTCTCGAAGGCGTCGCGGGCCAGCTTCGCCGTGGTCACCGCCTCGCGCGCGGTCATGCACCCGGCCGTGTTCGGCAGCAGCTTCACCTGGCACCGCTCCAGCACCGACTGCAGCGCTCCCGTGCCCGAGGCCTCGACCCGGCGCAGCGCCACCGTCACCATCTGCGTGCCGGAGGCGACGATGGCCCGTTCCAACGCCTCCAGGCTCGGCGCTCCGCCCGTGCCGAGCAGCAGCCGGGAGGAGAACGTCTCACCGCCCAGCGTCAGGGTGTCGTCATCCCGGGCCGGGGAATCGGTACCTCGCGACAGGGAATCACTCATCGTCAGCCTCCCGCCACCGGGGCCAGCACTTCGACCGCGTCCGACTCCTCGAGCAGCGTGCTGTCCCACTCCGCTCGGGGAACCACCTCACCGTTGCGCGCCACCGCCACCCGACGCCGGTCGTCGACGCGCTGCCGCACCAGATCACCCACGCTGGTGCCCGCCGCCACCTCGGTGGCGGAGCCATTGACCGTGATCTTCACCGCGTTCCTCCCGATCACCCGGCTGGCATGTGGCTGGCCGACCGCCCAGCCCCGGCGGCCGAATCCTGGTCCTCCGGCGCGGTGAACCGCGCTGTATTGGACTCCGGCGCGGTAAACCGCGCGATGGTGAAGTCCGCCGCCACCTCGGGCAGGGCGCCGGTGACCAGCAACTCGGCGATCGCGTCCGCGGTCACCGGAGTGAGCAGCACACCGTTGCGGTAGTGCCCGGTGGCGACGACCAGGCCCGGCACCGGCGTCGGGCCGAGAATAGGCGCGTTGTCGGGCGTGCCGGGCCGGAACCGGACGAGCGTCTCGGTGAGTTCCGCCTCAGCCAGCGCCGGCAGCACCTCCGTGGCGTCGCGCAGCAGCTCGAAGACGCCGCCGACCGTCACCCGACTGTGCCACCCCTTCTCCTCGGAGGTGGCTCCGATGATCATCCCGTTGGCCCCGATCGGCACCAGGTAGACGTGGCGGCCCCGGACCAGGGCCCGTACGGTCCGCTCGGCCAGTGGCTCGCCGTCCAGCGACCGCGCCCGCAGGATCTGGCCCCCCACCGGCCGGACCGGCAGCGCCGGCGCCCCGGGCAGGGCGGCGCTGGCCGCCCCCAACGCCACCACCACGGTCTGCCCGCGCAGCACGGAGCCGTCGGCCAGCGTGACCCCGATCGCCCGTCCATTCTGGACAGTAACGGCGGTGACCCGCGCGCGCACCAGGGTTCCTGTGGGCAGGGCGGCGAGCAGGGCCGCGTGCAGAGCCCGGGCGTCGACGGAGTAGTCGGCGGCCGCGTGCAGCGCGCCCCGCAACCGCGGGGTGAGGCCCGGCTCCAGCCGTCGCGACTCACCCGGCGTCAGCCGCTGGGCGGGCAGGCCCAGCTCCCGGTGGTAGCGGTGCAGATCGTCCAGCGCCCGCATGTCGTCGGCGTCGAAGCCGACCAGCAACGTCCCGGTCGTCCGCAGGCCCACGTCGTGCCCGGTGGCCGCCTGCAGCTCGGCCACGAACTCCGGGTACCGGCGCAGCGACTCCTGCCCCAGGCGCAGCAGCCGGTCCTCGCCGTAGGTCGCCTCGCTGACCGGGGCCAGCATGCCGCCGGCCGCCTGGGAGGCGCCCGAGCCGGGGTCGGGATCCACCACCCGGACGGTCAGTCCACGCTGGACCGCCCGCCAGGCGATCCCGGCGCCGATCAACCCGCCGCCGGCGATGACGACATCCACGGGTCCGGTGTCGACCGGCCCTGTATTGGCCGGCCCAGTGTCGATGTGCCCGCTCATCTACAGCTCCGCGAGCAGGCGACGGGTGGCCAGGGCGGGGTCGGGGGCGTCGGAGACCGCCGAGACCACGGCGACGCCGTACGCCCCCGCGGCCACCAGTTCGCCGACCCGTTCGGCCGTGACGCCTCCGATCGCGATGACGGGCACCGGGACCGCCCGGGCCACCGCGCCGACGCCGGCCGGCCCCAACGGGTCGGGCAGACCATCCTTTGTGGACGTCGTGTAGGCGGGCCCCACCCCGAGGTAGTCGGCCCCCTCGGCCACCAGCTGCGCAGCCCGCGCCGGGTCGCGGGCGGTGCCGCCGATGATGTGTTCCGGTCCGGCCACGCGGCGAGCCGCGGCCACCGGCAGGTCGTCGGCCCCGAGGTGCGTGCCGTGGGCGCCGATGGCCAGGGCGATGTCGACCCGGTCGTTGACGAGGCACAGCGCGCCGTGCTCGGTGCAGGCGGCCATGAGACGGACGCCGAGGTCGTACAGCTCGCGGTCGGTGGCGCCCTTGACCCGGAGCTGGATCACCGGCGCCCCGGCCTGCAGCGCCAGCGTCGCCGTGTGCAGGGCGTCGCGCCCGGCCCGCGCGTCGGTGAGCACGTGCAGGCGGCCGATCGTCAACGTCGTCATCGCTGCACCACCTCCCGCGAAGGCCGGCGACCCCGGCCGCGCAGGATCTGTGGCAGGCACACCACCACGGTGAGAAGCGCCGCGACCGTGAGGCTGACCAGGGAGGCGGAGAGCCCGTTCGTCGGGGAGATGCCCAGGTCCGCCTGGCGGGCCGTCCACCACTGGGTCCAACCCGCGAAGGTGTCGGCGAAGTGGGTGGGCAGGGTGAGCTGGTAGGCCACGAAGCCGGCCGCCCACGGCAGCAGCAGCCACGGCCGGGCCGGCGCCTGCTCGGAGACGTCCCACCGCTGGCGCGGCACCAGGTAGTACGCCACCACGAAGACGCCCACGAGCGGCACGAAGACCGCGCCGATGAGGAACAGGAACGGCTCGTAGCCCACGATGTCGATGGTGAAGGCGAGCGTGGTGGCGAGCGCCCCGACCACGAGCGCGAGTAGCCGTCGGTCCAGCCGTGGCGAGATGTTCTGGGCCGAGACCGCCGTCGAGTAGACGTTGGCAAATGCCTCGTCGACCTCGACGAGGACCAGGATCAGGATCGCGGCCGCCCCGAGCGGAATCGCCAGCAGCGCGTCGATGACGTCGAACCCACCGCGGCCGTAGGCGGCCAGGGCGAGGGTACCGAGCATGAAGAAGGCCACGGTCGCCGTGCCGTAGCCGATCGCGGCTCCCGTGAAGGCCGACCGTCCACTGCGGACGTGCCGGGTGTAGTCGGCGGCGAGCGGGAACCACGACACCGGCAGGGCGATGACCACGTCGACGGCCGTCCAGAACGAGATGGCTCCGGCCGCGGTGAACTCCGGCAGCGGCTGCGCCAGTACCCGGACGAACAGGTAGACCACCCCGGCCAGCGCGAGCCACACCGCGTAGCGGGCCAGCACGCGGACGGTCCGCAGCGGCCGCAACGCCATGAGGGTGGCTAGTCCGCCCGCGCCCAGCAGGAACGGCCACGTCGGGGCGTTCAGCACCCGGGAGGCCGCCTCGGCGATGACGACGATCTCGAACGTGGCCCAGCCCACGCACTGGACCAGGTTGAACACGGTGGGCAGGTAGGAGATCCGCCGCCCGAGCAGGCCCCGCATGAGGACCATGGCCGGCGCGCCCTCCCGGGCCCCGGCCGCCGCGCCGAGGCCGAGTAGGACCGAGCCGATGGCCGCGCCGACCACGATCGCGAGCAGGGTCGGCCCGAACGGGCTACCTGGCAGGATGACGAAGGCTGCCGCCACCGGCAGCAGCAGGCTGATGCCGAGATTGCCCCACAGTCCCAACGCGTCGCGCAGGCCCAGCGACTGGTCGGTGGGTTCGGTGAGCGTGAGGGGGGCGTCGCGGCCGACCGCGGCCGGGGCCGCGGGGCTGACCGATGTGCTCATGAGTCTCTCCCTACGCCGGCATTACCCGGTCAGGTTCAAACGGTCGGCGGCGGATTCAGCCGCCCTCTCAGCCCGGTCATCCCCGAGCTCCCGTTGCACAACTGGGGCCACTGTAGCCCTCCGCTCGTGACCGGGTGAAGGGCTTGGCGGCGGGTCACCCCGGCAATCGGCGGGTTGGAAAGCGGATTGTCAGCGCGTCGGTGGGTCAGCGGGCCGGTTTGTCCGCCCATCGGTGGGGCCGGTGAACAGTGTGTGGTTCGTCCGCGCGTAATTCATCACTCTCGGCTCGGGTTCATCCCGACAGCCTGGCCGCGTACCATGGTCGCGCGGGCCGACGGCCGTCCCGGCAGCATGGACGTTCGCCGCCGCCCCCTTCGCGGGTGCGGCCGACCGGATGCGGGAGCCAGACATGCCCGACCCCAGCGGTTTCCTCAAGTACCAGCGCCGCACCGCGCCGTACCGGCCGGTCGAGGTCCGGATCAAGGACTGGCGCGAGGTCACCGAGCGGGCCGAGCCGGCGCTGGTCCAGGAGCAGGCCACCCGCTGTATGAACTGCGGCATCCCGTTCTGTCACCAGGGCTGCCCGCTGGGCAACCTCATCCCGATGTGGAACGACCTGGTGAGCTCGCAGCGCTGGGAAGACGCCAGCGAGATGCTGCACGCCACCAACAACTTCCCGGAGTTCACCGGTCGGCTCTGCCCCGCTCCGTGCGAGGCGGCCTGTGTGGTCGGCATCTCCGACAAGCCCGTCGCCATCAAGCAGGTGGAGGTCGAGATCATCGACCGCACCGTGGACGACGGGCGCCTGGAGCCCCGCCCGGCGGCCCGGAAGACCGGCAAGTCGGTGGCCGTGGTGGGCTCGGGCCCGGCCGGACTGGCGGCCGCCCAGCAGCTCGCCCGCGCCGGCCACGCCGTGACGCTGTACGAGCGCAGCGACCGCATCGGCGGGCTGCTGCGGTACGGCATCCCCGACTTCAAGATGGAGAAGCGGCACATCGACCGCCGCATGGCCCAACTCGAGGCCGAGGGGGTGCGGTTCGTCACCGGCTGCACGGTGGGGGTCGACGTCACCGGGCAGCAGTTGCGCGACGAGTACGACGCCATCCTGCTCACCTGCGGCGCTCTGGAGCCCCGCGACGTGGGCGACACCCCCGGCCGGTCGCTCGCCGGCATCCACAAGGCGCTCGACTACCTCGAGGGCGCCAACCGGGTGGTGGCCGGGGACATCCCGGCGCCGCCGATCATCGCCGAGGGCAAGCATGTGATCGTGCTGGGCGGTGGCGACACCGCGGCCGACTGCCTCGGCACCGCGCACCGACAGGGCGCGGCGAGCGTGCACCTCATCGAGGTGATGCCGCAGCCGCCGCTGGAGCGGGACACGTTGCGCCACCCGTGGCCCACCTACCCGATGATCCTGCGGACCGCCTCCGCCCACGAGGAGGGCGGGACCCGCATCTTCGGGTCGGCCGTCGCCGAGTTCGTCGGCGAAGAGAACGGCCATGTGCGCGCGGTGCGGGTCGTCGACGTCACGCTGGGCCCCAACTTCACGGTCAACCCGGTGGAGGGCACCGAGCGCGAGCTGCCGGCCGACCTGGTCCTGCTCGCGATCGGCTTCAGCGGCACCGAGCCGGCGCCGTTGCTGGACCAGCTGGGCCTGGAGCGCAACGCCCGCGGCACGATCACCACCGACGGGTCCTGGCAGACGAATGTGCCCGGCGTGTTCGTGGCCGGCGACATGCGTCGCGGCCCGTCGCTGATCGTCTGGGCCATCGCCGAGGGGCGCTCGGCCGCGGCGGCCGTGCACGCCTACCTGGGCGGCGAGGGCAGCCTGCCCGCCCCGGTCACCCCGGCCAGCATGCCGCTGGCGGTTCCCCGCCGCTGACGGGCTGCCCGGGCGGATCAGTGACGGCGGGCCCGCAGCACCTCGAGGGCCTTGTCGGCGTGGACGCTCATCCGGAGCTCGCTGCGGATGATCTCCAGCACCCGGCGATCGTTGTCGATCACGAACGTCACCCGTTTCGTGCGGCTGAAGCCGAGGTCCCGCTTGACCCCGTACTGCTCGCGCACAGTGCCGTCGGGGTCGGAGAGCAACGGGTAGCCGAGCGAGTGGCGGGCGGCGAAGCGCGCCTGTTTCTCCACGGGGTCATGGCTGATGCCGACCGGTTGGGCGCCCACCGCCCGGAACTCGGCGGCCAGGTCACGGAAGTGGCAGGCCTCGACCGTGCAGCCGGCGCTCAGTGCCGCCGGGTAGAAGAACAGGACCACCGGGCCGTTCTCGAGTAGGCCGGACAGGGTCCGGGGTGTGCCAGTCTCATCGAGCAACTCGAAATCGGGGGCGACGTCGCCTGGCTTCATGCCGCGACTCTAGCCTCGGTGGTTCATCACTTCTACTCTGTCGGCCAGGCCCCGCTGGCTTCGGTGAGGAGCGTCGTCGATGAAGGGTGAGCACTTCCTGCCGTTTCGGCGCCGGGACGTCGTGGCGATGTGCACCGAGGAGCTGTCCGGGGCCGAGCGGGCGGACTTTGGCGCGTTCGCCTACCGGCTGGCCAGCCTCGTGCACCACCGGTTCCACGAGCGGATCGAGCGGCTCAAGGATGCCTACCATCCGTTCCACCCGGAGGCCGACACTCGCGTGCTCAAGCCGCTGACGCCGGCCGAGCGACAGGCGGCCCTGGCCGTGCTCGAGGAGGAGCTGGTTGCCCTGGCCCGGGCGGCCAACTTCACCCCCATGTCGCTGCGCGAGGTCGAGGAGGCGATGGCGGGGCACTCCCTGCTCAAGCTGCGCCTGGAACTCGACATGCGGGACGTCGACACGGTGCTGCTGTTCCGACGCGGGGAGTCCGTCCGGACGCGACGTCAGACGCGCCTGTTCGGCCTGTGGCGGCGGCAGGTCTCGTACGTCTCCTACGCCCGCGTGCTGGTCTACGCCAAGTTCAAGGAGGCCGACCAGTTCACGCCCGAGGCGGCCCAGGATCTCCTGTTTCGGCCGGGATCGGTCATCGTCAAGCTGTTCCAGAACGTCCCGCGGCAGGACCTGGAGATGATCTTCCCCAACGTCCGTGTGCGGATGCGATTGATCGACAAGCTTTTCATCGGGGTGCCCGCGCTCGTCTCCGGCATCGTCGTGGTCGCCACCAAGCTGGTCAGCGTGCTCGGCCTGATCGTGACCGTGATCGCGTTCTGGCTCGGGCTGCGCGACTCCGTGGGCACCATCGAAAGCACGCAATGGGTGGCGGCCGGCCTCAGCCTGTTCGCCGTCGGCGGCTATGTCTCCCGCCAGATCAGCAACTTCAAGAACCGCAAGATCCGGTTCATGAAGGCGCTGTCGGAGAACCTGTACTACCGCAACCTCGACAACGACGCCGGCGTCTTCCACCACCTGCTCGACGCAGCCGAGGAGGCCGAGGTGATCGAGGCGATCCTGGCCTACCACTTCCTGCGCCGGGCCCAGGCCCCGCTGACGCTGACCGAGCTCGATGAGCGGGTCGAGCAGTGGTTCCGCGAGCACTGGGACCACGCCTTCGACTTCGAGGTCGACGACGGCGTGCGCAAGCTCCGCGAGCTCGGCCTGGTCACCATCGACGCGGACGAGCGGCTGACCCCGGTTCCCCTCGACGCGGCGCTGCGTCGTCTGGAGCGCCTTTGGACCGACGCCGTAGCCGACACGAAGCGCCCGTCGGATCCGGCCGGGGCCGGGGCGGTCGCCACCGCCGACCCCGTGCCGGCGCCGACCCCGGCCACCGCCTGAGGCCGGTCAGACGGACGCGGCCGAGCGAACGAGGGTACGGATCTGGCGCAGGAGAACGGACAACGGCGCCAGGTCGGTGGCGGTATCGGCCAGCTCGGTCAGCGCCTGGGCCGTCCGGGCCACCCGTGCCTCGTTGGCCTGCTCCCACTGGCGGACCCGTTCCCCGGCGTCGGCCGCGGAGTCGGTGGAGGCGAGCACGGTCGCGGTGAGCTCGGCCAGCACGGCGTACAGGTCGTACCGCAGCGCCATCCGAGCCATCGTCTGCCACCGCGTCTGGCGGGGGAGGGCGGAGATCCGCGACAGCAGCTCGTCCACCGAGAAGCGCTCCGACAGGACGAAGTAGACACTCGCCACCTCGGTGACGTCCCGGCCGGTCCGCTCGGCCACCTCGACCACGTCGAGCAGGCCGAAGGCGTACGGGATCCGCGTGCCCCAGGCGGCCACGTCCTCCGGCAACCCGCGGGCCACGAACGAGGCCGTGAACGCGCGCAGGGCCTGGCGCTCCCGACCTTGGAACAGCTCGGGCAGCTTGGGCAGCAGCGCCGTCACGCCGGGCTTGAACCGTGCGATCTCGGCCGGAACATCGATGCCGGTCCGGGACGCGACCAGCCAGCGGACGGCCCGGTCGACCAAGCGCCGTACCTCCAGCAGCAGCGCGGTCTGCTCGCCGGCCGGGACGATGCCGTCCAGGGCCTCCACGGCCCGCCAGAACGCGGGTAGGTCGTAGACGTCCCGCACGACCACGTACGCCCGCAGGATGTCGGCCACGTTCGCGCCGGTCTCCTCCTGCGCTCGGAACAGGAACGAGATGCCGCACCGGTTGAGGGCTTCGTTGACCAGACGCGTCGCCACCAGCTCGCGGCGCAGCCGGTGCCCGGTCATGCGGTCCCCGAAGCGCTCCCGCAGCGGGGTGGGGAAGTACTCGACCAGCACCTGCTGGGTCCACTCGTCGTCGGGCAGCGGTGACGCCTGCACCTGGCGGGTCGCCCAGATCTTGGCGTAGGCGAGCAGGACCGCCAGCTCGGGCGAGGTGAGCCCGGTGCCCTCGGCGAGCCGGGCTGCGATGGCCTCGTCGCTGGGCAGCCCTTCCAGAGCCCGGTCGAGCAGCCCGGCCTGCTCCATCTCCGCGATCATCCGCTGATGCACGGGGAGCAGCGAGGCCGCCTGGACCCGGGATGCTCCGAGCGCGTTCGCCTGGTCGTAGTTGTCCCGCAGCACGTGGGCGGCGACCTCGTCGGTCATGTCGGCCAGCAGCGCGTCGCGCTCGGTCCGGGTTAGCGCGCCGGCGGCGACCGCCTCATCGAGGAGAATCTTGATGTTCACCTCGTGGTCCGAGCAGTTGACGCCGGCGCAGTTGTCGATGAAATCGGTGGCGATGTAGGCGAGACGCCGGCCGTCGGGCTCCACCCAGCCACCCTTGAGGGCGTATTCGATCCGGCCGGCCTGGGTGAGTCCGAGGTTGCCGCCCTCGGCCACGATCTTCGCGCGGACCTCGGCTCCGTTGACCCGTACGGCATCGTTCGCCTTGTCGCCCACCTCGTGATGGCTCTCGGTCGTGGCCTTCACGTACGTGCCGATGCCGCCGTTGAAGAGCAGGTCCACCGGCGCGCACAGGATGGCCCGGATCAACGCGGCCGGCGACAGCGAGGTGACCGCCTCGTCGGCGATGCCCAGCGCCCGGCGCATCTGCGGGGAGACCGGAATGGACTTGGCCGAGCGGGGCCAGACACCGCCCCCAGGGGAGATGAGCGAGCGGTCGTAGTCGTCCCAGGACGACCCCGGCAGCTGGGCCAGCCGCTGTCGCTCCACATAGGACCTTTCCGCCACTGGATCGGGGTCGACGAAGATGTGTCGATGGTCGAATGCAGCGATCAGCCGGATGTGCTCCGAGTAGAGCAGGCCGTTGCCGAACACGTCTCCCGACATGTCGCCGATGCCGACCGCGGTCAGGCCCGACCGGGCGATGTCGATGTTCATCTCGCGCAGGTAGCGCTTGACCGACTCCCAGGCCCCCCGGGCCGTGATCCCCATCTTCTTGTGGTCGTACCCGGCTGAGCCGCCGGAGGCGAACGCGTCGCCGAGCCAGAAGCCGTACGCCGCCGAGATCTCGTTGGCGATGTCTGAGAAGGCGGCCGTGCCCTTGTCGGCCGCAACCACCAGGTACGGGTCGTCGCCGTCGTGCCGCACCACGTCGGGCGGGGGCACGACGGCGCCGCCGACGATGTTGTCGGTGACGTCGAGCAGGCCGGAGATGAACTGCCGGTAGCAAGCCACGCCCTCGGCCTGGTAGGCGGCCCGGTCGGTGGCGGGCGGGGCCTGCTTGAGGACGAAACCGCCCTTGGCCCCGACCGGCACGATGACGGCGTTCTTCACCGCCTGCGCCTTGACCAGCCCCAGGATTTCGGTGCGGAAGTCCTCGCGCCGGTCCGACCAGCGCAGGCCACCCCGGGCGACCGCCCCGAACCGCAGGTGCACCCCCTCGAACCGGGGCGAGTAGACGAAGATCTCGTAGCGCGGCCGCGGCATGGGCAGGTCCGGGATCGCCGACGCGTCGAGCTTGAAGGCGACGTACGGCTTGGGCCGACCGTCGGCACCCCGCTGGAAGAACGAGGTCCGCAGCGTCGCCGTGACGAGCGTGAGGAACGACCGCAAAATCCGGTCCTGGTCCAGCGAGGCGACGCTGTCCAGGCCCTGCTGGATTTTGGTGACCAGATCCTGCGCCCGGTCGTGCCGCTCGGTGTCGGTCAGGCCCGGCTCCAGGCGCGCCCGGAACAGGGCGACCAGCAGCGCGGCCAGGTCGGGGTGGGCCGCCAGGGCGCTCTCCATGTACTCCTGCGAGAAGACCGTGCCCACCTGGCGCAGGTACTTGGCGTACGCCCGCAGGACCACGACCTCCCGCCAGGTCAACCCGGCCCGCAGCACGAGCTGGTTGAACTGGTCCACTTCGGACTCGCCCCGCCAGGCGGCGGAGAACGCGTTCTCGACCTTGGTGCCCAGCGTGGCGATGTCCCACTCGCCGTCGGGCAGGCGAAGCCCGAAGTCGTACAGGCGGATCGGCGTGCCGGGCACCCGAATCTCGTACGGATGCTCGTCGACCACGTCGAAGCCCAGCGACTGCAGCACGGGGAGCACCTGGGACAGGGTCATGGGCTCGGCCCCGGCCCGGAACACCTTGATCCGGACGTCGTCGGCTCGGTTCCGACGGCGGTACAGGTGGACCACGATCTGGCCGGGCTCCTCGAGAAGCTCGAACTTGGCGAGATCCTCGATGGCCTCCATCGGGGTGTGCGCGTCCTTGTACGTCTCCGGCAGCGCGCGGCCGTACCGCTCCAGCAGCCGCCGGCCCTGCTCCACGCCCTCGCGCGTCTCCAGCGCGTGGGTGAAGTCGTCGTCCCAGGACCGGGTCGCCTCGGCGATCAGCGACGACAGCCGCTCGGTGTCGACCTCGCCGATCAGCGCCCCGCGTTCGGCTCGCACGATCACGTGGATACGGGCCAGCATGCCGTCACCTACGCGGGTGGTGTAGTCCAGCCCGGTCCCGCGCAGTTCGCGTAGCAGGATCTCCTGGATGCGCAGCCGATTGGCCGTGGTGAACCGGTCGCGGGGCAGGAAGACCAGGCAGGAGACGAAGCGTCCGTACTGGTCGGTGCGGGCGAATACGCGCACCTGGCGCCGGCCGGCCAGACGCAGGACGCCCATGACGGTCCGGAACAGGTCGTCGGTGGTGGTCTGGAACAGCTCGTCGCGCGGGTAGTCCTCCAGGATCGCCATCAGCTGCTTGCCGGAGTGGCCCCGCCCGGACAGGCCGGACCGGCTCAGCACCTCGGCCGCCTTGCGCCGGATCACCGGCAGTTCCATCACCGACGTACGGTTCGCCGAGGACGAGAAGAGCCCGAGGAAGCGCCGCTCGCCGACCACGTTGCCGTCGGCATCGAACATTTTGATGCCGATGTAGTCCATGTAGGACGCCCGGTGCACGGTCGACCGCGAGTTCGCCTTGGTGATGGTGAGCAGGCGCCGGGTCAGCAGCCGGTGCACCGCCTCCGGGCTCACCGGGGTGGCGTCCACGGCCGTCTCCGCCGTGTCGTGCCGCAGGATGCCCAGCCCGGTCCCCGGTACCGGCTCCAGCAGCTGCTCCGGCGGGCCGGCATCGATCTGCGTCGGCGCGACCGTCTCGGACGGGCTCGGGCCGATCCCGGTTGCCCCGGGCTCGCGATCGGTCGACGCCGTGGCGCCGCGCCCGATGTACTCCGGCCGCAGGCGGTACTCGCGGTAGCCGAGGAACGTGAAGTTGCCCGTCGAGCCCTGCCCCCGGGCGTCGCCCGGGCCGTCCTCGGCGAGCCAGCGCAGCAGCTCGACCGTATCGGTGATGTCCTTGTCGGGGACCGGCAGCACCGCCGCGGTGAGCTGATCGGCCAGGGCGAGCGCCTGGCGACGCATGGGCTGCCAGTCCTCGACGGCCGCCCGGACGTCGGTGAGGACCCGCCGCAGGTCGTCGCGCAGCTGGTTCACCCTCGCCTCGTCGAGCGCGGCCACCTCGATGCGCATCCAGCTCTCGACGATCTGGCCCGGGCCGGCGTCGTCCGGCTCGATGTGGGGGAACATCTCGGCCAGCGACCCGTCCGGCCCGCGGCGGACCACCACCTGGGGGTGGGCGAGCAGGTCCAGGTCGAGGCCGGCGGTGGTCACCGCGGCCGTGACCGAATCCACGAGGAACGGCATGTCGTCGGTCACCACGAGCAGAGCGGTGCGATCCGTGGTCCGCTCCGCCGCGATCGTGGTCTGCCCGGTCCGACGGCGACGAGCCAGTTCGATGTGAGCGGTCACCGCCGCGAGCATCTGGCTGGGGGTCCGGCCCACGAGGTCCTCATCCGGCACGAGGCGCCAGAACCGGTTGACCATGTCGGCCAGGTCACCGCCGTTACCCCCGGTCGCCGCGGCGAGCGCCATGGCGTCGGTGACGAGCCGCTCCAGGTTCGGCATCCCCCCGTCCGCGGGGCCATCGTCCGGGCGGTCCTTGAGAAGAAGAGACGAATCCTCCCGCTGCTTGGCGGTCTGCCCATCCATTGCCGACTCCTCACTGCCCCGACCACGCTGTCGAGCCACTCGTTCCAGCCTAGTGAGCGAATCGACCGGGCTTGTCGTACCCCGCGTCCCTTGCGCGTCGTCCCCCGGCGTAGTGACGAGTACCGTTACGCTCGGTGACGCCTCGGGAGCAATCCCGTCGGCGGATCGTTCGCCCGCACCGGCCGACCGTACGAAAGGACCGCCATGAGCTCGCAGGTTCGGTCTCCGTCGCGCTCTCGTCCCCGCCTGCGGTCGCTGGTGGCCTCGGCCCTGGTGGTGCCCGCGGTCGCCGCCGGGCTCGTCGCCTGCTCCCGGGACGAGGGACCCACACCCGCGCTCCAGGCCTTCCTCGAGGGCTGGGCCACGGGCAACCTCGACGGGGTGGCGCTGGAGGACCCCGCCGGGACCACGCTCGCCCCGGCCGATGTGCTGGCCGAGATCGACGCGCTCGCCGGCGACCTGAACCCCCGGCGCGTCCACGCCCGGCCCGCGGCCGAGCCGCAGGTCAACGACGACCGGGCCCGCGCCTCCGTGAACATGGAGTGGACCGTGGTCGACGGCCTGGTCTGGCCGTACGAGACGACGGTGGAGCTGCGGCGTACGGGCGGCCGGTGGCGGGTGATCTTCACCCCGGCCACGGTGCACCCCGCGCTGACCGCCGGCGACGAGCTCGACGTCACGCCCATCCCCGCCCAGCGCGGGTCCATTGTGGATATCGCCGACCAGGCGATCGTGATCGCCCGTCCGGTCGTGGTTGTCGGCATCGAGCCGCAGCGGGTGACCGACGAGGCGGCGCTGTTGGCGGAGCTCGACGCGGCCTTCGACTCGCTCGGGCTCGACATCGACCTGTCGGACCTGCCCGACCAGCTCGCCGCGGCCAACCCCGACGCGTTCGTCCCGGTCGTGACGCTGCGGCGTGAGGCGTACGACCAGATCCGCAGCCGCATCCACCCGCTGCCCGGAACGGTGTTCCGGGAGGACACGCTGCCGCTCGCCCCGACCCGCGAGTTCGCCCGGGCGCTGCTCGGCACGGTGGGCGAGGTCACCCGCGAGCAGCTCGACATGAACCCTGGCCGGTACCTGATCGGCGAGCGGGTGGGGCAGTCCGGGCTGCAGGAGCAGTTCGATGCCTGGCTGCGAGGCACGCCCGGGGTCGAGATCCGGTACCGGCGCGACGGCTCGGTCTCCGAGGAGGTGCTGCATCACGCCGATCCGGTGCCGGGCCGGGCGCTGCGGACCACGCTGGACCAGCGGGTGCAGCTCGCCGCCGACGCGGCCCTGGCCGGGCAGACCCGACCGTCCGCGCTCGTCGCCGTGCGGGTGAGCGACGGGGCCATCCTGGCGGCGGCCAACGGCCCGGACGGCGGCACGCTCAACCTCGCCTTCACCGCCAGCGTTCCGCCCGGGTCGACGTTCAAGATGGTCTCCGCCCTCGGCCTGCTCGGGTCGGGCGAGATCGCAGCCGACACCCCGGTGGACTGCCCGGGGACGTTCACGGTCAGTGGTCGTACGTTCACCAACTCGGACGGCTTCGCGCTGGGCACCGTGCCGTTCCGGACCGCCTTCGCGCACTCGTGCAACACCACCTTCGCCGCGTTGGCCCCGCGGCTGGGTTCCGACGGGCTGCGTCAGGCGGCGGCCAGCGTCGGCATCGGCACGGCCTGGGACGTCGGAACCCCGGTCGTCACCGGGTCGGTCGGCGCGAATCAGTCCACTGTGGAGGCGGCCGCCGCCGCGTTCGGGCAGGGCACGACCCTGGTGAGCCCGCTGAGCCTGGCCGCTGCCGTGGCCGCCGTCGCCCGGGGCGCCTGGATCACCCCGACGCTCTTCCCGGAGGGGCCACCCGGCATCGATGCGGCGTCGTCGGGTGATGCCCCGTCGTCGGGTTCGTCGGGTGAGGGCCCGTCTTCGGAGGGCCCGCCGCCGCCCCCGGGCGACGGGACCGCCCTACCCGCCGCGGCCGTCGCTGCCCTGCGGGCGATGATGCGCGAGGTGGTGACCGTGGGGACTGCCACCGCGTTGGCCGACGTGCCCGGCGGGCCGGTCTACGCCAAGACCGGCACGGCCGAGTTCAACGACAACCCGGCCGACACCCACGCGTGGATCATCGGCTGGCAGGGCGACATCGCGTTCGCCGTGTTCGTCGAGAACGGGGGCGGCAGCGGCGAGACCGCGGTCCCCATCGCGGAGGCCTTCCTCCGCGGCCTCGCGTGACGGTCGTCGTGGTTGGATGGTGCGCGTGTTCCCTGTGATCGACATTGAGGCGGCCACCGTCGTCCGTGGCCAGGCCGAGCTGCTGCGCGAGGTGTCGTGGCGGGTGGAGGCGGACGAACGGTGGGTGGTGCTGGGGCCCAACGGGGCCGGGAAGACCACGCTGCTCAACCTCGCCGCGGCGCGCCTGTTCCCGACCCGGGGCACCGTCCGTGTACTCGGCGAGACGCTGGGTGCGGTCGACACCGCCGAGCTGCGCACCCGGATCGGGCTCACCACCGTGGCGCTGCACGACCGCATCCCGCCGGACGAGGTCGTGCTCGACGTGGTGCGCACCGCGGCCTGGGGGGTCGTGGGCAGCTTCCGCGAGCAGTACCACATGCTCGACACCGACCGGGCCCGGGACCTGCTGCGCCAGTTCGGCGTCGGCGGGCTGGCCGCCCGACGGTACGGCACCCTGTCCGAGGGCGAGCGCAAGCGGGTCCAGATCGCCCGGGCGCTGATGACCGACCCGGAGCTGCTGCTGCTCGACGAGCCAGCCGCCGGCCTTGATCTCGGGGGCCGCGAGGACCTGGTGCGGCGGCTGAGCGAGCTGGCCACCGATCCCCGCTCGCCGGCGCTCGTCCTGGTCACCCACCACGTCGAGGAGATCCCGCCCGGCTTCGACCGGGTGCTGTTGCTCCGCCAGGGCCAGGTGGTGGCGCACGGCCCGATCCAGGACGTGCTGACCAGCGCGAACCTGAGCGCGACCTTCGACATCCCGCTTCAGGTGACCGTCAGCGAGGGCCGGTTCACCGCCCGTGCCGTGTAACCGCCTTGTGTAGCCGTCTTGCGTAGCCGCCTCGTGCAGCCCCGTCCGGCGCCGTGCAGCCGGACGCGCGTCGCGTAGGTGGCGGCTTCGTGGAGCCGTTCGTGCCGGGTCGCCGGCTTTGCGTGGCCGTCCGCGCCGTGCGTCGGCTTAGCGTGGCCGTTCGTGCCGCGTCGCCGGCTGCTCGGGCCGGGTGGGCGCCCGCGCCGCGTAGCCCCCTGCTCGGCCACTGCGGCGCCCACAGGTTCGCGCCTGGCCTTCCGGCTGCGCGCCTGGCGTCCCGGCTCGCGCGGTTGTGGCGCGTACGGGGCCACCGCGTCGCCTGGCCCTAAGCGGTCATCCGTCCCCGGTCTTGCCGGCCGTTGGTTCTCTCCTTCAACCGACATCCCAGGCCAGGCACCATTACCCAGGGTCGTCGTTGGGTGTTCTGACCTCGACAAACTCGAGGCGGCAAGACCAAATCACTCCACTATGGATCATCTGATGGTTGCTTGTGCTCGTGCCTCTTGTGTCCAGATCGGCCATGGTGGTTCGTACATTTGTCGGTGGGGTGGGGTAGACTGTGGTGTATGAGGATCACGGGGCGGGCTCGCCGACGCGGGTCTTCGGTGCAGCACCCGGAGGTGCGGCCGGAGGTGGCGGCGTTGGCGGGTCTGCCGCCGGGTCCGCAGCTGTGCGCGGCGCTGGCTGGCATCGATGTTTCGAAGGTGTCGGGGTATGAGATGGTGCTGGTGCTGCAGGCACGGGCGCGGCAGGGCAACTATGAGCGGGGGATGTTTCTGGCGGCGGTGGCGGAGACGATCCGCCGTACCGATCCTGACCATGGGGTGCTGGCCGAGCCCGACCAGGATGATCGGCGTAAGTGGAACGTTGCCGAGCTGCGCGCGGCGTTGGTGTTGACGCGTACGGCGGCGACTGAGTTGGCTACGTTGGCGCATGATCTGGCTCGGCGCCTGCCGGCGGTGTTGGACGCGATGGTGTCCGGGAGGTTGGATCAGCCGCGGGCGCGGATTTTCTCCACGTGGACGGAGTTGCTGGCGGATCGGCATGTTCGGCAGATCGTCAAGCATGTGCTGCCGCGGGCGCATCGGATGACCACGGGGGAGTTGATCGAGGCCATTCAGAAGGCGGCGATCGAGCTGGATCCGCGGTGGGCGCGGCGTCGGTATGAGAACGCGTTGCGCAAGCGGCAGGTCAAGGGGGTGCTGCGGCCGGATGGCACCGCCGACCTCACCGGCAGCTATCTGCCGGCTGATCAGGTCGCGGCGGCGTGCGATCGGATTGATGCGTTGGCGCATCGGCTGAAGAAGGCCGGCTACCCCAGCCTGTTGAACTGGATCCGCGCTGACATCTATCTGGGCAAGCTCGACGGCCGGTACGAGGGGCTGTCCGACGACGAGTTGTTCGAGCATCTGATGGCCAACCCGGTGCCCAAGCCCGCCCCCGACCCCGAGCCGCCCACGCCCGACGACCAGCCCACGCCGGAGGAAGACGCCGAATACCTCGACTACCTCATCAAACACGGCAT
>Ga0310834_100620_pt1 | contig 34732 bp, 31 predicted proteins | sample SM_ome_2_FD_201314 | JGI IMG/M metagenome (GOLD analysis project Ga0310834, IMG submission 201314) | Sorghum-adapted microbial communities enriched on stacked mutant (SM) sorghum from Joint BioEnergy Institute, Emeryville, California... ...
GGTCGCCCGAAGCTGCGTCCACAGCTCGCGCCAGCGGCGGGGGATGCCGATGTCGAAGTAGTCCGCCTTCACCGCGATGATCTTGATATCCCGGTCGCGCACCAGTGCGGTCACCGCCGAGTGCAGCTCATCGATGAAGGCCGCCTCGTCCAGCCGGCCAAGAGTGCCTGCCGCGATGTCGACGGCCCACTGCGTCATGCCGCGGGTACGGACCCGCACCGCGCCGCTGGCCGACACCCCCTCGCTCTCGATCCGGTGGAGTTCCTCCTCGTACCGTCGCCGGTGCGGATCGTCGGTGGGGCGCTGTCCCGCGGCGAGCTCCTCGTGGCTGAGCCCTCGCGCCAGCCGGTACGCCTCGGACCTGCCCCGGCTGAACGCCACCCACGCGAGCGCGCCCAACCGGGCGAGCTGGTGGGCTAGGCTCTTCTCGTCGTAGCCGTGATAGGCGCCCGGATCGAACCAGATCCGCACCCGCCGGTCGTTGGTGACCCGCGCGTGGATGCGTCCGTCGGGCGAGCTCGCCGTGACGACCATGGCGTTCAGATGCTCGCCGATCGAGGCCATCCCATGTCTCTCATTCGACATCGATGGATATCGCAGCACAAGCATAGCTGTGCTACGAAAGACAGGTGCCGACAACTCGCTTTGCCGTGCTGCTGGCCGTGCTCGCCACCACCGTCGCGTTGGCCGCGCCGCCTCCAGCCTGGGCTCAGTCGCAAACGAATGGCGGCGTGACCGTGCTCGCCGGCACCGGCGAGGCGGGGTTCTCCGGTGACGGCGGGCCTGCTACGAACGCGATGCTCAACTATCCGACCGGTGTGGCGGTGGCGCGGGACGGGACTGTCTACATCAGCGACGGCGGCAACCATCGGGTGCGGGCGGTGACTCCGGACGGCATGATCTCCACCGCCGTCGGCAGCGGCCGGCGGGGCGCCCGCGCCGCGGTGCTCGCCGATGGCGCGCGGGGCAACGATGTCGACCTGTTCCTGCCGACGAGCCTCGCCGTCGGCCCCGATGGCACTCTCTACGTTGCCGATTCCGGCCTGTTCCAGGTCTTCGCGCTCGCCCCGGACGGGCGGTTGTCGGTGCTGGCCGGCACCGGCAGGTGGGGTCCGGCCGGCGACGGTGGGCCGGCCACCAGCGCGGCCCTGGGCCAGCCCGGTGGTCTCGCGGTCGGGCCGGACGGCACCGTCTACATCGGTGACCTGCAGTTCCACCGGGTGCGCGCGGTCACTGCTGACCGGATCATCACGACGGTGGCCGGCAACGGTGAGGAGCGGTTCACCGCGGCCGGGGGCGATGCCCGCGCCGTCCCGGTGCCCTTTCCCCAGAGCCTCGCGGTCGACGCCGGCGGGGCGGTCTGGATCGCCGGCGCCGGGGTGATGCGGCGGCTCAGCGGCGGGCGGGTGAGCACCCTCGTCCACTCTGATGAGGGTCGCAACAGGTGGGCGCTGTCGGACGAGGCGAGCTGGCCGCCGGGTGAGCAACCGATGCGCAACCTCGGCGGGGTCAGCGCGACCGCCGACGCCGTCTGCCTGCTCGACACATCGCCACCAGGTGCGGTGGTGCGGCTTGGCGGAGGCAACACCCTGGACACGGCGGCCCGGCTGGACGGTGTCGAGGGTCCGTTCATCGGGCCGATCGCGGTAACTACCTCAGGCGTCGGCTATGTGGTGGACAACTCCAGCCACCGGGTGTACCGCTTCCGGCTGGCCGAGCCGGCCACGCCACCCCCGACAGGGGACGGCGGTTCGGTGCCATGGTGGCCGATCGCGGCCGCCACCGTGGTCGCAGCCACGCTCGGCACATGGTGGACGGTCCGGCGCCGGCGAGCGGGCTGAGTACCGACCGCCGTCGCGCGGCCGGTCAGACAGGTGAGGAGGCAGTATGGCGGAGATCGTCGGTGGGGATCTGTACAGCCTCTGGCGGGTGTCCGATGTGCTCCTGCCCCGCGTCGCGGACGTGTACTACGACGCCGCCCGCGCCATCGCCGCGGCCGCCGACGGCGACGGCGACGCCTTTGCCAGCAACCGTCCGGCCGGCCCGGGCGGCGCCCTGATGACCAGCGCCGGGGGCGCGGCCTGGGCCGCCCTGCGCGACGAGCTGCAGCGGATGTACGTCCAGATCGGCACGACGGTGCTGCACGCCGGCGAGGCGCTGCGCCGGGCACGCCAGGCCTACATCGACGCCGACCTGGCAAACGCCGATGCGCTCGACGCGTACCGGTCCAACCCGGTCAACCATGACCCCACCAACCGGGCCTCGAATCCGCCGCTGCCCGGGGATGACGACTATCCGGGCGAGCCGCCCGCGCTGCCGTAGCGATCAATCCACCACCACCGGTAGCCGAGGAGTGTGCAGCAGTGACGAGCCAGGTCTCCACCCCGGCCGAGCTCGCCGGGGCGGTGTACAAGGCCACCATCCGGGAGAAGGCCGCCGAGCTGAAGCGGGAGCTGATCAGGCAGACGCTGGAGGACATCGACTCCTGGCTCAAAGCCGTCGAGGTCGAGTGGCAGCGGGCGCATCCGGAACCGATGGGTCGGCCGATACCGCCAGAGGAGCTGGAGGCCTACCGCAACCATGTCCGCCACGAGTACTACGAGTGGGTGGAACCGGCCTTCGAGCGGTACCTGGACCCCGACCCGGACGCCGCAGACCCGATGATCGCGGCGTTGCGCATGATCGAGAGCTGGTTCCAGGGCAGCCAGGACGATGCCGGCAATCTCGCCACCGGCCATGCCGGGCTCATCCGGATCAACGATGTACGCCTCGAGATGGGCTACTGGGAGGGGGACCTCCAGAAGAACTTCCTCGACAACTTCCTGTCCCCGTTGCAGAACGCTTCCCTCAACCAGGCCGCGGTCGCCAAGGTTGTCCGCGAGCAGCTCGAGTGCAACAAAGTGATCTACATCCGGCGCCGCAAGGGCATCCTGGCACTGGCCGAGAAGGCGATCGAGGCAGTGCGGACGCTCAACCACGGCAGGGACCCGAAGTCGTACAAGTGGGGCACGCTCGTCTTGGCCGTTACCGGCACAGCGCTCGGCGTGGTGCCCGGCGCCGGCTGGGTCGCCGCTGGTGCCCTACTGGACATCGCCGCCACTATCGACGATGGTCTCGCCCCGGAGCCGCAGCCGACCCACGAGCTCGGCGCGCCCACCGCGCAGGAAGTCGCGATCAAGGTCGCCGAGGCCATGTCCAAGATGGATGCGGATATTGCCGGGGAGGAGAGCAAGGTGAGGACCGCGCTGGAGAGAATTCGCGATGGCGTCGTCGCCGCGCGTACCGGTGCCGGCGCGCTCGCCGTGCCGGAGCCCGCGCTCTACTGGGCCAGTGCCAGCGAGATCATCGACGGATCCTTGCGGCCGCGCCGCCGCTAGCACCCCTGGTCACCGAGCCGGTGCCCGTTCAATGCAGCGGCCCCAAGGCTCGATTGGAGCCTGTCGGGCGGCGGCCTGCGTCGGGGCGCGCTTTCGCCGGCACCTGCCGCCGGCCGGCACCTTATGGGTACGGTCACCCGGCCGGGGTGAACCGGCCGCCGTTCGAGATGGCGGCATCGAGCAGCTCGATCGGGTGCACCACCGGGATGCCGGCGTCCAGGAAACGGCGGATCTGCAGCAGGCAGCCGGCGTTGCCGGTGGCCACGATGTCCGGCCTGGCCGCGAGCAGGTGCTCCGCCTTGCGGCGGCCGAGCCGTTCCGCCGCCTCCGGCTGGACCAGGTTGTAGACGCCCGCGGAGCCGCAGCAGATCTCCGGTTCTGCGATGTCCACAATCTCCAGTTCGGGGATGGTGCCGAGCACCTGGCGCGGCTGGGCGGTCACGCGCTGGGCGTTGGCCAGGTGGCAGGCGTCGTGGTAGGCGACCCGCGCCCGAATCGGGTGCCGCGGCGCCACCGGCTCCAGTTCGGCCAGCAGCTCGTGCACGTCGCGGACCTTCGCGGAGAACGCCGCCGCACGGTCGCGGTACTCCGGGTCCTCGCGCAACAGTTCGCCGTACTCCTTCATCGTCGAGCCGCAGCCGGCGACGTTCACCACGACCGCGTCCACGTCGTGCTTCGCGAAGGCGTCGATGGTCCTGCGGGCCCGGCGCGCGGCATCGGTCTCCAGGCCCGCGTGCAGGCTCAGCGCCCCGCAGCACTGCTGGCCGGCCGGGACCAGCACGTCACAGCCTTCCGCTGCGAGCACCCGTGCGGTGGCCGCGTTGACGTGGCTGAAAAAGACGCGCTGGGCGCACCCGGCCAGCAGCGCGACCCGCATCCGTGGCTTGGACTTCGCTGGCACGAATCTGGGCGTACGGGCAAACAGCTCGCGCAGGCGCACCGGCGGCAGCAACGTGTCCAATGTGCGCGCGCGGGCCGGGAGCCGGTCCAGCAGCCGGCTGCGCCGTAGCGCGTACTGGATGCCGAGCCGTTGGTAGAGCAGGCCGAGCGCGGTCACGGCGCGCAGCCGGCCCGGGTAGGGGAAGAGGCGGAAGATGAGGCGGCGGAACGCGGCGTCCGCCACCGGCCGGGGGATGTTGCGCTCGACCTGCGGGCGGGTCGCCTCCAGCAGCCGGTCGTACCGGACCCCGGAGGGGCAGGCGGTGACGCAGGCCAGGCAGCCGAGGCAGCCGTCGATGTGCCGGGCGAACGTGGCGTCCAGCGGGATCTCGCCCCGGCTGGCCAGGTCCATCAGGTAGATGCGCCCACGCGGGGAGTCCATCTCCTCCCCGTCGAGCAGGTAGGTAGGGCACGTGGGCAGGCAGAAGCCACAGTGGACACACTCGTCGAGCAGCTCCCGCTGTGGCGGGTGGTGCGCGTCGAACGAGCTCAGAACCATGGTGCGAACCTTCCGGGACCGAGCCGACCCGCCGGGTCGAGCTGCTGCTTCACTGCCCGCATGAGGGCGACCGCCGGCGGCGGCGGACCCCAGGCCGGCACGTCCTCCGGCCGGCGGATGGCCGTCGTGCTCCCGCCGGTGCCGGCGACCTCGTCCCGTACCGTGGTGAGTGTGGCGGCGTGCACGGCCGGGTCGCCGGACCGCAACCGGACGGTGTGGACTCCCACGCCGACGCTGCTGGTGACCGTGGCGGCGGCGCCGGCGAGCTCGGCAAGGCGGCCCGCAAGCCACGGCATCCGGCTGGGCAGCGTGCCGCACCGGAACACCGTGTCGCCCGGCGCGCCGAGCGCCACGTCGGCCACCTCGTCCCAGATGGCGCCGTCCACCTCGGACCAGCCGGCGTCGGTGGCCGCCTGGAGCGCGGCCACCCGCCGCGCGACACCCTCGGCGGTGCCTTCGAAGCGGGCCAGCAGCCGGCCGCCGTACCACTCCAGGGCCGCAGGCTCCAGGGACCTGGCCACGATCTGCCCGGCCAGGTCGAAGCCCTGGTCCGGCGGGCGCTCGACGGCCACCGTACGCGTCGCCTGGGGCAGCGGGTACACCCGCAGGACGACCTCGGCGATCACGCCGAGCGTGCCGAGCGACCCGTGGAAGAGCTTCGCCAGGTCGTACCCGGCGACGTTCTTGATGACACGCCCGCCGGAGCGGGCGACGGTCCCGTCGGCGAGCACGACGGTGATCCCGATGACCATGTCCCGCAGCGTCCCGTACGCGTGCCGGGCCGGTCCGCCGTCGGCGGTGGCGACCAGGCCGCCCACCGTGGCGCCGAGCGGGATGCGGGCGGCGTCGAAGGCGACGCGCTGGCCGTGCTCGGCGAGCACCTTCTGCAGGTCGGCCATGGGCATCCCGGCCCGGACCGCGACCGTCATGTCGGCCGGCTGGTAGTCGATGACGCCGTCCAGTCCGGTGGTGTCCAGCACCGCGTCCACATCGGTTGGTGTGCCGCCCCAGCCGGTGGCCGTCCCGGCGCCGGCGATCAGCAGCCGCTGCGGGCCTTCGCGGACCGCCTCGCTCAACTCGGCCAGGTTGGCGGGGCGGAGATGCGTCACCATCGCTCGATCAGCCCGGCCGCTTCCAGGGGGTGCGGGCGGAACGGGCCGGGTCGCTCGCCGCACAGCCGCGGGGTGGGGAAGATCTTCCCGGGGTTGCACAGCCCCGCCGGGTCGAACGCGGCCCGCAGCCGCTTCATCGTGGCCAGGTCGTCCTCGCTGAACATGACCGGCATGGAGCATGCCTTGTCGGCGCCGATGCCGTGCTCGCCGGAGAGCGAACCGCCCAGCTCGACGCAGAGCTCGGCGATCGCGGTGGACAGCTTCTCGGCCCGGTCATGCTCGCCCTTCGCCTCGTCGTAGAGCACCAGCGGGTGCAGGTTGCCGTCGCCGGCGTGGAAGACGTTGGCCACCCGGATGCCGGCGCCGGCCGCCAGCTCGGCGATCCGGCCGAGCACCTCGGCGAGCCGTACCCGCGGCACCACGCCGTCCTGCACGAAGTAGTTCGGGCTGATCCGGCCGGCCGCGGCGAACGCCGCCTTGCGGCCACGCCAGATCGCCTCCCGCTCGGCCGGGTCGGCGGCGATGCGCAGCTTCGTGCTGCCGTGCCGCCGGCAGATCTCGAGTACCTGGTCGAACTGGCTGTCCACCTCGTCGGGCGGCCCGTCCAGCTCCACGATGAGCGCGGCTGCGGCGTCCACTGTGTAGCCCGCGTGGACGGCCGCCTCGGCGGCGCGGATGGCCAGGTTGTCCATCATCTCGATGGCGGCCGGAACGATGCCGGCGCCGATGATGTCGGTGACCGTATCGCCGGCCGCGGCCACCGAGCCGAAGTCGGCGACCATGGTGGACACGGTGGTCGGCTTGGGCAGCAGCCGCACCACCACCTTGGTCACCACGCCCAGGGTGCCCTCCGACCCGATGAACGCGCCGAGCAGGTCGTACCCGGCGTGCTCCGGACTGTCGCCGCCCAAGGTGGTCACCGTGCCGTCGGCGAGCACCACCTCGGCCGCGAGGACATGGTGGACGGTGAAGCCGTACTTCAGGCAGTGCGCGCCGCCGGAGTTTTCGGCGACGTTCCCGCCGATGGTGCAGACCTGCTGGCTGGACGGGTCGGGTGCGTAGTACAGCCCGTACGGTGCGGCGGCCCGGCTGATGTCCCGGTTGGTCACGCCGGGCTCCACGACCGCCCGCCGGTTGACCGGATCGACCTCGATGATGCGGCGCAGCCGCTGCAGGGAGATGACGATGCCGTCGGCCACCGGCAGCGCGCCGCCGGACAGGCCGGTGCCGGCGCCGCGGGCCACGAACGGGATCCCGCGCCGGGCGCAGACCCGGACCGTGGCCGCGACCTCGTCGGTGGTCCGGGGCAGGGCCACCAGCGCGGGGACCACCCGGTAGCCGGTCAGCCCGTCACACTCGTAGGTGCGCAGCTGGGTTGGGTCGGTCAGGACGTTCTCCGCCCCTAGTACGGCAACGAACTCGGCAGGGTCCACAACCCGTCCTAACCCGCCGCCTCGGGCCAGCGCAATATCCTGCCGGCGATCTTGTATGGTGCTCCCCGGAAATAATCAGACATATCTCTCTTATCGGGGTACCCGCTGCACGATCGCGGAAGGGGACGGTCAGCGGACCAGGCGGAAGAACGCGCGGACCTCCTCGACGAACAGGTCGGGCTGCTCGAACGCGGCGAAGTGGCCGCCCTTGGCCGGCTCGTTCCAGTAGTGACCAGTCGTCGACCGGCTCCGGCTCCGGCCACCGGGTCCGGCGGAGCCGGTCACGAAGATCGGACAACTCGGACTCGGGGATCCCGATGCGGAACGGGGTGACGTCGGGCATGGTGTCTCGTCTCCTCCAGACCGGCCCTGGACAGGCCGTGCTCGGCCCGCCCAGGGCCAAGCCGAGCGCAGGTCAGGTCTCCGCGTTTGCCACCACACCGTGCTTGACCAGGCGCGACACGATCGCGCGGGGTTTGCGGCCGAGCTCGGCCGCGAGCTGGCCGATGTCCATCCCGGACCGGTACCCGTCGAGGAGCCGGCTGTCGTCGTCCGGACTCCACGCCGTCCACGCCTTCGGGTAACGCCGGCGGTCCTCCGCCACCCGCAGCCGGAAGCGCTGGCCGCCCGGGCCCGACCCGGCCTCGGCACCGGCGAGGTGGGCCAGGCGGGACAGGCTGCGCTGGAGGATCTCGCCGACCATGGCCAGCTCGCCGGCGGGTGCGGCGACCCGCGCCTCGACCGCCCCCGCGCCGGCGTCCCCGGCGCGCACCGTGAGCTCGCACGCCGCGCCCGGTCCGGCCCCGGCCACCTCGGCCGAACCACCCTCGACCTGGTACGTCCGGCCGTCGACCTCGACCTGATCGCTGTATCGCATGGTTGCCTCCCCAAGACAAGCCCTGCCCGGTGCAGGGCCTTTCGATGTTCCCGGGGAGGACCGACATTCTCAGAAAATGAGACGACCCCCGGGGTGGGCCACGCGTAGCGGGTACGCATGGGCCGGCTGGACAAGGCCGGCACCCCGAGGGCCGGGTAGCTGCCTGGAATTCGCCGGGCCACCGTCACGCGGCTCGGCAGAGGAGTCCGTCAGGACGGCGGCTAGCGGACAGCCACCTCACGCGTCCAACAACTACACAACTTTGGACCACCTCCTTTCCCGTGTACCCGCAACCCTAGAAGCCCGGCGGGCGCACGGCAACGACAATTGCCGCGACCGTTGCCACAGCATCCGCGGACGGGGCCCGGCGCCGCCGTCGTCGCGTCAGGCGGGGAACTGCTCCAACGTGGAGGCTCCGACGGGCGCGGCCAGGTCGAGCCCGGACAGCGCCGTCACCAGCGCCTCCTGCACCAGGTAGGGATCGGGCAGGCGCCAGCCCGTCTTCTCCGGCGGCACCGCCCACCGGACCGGCCCTTCCAGCAGCCGGGTCGGCGGCGCCGGCACCCAGGAGCCGTGCCCGTGCCGGACCACGTCCAGCCGGCCGTCCAGCTCGGGGCGCAGCGGCTCCCCCGGGCGTACCAGGAACATCCACCGGCCGGTCGGGGAGACCGCGACCGGGCCGCAGGCCTCGGCAGGCCAGCACCGCGATGCCCAGGAGGCCACCGTCGGCGCGCCGAGGTAGGCCGGGACCTCCACCACGTCGAACGCCCGGCCGGTGGCCAGCAGCACGGTGTACGCGGTGTCGCGCCACCAGCCGGCCACGGTCCTCGGGTCGTCCGTGGCGGCCTGCGCCCAGGACACCAGTGCCGGGTGGCAGGCCGTGGTGGGACAGCCCGCGCGGCCGCAGGCGAACCGGTCGCCGGCGCGGTAGGCGCCGGGCGTCACGGGCCAGCCGTGGCCGGCGTACCGCAGTGCCGCCCGGCCGAGCCGGATCCGGTCCATCGTGCCGGGCCACAGGCTGCGCCAGATCATGGGCGTCACCCCTTCGCACCAAGGACGAGCACCGGTACGCGTACGCAATTCACGGCCGACGAAACATGACGGCGCCGACGAATTGGTGAATGCCCGGACGGACGGCTCCCCGCCGGGGCGGCGCTGGTAACCTCGCGCCGTGACGGCATCCGCCCCCTCGGCATCGCGGCCCCCGACCGTCGGCGAGGTGGTCGCGGCCCTGGACCGGCGCTACCCGCCGGCCCGGGCGCAGGACTGGGACCGGGTCGGCCTGGTGCTCGGCGAGCCGGACGCCCCCGTGCGCCGGGTGCTCTGCGTCGTCGACTGCGTCCCGGAGACCGTCGCGGAGGCCTTGGCGCAGCGGGCGGACCTCATCGTTGCGCACCACCCGCTGCTGCTGCGCGGCGTCTCATCGGTCGCCCCGACCACCTACAAAGGACGGATCGTGCATGACCTGATCCGCAGCGGGGTTGCCCTGTACGTCGCGCACACCAACGCCGACGTGGCCAACCCCGGCGTCTCGGATGCCCTCGCCGCCCGGCTCGGCCTGCGGGACCTGCGGCCGCTGTCCGCGCTCGCCGACGACCCGGCGCTCGGCCTCGGCCGCGTCGGCGAGCTGCCGGCGCCGCTCACCCTGGCCGAGCTGACCAGGGTCGCGGCCCGCGCGCTGCCGCCGACCGCCTGGGGAGTACGCGCAGCTGGGGAGCCGGATCGCGTGGTGCGGACGGTGGCCGTCTGCGGCGGCTCCGGCGACTCGCTGCTGGCGGCCGCCGCGGCCGCGGGCGCCGACGCCTACCTCACCGCGGACCTGCGCCACCACCCGGCCAGCGAGCACGTCGCCGGCGGCGGCCCGGCCCTGCTCGACGCCGCGCACTGGGCCACTGAGCGGCCGTGGCTGGACGACCTGGCCGGTTGGCTCGCCGCCACCGCCGGAGTCACCGCGGTGGTCTCCGACCTCGACACCGACCCGTGGACCCTGCACGCCCCATCTGACCCTAGGAGCCCGTCGTGAAGGCCGACCCGGAAGCCCAGCGCCGCCTGCTCGACCTGCAGGCGATCGACACCGCCCTCGCCCAGCTGGCACACCGGCGCCGGACCCTGCCCGAGCACGCCGAACTGGAGGCGCTCGCCCGTGAGCTGTCCGCCATCCAGGACGAGCAGGTCCGAGCGCAGGTCGTGATCGACGACCTCGACCGGGACATCGCCCGGCTGGAGAAGGACATCGACCAGGTCCGCACCCGGAAAGAAAAGGACCAGGCCCGCCTCGACGCCGGCCGCGGGCCGGCCCGGGAGCTGGAGGCGCTCCAGCACGAGCTGGCCTCGCTCAACCGCCGGCAGACCGAGCTGGAGGATGCCGAGCTGGAGCTGATGGAGCAGCGTGAGCAGGCGCAGGCCACGCTGGACGAGGTGGCGCAGCGGCTGACCGCCGCCCGGCAGCGGCGGGAGGAGGTGGAGCGCCGGCGCGACGAGGTGCTCGCCCAGCTGGCCAAGGACGAAGAGTTCCGGGCCGCGGGCCGGGCACCCCTCGTTGCCGAGCTGCCCGCCGACCTGGTGGCCCTCTACGACCGGATTCGCGAGTCCTCCGGCGGCATCGGCGCGGCGCTGCTGCGGGCCGGCCGGTGCGAGGGCTGCCGGCTCGAGCTCTCCGGCGCCGACCGGGCCCGGGTGCGTGCGGCCGATCCCGATGAGGTGGTCCGCTGCGACGAGTGCCGCAGGATTCTGGTCCGCACCGCGGAGTCGGGGCTGTGATGTCCCCGCCCGCCAGCCCCGCAGGCTCGGCCGCCTCGACTCGCCCCCGGCCGCGGATGGTGGTCGAGGCCGACGGCGGGGCCCGCGGCAATCCCGGCCCAGCCGGGTACGGCGCGGTGGTCCGCGACGCGGACACCGGCGAGGTGCTCGCCGAACGCTCCGCCGCGCTCGGCGTCGCCACCAACAACGTCGCCGAGTACTCCGGGCTGATCGCGGGCCTGCAGGCGGCGGCCGACCTCGGTGCCACCGTGGTCGAGGTACGGATGGACTCCAAGCTGGTCGTGGAGCAGATGTCCGGCCGGTGGCAGATCAAGCACCCGGGCCTGCGGCCGCTGGCCGCCCGGGCGGCGGCACTGATTCGCGGGTTCGACGCCGTGACGTTCGAGTGGGTCCCCCGCGAGCGCAACAAGCACGCCGACCGGCTCGCCAACGCCGCGATGGACGCGGCGGCCGCCGAGGGAGCGGCCGCTGGCGGAGCGGCGGCTGGCGGAGTGGCGGCCGGGGGAGCGGCGGCTGGCGGAGTGGCGGCCGGGGGAGTGGCGGCTGGCGGAGCGGCGACCCGCCCAAAAGGTGAGCGGACGGCGTCCCGGCCCACCTGGGAGCCGCCCACCGACTCGGCGACCAGCCGGGCGACCCGGCTGATCCTGGTGCGCCACGGCGAGACCACGCTCACAGCCGAGCGACGCTACTCCGGCCGCGGCGACGTGCCGCTCTCCGAGCAGGGCGTGGCCCAGGCCAGCGCCGCCGGCCGCCGGGTGTCCACGTTGGTCGGTCCCGAGAAGGTCTCCGCGGTCGTCACCTCACCGTTGTCCCGGTGTACGCGCACCGCCGAGGTCATCGCCCGCGCAACCGGGTCGCCACCGGTAATGGTCGAGCCGGACCTGGTCGAATGCGACTTCGGCGAGTGGGAGGGGTGCACCTTCGCGGAGGTGCGGGAGCGCTGGCCGGCGGAGCTCGACGCCTGGCTCGGCTCGACGAGCGTGGCTCCCCCGGGCGGGGAGTCCTTCGCGGCCGTCGACACCCGGGTCCGCCGGGCGGTCGCCAAGCTGCGCGACAGGTACGCCGGCTCGGTCGTGGTGGTCGTTTCCCACGTGTCGCCGCTGAAGGTGCTCCTGCGCGACGCGCTCGGGGCCTCCGACGCTTTCCTGCACCGCATGCTGCTCGACCCGGGCGGAATCTCTATTGTGGACTCATGGCCTGACCGCGGCGTGGCGGTGCGGACCATCAACGACACCGCCCATCTTTAGCTCAACGCCGCTCAGTTCCATGGGTGGGGCGGCCATCAAGGTTGTGGGATCGACAAGACATTCCCATGTCAATCTGTTTACCGAGTGTGCCCGGGTCTCGCCGGCAGCGCTAGCGTCGTACATATGACGTCTTCGATGCCGAGCCATCCACCCAGGGTTGCGCCGGCGAAGCCGCGGAGTGTCAACTGGCCAGTCGTCGGCCTCATCGTGGCGGCGCTCGCGCTCGTGGCGCTGCCGGTTGGCGGCTTTTTGCTATGGCTCTTCGGCGGGCCGGACATCGATCCTGCCCGGTCGGCGGCCGATCGGTTCGTGCAGCATCTGGAGCGCAACGAAGACCGGGCCGCCTATCTGTCGATGTGTTCGACCGTGCAGGATCGAATCACCCTTGTGCAGTTCAGCGATGGGGTGGAGCGTCTGGGTCGGCCCGTCTCCCACTCCCTCAGCGACGCCGCCTTCGCGGACGAGGCCGGAGCAAGTGCCGGTGTGACGGCGCGGCTGACCGACCGTTCGGGCAGGATAACGCCGGTCGATCTATATCTTGTCCACGAGGACGGCTGGCGCGTCTGCAGTGACACTTTCGGCTGAGTTGCCGTCAGCCCTCCTCTGGCCCATCCTCCCGCACCTGCGGCACCCGGCCGGCCTGGACGCTTCTGGCGTACTCGTCCATCGACTGGTTCAGCCGGTGCAAGAGCGCGGCGAGCATGCTGAGATCCTCGCCGGACCAGCCGGCCAGCATCCGGGCGTACAACTCCTCGCGGGCCTTGCGCACGGCGGACATCCGGCTGAGTCCGGCCGGCGTCGCCGCGATGACCGCGCCGCGACGGTCCTGCGGGTCGCGCTTGCGGGAGACCAGGCCATCCCTGAGGAGGGAGGCCACCTGGCGGGTGACGGTGGATCCGTCCAGGTGCAGCGCGGCGGCCAGCACCGAGACGTTCTGCGGGCCGGCCGCCGCCAGGTGGCGCAGGATCAGGTACGCCGCGCGGTCGAGCGCCCGGTGCGCCGGCACGGGCATCGCGCGGCGGGTGGCCTCGCCGCGCCGCATGAGCACCGCGACCTCGGTCTCGATGGCACTGATGGAGGGGTCGGACACGCTCTCATTCTGCTTGCCGTCAGAGCGCCCGGACCATCAGGATCGCTCCGATCACCGTTCCGAACACGACGATCACCATGCGCAGCACGGCGGACGGCAGCCGGCGGGCCAGCCGGGCGCCGAGGTAACCGCCGACCACAGTGGCCGGTGCCAGGATCCCCACCCCGGCCCAGTTCACCGGCCCGAAGACGCCGAACGCCACCACAGTGGTCAGTCCGACCACCGCGGAGATGACATTCTTCAGCGCGCTGATCCGGGCCATCGTCTCGACCAGCAGCAGGCCGAGCGCGGCCACCAGCATCACACCCAGCGCGGCGCCGAAGTAGCCGCCGTAGACGGAGCCGGCGGCGACCAGTGCCTGCAGCGACACCTCCCGGCGGCGCCCGGACATCAGATGCGGCTGGCCGACCACGCGCCGCAGCCGGTCCTGAAAGGCGAGCACCGCCGCGGCTGCGAGCACCAGGAACGGGACAACCAGCTCGAAGGTGCGCGCCGGTGTCGCCAGCAGCAGCGCGCACCCTGCGGCTGCGCCGGCGACCATGGCCGGCAGGAGCCGGCGTACCAGCCGCCGCTGCCCGCCCAGGTCGGCCCTGCTGCCGGCGACGCTGCCGACGTACCCGGGGAAGACGGCAAGGGAGTTGGTGACATTCGCCGCAACAGGGGACATACCGACCGCCACCAGTGCGGGGAAGGTGATCAGTGACCCACCCCCGGCGATCGCGTTGACCGTGCCGGCGGCGAGCCCGGCGGCGAGCAGCAGTACGGCGTCCACGAGATGCATGGTCCCGCCAGGCTAGGGGTTCGCGCGGATGGGACCTACGGCGGGGGGTTCGCTGCGATGTTCTGGGTAGACTTGGGCGGCGACGGACGAGTCGACCGGGCGGTCGCGTCGGCGGGCCGCGAGCCCGCCGCCGAGGAACGTCCGGACTCCACAGGGCAGGGTGGTTGCTAACGGCAACCCGGGGTGACCCGCGGGAAAGTGCCACAGAAAACAAACCGCCGGACGGCGTGCGCCGATCCGGTAAGGGTGAAACGGCGGGGTAAGAGCCCACCAGCACCTCGGGTGACCGAGGTGGCTCGGTAAACCCCACCCGGAGCAAGGCCAAGACGGGCCGCCGCCGCGAGGCGGCGACCCACGCAGGCGTTTGAGGGCTGCCCGTCCGATGCCTGCGGGTGGGCCGCTAGAGCCTGTCGGCGACGGCAGGCCGAGATGGATGACCGCCGCCGGCGCGCCGGCCACATCGGCGTGCCGGGCACAGAATCCGGCGTACAGGTCGACTCGTCCGTCGACCACCAGTCCAGCCGCCGTCACATGGCGACTGGCCCGCCGTCTCTTCCGGTGCTGCTGGTCGTCCTTGGTCATTCGGCGTTTGACGGCACAGCGACGGCCCAGACGGCCCCGAAACGACCCGAGCCGACCGGGGTCGGCGACGAGCGGGTTGGCCGGCCGCTCGACCCCTCGCTGGCAAGTTCTGGGCGCATCGCCCGCCCGGGGCCCGGCCAAATCCGCCACCTCGGATTGCTGTCCGCCTGCGGAGGCCGCCGGCCGTGCCGATCCTGGCTGGTTGCTGTCACCGTTGCTGCCGATAGCCCCTTGTGATCAAATCCGTGCGGCGGCCGGGCCGCGCGAGGGAAATCAAGGTGAGTCAGGAACAGCGCCGTCCAAAGCAGCTTCCGGGCAGCCATCTTGTCGCTGCCCTGGTCCTGGCCGTGCTCGTCCCGTGCGGGACAACCTCCGTGGTGGCCCGCGCATATGCCGCTTGCGATGTTGGGGTCAACGCGAGCGCCAACGCCTTCGGGTTCATGGCGGTGCTTCCCGTGCTGGCCATCGTCTATGCCGTCGTCCACGGTTTGGCTCTTGTCGTCGCGTACGCGGTCACTGGGCGGTGGATGATGTCGCCGGCCTTGCGGGCCGGCGTCTCAGTGTTGACTACCGTTGTCGTCGTCGTGGTTTTCTCCTGGGCGTACTTCGCGCTTGCCGGCCTGCCTCTGCGGAATGCCCTGTGCCCGGCCGGAGAGCCCCCTTGGTGGCCGTATTGGCTACCGCCCTCCCACGACGTCTACCCGTAGTGCAGTGGACCATCAGACGTTGAGGCGGAACTTGGGGGGACTCTTCCGCCACCAGATGCTGGCCGGTGCGGGATGGGACGTGGTCAGTCGAGCCAGGCGGCCTCGTCGCCCACCCGGATCCGGCCGGGTGTTTCGACGGCCGCGTACACCCCGAAGGCGTTGCCGGTCTCTTGCGCGACCCAGCGCAACACGGCTCGGTCGTGCGGGACGGTAGTCGTCTGCTTAGTGATCATGACGCATCGGTCGCATGTTCCGATGAAGCGCACCAGCAGCTCACCGATGGCCATCCGCCGGCCGATCCAGCCGATTTCGGGGAATCCGTCGCCGCCCACGCCGTCCAGCACGAGATTGGGTCGGAACCTCGTCGCGTCGATCGCGCTCTCCGGCAGGGCCGCGCTCAGGCTGCGCAACGAGGTCGTCGTCAGAATGTGCAGCGCGGCAACCGCCGCGTCGCGCTGATGGCGGACCAGGCGCACCTTGGCGTCGACCGCGGCGCTGAGCCGGGTGTCCGCGTCGGCCGCGTCGGAGCGGAAGCGGTCGCCGTCGGGTGTGAACAGCTCGGCCACGCCCGGTTCCACCGTGACGGCACGCACCCGCATCAGCCCGGGGACGGCCCCGGCCCAGGTGACCTCGTCCTGGTCGTCGTGGACGGCCACCACCCGGTCGCCATGCACTCCGCGCACGCCGACCTCGGCGGCGGTGAGGGGCTCGCCGCCAACCGACTTCACCGGATACCGCCACAGCTGGTCGACGCGCATGTTCCCCCCAAGATTCTGGCCGTCTGCTGATGTCAATCAATGCTAAGTGCGCCGCGACCTCGGGTCCATCGCCACTTTCCCGCCGGACCGCCTGGTCAGCGCGGCGGTAATCCGCCTCCTCGTCCGGTACTGGCGCGAGCTAGTTCGGTACGAGCGCGAGGGAGAGTCACCCGGTCGCCGCTTCGTCAGCGTTCCGCCCGGCCAAGCCGGTCAGTGGCTGAGGTCACACGGAAATCCTTAGTGAGTGAGTGACTCACTCAGTTAGGCTTCGGCGGTGACTTCCCGACCCGCGACGGACGCCGGGCGCGCCCGGCCGATGCCGCCCGACGAGCGGCGCGCCATGCTCATCGGCGCCACCCGCGCGCTGGTGGCCCAGTTCGGGCCGAAGGTCACGACCAAGCAGATCGCCGAGGCGGCCGGCGTGGCCGAGGGCACCATCTTCCGGGTCTTCAAGGACAAGCAGGAGCTGGTCCAGGCCGCGATCGGGCAGGCGCTCGACCCCACGTCGGTGGTCGCCGAACTGCTCGGTGTGGACACCACCCTGCCGCTGCGGGAGCGCCTGGTCGTGGTCATCGAGATCATGCAGCGGCGGCTGCTGCAGGTGTTCGACCTGATGGTCGCGCTGCGGGTGCACGGCCCGCCGGAGCAGGCGGCCGGTCGCCACCGGCCCCGGATCGCGCCGCAGGAGACCATCACGAACGAGGTGATCCGGCTGTTGGAGCCGGATGCCGACAAGTTCCGCTGCCCGCTCCCCGAGGTGGTGCGGGTGCTGCGGCTGCTGACCTTCGCCGGCTCGCACCCGCTGATCAGCGACGGCAAGCTGATGACGGCCGACGAGATCGCGAGTGTCGTGCTCGACGGCATGCTTTCACGAACGGGGGAGACTCATTGCTGATCCGCTTGCTCCGCACCTACCTGCGGCCGTACTCCCGGCCGCTGGCGGCCGTCGTGCTCCTGCAACTCGTCGGCACCATAGCCGCGCTCTACCTGCCCAGCCTGAACGCCGACATCATCGACCGGGGCGTGGCCACGGGCGACACCGGCTACATCCTGCGCACCGGCGGCTGGATGCTGCTGGTCACCCTCGTCCAGATCGCCTGTTCGGTCGCGGCGGTCTACTTCGGCGCCCGGACCGCGATGAGCTTCGGCCGCGACCTGCGCGCGGCCGTGTTCACCCGGGTTAACCAGTTCTCCGCCCGGGAGGTCGGCCGGTTCGGTGCGCCGTCGCTGATCACCCGGGTCACCAATGACGCGCAGCAGGTGCAGATGCTGGTCGTGATGACCTGCACCATGCTCGTCATGGCGCCGATCATGTGCGTCGGCGGTGTGATCATGGCACTGCAGGAGGACGTAGGCCTGTCCTGGCTGATGGTGGTCAGCGTGCCGGTGATGGTCGCCGCAATCAGCCTGATCCTGCGCCGGATGATCCCCCAGTTCCGGGCGATGCAGGCCCGCATCGACACGGTCAACCGGGTGCTGCGGGAACAGATCGCCGGCATCCGCGTGGTCCGGGCGTTCGTGCGCGAGCCGTACGAGGAGGCACGGTTCGAGGTGGCCAACGCGGACCTGACCGCCACCGCGCTGCGGGCCGGCCGCCTGATGGCGACGATCTTCCCGGTCGTGATGCTGGTCTTCAACGCCTCCAGTGTGGCCGTGCTCTGGTTCGGCGCCGCCCGGGTTGACTCGGGCGAGATCCAGATCGGCGCGTTGACGGCGTTCCTGACCTACCTCGTGCAGATCCTGATGTCGGTGATGATGGCCGCCTTCATGTTCATGATGGTGCCCCGGGCCGCGGTCTCGGCGGACCGCATCGGTGAGGTGCTGGCCACCGAGTCGTCCGTGCTCCCGCCTGTCGCGCCGGTGACGGAGGTGCCGGCGCGCGGCGAGCTGGAGTTGCGCGGCGTGCACTTCCAGTACCCCGGAGCCGAGGTCCCGGTGCTGCGCGACATCAGCTTCCGGGCGCGGGCCGGCCAGACCACCGCGATCATCGGCAGCACCGGCGCGGGCAAGACCACGCTGCTGTCGCTGGTGCCGCGGCTGTTCGACGTGACCGGTGGCGCCGTCCTGGTGGACGGGGTGGACGTGCGGGAGATGGACTTCGACCAGCTGCGCAGCCGGATCGCCATCGTGCCGCAGAGGCCGTACCTGTTCTCCGGAACCGTGGCGAGCAACCTGCGCTACGGCAACCCGGATGCCACCGACGAACAGCTGTGGCACTACCTGGAGATCGCCCAGGCGCGCGATTTCGTCGAGGAGATGCCGGGCGGCCTGGAGGCACCGGTCGCCCAGGGCGGGACCAACCTCTCCGGCGGGCAACGACAGCGGCTGGCGATCGCGCGGGCGCTGGTCCGGCAGCCGGAGATCTACCTCTTCGACGACTCGTTCTCCGCGCTGGACCTCGGCACCGACGCCCGGCTGCGGGCCGCGTTGCGGCCGGTGACCGCGCACGCCGCCGTGGTCGTGGTGGCCCAGCGGGTATCCACCATTGTGGACGCTGATCAGATCATCGTGCTGGAAGACGGGGAGATCGTGGGCATCGGACGGCACGCGGAGCTGCTGGAGACCAACCCGACGTACGCGGAGATCGTGGCGTCCCAGATGGGTGTGGGGGCGGCGGCATGAGCGACGCACAGCGGCGCGCGGCGGCCCCGGCGACCCGGATGCCCGGTGGGATGGCGGGCCGGCGGCCGGGCGGGGGTCCACCGTGGATGGCCGCGGGCATGCCGGCGGAGAAGTCGATGAACTTCTGGCCGTCGGCGAGGCGCCTGCTGCGGCTGCTGCGCCGGTACCGCCTGCAGCTGGTGGCGATCATCGGGCTCGCGGTGGCGAGTGTGGCCCTGGTGGTGATCGGGCCGAAGGTCCTCGGCCACGCCACCGACATCATCTTCTCCGGCTTCATGGGTAGCCGGCTGCCGGAGGGGTCGACCCTGCAGCAGGCGGTGGACCAGGCCCGGGCGAACGGCAACGACAACCTCGCCGACATGCTGGCCCGGATGGACGTGGTGCCCGGGGTGGGCATCGACTTCGACCGCCTCGCCCGGGTGCTGCTGCTGGCGCTGGGCCTGTTCGCCGGCTCCAGTGTGCTGGCGTGGGCGCAGGGCTACCTGCTCACCGGAGTGGTCCAGCGCGTCGTCCGGCAGCTGCGCCAGGACGTGGAGGAGAAGCTCAACCGGCTGCCCCTGCCGTACTTCGACAACCAGCCACGGGGTGAGCTGCTCAGCCGGGTTACCAACGACATCGACAACGTCTCGCAGAGCCTGCAGCAGACGCTCAGCCAGCTGCTGACCTCCCTGCTCACCGTCGTCGGTGTGGTGACCATGATGTTCGTCATCTCCCCGATCCTGGCGGTCATCGCCCTGGTCGCGGTCCCGGCCTCGATCCTGGTGACCAAGCAGATCGCGAAGCGCTCACAGCGGCTGTTCATGGCCCAGTGGAAGCACACCGGAGCGCTCAACGGGCACATCGAGGAGGCCTTCACCGGGCACGAGCTGGTCAAGGTGTTCGGCCGCCAGCGCGAGGTGGAACAGATTTTCGCGGCCCGCAACGAGGAGCTGTTCCGGGCGAGCTTCGGCGCGCAGTTCGTCTCCGGCCTCATCATGCCGTCGATGATGTTCGTCGGGAACCTGAGCTACGTCGTCATCGCGGTGATCGGTGGACTGCGGGTGGCATCCGGCACCATGAGCCTCGGCGACGTGCAGGCCTTCATCCAGTACTCCCGGCAGTTCACCCAGCCGCTGACGCAGGTCGCCTCGATGGCGAACCTCCTGCAGTCCGGGGTGGCGTCGGCCGAGCGCGTCTTCGAGCTGCTCGACGCCGAGGAGCAGACCCCGGATCCGGCACGGCCGGCCGAGGTCACCGTTCCACACGGGAGGGTGGAGTTCGAGCACGTGTCGTTCCGGTACAAGGAGGACCAGCCGCTGATCGAGGATCTGTCGCTGGTGGCCGAGCCCGGCCAGACGGTGGCCATCGTCGGCCCCACCGGCGCCGGGAAGACCACTCTGGTCAACCTCATCATGCGCTTCTACGAGCTGGACTCCGGCCGGATCACATTGGACGGTGTGGACATCAGCACGATGCGCCGGGACGAGCTGCGCAGCCAGATCGGCATGGTGCTGCAGGACACCTGGCTGTTCGGCGGGACGATCCGCGACAACATCGCCTACGGCCGGCCGGACGCCACCGACGAGGAGATCCGCGCCGCGGCCAAGGCCGCCTTCGTGGACCGCTTCGTGCACAGCCTGCCGGCCGGCTACGACACGGTCATCGACGAGGAGGGCAGCAACGTCAGCGCGGGCGAGAAGCAGCTGATCACCATCGCCCGGGCGTTCCTGGCCGACCCGGCCCTGCTGATCCTGGACGAGGCGACCAGCTCCGTGGACACCCGCACCGAGGTGCTGGTACAGCGGGCGATGGCGGCGCTGCGGTCCAACCGGACCAGCTTCGTCATCGCGCACCGGCTGTCCACCATCCGCGATGCCGACCTGATCCTGGTGATGGAGCACGGCCAGATCGTGGAGCAGGGTACGCACGACGAGCTGATCGCCGCCGAAGGCGCCTACTACCGGCTGCACAACGCGCAGTTCAGCCAGCCGGCCTCGGACATCGACGAGGACACCGTCCTGACGCCGGCCACGGGCGGCATACGGTAAGGCGCGCGGCACGGACGGCGTCCGAGCCAGAGGCCCGGATCTCGGGCGGCATCCGTACCGGGTGCCGCCCGAGCTCCGGGCCTCTCCTCGTTGGAGCTGGGCGGATGCTGGTGGCTTCCTCGGACCTACCCCTGCACCGGGCGGACAAGCTCCGGCCCGCATTCCGGAGTGGCCGTGGCTGAACTGGGCATCAGAACAGCTAGGTGACCACGTGGGCCCGGAGGAGATGGGATGGCTGACAACGAGGTTCGACCGATCGTGGTCGGCGTGGACGGATCCGAGGACAGCATCAGGGCGGCCCGCTGGGCGGTGGACGAGGCGCGGCTGCGCGGCCGGCCGGTGGAACTGGTGCACGCGTACACCTGGCCGGTCCCGATGGTCCCGCTGGCGCCACCGCCGGTCGACTGGACGGAGACGTCACTGCGGCAGGCGGCCGAAGCGCTGCTCGCCGACGTGCTGGCCAAGGTGCGCGCGGACGCCGGGCGGGAGGCGGAGGCGGCTGAGGACGTCTCCGTGACCGTGTCCGCACATGCCGGGCCGGCGCCGTACACCCTGCTCGACCAGGCGCGGCGCGCGGACATGGTGGTGGTCGGCCACCGCGGGCACGGAGGCTTCGCCGGCCTGCTGCTGGGCTCGGTGGCGGCGACCGTGGCGGCGCACGCGGAGTGCCCGGTGGCGGTGGTCCGGCCGTACCCGGGCGGGCGCGCCCCAGACGGCCTGGTCCTGGTCGGCGCGGACGGCTCGCCCGCGTCATCGGTGGCGGTCGGCTTCGCCTTCGAGGAGGCGAAGCGTCGCGGCGCCCAGCTCGGGGTGGTGCACGCCTGGCGCCCGCCGGTGCGGTTCTGGGGCGGCGACGAACCGTCACCCGACCACGTGCACCCGTCCGACCTCGAGTCGGGGCAGCTGCGCCAGCTGCAGGAGTGGATCCAGCCCTGGCGGGACAAATACCCGGAGGTGGACGTGCGGTGGATGCTGACCGTGGAACGGCCGGCTGCGGCGCTGGTCGAGGCGGCCCGCGAGGCGACGCTGGTGGTGGTCGGCTCGCGCGGGCACGGAGGCTTCGCCGGCCTGCTGCTGGGCTCGGTCAGCCAGCAGCTGATCAACCATGCGCCCTGCCCGGTCGTTGTCGTACGGTAGTCCCGTTCTTCCGACTCTTGCCGTTTACGCCCGGTGAGCGCCAAGGTATAGGTGTGACGCGGTTCATAGGCGGTGCGATGGCGCTCCGGCGAGCCCGGTTGTGGGCCGGGCTGGAGCGCAGCCCCCTGTGCCGCCCGTGCGACCGGCTGGAGGCCCGGCTGCGCGTCCTGCTGGTCCTGCTGTTCCTGGTGACCGTCCCGCTGGCCGCCTGGGCCGCGGGCGCCGTGGTCTACCGCGCCAGCACGCAGACCGAACAGGCGCAACGGGCTGACCGCGTCCAGGTGGAGGCAGTGCTGTTGGCCGAGGCCCACCCGATCGGCGTCGGCTTCGCCGTCGTGCCGCAGGTGCCTGTCCCCGCACAGTGGACGGCGCCGGACGGTTCACCGCGCAGTGGCGCGATCCTGGTGGGTACCAGCGCGCCGGCGGGGACGGTGGTCCCCATCTGGACCGACCGGGCCGGCAACGTGGTGGAGCCGCCGCGGGACCGCGACCAGACCACGATGCGCACGTCGGTGGCTGCCTTCGTCGCCGGGTCCATGTGGGCCATGCTGCTCGCCGCGGTAGGGATGGTCGTACGGCGGGCGCTCGATCGCCAGCGGATGGCCGCCTGGGATGCCGAGTGGGCCGAGGTGGCACCGCGCTGGACCGAGCACCGCTAGGCGGCGGCGCGGCCCGCACGACCGCCGGCCGTCGCCACCGGCCCCCTGTCCCGCACCGCGCTTAACGATCTTCATGCTGGGCATCCTGCGGCCATGGCAGAGGTGGAGCAGACCGTCGCCACATCGCCCGACCGGATCTGGGCCGTGCTCGCGGACGGCTGGACCTACAGCGACTGGGTGGTCGGCACCGCGCACATCCGGGACGTGGACCCGCACTTTCCGCAGCCCGGCTCGCGTATCCACCACAAGGCCGGCCCGTGGCCGCTCTCGCTGCGCGACAGCACCCTCGTGGTCGACCACGACCCGCCACGGTCGCTGCACCTGAGGCCCAGGATGTGGCCGCTGGGCGAGGCCGACGTGCGGATCACGCTGACCGAGCTCGCCCCGGAGCGGACCAGGATCACGCTCACCGAGGACTTCCACGCCGGTCCGCTGCGCTGGGCCCGGACCAAGCTCAACGACCTGGCGCTGCACCGGCGTAACCGCGAGTCGTTGCGGCGCCTGGCCGACCTGGCCGAGCACGGGCGCAGCTAGCGGCGCCACCGCGCCCGGATCGTCGAGCCGGCAACCGTCCCGGCAGGCAACGGCCGCGCGGGCGGTGTCAGGGGACGAGCTGGCGCCACTCCGGACGGCCGCCCAGCCACGCGTCGGCGAGGATCTCGGCCGATGCCTGCCCCGGGCACTGCTGGACCTTGGAGCGCCCCTCCGCGCCGCCGGTCCGCGCCTCTACCTCCCACCGCACACCATCGGTGCGGATAAACACATCCCGGCGCCCCCGCGCACTCCGGTTCCCGTTCCACCAGTGGCGCTCGACTCTCACCCGCTCACGATAGAACAGCCGTTGACCCTGGAGAAGCCTTCGCGATCCTGGATACCTTGTGCGGTCACCGGATCGCCGAACGTGACTTTCGCTCCTCAGTGGCCGAAGACGTCCGAATCGACCGCGGCCGACTCGCCCCGGTCCAGGGCGGAGATCGCGGCGACGTCTTCGGGCGCGAGGGAGAAGTCGAAGATGTCGATGTTCTGCCTGATCCGGTCAGGGTTGGCGGACTTCGGGATGGCGACCAGCCCGAGCTCGACGTGCCAGCGCAGCACGATCTGCGCCGGGGTCCGTCCGTAGCGCTCGGCCAGCTCGGTGACGATGGGATGGCGCAGCTCGTCGGCGCCGCCCCCACCCAGCGGCGACCACGACTCGGTGACGATCCCGCGCTCGGCATGGTAGGCACGGGCGGCCGTGCGGGTCACCGACGGGCTGAGCTGGATCTGGTTGACGTCAGGGACGACACCGGTCGCCTCGATGATCCGGTCCAGGTGGGTGGGCTTGAAGTTGGATGTCCCGATCGCCCGCACCCGACCCTGCTCCAGCAGCTGGACCAGGCCCTCCCAGGCCTGCACGTACCGGTCCTGGCGGGGGTTCGGCCAGTGGATCAGCAGCAGGTCCACATAGTCCAGTCCGAGCCGGTCGATGCTGCGCTCCAGCGCCTGCGCGGCCAGCTCCACGCCGTGCCAGCGCTTGTTGAACTTCGTGGTGACGAACAGCTGCTCGCGCGGGACACCGGAGGCCTTTATCCCGCGACCGACGCCCCGCTCGTTCGCGTAGTTCTCCGCGGTGTCCACCAGCCGGTACCCGGCTTCGATGGCGGTCGCCACGGCGGTCTCGGTCGTGGCGTCGTCCATCGGCGAGGTGCCGAAGCCCAGCCGGGGGATGGTCGCGCCGTGCAGCAGGGGAATCGTCTCGGCCATGCACACATTCTGCCGGCCGCGCAGCCCGGCTCGTTCACCGCTGTGCGTTGCTGGAGCCAGGCGCGAACGCACCCGCCTCCGCATTCCAGGCACCCGTGGGGTAGGGCTGTCGCGAGGCGTACGAGATCGAGCGACCGTCCGTTGTGGTCGGACCGGCGGTTTGTCCCTGCCCTCCGAGGCTCTTGTGGCCCTCCGACGCGGCTGGCGGCCAGGCGCCGTCAGCTTTCCGGCCGCTCACGGACCGGCGCTTCGCCATGCGCATCGTGCGGGCCGTCACCATCGACCTCCGGACCGGTTCGGATCGTTTGGGATCGTTTCGGCCTCGGCCGGGTCGGCTCGAGGCGGCCGACCCGGCCGGTTCTCGGTATATGCGCCATCGCACTTCACCGGATAAGTACCCCGAAAAGGGGGAGAATCCCTCGCGTTGAGAGCGATTGCGATCTGATCTGATCAGTTTTGGCGCTCCTTAGCGTTGATCTGGCGTCTTCTGACCGATTAACTGTGGTAACGCCGTCGATAAGGGGAGGAAACGCCACATGAGACGCAGGCGCGCTCTGCCGGCCATCGCTCTGCTCGTGTGCGCAATGGCCACACCACCGCAGCTGATCTCCGGTGCGCCTGCCGCGGCCGCGGCCGACGCCACCGTCGACGTCACTGTGGACGCCGCCGACATCGCCGCGGACAACGTCAACGGACTGACCTTCAAGGGCTTCGGCGTGCTGAGCGCGAACAGCACCAGCGCGCTGCTGATGGACTACAAGGCCCAGCACCCGGACGCGTACGCGCGGCTGCTGCGGATCCTCTTCGGCGGCGACCACCCCATCATGGACCATGTCAAGATCGAGATGGGCAACGACCGCAACAACTCGACCGGATCCGACCCGGCCACCATGCGCTGGGAGACCGAGCCGGCGAACGTCGCGCGGCATCCGGGTTTCCAGCTGGCCGCGGACGCCAAGAAGGTCAACCCCGACCTCAAGGTCAGCATCCTGCGGTGGAACGCGCCGGCGTGGGCGAACACCAACGACAAGATCTACACCTGGTACAAGAACACGATCCTGGCGGCCTACCGCGAGTACGGCTACATGGTGGACTACGTCAACCCCGGCGTGAACGAGTCCAGGCCCGATCTCACCTGGACCAAGGAGTACGCCAACCGCGTGCGCACCGACACCATCGGATATGTCAGCGCCGATCCCGACCTGGCCGGCTTCCGGCCCGGTGAGGCGGAGCTCTACCACAAGATCAAGGTGGTCATCTCGGATGAGGCAGGCATCGGCAGCTTCGGCGGCGCGATGGTCGGCGATGCCGACCTGCGCGACGCGGTCGCGGTGGCCGGCTACCACTACAACACCGACGACGACAGCGGGAACAACTTCACGCGGCTGGCCGAGCAGTACGACAAAGAGGTCTGGAACAGTGAGGCCCAGGCCACCTTCAGCAACTCGGCATTCCGGCCGAACAACAACACGCCCGACCCGACCGTGCCGGGCACCGGCATCGGTGGGACGGGCAGCGCGCTGGAGATGGCCAACACCATCATCAAGGGCTTCGTGAAGTCGCGCCGGACGCACTTCATCTACCAGCCGGCCATCGGCTCGTTCTACGAGGGCGGCCAGTACGCGTTCAAGGAGCTCGTCTCGGCCCGCGATCCGTGGTCGGGGTGGATCCACTACGACGCCGGCCTGGCGGTGCTGCAGCACTTCACCAGCTTCGCGACGGCCGGCTGGGAGAACAGCACGAACACCGCCGGGATCTGGCGGGTCGTCCCGCAGGCCAGCGCCTCCACCGCAACCGGCACCAACCCGGTCGTCGGGCGCAATGGCCTGCCGAACTACCTGACCATGGCGGCCCCGGACGCGTCGGACTTCTCAACGGTGATCGTCAACGACTCGGAGTACCCGAGGACATACAAGATCACGCCGGTCGGCTTCGACCTCGGGCCAAGCCCCAGGCTCGCCGCGTGGCAGACCACCGCGGCCGACCCGGGTGAGGCCTTCAACGCCAACTACAAGCAGCACCTCGGCGACCTCGCACCCGACGGGACGGGCGCCTACACGGTCCACGTCCGGCCCTACTCGATCGTCACCGTCACCTCGCTCGACGTCTCCGGCGATCCAGAGTGGACCACGCCGCTACCCGTCGAGGGCGAGCGGACCGTGCTGGACGCCGACCCGGCGCACGGCGTGCTGTGGGCCGACGACTTCGACTACGCCGGCAGGACCGTACCGGTGATCGGCGCGGGTGGCGTCCTCACTGGCCAGACCGAGAGCTTCATCGACTCCCGCGGTGGCGACACCGGCGCCATCCCGCTCTACACCTGGGACAGGAACGGTGCGTTCGAGGCGGTCAAGGCGGACGGCGGGAACTACGTGCTGCGCCAGCAGGTCGACCGGGCGGCGACCGGTGTCGGCGGGGCGTGGAACAGCGCCGACCCGATCACCGGCGTCGGCGACCTGCGGTGGACCAACTACCAGGCCGGAGTCGACGTGCGCTTCGACCGCGCACCGGCCGCCGACAACTACGCGGCGATCGGCGCCCGCTCCACCGGCGGCGGCAGCTCGCACAGCCTGAACGGCACGCCGTACGCGCTGCGGCTCGGCTCGGACGGGACCTGGCAGTTCCGCCGCACCGGCACGACGATCTCCAGCGGGTCCATCGCGGGGTTCGACGCCACCGCCTGGCACCGGCTGGCGATCCGGGTCGCCGGCGACGAGGTCACCGGCTTCGTCGACGGCGCCCAGGTGTTCAGCTGGACCGACCACGCCCCGTACCTGTCGGGCCGGGTCGACCTCGCCAGCGGCTTCCACTACACCCGGTTCGACAACCTGACGGTCGAGCGCGTGCCGGGTTACCTGCCGTACTACAGCAAGCTGCTGGACAACCTGGAGATGAACGACCTGGCCGACCCACCCGCCGCTCAGCTCGTCTACGGCGGAAGCTGGCGCCACGCCAACGGCGGCAGCATGTACGAGTACCAGCGCTCGTCGTCGACGAGCCAGGCGCCCGGCGCCACCCTCAGGTACGCGTTCACCGGCTCCGGGATGGACCTCATCGGGGTCAACGACGGCAGCGCCCGGCTCAACATCAGCGTCGACGGCGAACTGGTCGCGATGAACCTGCCCACCCGGTCCGCCACGAACTTCCAGCCGACCGTCGCCGTGCGCGGCCTGAAGTGGGGTCCGCACACCGTCACCATCGAGGTGATCGCCGGGACGCTGGTGGTCGACTCGGTCGGCGTCGCCGGCACCGCGCCCACCCAGCCGGCCGCGACCGCGGACCTCGCGCAAGCGCTGGCAACCGCGTCCACGATCGAGCGGACCGCAGACTTCACCGACCAGGACTGGCAACTGCTCCAGACGAACCTCGCCGCGGCGCGACAGGCGATCGCCGACCCGGCGGGCTACCGGCTCGACGGCGAGGGCGCGGCGCAGCTGATCGCCCGGCTGCAGGCGGCGAGCTTCCCCCTGGCCAACCGGGTGACCGAACTGCCGCAGGTGTGGCGCGCCACGTACGTCGGCGAGGCACCGGACGGCCTGCCGGCGACGCTGCCCGCCAGGCTCACCGACGGCACCACACGGGACCTGCCGGTGACGTGGAACCTCGACGGCGTCGACTTCAACCAGGTGTGGGCGACGGTGCCGGTGCCGGGCCATTACGGCACCGCCACCACGACCGCCTGGGTCGAGGTCGTCCCGCGCGGGCTGGCCTACTTCGCGGACGTCAACGGGACCGCCTCCGGCAGCCTGGGCTACGAATCGCCGGCCTACCGGGCGGTAGCCGACCTGCTCGGCGGCGCCCTGCGCAACGATGCGCCCGACCAGGTCTTCGAGGGGGAGGCGACCTGGGGTCTCGGGGCGCGCAACGCCGCCGGAAACCGCGACATCCAGTACAAGGGGATCGTGGCCGGCGACTACAGCAAGATGACCACCACGGGGGTGTACACGGCAAACCAGGTCGGCGCGACTCTCAGCTACACGTTCACCCTGCCGGCCGGCCGGCACACGATCGTCGCGGGAAGCCACTCCTGGTGGCCGGAGAACCGGCGGAGCTACGACGTCTTCCTGGACTACGACGGCACCGCCCACCAGGTCGCCACGCAGGTCACGCTGGACACCGCCACGCCGACCAGGGTGTTGAGCTACGACATCGACCTGGCCGCTGATGGACCGGTGACGATCAGACTCCGGGCCACCAACAACCAGTCGCCGATGTTGTCCTGGGCCGCCGCGGTCAACGGCGCCTACTCGGTCTCGTACGACCTCAACGGGGGGATCGGGACGGTGCCCGAACCCCGGGCTGATCTACTGTGGACGGACGTCGGGCTGGATGCCGCGGGCACCGGCCTGCACAGGCCGGCGTTCGAGTTCGCCGGCTGGAACACCGCCGCCGACGGCAGCGGCGTGACGGTGACCGGCACGACCACGGCCTCGGCCCTGGGCCGGACCTCGGCGACGCTCTACGCCCAGTGGGCGCCCGCCGTGCCGGCCTGGCAGTCGTCGCAGGTGTACGCCAAGGGCGAGCAGGTGTACTACGCCGGCCGGGCATACCAGGCCCAGTGGTGGACACAGCACGAGGTACCCGACGCCAGCCCGTGGGGCGCCTGGGCGGAGCTTCCCGCCTACGCCCACTGCGCCGACGGGTTCCATCCGAAATGGACGTCCTCGTGGATCTACACCGGTGGCGAGACCGTCGAGCATGACGGGCAGCTGTGGGTCGCGCAGTGGTGGACCCGCAACCAGGAACCGGGTGCCTCACCGTGGGGTCCCTGGAAACCAGCCAGCAGCTGCTGATCGCATCCTGCGTCGCGCCGGTCACGGACCTCGGGTCGTGACCGGCGCGGCTTCGCCCGTTCGGCGCCAGCGCTCCGACCGGCCGACCGCCTGCCGTCGATCGTGTCGTTGTGGCCGGCACCCGCCGGTCGTACGCTCGAACCATCGAGAACTCCCAGATCGAGCCAGACCGCTGAGGCAGGAGGTGGACGATGGGGAAGTTCGTCATTCAGCCGCACGTAAGGCTGCAGGAGTGGGTGGCCGAGGAGCGCGGCTACTTCCGGGACGAGGGCCTCGACTACGAGTTCGTGAGCGAAGGGCTCGCCGGCGCCTCCCGGACGACATCCGCGGTCCGGCCCGCGGATGTCACGCCGATCGACATGCGCAGCGGGGCCTTGGAGGACATGGCGCAGGGGCGGGCGTGTGATGTCTCCGCCGCGTGCCACTGGGCGGTGAGCGCCGTGGCCATGGAAGGCGCCGGGAAGATGTGGGGCCACGCGTACTCGGTGTCACCGGCAGGGATCTTCGTCGCGCCGGACTCCGAGTACCGGCGCCCGGAGGACCTGGCGGGGGTTCCGGTCGCCGTGGGCTACCACTCGGGCAGCCACTACTCGGCGGTCCAGGCGCTGGAACCGTTCCTGGACAGCGCCGACATCAAGCTCTCGTTCGCGGGACTGCCGTATGACCGGGTGCGGCTGGTGATGCGGGGCGAGGTGCCCGCAGCCAACGTGTTCGGCGCCCAGTACTACCTGCTCGAACAGCTCGGTTACCGCAAGCTTGTGGACTCCACGTTCGTCATGGGCTTCCTCATTTCGAACTCGGCCGAGCAGGAGGACGTCGCCCGCTACTTCCGGGCGCTGGAGAAGGCCCAGCGGGACATCGACCTGGAACCGGAGCGGTACAAGAAGTACTGGCTGCGGGAGATGCCGGAAGACCTGGCTGCACTGGTCGACGTGCGCCGGTTCGGTCCCGGCGAGCGGATCGTCTTCCAGCCCTACACGAGGGAGATGTTCGAGGTCACGCAGCGCTGGATGAAGGGCCGGAGCCTGCTGGACCTGGACCTGAACCTGGACGGCGGCTTCGAAGAGGCGGTCCTGACCGGGTAGACCCGGCGCTGCCCCGGCGGCCGCCGCGGAGCATTCCGCGGCGGCCGCCGGGGCAGCGCGGTTCCCCTGCGAGCCCGCCCGCGCGGCCGCCAAGCCTGGACCCGGCCTGCCCGGCTAGGCAGACAGCAGGTCGCCCAGCCGTTGCCGCTCCCGGGCGACCTCCGGTAACGCCACGTCAGCGATGAGCCGGTCGGCCGCCGCCCACTCGGCGCGTGCCTCGTCCCGGCGGCCCAAGGCGGCCAGTACCCGGGCGCGGGTCAGCCGGGCCTTGCCGCAGCGCACCCGGTCGCGCAACAGGTCGAACTGCGCGACCGCCGCGTCCAGCTCCACCAGCGCCTCGGCGTACCGGCCCGCCGTGGCGAGCACCTCGCCGGTCGACTCGTACGCGATGCCCACGCCGAGGCTGTGCTTGACTCCCTCGAACAGGGCCAGTGACCGGCGCATGTCGGCGACGGCGTCGTCGTACCGGCGATCGTCGCTGGCGAGCCAGCCGCGCTCCTGCAGCGCGTACCCCAGCGCGAAGTCGTCGCCAGCGCGCTCGCACAGCTCCATCGCGCGTGCGTTGAGCGCCACCGCGTCGTCGTGGCGGCCGCTGAGCTTGTAGGCGGTGCTCAGACCGCTGAGCACCCAGATGTCGCTGGCGTCAGCCGCCGGCAGCGCCAGCCCTCGCTCCAGCACCGGTAGAGCGCGCTCCGGCTGCCCGTACATGTTGTAGAGCGTGCCGAGCGAGATCGCGGCCCGCTTCTCCATGCCCGCGTCGTCCAGTTCGGCGAAGAGCTGCTGCGCCCGCTTCAGCGCGTCCTCCGCGTCGGAGTACCGGTACAGGTCACGCTGCGCCTCCCCGTACACGAAGAGGGCTTCGGCCTCGGCCCGGCGGTCGCCGCGCCTCCGCGCGATTGCAACCGACTCCCGCGCCGGCTCCAGGCTGTTGGTCAGGTCGCCCGCCACGCGGTACGCGGTGGACAGCCCGCGCAGCGCGGCGGCCCGCTTGTGGTCGTCGCCGAGACCAACGGCTGCGGCCACGGCGTCCTGCCACAGGGCGAGGCGCTCGGCGTGGTCGCCCGGTTCCAGTACGGCGTTGGCTACGGACACCAGCGCCCAGGCCGGCGCGCAGACACCTGCTTCGACCGCGCGGTGGACAGCGGCGAGGATATTGTCCCGTTCCCCGCGATCTGCGTGCGTGGTGTACCACTCGAGCAACCGGGTAAGGCATGCGACATGCTCCTCCGGCCGTTCGTCCGCGGCGAGCCGCTCGGTGGCGAACAGCCGCAGGAGGTCGTGGAACCAGTACTTGTCCGGCGCGGGAGTCTCGACGAGGTGAATGTCCACCAGGCGCTCCAGCGCGGCGGCGACGTCGGGCAGCGGCATCCCGGCGAGCGCGGCCGCCGCCCCGGTGGTGAGTACCCGGCCCGGGTGCGACCCGGCCCGGCGGAACACCAGCTGGTCCACCGTGGACAGGTCACGGTACGACGTGGCGAAGGTGGACCGCACCGCGACGTCGCCCAGGCGCAGCTCGTCCAGGCGGTGGCGCTCGTCGGCGAGGCGGGCGGCGAGGTCCGCCACCGTCCACGCCGGCCTTGCCCGCAGCCGCGACCCGGCGATGCGGACAGCGAGCGGCAGCCCGCCGCAGAGGCGGACGATACGGGCCGCCGCCTCCGGCTCGGCGTCGACGCGCCTCCGGCCAGCTGCCGCGGCGAGCAGCGCCATGCCCTCGCCCTCCGCCAGCCCGCCCAGGGTATGGGCGGCCGCACCGGGCAGTTCGGTGATCAGCCGCCGGCTGGTGACCAACACCAGGCAGCCGGTACCGCCCGGCAGCAGCGGGCGTACCTGGGCCGTGTCACGCGCGTCGTCGAGAACGATGAGCAGCTTCCGGTCGGCGACAGCGGTGCGGAACCGGGCCGCAAGGTCGTCCACACCGCCGCTCCGCTCGTCATCAGGTACGCCCAGGGCGCCGAGGAACCGTTGCAGCACCGTCTCGGGCGCTACCGGGTCCGCGTGCGCGCCGCGCAGCACTGCGAACAGCTGCCCGTCGGGGAATCGCGCCTTGCGCTCGTGCGCGATCCACAACGCCAGCGACGATTTGCCGACTCCGGGCGGGCCGACCAGTACCAGTACCCGGCACCCGCGGTCGAGGATGCGGCCGAGCCTGGCGATGTCTCCTGCGCGACCGGCGAACCCGGCGCCGAGCGCGGGCAGTTCGGCCGGCCGGGTGTCGGGTGCCGGCGCCGGCCGCGGGGCGACGTCCGCGTCGGCGAGGCGCTGTTGCCACACCGTCAGCCACACGCCGACCCCGGCGAGCAGTCCCACCGCCGGCCATGCCATCCAGGACACCGCATCCAGCGGGGCCGGCAGCACGCCGCCGGTCGCCACGTTCACCGCGACCGCGAGCAGGACCGAGAGCAGACCGGAGGTGACCGCGATGAGCACGACGACCTGACCCCGCCGCACGCCGCACCTCCGTCTATCCGGCGTCGCGCATACGGTACCCACCGGCACCCGACCTCCGCTCGCTCTGTCCACCGACGACCGACCCGCGCGGATGCGGCGCGGGCGCGTGCACCGAGCCCGCGACGGGTGGCACCACGCCCGCGACACGGTCGCCCGCGTGTGCCGAAACACAAAATTTCTCCGCGCCGTGGGGGACCCAGGTGGGTTGCCGCGACAACTTCCACCAAGGAAAGAAAACCGTTGTGAAACAAGGACTTACGGACCTTGAGATGCGCGATCGAATGCTTTGCGGAGTTGTCGCGATAGGGTCTACTGTGGAAGTCGTGCCGACTTTTTATCGCGAAACAGTAGCGCGCACACCTCGTTCGGTGCACAGTTATGGCATGAGCAGAAGCGGGAGTGACGTCAGGTACTACTGGTGCCTGCGGCACAGTCGCGTCGAGACGGACGCCAATGCGTGCGCCGCGATGCATCGGTTGGGCCCGTACGCCACGGCGGCGGAAGCCGAACGGGCGCTGGAACGGGTCGCCGAGCGCAATGCGGAATGGGACGCGGAGGACGCCCGCTGGGCCGGTGACGACAACTAGCCCGCTCAAGCCGGCCGGTATGGCCGGCGAGTCCACAACAGAATCTGTCCGATCACGAGGATCTGTCAGACCAAGGAGGAAACACCGATGGCCGTAGCTAAGCAGGCCACGACCCGCCCGGCCGCGAAGCGCGCGGCCGCGACGTCAGGCGGCACCCGCAGGAAGGCCGCGGCGCAGCCGTCCGCCGCGGCGAGCGGCGCGGGCAAACGCACGGTCGCGGCGACCGCGACCACCGCGAAGCGGACCACCGCCAAGGCGGGCACGGCGAAGAAGGCCACCGCCAAGAAGACCGCGGCGGCGAAGAAGACCGCCGCAAAGAAGGCGACCACGAGGGCCACCGCCCGCAAGTCCACCGCGAAGGCGGCGCCGGCGCGCAAGACCGCAGCGAAGAAGACCACCACCGCGCGCAAGACCGCGGCCAAGAAGGCCCCGGCGAAGAAGGCGACGGTCAAGTCGACCGCGCGCAAGGCGCCGGCGAAGCGGACCACCACGAAGAAGGCGGTGGCCGCGAAGAAGACGACGGCGAGGACGACCGCCGCCAAGCGGACCACCGCAAAGGCCGCCGCGGCGAAGAAGACCACCGCGCGGCGTACGTCGACCGCGAAGAAGGCCGCGCCCGCGAAGCGGGCCGCGCCGAGGAAGACGACCGCCCGCAGGGCCGCCTGAGCGGTCTGCCACACTCTGAGCCGGAGCCGCATGCGCGGCTCCGGCTCGCTGTCCCGGGAGTGGAAGGATGGCGGGATGGCATACGACGCGAGCAGGCTGCCCGACGTGTCCGGGCTCACCGTGGCCATCCTCGGCGGCACCGGCGCCCAGGGTCGGGGACTGGCCTACCGGCTGGCCCGTGCCGGGCAACGCATCCTCATCGGGTCCCGGTCAGCACAGCGGGCAGCCCAGTCGGCGGTCGAGCTGGCCGGCATGCCTGGTGTCGACGGCGAGGTCGGCGGCGGCGAGAACGCGGATGTGGCGGCCCGCGCCGACATCACCATCATCGCGGTCCCCTGGGAGGGCCACCGGGACACGGTGGCGGCGCTGCGCGAGACGCTCGCCGGCAAGCTGGTCGTCGACTGCGTCAACCCGCTGGGCTTCGACCGGCACGGCCCGTACCCGCTCACCGTGCCGGAGGGCAGTGCCGCCGAGCAGGCGGCCGCGCTGCTGCCCGAGTCGCGCGTCTGTGCCGCGTTCCACCACGTGAGCGCCCCGCTGCTGGCCGACCCGACGGTGGACCGCATCGAACTGGACGTGCTGGTGCTCGGCGAGCACCGCGACGCGGTCGAGCAGGTGCAGGCGCTGGCCGGCCGTATCCCCGGCGTGCGCGGCGTGTACGGCGGGCGGCTGCGCAACGCGCACCAGGTCGAGGCGTTCACCGCCAACCTGATCGCAGTCAACCGGCGCTACAAGGCGCACGCCGGGCTGCGGCTGACCGACGTCTGACGCGTTTCCGGGGCGGTGCGGGCCGTGATCGGCCC
>Ga0310834_100625_pt1 | contig 34344 bp, 32 predicted proteins | sample SM_ome_2_FD_201314 | JGI IMG/M metagenome (GOLD analysis project Ga0310834, IMG submission 201314) | Sorghum-adapted microbial communities enriched on stacked mutant (SM) sorghum from Joint BioEnergy Institute, Emeryville, California... ...
ATCATGACGCCGGCGTCATGATGCCGGCCTCACGTCGACGTGGGCACCACCGGCGTGGGCGGCGACGGCAGCGGGCCGGTGGTCTGGCCCGACGTCGGCTGGGCGGGCATCGGGATCGAGTCCGACGGCGGCGGCAACGGGTCGCCCGCGACCGGCGCCACGTTGTTCTCGTCCACGATGGACAGAATCGCGCACTGCACCCGGCCGTCCGGCGTGTTGGTCGGCACGTCGACCTCGGCCTGGGCGACCTCGCGCGGCGCCGCGGGGACCTGGACGGTCTCGACCGCGATCGGGGCGTTCCGGTCCCCGAGGGCGACGCGCAGGGTGAAGGTGTGCGGCACCGTTCCGTCCTGCCGCACCAGCACCGTGGCATGCGCCCGGCCGGCCTGGACGAAGCAGTTACCGACGGCCCACGAGGCCCGCACGATCTCCGGCGACGCGGTCGGCGACGTCGCGGTGGGCGACGGGGTGGCCGTGGGCGACCCGGTCGGCGCCGGTGACGTCGTTGGCGACGTGGTCGGCGACGCCGTGGGCGAGGTCGGCGGCGAGGTCGTCGGGCTCGCGGTCGGCGACGGCGACCCCGTGGGCGACGTCGTGGGCGTCGGCGACGTGGTCACCCCGGTCGGGGAGGGCGGAGGCGACGGCGAGATCGTCGGCGTGGCGGTCGGGACGACGCCGGGCGGGGGCGGCGGCGAGCCGGGCGTGATCGTGCCGCTGGTCGGCGGGGGTGGCGGCGGCGAGGAGGGCGGCACGAGCGTCGACGGGGCCGGCGAGGGGGCCGGGGCGTCCTGGCGGCCCGCCGTGCCGGCCGGGCGCTGGAACGACTGGCCGCTGTCCGGCTCGACCAGCACGAACTGCTGCACCGTCTGGGTGACCGGCACGATGACCGTGACCTGGTCCGGCGAGAAGTTCGGCCACTGCGGACCGACGAACTTCACCGACGTGGTCTGCTTGGGCGGCTTGAGCGGGTTGCCGCAGAAACACTTGGCCACGGGCGCTCCGTGGACGTCCACCAGCACCGCGGTGCCGGCCTGCAGCACCGCCGGGATCTCGACGGCCTTGCCGTCCTGGAACCCGTGGTTGATCACCTGGGTGTCCGACCGCAGCAGCACGGGCGTCAGCGAGGCGACGAACGCCGGGATGTCGTCGACCGTGATGCCGACGACGCCCGCCCAGGCCTCCGCCTTGACCCGGTCCTGCTGCAGGAAGGCGACCAGCTGCGCCTTGTCGCAGGTGGCCTCGTTCTGGGTGCCGCCGAACAGACCCACGGTGTTGCCGGGGAAGGCGCCGCCTGCTCCCGGTGGCGGCGTGACGTCCGGCTGATCGGTGCCCACGGACGCGGTGAACGGGGTACCGCCCGGGAACGACGAGACGGGCTCCCGCTGAACGGTGATCTCCTGGGCGTCGCTGCGGCCACTGCAGCCGACGAGCGCGGCGCTGGTCAGCACGACTGCGAGACCGATCAGTGAGCGAAGACGGCGCGAGTGGGAACGAGGTGAGTAGGGACGAGGTGAGTGACGACGAGGTGAGGTGGTGCGGCGCATGGTGGTGGCTCCCGTACGGCTTGGGACCGACGGTTCGGTCGAGGGGCCGGTAAGCCGCCCGTACCCGGGCGCTCTGCCGGCGGGCCGGTCATGGCCACCGTAACGCCCGACCGGGACGGATTTACGGCATTCGTGGGGATACGGGAAAGCCGCCGAAACCGCCCCGTGCCCCGCGTAGGATCACGCCCTTCCGGCGGGTCGCGCCGCGCGGGCCCCGCCCCGAACCCGCGCCTGTCCGCGAGCCGACACGCTGTGTCGGATTTCCTCTCAAGATCTTTTCGACCCCGGTCTCGCTTTTGTCGCACCCCCCATGCACAATCGAACACATGTTGCCAGCACCGCTGTTCGCTCCGCTCGACCTGCCCGCCGCGATCGAGGCGGCCCGCCGCACCCAGGGCGCCCATGGCGTCGTCGACCTCCTCGTCTCCGCCCTCACCGACCGCCGGGTCCGCAGCGACGCGGAGATCGATGAGCATCTCGACACCTTGAAGGCCGCCTGCCGGGCGACCCGCCGCTGGGCGGAGATGATCCCGGTGCTGGAGCGCATCGCCGCGCTCAACCCCCAGCGCCGCCACGAGGTCGCCGCCGAGGTGGCCCTGGTGCATGTGCAGCTCGGCCAGCACGGAAAAGCCTTGTCACTACTGGAATCCGCGCTCGCGCAGCAGCGCCGGCTGCCGGCCTGGCGGCGCAGCCTCGCCTTCAGCGTCGTCGCCGAGGTCGTGGCGCAACTGCTCCACGCGCCGACTCTCGCCCAGGAGTGCGCTGCCCTCGCCGAGTCCACCGCGACCCCGCGGCCGGCTCGCGCCCACCGCGTCGCGGCGCCACGTCGGCGGGCCGGGCTGGCCCGACCGGTGCTCGTGAGCGACTCCGAGGGGGCCTTCGCCGGCCCGACGCGGCCCAAGAGCCGGGCCCGGCTGATGCTCCTCCAAGGCTCGGCCGCCTGACCCGACAACGATCATCTACATCGGACAGTGTTGTCCGATGTAGATAGTCAGACCGATACCGATCAGCGACCACGGGCAGCGGGTCAGGACCGGATGTGGTCAGATACATGGCCGACCGACCCGCACGCGGGTCGCGTCCGACCGGACCCTGACGGGACCCATGAGACACGTGGGGTCCGACAAACTCATGGGCCGAGGTATCCGGGGCCGACCGGCCCACGACCCGACCGAGCCCGGGACCGACCGGCTCGCCGGGCACAGACTGACCGGGCCCGCACCCACGGCCCACCGACTCGTAGGGACCGAGCCCGACCACGACGGCGCCGGCAGGAGGGAGCACGATGACGCCGCAATCGTTGGCCAGCCGCCTGCTCAGCCCGGCCGGCTTCGGGCTGGCCCTGCTGCTGTTCCTGCTGCCCTTCGTGACCGTCTCCTGCGACGCCCCGACGGGCGCGTCGCCGTTCACCGTCGAGTACACCTTCACCGGGCTGGACCTCGTGACCGGCGGGCCGCCCGAGATCAGCGGTGTGCTCCCGGACGACGACGGTTCGCCGATGACGGTCAGCGGCGCCTCCGACGACGGGTGGTTCGCCGAGCAGGTCGGGCGGCCGGTGCAGCCACTGGCCGTCACCGCCGCCCTGATCCTGGTGGCCGGGCTCATCACCGGGTTCGTGCTCCCGGTCGCGCTCCGCGGGCGGGTCGCCGGAGCGCTCGCCCTCGCCGCCCTCACGCTCCTGGTCGTGGAGGTGCTCGCGGTCGCCCCGGCGGAGGCCGCCGAGGAGCTCGCCCGGGCGCTTCCCGACCCCACGCTCGCCACGCACACGACGCCCGCGGTCGGCTTCTACCTCACGGCGGTGGTGCTGGTGGCCATCCTGGTGCGGGAGGTCCTCGCCGCCCGCCGACCGCCGACGGTGACGGTTCCCAGCGACTCGACCGGCCCGCCCGCTCAGGCGACCTGAGCCTTCACCTGGTCGGCGATCAGGTCCAGATGGTCGAGATCGGTCAGGTCGAGCACCTGCAGGTGCAGCCGCGAGGCGCCGATCTGGCTGAGCTGACCGATCTTGTCGACGATCTCCGCCGGGGTGCCGCACAGGCCCGTGGCCTTCAGCGCGTCGATGTCACTGCCGATCGCCTCGGCCCGGCGCCGGACCTCCGCGTCGGTACGCCCGCAACAGATCGTCTGGGCGGCCGACAGGCGCAGGCTCGCCGGCTCGCGCCCCGCCGCCTCGCAGGCGGCCGCCGCGGCCGCAAACAGCGTCCGGGTCTGCTCCAGCGAGCAGAACGGCACGTTGAACTCGTCGGCGAACCGAGCGGCCAGACCGGGCGTACGCCGGGTGCCCTTGCCCCCCACGATCACCGGCGGGCGCGGGGTCTGCACCGGCTTCGGCAGCGCCGGCGAGTCGACCAGCTCGTAGTACTTGCCGTGGAAGGTGTACCGGCCGCCCACCGGCGTCGTCCACAGCCCGGTCACGATCTCCAGTTGCTCCGCGAGGCGATCGAACCGCTCCCCCGTCGGCGGGAACGGCACCCCGTACGCGCGGTGCTCCGCCTCGAACCACCCGGCGCCCAGGCCCAGCTCGACCCGTCCCCCGCTCATCGCGTCCACCTGGGCCACGGTGATGGCGAGTGGACCGGGCAGCCGGAACGTGGCGCAGGTCAGCATGGTCCCCAGTCGGATGCTCCGGGTCTCCCGCGCCAGGCCGGCGAGCGTCACCCAGGCGTCGGTGGGACCGGGGAGCCCGAACGTGCCCGACTCATCCCGGCCGGCGCCGCCGATCGCCAGGTAGTGGTCGGACCGGAAGAACCCGTCGAACCCGCACGCCTCGGCGTGGCGGGCGACCCGGAGCAGGTCCTCGTACGAGGCGCCCTGCTGCGGCTCGGTGAAGATCGTCAGTCGCATGGGCCCCATTCTCCCGTGCGGCCCGGGGCCGGACCGGCGCCGCGGAGGACGCGGTCCGCGGCGGTGACCGCCGATACGGAGATCACCCGGGAGAGTGAACGTCCAGGTACGGTCAGTGGCAGCTCACGTACGATCGGTGGCCGTAGAGAAAGAAGTTTACAAGCTTGTATCAGGTAGGGGTCTTGCTGGACGAGCGGTTCCGGCAGTATTAGGCACATGCCCGAGGGCGACACCGTCTGGAACACCGCGCGGGTCCTCGATCGTGCGCTGGCAGGGTCGGTGATCCGGCGCAGCGACTTCCGGGTGCCCTCGCTCGCCACCGTCGACCTCGCCAAGTGGCGGGTGCGGGGCTGCGTGAGCCGCGGCAAACACCTGTTGCTGCGCCTGGCCGGCCCCGGTGACAGCCGGCTCATGACGCTGCACTCCCACCTGCGCATGGACGGGGCGTGGCGCGTGTACGGCCAGGGCGAGCCATGGCGGGGCCGGCCGGCCCATGAGATCCGGGTCATCCTGCGCACGCTCACGACGGTGGCCGTCGGCTACCACCTGCACGATCTCGCCCTGGTTCCCACCGACCAGGAGGAGACGCTCGTCGGGCACCTCGGTCCCGACCTGCTCGGCTCGCCCGACGAGGTGGGCGGCTGGGATCCCGAGGAGGCGGTGCGGCGGCTGCGGGCCCGGCCCGAGCGGGCCATCGCCGACGCCCTGCTCGACCAGCGCAACCTCGCCGGCCTCGGCAACCTGTACAAGGCCGAGGTGCTGTTCCTGCGCGGGATCCATCCGCTCACGCCGGTGGGGGAGGTCGCCGATCTGGAGGCCGTGGTCGATCTTGCGCACCGGCTGCTGATGGCCAACCGCGGCCGGTGGACCCAGGCGACCACCGGATCGGTCCGCCGGGGTGAGGAGTCGTACGTCTACGGCCGCGCCGGAGCCCCCTGCCGCCGGTGCGGCACGCTCATCGAACGCGACTCGGTCGGCGAGCGCGTGACGTTCTGGTGCCCGTCCTGCCAGCCCGCGCGGACCGCTCAGCAGGCGACCACCGCCGCCTGACGAGCTCAGGCCTGCTCGCGCTTCTCGGCGGCGCCGGCGGACTCGATCGCCGGCGACGGCTCGGGCGCCTCGACGGCCGGCGCGGCCGGCGCGGACTCGACCGCGGGCGCCGGCTTCGCTGCCTCGACGGCGGACGCCGCCGGCCCGGCCTCGACCGAGCCGGCCATGGAGCGACGGATCTCCTCCAGGCGCGACGCGCCGGCCAGGTCCAGGGTCGCCTTTTGCACCTCGAGCCGACGCGCCTCGATGGACGTCGAGGCGAGATCGGCCCGGCCCAGGGCGGTGGCGTAGCGGCGCTCGATCTTCTCGCGGACCTCGTCCAGCGACGGTGTGGTGCCCGGAGCGGTCAATGAGCTCATCGACTCCAGTGACCGGGCCACGGTCTCCTGCATCTTGGCCTGCTCGAGCTGGCTGAGCAGCTTGGTGCGCTCCGCGAGCTTCTGCTGCAGGAGCATCGCGTTGTTCTCGACCGCCTGGCGGGCCTGGGTCGCGGCGGCCAGCGCCTGGTCGTGCAACGTCTTGAGGTCTTCCACCGCGGCCTCGGCCGCGACGAGCTGGGTCGCGAAGGTCTGCGCGGTGGCCTCGTACTCGGCCGCCTTCTTCTCGTCCCCGGCGGCGCGGGCCTTCTCGGCCAGCAGCAGCGCCTGGCGGGCGTTGTTGGTGAGCTGCTCGACCTCGGTGAGCTGGCGGGAGAGCTTCATCTCGAGCTGGCGCTGGTTGCCGATCACCGCGGCGGCCTGCTGCACCAGGGCCTGGTGCTGACGCTGGGCCTCCTCGATCGCCTGCTGGATCTGCACCTTCGGGTCGGCATACTCGTCGATCTTGGCCCCGAACAGCGCCATGAGGTACTTCCAGCCCTTGACGAACGGGTTCGCCATCTCGCGTCCTCTCCACAATCAGCCCGGGTCCTGACGGCACCGCGGTGGCCACCGACCCCCATCTTGGCAGGCCGGAGCCAGCCACGGGCCAGCCGCCAGCGACGCATTGCACCGCCAGCGAGATGGGCAGCGCTCAGCCGACGAGCAGCTCCGAGCGCGGACCCGGCGTCCGCCGGGCCGTGAGCGTGTGACGCAGCGGACCGTCGCTGCGCACGCTCACCGTGATCTCCCCATCGGTGACGGAGTCGGTGACGACCGCGGGCTCCTGAGCCGGCGCGGGGGCCGGTGCCGAGCCCGGCGCACCGGCCAGGGCTTCCTGCATCTGTTCGGCGAGCGCGAACGTGGCGGCGACCTCGGCCATCACGTCGGACAGCCCCGTGCCCAGCGCCTCGCAGATCGAGGCGAGCAACTCGCTGGACGCCTCCTTGTGGCCGCGCTCGATCTCGGACAGGTAGCCCAGGCTCACGTTGGCCGCCGTCGACACGTCGCGCAGCGTCCGGTGCTGCGCCTGCCGACGCGCCCGCAGGACGTCACCGATGACCTTGCGCAGAAGAACCACAGCCACCCCCTTCGACCGGCCGCTTCACGAGCAGCACCGGTCGCTGCAAGGCTACCCGCATCCGCCGGATTCGACATTCACAGGCGCCAGACGCTGCCGTCCCACGTCACCCGCCGGCGCCCGCCCCCAGAGACACCCCAACAATCGTATCAGTTGCCGATAATCATCCCAATCTATTCCAGATCGGGCGCAGCGGCCTGCCGGAGGGCGATGGCGAGCAGATCGAGCGCCGCGGCGACGGCACCGGCCCGGATCGCCGCCCGGGAGCCGGTCAGGTCGAGCCGCTGGACGGCCTCCACCGCCGCGCCGGCCTCAGGCACCGGGCCGGCCTCGGGCACCGGACGGGGCGGACCACCCCCGGGCGTCGGGCCGGCCTCGGGCGCGGGGCCGGCCTCGGGCGTGGGGCCGGCCGGAGCGACTGAGGCCGCCGGGCCGGCCGGACCGGCCGAGGCCGCCGGGCCGGCGATGGCCACATACACCGTGCCGACCGGGATGCCGTCCTGCGGGTCGGGCCCGGCCACGCCGGTCGTGGCCAGACCCCAGTCCGCCCCGCAGCGGCTCCGCGCTCCCCGGGCCAGGGCGAGGGCGACCTGGGGGTCCACGGGCCCCACCGCCCGCAGCAACTCGTCGGCGACCCCGGCCAGCGACGCCTTCAGGTCCGTGGCGTAGACGACCAGGCCGCCCCGGAACGCCCGGCTCGCCCCGGGCACGTCCACGAGGGTGGCCGCGAGCAGCCCGCCGGTGAGCGACTCGGCGACCGCCAGCGTCTGCCCGCGCGCCACGAGGGCGTCGAGAATCTGGGCCGCCACCGTCCGGGCCGCCACAGTCCGGTCATCGGGGGTCTGGGCCGCCGTCGCGGCCGGCGACCCGGTCATCCCCGGGCCGCGGCCCGCAGCCGTACGGCCCGGGCCACGTAGTCGACGCCGGTGATCACGGTCACCGCGGTGGCCAGCCCCATCAGCCAGGGACCGACCGCGGCCAGGGGGGTCGGGAACGGGAGGAGGTACCAGGTGATCGCGGCCACCAGCAGCGCCGTCTTCAGCTTGCCGCCCCGGCTGGCCGGAATCACCCCGTGCCGGATGACCCACAACCGCAGCAGCGTGACCCCGACCTCCCGGACCATGATCACAATGGTCACCCACCACGGCAGCCGGTCGTAGATCGACAGCAGGACCAGGGCGGTGCCGGTGAGCGCCTTGTCGGCGATGGGGTCCGCCACCTGCCCGAACGCCGTGACCTGGTTCATCGCCCGCGCGAGCCGGCCGTCGGCGAAATCGGTCAGCGAGGCTATGCCGAAGGCCAGGGCCGCCCCGATCCGCAGCCCGGGCGAGGCCATCCCGGAGGTGACCACCAGCACCGCGAAGACCGGGACCAGCACGATCCGCAGCAGCGTCAGCGCGTTGGCGGCCGTGGCCAGGCGGCGGCTGGCCGGCGACCGGGTCGGCGATGCTCCCATGACCGCCGGCCCGTTCACGGCCGTCCCGCCAGGACCACGACGGGTACGGCCACCAGATCCACGCCGTCCGTCGCCGTGACCCGGGCCCGCACCAGGTCGCCGACCCGGATGTCACCCACCGACACGTCCCCATCCGGCGCCGCGGTCGCCCCGCCCGGCGCCGGGCGGTCGGCCGGGAGCACGAGGCGGGTCGAGCCGTCCTCCGGTCCCTGGTGCGCGGCCCGGCCCTCCGCCACCACCGCGTCGGCCCCGCGCCCGTCCGCGGGCGACACCGACTCGACCAGGACCTCGACCTCGGTGCCGATGCGGTCCTCGGCCCGCTGGTTGCACAGCTCGTCGGCCAGGGCACTGATGCGCTCGTACCGCCGGCGGATCGTGGCCCGGCTGACCTTCCCCGGCAGGGTGGCCGCCTCGGTCCCCTCCTCGTCGGAGTAGTCGAACACCCCGATGGCGTCGAGGCTCGCCGCGGTGAGGAACCGCTCCAGCTCGGCGACGTCGGCCCGGGTCTCGCCGGGGAAACCGACGATGACGTTGCTGCGGGCCCCGGCCCACGGGTCGTGGGCGCGCACGGAGGCGAGCAGGTCGAGGAACCGCTCGGTCGAGCCGAAGCGGCGCATCCGCCGCAGCACGGGCTCGCTCGCGTGCTGGAACGACAGGTCGAAGTAGGGCGCGACCCCGGGCGTGGTGGCGATCGCCTCCACCAACCCGGGCCGGACCTCGGCCGGCTGCAGGTAGCTCACCCGCACGCGCAGGATGCCCGGGACGGCCGCGAGCTGGGGCAGCAGCTTCTCCAGCGCCCGCGGGTCACCCAGGTCCTTGCCGTAGGACGTCGAGTTCTCGCTGACCAGGATGATCTCCCGGACCCCCTGGCCGGCCAGCCACTCGGCCTCGGCCAGCACCTCGTCCGGCGGGCGGGAGACGAACGCCCCCCGGAACGACGGGATGGCGCAGAACGAGCACCGCCGGTCGCAGCCGGAGGCGAGCTTCAGCGAGGCGACGGGCCCCTGGTCCAGGCGGCGGCGCAGCACACCCCGCAGGTGGGCCGGAACCGGCGCGTCCGCCGCCGTCCGACCGTGACCGGGGGTCACCACCGCGGCCGCGCGCCGCTGCACCGGGGTGATCGGCAGCAGGCGCCGCCGGTCGCTCGGCGTGTGGGCCTCCAGCCGCCGCCCGGCCAGCACGTCCTCCAGCCGGGCGGAGATCTCCGGGTAGTCGTCGAAGCTCAGGACCGCGTGCGCCTCGGGCAGCGACTCGGCCAGCTCGCGGCCGTACCGCTGGGCCAGGCACCCGGTGGCGACCACCTTGGCGCCGGTGGCCGCGGCGGCGAACAGGGTGTCGATCGAGTCCCGCTTCGCCTTCTCGATGAAGCCGCAGGTGTTGACGATGACCACGTCGGCGCCGTCCGCGTCGGAGACCAGCTCCCAGCCGCCGGCGTCGAGACGGGCCGCGAGCTCCTCGGAGTCGACCTCGTTACGCGCGCATCCCAGGGTCAGCAGGGCGACCCGCCGGCCCGGACGCGGGTCGCGGGGGGACGCTTCCGATGCGGGTGTGCTGCTGACGGCCAGGGACACCCACCGAGGGTACCGGCCCGACGCTCGCCGACCCCGCCGACCGGCCGGTGCTCCCACCCACCGGTAGCGGGCGTGGCCGGGTCATGACCCCGCCGGAGTGCTCCAGGCGGCGCGGTCGCCCCAGGTCAGGCCGCGGACCCGGTGCTCGAGGAAGGCCATCGCCCCGAGCACCACGACCGCGGTGGCCAGGCCGAGCACCCCGGCCACCATCCCGGCCGGGATCACCGCGACCGCCGCCACCCCAGCGGCGGCCCGGTGCAGCGCGCCCGGCAGCCGCAGCACGAGCCGGAAGGCCACATCACCGGCGAGGAAGAGCGCGATGCCGAGACCCAGCGCGGCGGCCTCGGCCAGCACCAGGTGGCTGTCGGCGTGGCTGATCGCCTTCTTCACCCCGGCCGCGAACGCGATGATGCCGCCGAACATCGCCAGGTGGGCCCAGCCGAAGGCGTGGATGGCGGCGAGGCTGCGCCGGCTCGGCTCGATCGCGGCCAGCGCCCGCTCGACAATCTGCATGCCGACCCCGAAGTACGTCCACCACATCAGGGCGGCGGTGACGAGGGCGAGCACCGCGGTGAGCAACAGCACCGCGTCGATCTCCAGCCCAGCGGCACCGATGCCGAGCGAGATGAGCGACTCGCCCAGCACCACCAGGAGCAGCAGGCTGTGTCGCTCCACGAAGTGGGCCGGTGCGATGCGGAACTCACCGATCGGGTTGAGGTATGGCGAGGCGATCTGGACCAGCGCGGCCGCGGCCCACAGCGCCACCCGCGCATGACCGGGGAGGAACCCACCGACCAGGATCAGCGTGGCGGAGATCAGGTTGAGCGGCCCGAGCCGGCGAAACGCTCGGACGACGCCAGCGCCACCGGCCACCGTGAACAGTCCGGTGTGGACGGCGTTGACCACGAAGTAGCCGACGCCGAACGCCCATCCGGTGTCCCCGAAGGCGTCGGGAATGGCCAGCGTGATCACGAGGAACCCGGTCATCCCGGTGACCATGAGGACCCGGCGAACCGCGCTGTTCGGGGTGACCGCGTTGGTCAGCCACGCGTACCCGCCGTACATCCACATGAGCAGGCTGAGCAGCAGCGCGACCCGCGCGCCCTGGGCCCAGGCGAGGTGGTCGGCGAGCAGCGCGGTGAGCTGGATGACCGTCAGCACGAAGACCAGATCGAAGAACAGCTCCAGCGGGCCGACCCGGACCCCGGACTCCTCCGGCGCGCGCACCCGGACGGCGACGGACGTACGGCTCACCGCAGGCCTTCCAACACGTCGTCCAGCTCCTCCGGGCGGACCAGCACCTCGCGCGCCTTCGAGCCCTCCGACGGTCCCACGATGCCGCGCGTCTCCATGAGATCCATCAACCTTCCCGCCTTTGCGAAGCCGACGCGCAGCTTACGCTGCAACATCGACGTGGAGCCGAACTGGGAGGTGACCACGAGCTCGATCGCCTGACGCAGCAGCGCCGCGTCCTCGCCGATCTCCTCGTCGAGGCGCTTGCGCGCCTGCGCGGCCGAGTCGACCACGTCGGGCCGGAACTCCGGCTCCCGCTGCTGCTTGCAGTGCTGCACCACCGCGGCGATCTCGGCCTCGCTCACCCACGCGCCCTGCACCCGGATGGGCTTCGAGGCGCCCATCGGCAGGAACAGCGCGTCGCCGCGGCCGATGAGCTTCTCCGCCCCGGGCTGGTCGAGGATGACCCGGGAGTCCGACAGCGACGAAGTGGCGAACGCCAGCCGGGACGGCACATTGGCCTTGATGAGTCCGGTCACCACGTCGACCGACGGTCGCTGGGTGGCCAGCACCAGGTGGATGCCGGCGGCCCGGGCGAGCTGGGTGATCCGTACGACCGCGTCCTCCACGTCGCGCGGGGCGACCATCATGAGGTCGGCGAGCTCATCGACGACCACCAGCAGGTACGGGTGGGGCCGCAGGACCCGGTCGCTGTCGCGGGCGGTGACCCGGCCTTCACTGACCTTTCGGTTGAACTCGTCGATGTTCCGGGCGCCGGCCGCGGCCAGGTCGTCGTAGCGCGCCTCCATCTCGCGTACGACCCAGTCCAGCGCCTCGGCCGCCTTCTTCGGGTTGGTCACGATCGGCGTCACCAGGTGCGGGATGCCCTCGTACGCGGACAGCTCCACGCGCTTGGGGTCGATGAGCAGCAACCGCACCTGGTCCGGCGTCGCCCGCATCAGCACCGAGACCAGCAACGCGTTCAGGCAGGACGACTTACCGGCGCCGGTCGCGCCCGCGATGAGCAGGTGCGGCATCTTCGCCAGGTTCGCCACGACGTAGCCGCCCTCGATGTCCTTGCCCAGCGCCACCAGCAGCGGGTGGTGGTCGGTCTGGGCGATGCGGGAGCGCAGCACGTCGCCGAGGGCCACGTTCTCCCGGTCGGCGTTGGGCACCTCCACCCCCACCGCCGACTTGCCGGGGATCGGGCTGATGATGCGCACGTCGGGCGACTTCACCGCGTACGCGATGTTGCGCGACAGCTGGGTGATCCGCTCGACCTTCACCCCCGGCCCGAGCTCGACCTCGTACCGGGTGACCGTCGGCCCCCGGGCGAACCCGGTGACCGCGGCGTCCACATCGAACTGTTCGAACACCCCGCGCAGCGCGGCGATCACCTCGTCGTTGGCCCGGCTGCGGGTCTTGGGCGGGTCGCCGGGGTGCAGCAGCTTGATCGGCGGCAGGGTGTAGTCGCCCGCCAGGTTCAGGGGCGGCTGGTAGGCCCGTCCGGGCGCGGGTGAGTGATCCGGGGGCGGTGGGACCGGCTCGGGCCGCCGCGCCCGGGGTACGACGTCGTCCAGGCCGGCGGCGCCGCGCCCGCCCGCGTCGGTGTCGGGGTGTCCGCCGGACGGGGTGGTCAGGGGCCGCCGCTCCACGACGACCACCTCCTGCGGCGGCTCCTCGTAGAACTCGGCGTCGGCGTACCGGGCCGACCGCCGCCGGGCCGGCCGGCCGCGCACCGGCCGCCGGCGGTCCTCGTCGTCGAACTCGTCGTCGATGACCTCGCCCTCCACCGGGGCCGGGGCGTCGGCGCCGATGAGGTACCGCCACAGGGCGGCCAGCCGGGACGGGATCCGGTTGATCGGCGTCGCCGTAACCACGAGCGTGCCGAAGATCGCAAGCAGCACCAGCAGGATGACCGCCACCACCGAGGTCACGGCCGCGGCCAGCCCGCCACCGACGATGCGGCCCAGCCACCCGCCGGCCGTACCCATGGCCGCGAGATCGGTCGGCTGACCCTTGCCGATGTGCAGCAGGCCCGAGGTGGCGAGGGTCAGCGAGCTCCACCCCACGACGCCCCGGCCGCGTGGCCCCTCGTCGGCCGGCTCGCGCATGAGCCAGATGCCGCCGAGGAAGAGCAGCGGCGGCAGGGCGACGGTGATCGCGCCGACGCAGAACCGGGTGTAGCCGGCGACGAACTGGCCCACCGGCCCGCCGCCGCCCCAGTAGACGGCGACCGCGAACACGATGCCGACGCCGATGAGCAGCAGCCCTGCCCCGTCCCGCCGGTGGGACCGGTCGAGCTCCCGCGCGGTCGCGGCCTTGCGCCCGATCGCCCGCACGACCCAGCCGACGGCGTGCGCGAGCCCCATCCACAGCCCCGCGATTCCCACACCGATGAAACCGAGCGAGGAGAGCGTGGATGACGCCTTGGCCCGCTTCCCGGACGTGGCCCGCCCGGTGCGACGCCCGCTCACCCCGGCCATGCGGATCTGTGAGGTCGGCCAGCCATGGCTCTCACGGTAGCCGCGCCCTCACCGCCGTCGTGTCACCCGGTTGCCACCCGGCCGCGTGTCGACCGTCCCGGCCCGGCGAGGCGAGGCTCAGGCGGCGGTGGGCCCGGACCGTACGGCCCGGTCGGCCGGTCCCTGGTCGCGGCGCCGTCGCCAGAGGAGGTAGGCGCCCACCCAGGAGGTGAGGACCACGGTGGCGACCGCGAGCCGGATCTCGTGCAGATACTCAGCTGGATAGATCACACCGGTGACGTACCGGTCGATGAAGCCGGCCGACAGCGGGGGCTCGCCGCTGCGCTGGCGCGCCCAGTCCTCGGCCGCGGTGAGCGGGCAGTCGACCCACCCGAGCACGATGAGCACGCCCCAGACGGCCGCCGCGACGTGCGGGATGATCGCCTTCGGCGACCGCCAGGCGAGGAACCCGCCCAGCACGAGGTACACGAGGTAGCCGAAGTGCAGGGTCAGGATGACCGTGACGAGCCAGCGGTACACCACTGCTCGACGCTACCGCCGGCGCCCCACTTTTCGCTCGCGAAACAACCGTCCGCCAGCTTCCCAACCGCGACAGCTCCCCCAGCTACGCCGACGGCTCCCCACTCGCGCGACCGCTCCCCCAGCGGCGCGACGGCGTCTCAACCGCGCTACAGCTCGTAGCGGGCCCCGGTGCGGGCCACCTCGAGCGGGCCGGTGAACGCCGCCGAGGCGGATTCGATCACGTTCGACTCGCTGCACCAGGCGGCCACCAGGTGGGTCAGCACCAGCCGCCCGACGCCCGCCTTGGTCGCCGCCTCGCCCGCCTCGCGGCCGGTGAGGTGCAGGTCGGGCGGGTTCTGCGCGCCGTCGGGGTAGCTCGCCTCGCACAGGAACAGATCGGCGCCGTGGGCCAGCCGCAGCAGCGCCTCGCACGGCGCGGTGTCGGCCGAGTAGGCCAGCACCCGCCCGCCGTGCTCGACGCGCATGCCGTACGTCTCGACGGGGTGGTTGACCCGGTCCACGGTGAGGGTGAACGGCCCGACCGACAGGGTGCCGGGGCGCAGCTCGCGGAAGTCGTACACGTCGTCCAGCGGGCCCTCGCCGTAGGCGGCGGCGAGCCGGGCCGCGGTGCCGGCCGGGCCGTAGAGCGGCAGCCGCGGGTACGGACCGTCCGGGGCGTACCGACGCACGACGACGTAACTGCATGCGTCGAGGATGTGGTCGGCGTGGAGGTGGCTGAGCACGATCGCATCGACCGAGGTAATCGTCGCGTACCGCTGTAACCCGGACAGCGACCCCGTGCCGAAGTCGAGGAGCAGCCGGAACCCCTCGGCCTCGACCAGGTACGAGGAACAGGCGGACTCAGGTCCCGGAAAGCTTCCCGCACACCCGAGCACAGTCAGCTTCATGGCAGCGCTCCCGCGGAGACGGTCCGGCCCGGCTCACGGGCATCATCCACAGTGGACTTGCTCGCCCCTCCGGCGAGCTGCGCGGAGGAGTCGGCGCCGTCGAGCGGAGCGGGCTCGAAGCCGGCCGGCGGCACGACGGGGCCGAGGAAGCGCTGGGCGAGCCGCGTGAACGGCTCCTGGTCACCGGTGGCGAGGAAGCGGTGCCGCGGGGGCGTCGGGTCGGTGCGCAGCAGCCCGTGCTCGGTGAGGACACGGTAGACCTCGCGCGCGGTCTCGTCCGCGCTGGACACCAGGGTCACCGAGTCGCCCATGACGAAGCTGATCATCCCAGCCAGCAGGGGGTAGTGGGTGCATCCCAGCACGAGCGTGTCCACGTCCGCCTGCTTCAGCGGCTCCAGATAGGACTCGGCCAGGCGCAGCAGCTCCGGGCCCGACGTGATGCCCCGCTCCACGTAATCCACGAACGCGGGGCAGGCGACCCCGGTGACCTTCACGTGGGGCGCGGCCGCGAAGGCGTCGATGTACGCGCCGCTGGTGATCGTCGCCGTGGTGCCGATGACCCCGACCCGTCCGGTGCGGGTCGTCGCCACGGCCCGGCGGACGGCCGGGCGGATCACCTCGACCACCGGCACCGAGTACCGCTCGCGGGCGTCGTGCAGGCAGGCCGCCGACGCGCTGTTGCACGCGATGACCAGCAGCTTCACCCCATCCGCGATCAGCCGGTCCAGGCACTCCAGCGCGTAGGCCCGCACCTGGGCGATCGGCTTCGTTCCGTACGGCACGTGGGCGGTGTCGGCGAGGTACCGAACCTCCTCGTTCGGCAACTGGTCGAGGATCGCCCGCGCGACGGTGAGTCCTCCGACGCCTGAGTCGAAGACTCCAACCGGCGCGTTCGTCACGGCAGGGAGCCTACGCTGGCCGGCCGGCGGACAAAGAATGCTCGACCACATCATGTCGCCAAGGTGACATGACCGCGGCGAATGGACCCAGGCGAACGATTACTAATGGTGTTGGTTAGGTCACGTGTGGTCATGGCCCACGTTGCGGGACACGGGGAACCTGCCTAAGGTCACAGGTTGGCCACTGTCCCCGTGGGACGGGCCGGACGCGGGGGACCGCGGAGCACCAGAGAGGAGCCACCGTGAGCGCCGACACCCATATCAGCCCCCCGCGTTCCGGGGAGCGCAGCCACCAGACGGGGGTTGACGAACGGTACTCCGGGCACGAACACACGCAGGCTCAACGGGGTCGCCTCGCGACCGTCGCCGCCGAGCACGAGGCCCGGGTGGCGCGGGTCGCCGCCGAGCCGACGTCGGCGGTGCCGATCACGGGGAACGACGCGCCCCTGACCTGGGCCCGGGACTCGGGCATCCTGCCCACGCTCGACCGGCAGCCCCGGCTGCGCCAGATGTTCGGCGTCTGCATCTGGGCCGCCGTGCTCGGCGTGCTCGGCCTGGCCATCGGCATCCGGGGCTTCATCGCCATCCTCATGAAGGCGACCCCCGGCTGGTACGAGCCGGCCATGATCGGCGTGGGCATCGTGGGCATCGGGCTCACGGTGGGCGCGTTCGCGACGGTGTACCGCCGCCGCCTGCCGTACCTGCTGCTCACGGGGGCGACCCTGGTTCTCGCCTACGCCGCCCTGCTCACCGTGACGGCCCTCTAGGTGACGGCCGTCCAGCACCGCGGGGCCCGGGCAGCGCCCAGCCGCCGGCGCCGCGCGCCCGCGGCGCCGGTCGCCGCACTCCCCCGCCCGGCCGCGGGTGGCCGGTCCGGCGGGCTCACGCCCAGAGCTGGCCCTCGAGCGCGCTCTCGGCCTCGGCGAGGGTGCCCGCGTACGCCCCGGTGGACAGGTACTTCCACCCGCCGTCGGCCACAATGAAGGCCACGTCCGCGCGCCGGCCCTCCTTGAGCGCCTGGTGGGCCACGGCGAGCGCGGCGTGCAGGATCGCGCCGGTGGAGAAGCCGGCGAAGATGCCCTCCACCTCGACGAGCTGCCGCGTGCGCAGCACCGCGTCCCGGGTGCCGACCGAGAACCGCCGGGTCAGCACCGTGGCGTCGTACAGCTCGGGTACGTACCCCTCGTCGATGTTGCGCAGCCCGTAGACCAGCTCGCCGTACCGCGGCTCGGCCGCGATGATCTCGATGCCCTCGACCTTCTCGCGCAGGTACCGCCCGACCCCCATGAGCGTGCCGGTGGTGCCGAGGCCGGCCACGAAGTGCGTGATCGTGGGGAGGTCCCGCAGCAGCTCGGGGCCGGTGGTCTCGTAGTGGGCCCGCGCGTTCGCCTCGTTGGCGTACTGGTTGAGCATGACCCAGTCCGGGTGCTCCTCGGCGATCTGGCGGGCCATCTTCACCGCCGCGTTCGAGCCCCCGGCCGCCGGCGAGAAGATGATCTCGGCACCGTACATGCGCAGCAGCTGGGTCCGCTCGGCCGAGACGTTCTCCGGCATCACGCAGACCAGCCGGTAGCCGCGCAGCTTCGCCACCATGGCCAGCGCGATGCCGGTGTTCCCGCTGGTCGGCTCGAGGATCGTGTCCCCCGGCCGCAGGCGGCCGGCCTCCTCGGCCGCCCGGATCATCCACACCGCCGCCCGGTCCTTGATCGAGCCGGTCGGGTTGCGGTCCTCCAGCTTGGCCCACAGCCGGACCTCCGGCGACGGACTCAGCCGCGGCAGGCCCACCAGCGGCGTCCCGCCGCACGCGTCCAGCAGGCTGTCGAACCTGGCCACGCCTGCTCAGCCCCGGTCTGGCTCAGCCCCGGCCCGGCCGGCTGGACCCAACTCGCCGGCTCCACCGGCTGGACCCAACTCGCCGGCTCCACCGGCTGGACCCAACTCGCCGGCTCCGCCGGCTGGACCCAACTCGCCGGCTCCGCCGGCGACGGCCGGCAGGACGGTCACGGTGTCCCCGTCGTTGAGCTTGGCGTCCAGCGCCCCGAGGAACCGCACGTCCTCGTCGTTGACGTAAATATTCACGAACTTGTGAAGGGTGCCCTCCTCGGTGACGAGGCGGGCCCGCAGCCCGGGAAACTGCGCGTCGAGGTTGGTCAGCAGCTCGGCGAGCGTGTCGCCCGAGCCGGTGACGACCTTCTGGCCACCGGTGTAGGAGCGCAGGATCGTAGGAACACGCACTTCAATAGACATCGCTATCTACTCCTGGTTTCTCTGTCTCGGAATCGAGTACGGCGCCGGCGGGCGTCATCGGCGGGGACGGACCGTCAGGCCGGACACTCGTACTCGACCGACACCGGAGTGTGGCCGAACATGTACCGCTGGACGGCGTCCTGCGAGGCGTTGAGCAGCCGCACCGGTTCCTCGGTGACCACGCCGTCCACGATCCGGTAGGAACGCACCTCGGTGACGTCGGGATCGCGGGTGGAGACGAGCAGATAGTGCGCCTGCGGCCAGCCGGCGTAGCTCACGTCGGTGCGCGACGGGTACGCCTCGGTGGCCGTGTGCGAGTGGTAGATGACGATCGGCTCCTCGTCGCGGTCGTCCATCTCCCGGGCCACGCGCAGGTACTCACGATCGTCGAAGCGGTAGAAGGTCATCGACCGCTCGGCGTTGACCATCGGGATGTGCCGAGTCGGTGTGTCGCTGCCCACAGGACCAGCGACCAGCCCACAGGCCTCATCGGGGTGGTCGCGGCGCGCGTGCGCCACGATCGCGTCGAGGATCGAGGCGTCGATGGTCAGCACACCCCCAGCCTACCCGCCCGCCGGAGCGCCTTCTCCGGCCACAGCCTGAGGTCACAGGACGGACGCCGCACCGCGCCGAGCCCCGCAAGGCCACCGCGCCGGGCCCGGCCGCCACGGCGACTTCGCGTCGGGGCCCCCGGATCTCCTAGCCTGTGGCCAAACTGTCCCTTGCTCAGTGGCAGGATGGCCAGACGGGCCATCACAGGGGGTGCCATGCGCGTGGACCGCGCCGTCCGCAGGTGGGCGGTGGTGCTGGCGGTGCTGTGTGGCGCCACGGCACCGGCACCCGCCGCCGTGGCCGCTCCACCAACCCCCGGCGTCGCCCAGGCCTCCTTCGCTCAGGCCCGGTTCGCCCAAGCCTCCGTTGCCCAGACCTCCGCCGTCGACGCCGGGCCGACCCAGTCGCCCGAGCCCGGCCAGCACGAGCCGCCGGAGCCCATCACCGAGGCCGAACGGGCGGCCAAGCTGGCCGAACCGGCGATCGTGGTGGTCGAGGTGCGCTGGGAGGGGTACGTCCACGACCGCATCACCGGCCAGGTCCTCGACAGCGAGCCGGTGTCGGCGAGCGTCCGGTGCACCGGGGCCGGCGTGGGCCAGAAGGGCTACCTGCTCACCACGCGGTCCTGCCTGGAGCAGGCGGCCGTGGCCGAGCAGGCGTTCCAGCAGGTCGTCGACCGCCGCGTTGCGTCCGGCGCCATCGCCCCGGCGCACGCGCCGGACGCGCTGGCCGAGCTGCTGCTCAACGCGACCATCGGCACCGATCCCGACGGCGACCCCCCGGAGCGCTCGATCCTCGTCCGCCGTGCGGTCACCGACGACGAGCCGATGCCGGCGTCGGTCGTGCTGGCGGCCGACCCGGCCGACGGGGACGCCGCGCTTCTCAAGATCGCCCGCAGCAACCAGCCCATGCTGCCCCTGGCCGACGACGCCGACCTCGCGATCGGCACCGAGCTGGTCACGGTGGAGAGCCCGGCCGACGCCGACGACGTGCTCGGCGTGGTGGCCCCGGCCGACCCCGGCGGCGACCCGGCGGACGCGCCCGGCCCGGTCCGGCTGCAGTTCCGCACCGGCACCGTGGCCGACGACTCGCCCGCGATTCTCGTCGAACCGACCGAGCCGGCCGAGCCGACGGAGGTCCTGCCGGCCGGCGTGGTCCTCACCCACGAGGCCGCGCTCGCCGGGCTGGTCGACACGAGCAGCCCGGCGGGCAACCGTCTGGTCGGGCTCGCCGTGATCCGGGACCTGCTGGAGGCGGCAGAGGTCGACACCGAGCTCGGCCAGGTCGACCGGGACTACCGGGCGGGGGTGGACGCCTACTACGAGGGCCGGTACGGCGACGCGATCGCCCGGTTCGACGCCGTGCTGGCCATCATCCCGGCCCACGTGCAGGCGCACCAGTACCGGGCTGCCGCCCAGCGCCTGCGCGACGCCGAGGGCAGCGACGAGCCCGCCCCGACCGAGGAGGTGGTGGACCGGGTCGAGAGCTGGCTGGGCGGCCGGTCGTGGAGCCTGGTCGGCCTCGTGGTGCTGGTCGCCATCGTCGTGTTCGTCCTGCACTGGCGGCGGCCGCCCGTGGCCGACCCGGCCGCCCCCGCCGGTGGCGGCAGCCAGGCCGGCGACCGGCGCGGGGATGCGGGGCGCGACCCCGGCGAGGAGCCGCGCCTGGGCGAGCGCCCCGACGCCCGGTGACGTCGACCCGAGGCCGGGCGGGCCGAGGGTCCTAGCGGGCAGCGCCCAGGACCAGACCCGCCTTGGCGCAGTCGGCCCGCAGCTGCTCGATCTCCGCCTCGGTCGCGTCGACCAGCGGCGGTCGCACCGGGCCGGCCGGCAGGCCCTGCTCGCGCAGCGCGGCCTTGGTCAGGATCACGCCCTGCGTCCGGAAGAACCCGAGGAAGACCGGCAGCAGCTCCTGGTGACGCCGCAGCGCGCCCTCGTGGTCGCCCGACTCGAAGGCGAGGATCATCTCCTTGGTCTGCCGGCCGAACAGGTGGGTCGGCACGCCGACGACGCCCACCGCCCCGACCGCCAGGTAGGGCAGCGTGTTCTTGTCGTCCCCGGAGTAGAAGGCCAGGCCGCTGTCGCGGGTGAGCCGCGAGGTCTCGGCGATGTCGCCCTTGGCGTCCTTGACGGCGACGATCCGCTCGTGCTCGCCGAGCCGGAGCAGCGTGTCGGTGTGGATCGGGGTTCCGGTGCGGCCCGGGATGTCGTAGAGCATCACCGGCAGGCTGGTGGCGTCGGCGACCGCCGTGAAGTGGCGGATCAGCCCGCTCTGCGGGGGCTTGTTGTAGTACGGCGTGACGACCAGCAGGCCGTGGGCGCCGGCCTTCTCGGCGGCCCGGGCGAGCTCGATCGTGTGGTGGGTGTCGTTGGTGCCCACCCCGGCGATCACGTGGGCCCGGTCGCCGACCGCCTCGACCACGGCCCGCAGCAGCGCGTCCTTCTCGGCGTCGGTGGTGGTCGGCGACTCGCCGGTGGTGCCGCTGACCACCAGACCGTCGTTGCCCTGCTCGTCGACCAGGTACGTCGCCAGGCGGGCGGCACCCTCGACGTCGAGCGAGCCGTCCGCGTTGAACGGGGTCACCATCGCGGTGATGAGCCGGCCGAACGGTCGGCGCGCATCCGAAACACGGGCCATGCAGACAACCTAGCGTCTACGCCCGGCCCTGTCGTCCAACCGACAGCGGCCCGTGGCCGCGCCGGACGGTCAAACGTAGAGAGCCGTGAATGGCTCCACCGGGATGTTGCGGACGACCGTGAACACCGCCCAGGCGACGAGGAACGCGACCGCGGGCCAACCGCCCAGCTTGGGCACGGGCAACCGGCGGCCGGTGACCTTGCGGACGCTCCACACGACGTACAGCCACACCAGCAGCGGCGCCGCGAGCACCGCCATGGCGTGGTGGCGCACCGCCTGCGGCAGGTTGCCCTGGAGCAGGAAGTACAGCGCCCGGGTGCCGCCACAGCCCGGGCAGTCCAGCCCGGTGGTCAGCTTGACCAGGCAGGACGGCGGGTCGGTGGCTCCGCCGTCGGTGGGATCGGTGATCAGCACCCAGCTCGCCACGCCCGCAAAGCACGCCGCGATCGCGGCCGGCCCCGACCAGCTGGGGGCCCGGGCAACCAGGCGCGCGAACAGCCCGGTCCTCGTCTGCGCGGGCGGCACGCCGTCCACCGCGGCGTACGTGATCGGCCCGACGAACCGCGCGTCGGCGGGGTGGCCGGACAGTGGCTCGGCGGGCCGGCCCGGCCACGACCGGCCGGCGGGGTCGCCCTCGGTCGGCTGCTCAGCCATCGGTGTCGCAGCGGAGGTCACCCGACCACCGTAACCCCTCGACGCCCGCCCCGGGCCCGCGCCAGCGCGGTGGCGAGGTCGCCGTGCTCGGTCACCGCCACGGCCGACAGGCCCAGCCAGGCGGCCACCTCGTCCAGCACCGGGACGAGCCGCTCGGCGACCGCGGCCACGTCCCGGCCGGGCTCGGCCCAGGCGCCGGCGACCTCGAGCACCCCGGCCTTCCGGTTCGCCTTGAGGTCGACCCGGCCGACGAGCTCGTCGCCGAGCAGGAACGGCAGGGCGTAGTAGCCGTGCTCGCGCTGCTCGGCCACGGTGTAGATCCCGATGCGGTAATGGAAGCCGAACAGGCGCTCGGTGCGGCCCCGCTCCCAGATCAGGGGATCGAACGGGCTCACCAGCGTCGCCACGCCCGCCAGGGTCGCGGCGCGCGGGATCCTCGCCTGGGCGTGCAGCCAGGCCCGCATCGGCCGGGCCTCGCCGCCCCGGCCGCGCGGCCCGGTCCAGCCGACCACCGTCACCGGCCGCAGCGTGCCCTCCTCGACCAGTTCCTGCAGCGCCCGAGTGAACCGCGGGCCGGTGAGCCGGAAGTAGTCGCGCAGCTCCGGTTCGGCCGCGACGCCCAACGCCTGGGCCGCGATGCGCACGAGCTCCCGGATCGCGTCGGCCTCGCTGGGCGTGGGGGTGTCCAGCACGGCGCGGGGCAGCACCCGCTCGGGCAGGTCGTACCGCCGGGCGAAGGTGCTGGTCCGCCCGGCCACGACGACCTCACCGGCCAGGAACAGCCACTCCAGGGCCGCCTTGGCGTCGCTCCAGTTCCAGCCCCAGTGCACCTTCTCCGGCCGGGGCAGGTCGCGCTCGAGCTCGGCCGCGGTCACCGGGCCCCGCGCGGCCACCTCGGCGCGCACCCACTCGACGAGGTCGGGCGACTGGGCGACCACCCGCTGCATCGCGCCCCACGCGTGTCGGTGCGGCTCGGCCATGCGCCAGCGCAGGTACGGGTGCAGGTGGACCGGCGTCAGGGCCGCCACGTGGGACCAGTACTCGAAGAGCAGGCGGGCCGACCGGGTGGGCGGGTCGAAGGCGGCCGCGTCGAGCAGGCTGGTCGGGTAGGGACCCAGGCGGCTGAACAGCGGCATGTAGTGAGCCCGGGCCAGCACGTTCACGGAGTCGATCTGCAGCAGGGCGATGCGGCCGAGCACGCGCTGCAGGTGACGCCGGGTCACCGGGCCGGTGGGCCGGGGGTCGGCGAACCCCTGGGCGGCGAGCGCGATACGCCGCGCCTGGGCCAGCGACAGCACGTCTTCGGTGCGCCGGGGCCCCGACCCGGATGACGCCGGCCGCCCGGTCGCCGGTCGCCCCGTCGGCCCGAGCTGGGTCGGGACGTGGGGCGCGACCCGGTGCGGGGCACCCGTCGGCTCGGCGGCGCGGCGAGCGGATGGGCTCATGTCGGCGCACGGTAGCGGGCCGGTGTGACAGCCCGGCCGGGAACTCGGCGAGGACTACTCCCTCGGCCCGCCGCTGACCCCCGCCATGGCGCCGTCGCGGCGAGCCGGCGTCAGCACCTCACCGGCGTCAAGCACGACCACGTCCGGCCGCCGCACCGGCTCGACCGCCGGCGGGGTCTCGGCGGGCCGCTGCCCGGCCGGCGCGGCCGGGGCCTTCGCGATCGGCAACGCGAGCAGCAGCGCCAGGCTGACCCAGACGTACGCGTTGCTGACGAACCAGACCAGCGGGTTGGTCCAGCGGTCGTCGAAGGCCCAGATCACCCGGCTGCCGAGCACGACGTACGAGGCGATGAGCAGGCCCCACAGCCACGCCCGCTGGCGGCCGGCCGTCGGGACCCGGTCACCCGCGCCGTCGCCCCGAGCACGCGACGCGGCCAGGGCCCGGTCGAGCAGCACCAGCAGCGCGGGCATGACCCAGACCAGGTGGTGGACCCAGGTGATCGGGCTGATCAGGCAGGTGACCACGCCGGTCAGGGCGAAGCCGGTCTTCTCGTCGCCCACCGCCGCGGCCCGCCGGACCCGGACCACCCACACGGCCAGCACCACCGCCACCGCGAGGAGCCAGAGCACGGTGCTGGGATCGAGCGGGTTGATGCGGGCCACCGCTCCGTGCAGCGACTGGTTGGAGATGTAGTCGGCCTGGCCGACCCGGTCGGTGTTCCACAGGGCGTCGGCCCAGAACACCTGGGACGCGTCCGGGGCCAGCGCCGCCCCGACCATGGTCGCGCCGGCCGCGGCGGAGGAGGCGGTGAGCGCGGCCCGCCACCGTCCGGTCACGAGGAGATAGATGAGGAAGACACCGGGCGTGAGCTTGAGGGCGGTCGCCAGGCCGATGCCGACTCCGGCGAACCGGCTGCCCCGCTGGGTGAGCAGCAACAGGTCGAAGCCGACCAGGGCCACCAGGTACATGTTGACCTGGCCGAAGAGGAACGTCTCCCGCAGCGGGTCGAAGGCGACCGCGCAGGCGACGACGACGCCCACCGCGTACCACGGCACCCAGCCGTGGCGGCGGGCGACCGGATCGACGAACCAGTAGACCAGCAGCACGGTGGCCACGATGGTCGCCGCGCAGCTCGCCACGATCGCGACCGGCCACGGCACCAGGGCCACCGGCAGCATCACCATCGCCGCGAACGGCGTGTACGTGAACCCGTACGTGCTGTTCGGCGCCACGAAGTCGTAGAGGAAGCCGCCCTGCGCCCAGTAGCGGACCGCGCCGTAGTAGACCGACAGGTCGAAGAAGTCGCGCCAGGTCGCGAGGACGACGCTCGCCCCGATCGCCAGGACGAAGAGCCCGATGAGCTCGAGCACGCGATGACGCCGCCGGCCGGCCCACGACCGCCGCTGGCGACGGCCAGGCGGAGGGTCGGCGTCCGAGCCGGTAGCGGTCGGTGTACGAGACGGTTGCGCTGCGTCCGACTCAGGGACGACATGTCCGGCGACGGCGTGACCAGCCGGACGACGCATACCATGCCCTCCGATCCCTCGGCCGGGGCCGGTCACGACCCCGTACGCTCTGCGACCATGGTGCAGGACCCGCCCACGCCTCGCCCGCCCGGAGCGCTCGCCTTCGTCCGCCCCGCGCGTCCCGAAGACGCCGCCGAGATCGGGCGAATTCAGCTGACCACCTGGCGGTACGCCTACCGGCGCATCCTCCCCCCAGAGGTGCTGCACGGGCTGGACGAAGCCTGGTTGGCGCAGCGGTGGCAAGCCGCCATCGAGGCCCCGCCGTCCCCGCGACATCGAGTGCTCGTCGCGATAGAGCAGGCGCAAAAAGCGTACCTGGTTGGCTTCGCGGCGTCGGGGGATATCGATGAGACTGCGCTGGCCCCCGACGAGAATGCATCAGATGTGATTCGGTCAGATATCGCTGCGGTCACGGACCTGTTGGTGGAGCCGCGGTGGAGCCGGCGCGGCCACGGCAGCCGACTGCTCGCCGCCTGCGTCGACCACTGGCGGTCCGACGGCTTCACCAAGGCGGTGGCCTGGGCTTTTGCCGCCGACACGGCCTACCGGTCATTCCTCACCTCCGCGGGCTGGCAGCTCGACGGGGCCGCCCGCGCCCTGGACATGAACGGCACGCTGGTCGACCAGGTACGCCTGCACACGACACTGTGATGTGCGTCGCATGACGCGCGGTCGGGCGTGTCGACCCGTTCCCCGCCGAGCCTTTCGCCAGGAAGGCACCTTTGGATGATTTACGTCCGGAAACCGCCTTTTGGGGGACGGGCGGGTGACCGGAGGCCGTCGGCGGGCTCGGCGTCACCGCCGGGGGAGCGCCTCGTCGATGGCGAACCAGGTGGCCGGGTCCGCGGGATCGGCGAGACGCAACCCGGCGACGACCTGCTCGATCTCGGCGCGCGACCAGCCCACCACGCGCAGGCTCACTAGATAGTCGCCATAGTCGATCTCACATCGCGTCTCGGAACACCGGGCCGGTCGCCCCGCGATCGTCGTCGGCTGCCGCTCGCCCCGCCAGAGGTCCGCGTACCAGTACTCGTCCCAGTACTCGCCAGGGTCCGGCGGATCGTCGGTGACCGTGATGTCCGGGAGGGTTTCCCGCCACGTGTCCCGGATGCGCTCCCAGCTGAGCAGCCGGACGTGCGAGTAGTAGCGCGGGTGGCGCTGTGCGACGTGGACGGGGGCGACGTCGGCCGGAAGGTAGTCGAGCCGGTACGGCACCCGCGCCGGGTAGGGATCGACGAAACGCACCGCCTCGGCGATCGTGACCAGGGTCTCCCGCGGCAGCGGGCCGGCGTTCGTCTCCAGCCCGGCGTACGCGTCGGGCGCGTACCGCCAGGTCAGGCCGCTCCACCGGGTGTCGGAGTCGAACCAGGCCGGACCGCCGTTGACCTGCGCGTTCGGCTCACCGGCGGGATCGGGGAACCGGACGGCCTCGCCCCACCCGTCGCTGTGCTCGGCGCCCCCGAGCCCCTGGCCCGGCCGGTACAACACGAGCGTCATCACCAGCCGGTCGCCATCCGCCGGCCGGACCGCCACCGTCTGGATATAGGCATTTACCGATTCCGGTCGCAGCTCGAACCCGGCCACCGCGCCGGCCGCGACCGTGAAGTAGAGGTCGGGCCGGTCGGCGGCGTGCCGATCGGTCGTGCTCCCCAGGGCCGGGGAAACCGACGGTTCCGGCCGCAGCAGCAGCGCCGGCGCCATCGCCGCCGCCGTGACGGCGAGGGTGGCGGTCGCCAGAACCCCGACGGTCCGCGCCCGCCGGCGTCGCGCGACCCGGCGCCGGATTCCACGGAGCACCGCCTCGGGCGCCGGGGCGAGCCGCTCGCGGGTGGCCAGCGCCGCCCGCAGGTCCTCCTCGGTGCGCATCATTCGTGCCTTCCCCTCCGTGTCGTACGGCCGTCCCCTTGGCCGGCCAGCACCCCCTCCCCTTCGCCGGCGTTTCCCTCGCCGGCCGGTCCTTCGCCGACCTTCCCGCCGCCGACAGTTCCTCCGCCGACCTTTCCTTGGCCCACGGTTCCTTGGCCCACGGTTCCTTGGCCCACGGTTCCTTGGCCCACGGTTCCTTCGCCGACGCTGACGCGCAGCGCCGCGAGCGCCCGCGAGGCGTAGCCGCGCACCGTGCCGGGCCGGCAGCCGAGCACCTGCGCGATCTCGGCATCGCTGAGCCCCTCGTAGTAGCGCAGGACGAGCACGACCTGCTGGCGGCGCGGCAGGCGAGCCAGCTCGGCGAGCAGCGCGTCCCGGTCGGCGTGTGCCGTGGCGGTGTCGGGCGCCGGTCCGGGCTCACGTCGCGGGGTCACCTCCCCCACCGGGACGACCCGGGCCCAGCGACGGCGCCAGGAGAGGAACTCGTTGGTCACCATGCGCCGCAGGTACTGCTCCGGGACGTCGAGGCGGGCGATCGACGCCCAGCGCACGTGGGCCCGGGCCAGGACCTCCTGCACGATGTCCTGCGCGAGGTCGCGGTCGCCCGCGAGAACGGCGGCATACCGCACCAGGGACGGCAGGTGCCGCGCCGCGAACTCGTCGAACGTCATGCGAATCCTTGGGTCGGGAGAGCGATCGTCCCCCTATACACGCGCCGACCCGCCGATCCGCTGTGCGGCCAGGTGGATCCGCGGGACCGGTCGGTTACCGGACAGTCGCTGGCCACCCTGTCGATCTGTCGGGTCGTCTCGACCTTTCGCCCCGACCACCGCGTCTGGTTGAGTTACCGGACCCAGGTGGGAGGGCGACGGGATGCGGGATGACGACTTCCGGGATTCGTCCGGGCGCGCGCCTCGGCGACCCCGTGGGCCCGGCCGCGGTTCGATCGCGTGGCGGCGAGCCTGTGCCTCCTGGTCACCGCTGCGGCCCTGGTCGTGGCCTGGGTGCTGGCGAATCGACGACAGTCTCCGGCCGTCCCGTCGACGGTCGCGGCCGCGGACCGACCGTGAGCCCACGACCCGCGAGCGCCGTGGAATCAGCCCACTGTGGACACGTCCACTCAGGGCGAGCTGACCCAACTCTCACCATCTGTCCAGAAGAAGCAGAACGGTATCTCGGGGTAGGCGACGGTGAGCTCCTGCTCCGCCCGCTCGGGATTCTCCGTGCCGAGGTCGATACAGCTGCCGTCCACCCGCGGACCGAACTCGTGGAGGGGAAGACCCACGGATTCCCAGCGCGGCCCATCCGCGCTTAGTCGGTCCATCCAGGCCAGCAACTGCCGCCGCGAGTACGGGGCGCAGTAGATCTCGATCTTGCCCGAGTCCGGCATGGCCCGAATGGCGCGGTCGAAGTCGGCCGAGACCGGCGGGGATTCGACCCGCCAGACGTACACCTTGTCGGCGATCGCGTCCATGGCCACGCCGGTGTAGACGTTCGCATAGTCGGACTGGCCCAACGTTCCTACGGCGGCGGCCAGGTCGGACAGGGCGGTCGTCGAGCCGGAGGGTGGGGCGACCAGGACGGGGAGCGGGGCGTACGTCTGGGCGGGCACGGAGCAGTCGGTCGCGGTGTACGGCCACGAACTGTCCTCCTCACCGCCCATGACGGCGGTGGCCACGATCACGGCGGTCACCGCGCCCGCGGCCGCGAGCGGTGCCAGCCAGCGAAGCGCCGACGGTGTCGATCCCACGCCAGCACAGTAGCTGGTCCATCGAACGACCTAAACAGCCGGATGACGTCCGGCCGGCCAACCGGCCGCGCTCCGGCTAGGCGGCCAGCAGCGGGTTCAGCCCGATCGTGAGCCCGGGCCGCTGCTTGATCGCCCGGATGGCGAGCAGCACGCCGGGCATGAACGAGGCCCGGTCGTACGAGTCGTGCCGGATGGTCAGCGTCTCCCCGGCCGTGCCGAAGAGGACCTCCTGGTGGGCGACCAGCCCGGCCGACCGTACGGAGTGGACCCGGATCCCCGCCACCTGGCTCCCCCGCGCGCCGGCCAGCTCGTCCGTGGTCGCGTCCGGCATCTCCCCCAGGCCGGCCTCGCGGCGCGCCGCGGCGACGATCTCGGCCGTACGCCGCGCCGTGCCGCTGGGCGCGTCGACCTTGTTCGGGTGATGCAGCTCGATGATCTCGGCCGAGGTGAAGTACCGGGCCGCCCGCGCGGCGAACTCCATCATGAGCACGGCGCCGATCGCGAAGTTCGGCGCGACCAGAACGCCGAGGTCCGGACGGTTGGCCAGCCACTGCCGGATCTGGTCGTACCGCTCCTCGGTGAAGCCGGTGGTGCCGACCACCGCGTGGATGCCGTGGTCGATGGCCCAGCGAACGTGGTCCATCACCACCGCTGGGGTGGTGAAGTCCACCACCACCTCGGCCCCGGCGTCGGAGATGGCGGACAGCCCGTCCCCCTGGTCGACCGCCGCCACCAGGTCGAGGTCCGGGGCGGCGCCGACCGCCTTGCACACCTCGGTTCCCATGCGCCCGCGGGCGCCGATCACACCCACCCGGATGGGCTCGTCAGACGGCTGGCTCACAGCGCCAACATACGGCATCGGCCGCCCCGCACCCGCCCAGACCCGATCACCCACCCCGAAACCCGTTGATCTAGGGCTTGGCGTGGTGCTCGGAGATCAACTCACCACTCCAAGCCCTAGATCAACGCACGGGGTCCCGGGGACGTCGGCGGCGCAGCGGGCGTGGATCGACCCACCACAGGATCTTGCGCCACCAGGACCGTCTACTGTAGAGCGCCCGCCGGAAGGCGACCGCGCGCGCCCGGGCCGCGTCGGCGGTCGCGTCATCCGGGTCGCCGACCGTACGACCGCCGAAGGCGACCGCGTTGACCGTCTCGGCCAGCACCGACAGGTCGGGCGCGGCGGGACGGGGACGGCGGGGTGCCCGTCCGCCCGGGCTCCCGGCCGCCACCAGGCCGGCGTAGTCGGCGAGCTCCGCCGGCGACAGGTGGGCCGGGGGCGGATGGCCCGAGAGCACCAGCCCGTCCATCACCTCGTGCCACGCGCCGACGACCCGCTCGGCCGGGTCGCCCGCGGTGAGTCGTCGCCGGGTCTGCGCGAGCCGCAGGGCAACGATGACGATCAACGCCACCAGGAACGCGCCGACGACGCCGACCCCCACGACGCCGGCGATCGACGTCGCGTCCGGTCCGGCCGCGGCCTCGTCGGTGGGGCCGCCGCTCGCCGACGCGTCCGCCGAGGCGGTGACCTCGTCGGGGGTGATGGACTCCGGCGGCTCCGTGCTCGGCGGGGCCGTGGGCAGGAACTCGGGCTCCACCGGCCGGGACGGGGTGTTCGGCGGGGGCAACGGGTCGAAGGGCACCCAGCCGATCTCGGAGAAGAGGACCTCGGGCCAGGCCACGGCGTGGCCGGCGGTGACCGTGCCCCCGCCGGCCGGCACGTAGAAGCCGACCACCACCCGCGTGGGCAGGCCGATCAACCGGCCCAGCGTGGCGAACGCCGTCGCGAACTGCTCGGACGTGCCGCGCTGGCCGCCGAGCTCCCGGTCGGCCAGGAGGAAGAAGCTCAGGTTCGGGTAGGCGTGCCCGCTCGGCGCGTCGTTGGCGAGGATGTAGTGCTCCTGCATGAAGGTCTGCAACCGCAGGGCCCGCAGGTAGGGTGAGTTCTCGCCCTGAGTGACCTTCTGGGCGAACTGGCTCAGGTCGGTGGGCACGATCGGGCCCACCTCGAGGTACCGGGCGACCTCCTCCCCGTCCGGGACGTCGGCGGCCATGGCCAACGCGGTGTCCACGCTGGTGCTCACCGACGTCACCGTGTACTGCATCCCCGGGGTGATGGGCGCAGTGCTCAGCAGGGTGCCGGTGCTCTGGTCGTAGGCCACCCGGATTCCCTCCACCCGCGTGGGGAGGGCGACCGCCGGCAGCAGGCGACCCCGCAGCTCCGCGATGGTGATGCGCTCGACGACGGTCAGCGGCGGGATCGGGTTGGGCCGGTCCGGATCGAAGCCAGGCGGTGGCGGCACCGTGGGCAGCACCCGACCGGCGTTGCGGTAGTCCGCGTCCATGTGCCAGGTGACCCCGTCCCAGTCCGGCAGGACCGCGAGCCGCAGCCGCCGGTCGTAGACGCCGGCCTCGTGGCCGGCCGGATCGGAGGGCGCCCCGCCCGCCGCGGGCTGGTTCGCGTCCGGCGTCGGGGCGGGCGCGGCCCCTTCGAGGATCTCCACATGGAACAGTTCCTGCTCCGGGAAGGCCGCCCACCCGGAGATCCGGATCAGGGGGTTCAGGTCGATGACGTCGAGGCTGGGCGGCTGCACGTAGCGCCGCGGATCGCCCGGCCGCTGCCCGACCGAGCCGGCCACGAGCGGCGAGAGGGCGGCGACCAGGGCGAGGATGGCCGCCAGGCCGACCGCGAGGCTGCTGGCCGTACGGACGCGGAGCAGCGTGCGCTGGCGCGGACCGAGCCCACGCACTCCGGTCGCCCCCGTGGAGGCCGAGCCGACCACCAGCCCCAGCGCGCACAGCACCGCGTAGAGCAGCGGCTGCCACAGGGCGACCTCGGCGTTCGGCCCCACCAGGACCAGCGCCCCGATGTACAGCAGCGTCGGCGGCAGCAGCGCCACCGCCGGCCGGCCCGCCCGCACCGCCAGCTCGGTGCCGGCGTAGCCGGCGAGCCAGGCCAGCACGACGGGAGCCAGGACGGTGTCCGGTTGCGGCTCGGCCGGGATGAGCGCGGTCAGCAGGCGCGGCAGCGCGTTGCGGGCGGCGTCGGTCGCCAGCGTGCGCACGTCGCCGGCCACCCCGGCCGCCTCGGCGGAGACGGCGATCCCGTAGAGCGCGTATCCGGCCAGGGCGAACACCGACAGCGGGGCGACCACGGCGGCCGGCAGCCGGCGCAGCAGCGCGGAGATGAGCGTCGACCCGGCCGCCGCCCCCGCGACCAGCGTGACCAACAACTGTCCATTGTAGACACGATTGAGGGAGAGCCCGGACAGCACGACCAGGGCCGCCACGACGAGCGCCAGCGCGAGCCGGCGCAGCACCACGGTCACCACGCCCGGACCCCGTCCCAGGCGCCGGCGAAGTCGGCGCCGTCGGCGGCGGAGACCACGAGCATGCCGGCCGTGGTGGCCAGGCCCGACTCGACCGGGCCGAAGACCCCGGCGATGATCGACGGGTAGGCCCCGCGCAGGCTGGCGACCAGACCGAGCGCGTCCTGGTCGGGCGGCCCGCTCAGGTAGAGCAGGGTGTCCCCGACGCGCCGCACCCGCAGGTTCTCGATGGCCGTCCGCAGGTCCCGGTCGGAGCCGTCGGTCAGCTCCGCCTCGGCGAGCAGGTCGAGCAGCGGGCCCACCTCGCCTTCACTGCGCCCGGACGCGACGGCCCCGGAGAGCAGGCGTAGCTCCACCGCGATGTCCTCCCGCGCGGCGGCGACGAGGACCGATGCGGCCGCCTCGCACGCCGCCTCGAACGTGCCCTCGGACTCCGCCGCGCCGCCGGACCCCGACTCGTTGCCGGGGCGGTGGGCGGCGGCCCGGTCGTCGAGCAGCACCACCAGCCTGGGCAACGACGTATCGACATGCTCCCGGACCATGAGCGACCCGACCTTGGCCGAGGTGCGCCAGTGCACGTGCCGGAGGTCGTCCCCCACGACGTACTCGCGCAGGGACGCGAACGTGATGCTGCCCTGCGGCACCCGGTCGACCCGCCCGTCCATGCTGCGGGACAGGCCGACCGGCACCGCCACGATCGGGTGCACCCGCGGTCGGACCCAGACGGTCACCGCGTCGCCGTACTGGCGCACGACCCAGACGAGCCCCAGCGGGTCACGCCGGGAGACCTCCAACGGGCCGATCCGGATCACCCCACGCCGCCGGGTCGGCACCGGGTAGCTCACGGTCGTGGTCCGGCCGGGGCGCAGTTGGATGAGCGGCACGGCCACAGTTCCCGGTTTCACCGTCCCCGCCGGTCTCGCGGTCGCCTCGGCCCGGCCGTGGGTGACGCGGTCCCGGGCGATGAGGCTCGCCCCGAAGAAGCGGCTGGCATTGCGGATCGACAACGTGACGCCGCTCGACTCGCCCCGCATGACCCGGTCCGGGTCGGCGACCCGCTCGACCACCAGCGCCGGTCGCCAGGCCACGAAGGCGACCGCGCCCAGCAGCGCCACGACGGCGGCGCAGCCGAGCGCCGCCAGCTCCGGGTAGCCGAAGGCGAAACCGGCGACCAGCAGCAGCACGCCGGCGACCAGCACCCCGTAGCCGCGCGCGGTGACGTGCACCGATCAGCTCCGGGCGGGCGTGGGTGTCGGGACGGACTCGAGGACGCCCCGCAGCACCTCGGTCGCGGTGACGCCGCGCATGGTGGCGTCGGGGGCGAGCAGCAGCCGGTGGGCGAAGACGGGCTCGACCAGCGCCTTGATGTCCTCGGGCACGACGTAGGGGCGCCCCTGCATGAGGGCGTACGCCTGCGCGGCCCGGCTGAGCGCGATCACGCCGCGCGGGCTCACCCCCACCCGCACCTGCTTGTGCTCGCGGGTCGCCGCCGCCAGCCGCACCGCGTAGGCGTACAGCGGGTCGGCGACGTAGACCCGGTGGGTCAGGCGGATCATGGCCGCCACCGTCTCGGTGTCGGTCACGGCGCCCAGGTAGTCGGGCGACCGGCCCGCGGCGGCCCCCTTGAGCACCTGCACCTCGACCTGCTCGTCCGGGTAGCCGATCGAGAGCTTCATGAGGAACCGGTCGAGCTGGGCCTCGGGGAGCCGGTAGGTGCCGTCCATCTCCACCGGGTTCTGGGTGGCGACCACGAGGAACGGCCGCGGCACCGCGTGGCGGCGACCGTCCACAGTGACCCCCCGCTCCTCCATGACCTCCAGCAGCGCGGACTGGGTCTTGGGCGAGGCCCGGTTGATCTCGTCGGCCACCACGATGTTGGCGAAGACCGGCCCCCCGTGGAACTCGAACTGACGGGTCGCTTGATTGAAAATCGTCACACCCGTGACGTCCGAGGGCAGCAGGTCCGGGGTGAACTGGATGCGCCGCCACTCGCCGCGCACCGAGGCGGCGATCGCCCGAGCGAGCGTCGTCTTTCCGACACCCGGCACGTCCTCGAGCAGCAGGTGGCCCTCGGCGAACAGGCCGGCCAGGGCCAGCGTGACCACCTGTGGCTTGCCCAGCACCACGGAGGCGACGTTGGCGGTGAGGCGTGAGGCGATATCGGCGAACCGCTGCACCTCGATGGGGGTGAGGGTCGGCGGGGTCTCGGTCACGGTCACTCCTGGCGTCCCGAAGGCGTGCCGGGGCGGCGGCGACGCCCCCCGACGCGGCCCATCCTAGGTGTACTGCCCACAGAGGTTGGTGACAGGGACACGACTGTAGAGATCCATAAGGGTTGAAGACCTCCGGGTGAGTGTGGAGCTGCTGAACACGCACACCGTCACCTGGAGGTCTTCGTGCCCCACGCT
>Ga0310834_100628_pt1 | contig 33964 bp, 37 predicted proteins | sample SM_ome_2_FD_201314 | JGI IMG/M metagenome (GOLD analysis project Ga0310834, IMG submission 201314) | Sorghum-adapted microbial communities enriched on stacked mutant (SM) sorghum from Joint BioEnergy Institute, Emeryville, California... ...
TCTTTCAGGAGCGAGCAGACGTGGCCGTACGAATCCGGCTTATGCGGATGGGAAAGATCCGCAACCCTCAGTACCGCATCGTGGTCGCCGACGCGCGCACGAAGCGCGACGGCCGGGCGATCGAGTACCTCGGCATCTACCACCCGAAGGAGGAGCCCTCGCGCATCGAGGTGAACTCCGAGCGGGTTCAGCACTGGCTCTCCGTGGGTGCCCAGCCGAGCGAGCCGGTCATCGCCATCCTCTCCAAGACCGGCGACTGGCAGAAGTTCAAGGGTCTGCCGGCGCCGAGCGAGCCGCTCAAGGTGGCGCCTCCGCGGCCCAGCCGGACCGCGGCCTACGAGGCCGAGGCGAAGGTGGCCGCCGGCCTGGCTGAGGCGGAGAAGGAAAAGGAGAAGGAGAAGCCCAAGCGCGAGCCGGCGAAGAAGGCTGGCAAGAAGGCCGCGCCGGCCGCGGCGGCGGAGGGTGAGGCCCCGGCGGAGGCTGAGTCCGCTGGTCAGCCGGAGGTGGGCGATGCCGGCACCGACGCGCAGGGCTGACAGCACCCTGCGTCCTGCGCTGGAGCACCTGGTCAAGGGGATCGTCGAGCACCCGGAAGACGTCCGGGTGCGGCTGGTGGACGGCCGGCGGGGGCAGCGCCTCGAGGTCCGGGTGCACCCCGACGACCTCGGGACCGTCATCGGCCGCAACGGCCGGACCGCCAAGGCCCTGCGCCAGGTGATGACCGCCATCGGTGGCCGGGGTGTCCGGGTCGACATCATCGACGCGTACTGACGGTCGGGCCGAAGGTCAGACGAGCGTGCGCGTCGCGGTGAGCACCATCGTGTCGGGGACCCGCGTGGGGCGGGTTCCCGACGTCGTGCTTTCGGCGGGCTGATGCCCGAGCTCGTGGTGGGGCGGGTGGTCCGCCCACATGGGGTGCGCGGCGAGGTCGTGGTGGAGGTCCACACCGACTCGCCGGACGAGCGGTTCGTGCCGGGGGCGGTGGTCGGCACCGAGCCGGCCGAGGCCGGACCGCTGCGGATCACCGAGGTCCGCCGGCACCACGGCCGGACCGGGGGCGGTCGGGCTCGGCTGCTCGTGCACTTCGACGGCTACGCCGACCGCGACGGAGCCGAGACGCTGCGGGGGGTCTACCTCACCGTCGACAGCGAGAGCCTGCCCCCGCTGGAGGACCCCGACGAGTTCCACGACCACCAGCTCGTGGGGTTGACCGCGGTGAGCCCCGATGGCGCCGTGCTCGGCCACGTGGTGCGCGTCGAGCACGCCCCGGCCAGCGACCTGCTGGTGCTCGCCCGGCCCGGTGGGCGGGAGGCGCTGGTGCCCTTCGTCAAGGCGATCGTGCCCGAGGTGGACCTTGCCGCCGGGCGCGTCGTGCTCACGCCGCCCGAGGGTCTGCTCGATCTCTGAGCGGCCGGCGGGACGGGGCGGCCGGCGGGAGGAGACACACATGCAGGTCGATGTCATAACCATCTTTCCCGACTATCTCGCCCCGCTGAACCTCTCGCTGCTCGGTCGGGCCCAGGCGGCGGGGATCCTGCAGGTCCGGGTGCACGACCTGCGGCAGTGGACGCACGACGTGCACCGCACCGTGGACGACACCCCGTACGGCGGCGGACCGGGCATGGTCATGCGGCCGGAGCCCTGGGGTGAGGCGCTCGACGCGGTGCTGCCCGACGGGGGCCTGCTGGTGGTGCCCAGTCCGGCGGGGGTGACGTTCACGCAGGCCATGGCGCGGGAGCTCGCTGGTCAGGAGCACCTGGTCTTCGCCTGCGGGCGGTACGAGGGCATCGACGAGCGTGTGCTGGAACACGCCGCCACCCGGGCCCGGGTGCTGGAGGTCTCGCTCGGCGACTACGTCCTGTTCGGCGGCGAGGTGGCGGTGCTGGTGATCCTCGAGGCGGTGGGACGGCTCCTGCCGGGCGTGCTGGGCAACGCGGACTCGCTGGTGGAGGAGTCCTACGCCCAGGGGCTGCTCGAGGGGCCGGTCTACACCAAGCCACCGGTGTTTCGTGGGCTGGAGGTACCGGCCGTGCTGCGCTCCGGCGACCACGCGCGCATCGCCCGGTGGCGGCGCGACCAGTCGCTGCTGCGCACGGCCCGTCGCCGGCCCGACCTGATCGCGGCGCTCCCGCCGGACGCGCTGTCGGCGCGGGATCGGGAGGTGCTCGCGCAGGTCGCCGACCCGGACGGGCGGGAGTCCGCGTCGGCCGACGGCGCGGGCGCGACGGCGTGACGGGTGGGTCGGTTTCCGTCCACCGACGCCGGTATGGCACAGTAAGAGGGTTGCCGTGACCGTACGGTCACTTGACCGTGCCCACCTCCACCCGCCGCGCCCACCGGCGTGGCCGACGTACCGAGGATCGAAGCGATGAACACCCTGGACGCACTGGACGCCGAGTCCATCCGGAGCGACATCCCCGACTTTCGCCCCGGCGACACGCTCAAGGTCCACGCTCGGGTCGTCGAGGGCAACCGGTCACGGATCCAGATCTTCCAGGGCGTGGTGATCCGCCGTCAGGGCAGCGGCGTGCGCGAGACCTTCACCGTTCGCAAGGTGAGCTTCGGCGTGGGGGTCGAGCGTACGTACCCGGTGCACAGCCCGCAGCTGGACAAGATCGAGGTGGTCAGCCGGGGCGACGTGCGCCGCGCCAAGCTCTACTACCTGCGTGGCTTGCGGGGTAAGAAGGCCAAGATCAAGGAGCTCCGCGAGAAGGTCGCGGCGAGCTGACCGGATCGTCTGACCGCCGCTTCGCTCGATGACCGGTCCCGGCGCGCCACGTGGCGGGTACGACCCCGCTGCGGGCGATGAGCCGTACGTCGGTGGCCTTCCGCTGGGTCCGACCACCGACTCCACCGGCCTCGCCGGTCGCCCATCCGACCCCAACGGACACGGCCCGGTCCGCGGGATGGCCTCCGGGCCACCGTCGGCGGGGCCGGCCGCGGTCGGGCGGGTCAGCCGGGCGTCGATCCGCTACGACCTGGAGGCCGACGACGAGAGCACGCAGTACGTCGAGGGGCGACCGGGACAGCGGCTGGCCGAGGACCTCGCCGAGCAGCGCCGGCAGGAGCTGCCCAGCACCAAGCAGCTGGAGCAGGCCGCCGACGCCAAGCGCCGGGTGATGCCGCTGTGGCAGGAGCTGCCGCTGCTGCTCATCGTCTCCTTCTGCGTGGCCGTGCTCGTGCGGACGTTCCTCGTGCAGGCGTTCGTCATCCCGTCGAGCTCGATGGAGGAGACGCTGCTCATCGGGGACCGGGTCCTGGTCAGCAAGATCGTTTACGAGACCCGGATGCCGCGCCGCGGCGAGGTGATCGTGTTCCGCGGCACCGACCGGTGGGCGCCCCTGGTCCAGGAGGACCGGAGCGGAATCCTCACCCGGGTCGGGGACACGCTGGGTGACCTCGTGGGCGTGAGCCGGCCCGGCACGAAGGACTTCATCAAGCGGGTCATCGGCCTCCCCGGGGACCGGGTGGCCTGCTGCGACGAGCAGGGGCGGGTGACGGTCAACGGGGTCGGCCTGGACGAGCCCTACCTGAGCTCCAACAGCCCGTTGGACGTCAACCCGGTGCCGGGCCTGTGCGGGTCGCGCCGGTTCGCCGAGGTGGTCGTGCCGCCTGGCGAGCTGTTCGTCATGGGCGACAATCGCGCCGTGTCGCAGGACTCCCGGTGCCAGGGGACGGTACCCATCGAGAACGTGATCGGGCGGGCGTTCTTCCGGGTGTGGCCACCGGGCCGCTGGGCCGGAATCGGGGTGCCCGAGACGTTCGACCGGGTGCCGCCGCCGTCATCGGTGCCGTCGCGGCAGTGACGCCGGTGGGCGGGTGAGGCGTTCCGGCCCGTGCGGCGCAAGGCCCCGATGAAGACGTAAGGCCCCATGAGACGTAAGGCCCCGTGAGGCGTACGGGCCCTGAAAGGCGTACCGGCCCAGGAGGCGTAGGGCCCGGAAGGCGTACCGGCTCGGTCAGGAAGGTGGGCACAGCGTGAAGGACGAGCAGCCGTCGGCGGATCAGCCGGAGGAGGCCACCCCGGAATCCAGCGCACCACGGTCGAAGGCCGCTTTCTGGAAGGAACTGGTCATCCTGGTCGGCGTCGCCGTCCTGGTGGCGTTCCTGGTGCGGACCTTCCTCGTCGAGACGTTCTGGATTCCCTCGGGCTCGATGGAGCACACGCTCAACATCAACGATCGCGTGCTCGTCAACAAGCTCGTCTACGACTTCCGCGAGCCGCGCCGGGGCGAGATCGTGGTCTTCAAGGCGCCCCCGAGCTGGCGCACCACCGTGAGCGACAGCGAGTTCATCAAGCGGGTGATCGGGGTCGGGGGCGACCGGGTGGTCTGCTGCGACAGCCTCGGCCGCATCACGGTCAACGGTGTCCCGCTGAACGAGACCTACCTGCACCGCGACGAGTTCGGCGTGCCGGACCCGCCCAGCCGCGACCAGTTCGACGTCGTGGTCCCGCCGGGGCGGCTGTGGGTGATGGGCGACCACCGCTCCGAGTCCGGTGACTCCCGGCAGAACTACGTCAACACCGGCGACGTCATGGAGGCGACGATCCCGGTGGACTCGGTCGTGGGGCGGGCCTTCGTCCTGTTCTGGCCGCCCGGGCGGTGGACCTGGCTCACCGTGCCGGAGACCTTCGATGCCGTTCCGCCACCCACGAACTGAGCCCCGTCGACCGCCATGGACCCGTCGACCGCCATGGACCCGTCAACCGCCATGGACCCGTCAACCGCCATGGACCCGTCAACCGCCATGGAATCGCCACCCGCCGGCGACGTGAGCGCGACCTCGGCCCCGGTCGGCTCCCGGGAGAACCCCGTCCCGCGCGAGGCGGGGCGGGTGCTGTTGCTCGACGCCGCGGGGCGGGTGCTGCTGGTCCGCGGGTCCGATCCGGGCCGACCCGGGTCGCGGTACTGGTTCACCATCGGCGGCGGGCTCGACCCCGGGGAGAGCGTGGCGGAGGCGGCGGCGCGCGAGCTGTACGAGGAGACCGGGCTGCGGGTCGAGCCCGGCGACCTCGGCGAGCCGTTGCGGCACGAGGTGACCGAGTTCCCGTACGACGGGGTGTGGTACCGCCAGCGGCAGGCGTACTTCGTCCTCCGCGTGCCGGCGTGGGAGGTTCCGGTCGAGGCGCTCTCGCCCGACGAGGAGCACTTCATCCACGAGCACCGGTGGTGGTCGGTGGAGGAGATCGCCGCGACGGACGAGCCGGTGTACCCGCTCGACCTGGTCGACATGCTGCGTCGCATTCTGGGTCCGTGATGCTGCCCAGTCCGCGGACGGTGGTGCGGCGCGAGGCGGGAATCTTCGCCCTGGAGCGCGCGCTGCAGCGGCGCGGGTTCCGCGCGGTCGCGGGGGCCGACGAGGCGGGCCGGGGCGCGTGCGCCGGTCCGCTCGTGGTCGCCGCGGTGATCCTGCCGCCCGGCCGGCGGGGCGAGGTGCCCGGGCTCGCCGACTCGAAGCTGCTCACCCCGGCGGCCCGGGAGCGGGTCTACGAGGAGGTCGTGGCGCGGGCCGTCTCCTACGCCGTGGTCGTCATTCCGGCGACGGAGGTGGACCGGGAGGGGCTTCAGGTGTGTAACCTCGCCGGCATGCGACGGGCACTGGCTGCCCTGGCGACGCCGGCCGACTACGTGCTGACCGACGGCTTCCCGGTGGCCGGGCTGGGCGTCCCGGGGCTGGCGGTGTGGAAGGGGGACCGGGTGGCGGCGTGCATCGCTGCGGCGAGTGTCGTGGCGAAGGTCACGCGCGACCGGATCATGGTAGAGCTGGACCAGAAGTATCCCGGTTACGGGTTCGCCGAGCACAAGGGATACTCGACCGACGACCACGTGGCGGCGCTGGCCGAGCGCGGGCCGTGTCCGGAGCATCGTTTTTCGTACGTGAACGTTGCTACTGCTGCGGCGGCTCTTGCGAGCCGTGCGTCCGGCACGGCGGCAGCCGCGCCGCGGCGGAGCGGGTCACGTACCGGGGTGACGCGCTCGGACCGGGCACCGGCCAGGGAGCTCGGGCCGGGGGACGGCGGGGAAGATGCTGTGGTCCGGTCCGCGGGGCGGCGGCGCCGGAGTACCGTCAGCGTGGCGAGTCAGGCCAGGGAGGGCAGGACGGGATGAGCACCGAGGATCTCGAGAAGTACGAGACGGAGATGGAGCTCCAGCTCTATCGGGAGTACCGCGACATCGTCCGCCAGTTCTCTTACGTCGTCGAGACCGAACGCCGGTTCTACCTGGCCAACTCCGTGGACCTGCACGTCCGCAACGTGGACGGCGAGGTCTACTTCGAGGTCGAGATGCACGACGCCTGGGTCTGGGACATGTACCGGCCCGCCCGTTTCGTCAAGAATGTCCGGGTCATGACGTTCAAGGACGTGAACGTCGAGGAGCTGGAGAAGCCCGACATCGCCGTGCCGGAGGGCGGCTTCGGCGCCTGACGGCAGTTCAGCGCCCGACGTCGGGTTCGTCACCTGGCGTCGGGTTTGTCGGCCTAGCGGCTAATTGGCCGGTCCGCGGCGGATTCGTCGCCGTCTCGGCTTTTCTCGGCGTCCCCCGCCTTCGGGGACGCCCACGGTCTGGTCGCGCGCCGGGCCTACCCGGACCAGTCGGGTACCGGGTGGCCCGGCGTCGGCGTTTCCGGGCTCTGAATCACGGCGGCCCCGGTGTCCACGGTGGGGCGCTCGGCGCGGCGCGTACGGCCGTGACCTGCGCAAACGGCGTACCCGGTTGTCCACAGGACCCCGGGTTGTCCACAGATCGGCGTCGCGGTCTCGTGACACCGCGCCGGGGCGGGCAGCCTCGGAGGCATGATCGTCTTCATCGCCCTCCTCGCTTCGGCCCTGGCCGGGCCGCCGCCCATCTCGACGGTGGCCGGGGCGAGTCCCGAGCACCCGGCGCTCGTCGCCGCGGCCGGCCGGTCCGTGACGCCGGTCACGGTTCCCGCCATGATCTACACCTCGGCCCCGGTCGGGTCGGCCGTGCTGGCCCGGGCGCCCGGTTGGGACTGGCCGTTGTCCGGCTCGCCCGTGGTGGTGCGGGCGTTCGACCCGCCGCCGGTGCCGTGGGGGCGTGGACACCGCGGGGTGGACCTCGCCGGCGGGCCGGGGGAGCCGGTGCTCGCCGCGGGCGCGGGCGTGGTGGCCTTCGCCGGGATGGTGGCCGGGCGCGGCGTGGTGAGCGTGGATCATGCCGGCGGGCTGCGCACCACCTACGAGCCGGTGAGCCCCACGGTGCGCGCCGGCGACGTGGTCGGCCTCGGCACCCCGCTCGGGACCCTCGACGCCGGCCACCCCGGGTGCCCCACGGCCGCGTGCCTGCACTGGGGCCTGCGCCGCGGCGACGTCTACCTGAACCCGCTGCTGCTCGTTCGCCCGCTGCGGGTCCGCCTCAAACCGCTGGGCGCCGGTGCGCCGCCCGGCCGGGCCTGAGCGGTGGCCCGGTCAGGCGCGGGGGTGGGCCTGCTCGTAGGCGGCCCGCAGCCGTTCGACCGAGACGTGCGTGTAGATCTGGGTGCTCGCCAGCGAGGCGTGGCCGAGCAGCTCCTGCACCGAGCGCAGGTCGGCCCCGCCGTCGAGCATGTGGGTCGCGGCCGAGTGGCGCAGCGTGTGCGGGGACACCGGTGGTAGGCCCAGTGACCGGGCCCGGGACCGGACGATCCGCCGCACCACGGTCGGGTTCAGCCGACGCCCGCGCGCGCCCACGAGCAGGGCCGGCTCGCTCGGGTCGGGGGCCAGCACCGGGCGGCCGGCGGTGAGCCAGGCATCGAGGGCGATCTCGGCCGGGCGTCCGAACGGGGCGCTCCGCTCGGTGCCGCCCTTGCCGAGCACGCGGATCACCCGCCGCTCCCGGTCGACGTCGGTGAGGTTCAGGCCGCACAGCTCCGACACCCGCACCCCGCTGGCGTAGAGCAGCTCCAGCACCAGCCGGTCCCGCAGGGCGAGCGCCCGCGCCGTCCGAGCGTCGGTTCCCGTGACCGGTTCCGTCGGGGCGGCGACCAGCGCGGCGGCCTGGTCGGCCCGCAGCACGCGGGGCAACGGGCGCCGCACCTGCGGGCTGCGCAGGCCCCTGCCCACGTCGGCCGGCAGGCGACCGTCCCGGTGGGCCCAGGCGGTGAAGACGCGCGCGGCCGCCGCCCGTCGGGCCAGGGTTGCCCGGGCCGCCCCGAGCTCACGCTGCCGGGCCAGCCAGCTGCGCAGGGTGGCGATGGTCAGGTCGGCCGGCGTGGTGGCCCCGGCCCGGGCGGCGTGGGCGAGCAGGTCCACCGTGTCCGCGACGTAGGCCCGCACGGTGTGCGCGGCCCGGTTGCGCTCGGCGGAGAGGTGGCGGGCGAAGGCGTCCACCGCATCGCGCAGCGCCGGCGGCAGCCCGGCGTGCACGTCCTGAGTGGACGGTCGCGGGCGGCGGGTCGGGGTCGCCATGCCCCCGACCCTCGCCCGGCCGGCGCGGCCCGTCAAGCACCGCGGCCCGGCGGCGCGGCGACACCACTGGCGCGACCCGGCGCCCGCGGGAGGCGGACGGGCGGACCGGCGCGAGCCCCGGGGACGCGACTGGGAGTTGACACGGAGCTTCGTTGGTGCGATGGTTCATTACATGACTAATGAACCAACGGAGTGGGCTCCGGATGGACGAGGGTAGGCCGATCTTCGTCCAGATCGCCGAGGAGATCGAGAACGCGATCATCGACGGCAGCCTGTCCGAGGAGTCGCAGGTCCCGTCGACGAACGAGCTGGCCGCGTTCCATCGGATCAACCCCGCTACCGCCGCCAAGGGCATCAATCAACTGGTCGCCGACGGCATCCTCTACAAGAAGCGAGGAATCGGAATGTTCGTGTCTCCGGGCGCTCGGGCGAAGCTGCGTGACCGCCGCCGGGAGCAGTTCGCGGACCGCTACCTGCGCCCCCTGATCGTCGAGGCGCGCAAGCTCGGCATCAGTACGGCCGAGGTCAAGGACATGATCGATACATGGGAGACCCGATGATCGTCTCTGTCAAGGACGTGACCAAGCGGTTCGGCCGGGTCGTGGCGCTGGACGGGGTGAGCTTCACGCTGCGGGAGAACGCCATCTACGGCCTGCTCGGCCGCAACGGTGCCGGCAAGACCACGCTGATGCAGATCCTCACCGGGCAGCAGCTGCCCACCGCCGGCACGGTCGAGGTCTTCGGCGCGCGGCCGTACGAGAATGACGCGGTGCTGGCACGGACCTGCTTCGTCCGCGAGGCCCAGCGATACCCCGACGACTATCGGGTCAAGCACGCGTTGCGCGCGGCGGCGCTGCTCTTCCCGAACTGGGACGAGGCGTACGCGCAGTCCCTTGTGGACGAGTTCGGGCTGCCCCGGTCCCGGCCGATCAAGAAGCTGTCGCGCGGCATGCTCTCCGCGGTGGGCGTCGTGGTCGGCCTCGCCTCGCGGGCGCCGTTGACCCTCTTCGACGAGCCGTACCTCGGGCTGGACGCCGCGGCCCGCCAGCTCTTCTACGATCGCCTGCTGGCCGACTACGCCGAGCATCCCCGCACGGTGGTGCTGTCCACCCACCTGATCGACGAGGTCGCCGATCTGGTCGAGCACGTGCTGGTGATCGATCAGGGTCGACTCATTGTCGATGAGGAGGCCGACCAGCTGCGCGGCCAGATGGTGACGGTGACCGGGCCGCCGGCGGCGGTCGATGCGTTCGTCGCCGGGCGGACGGAGCTGCACCGCACGACCATCGGTCCGCTGGTCCGGTCGACCCTGCGCGGAGTCGCCGACGCCGACAGCCGAGCCGAGGCCGAGCGGCTCGGTGTCACGATCACGCCCCTCTCGCTGCAGCAGATGGTCGTCAGCCTGACCACTGGCGCGGCCCGCCCCGACATGCTGAAGGAGACCCCGCAATGACGACCCTCGCCGTCCACCACCGGGCCACCCTCGCCAGCCGCGTCCTCGCCATGGTGCGGCTCCAGCTGACGGTCTATCCCTTCCTGGTCGTCCTGCCGATCATCGTCGTGTGGGCGTCCTTCGTCATCACCCGCCTGTCGGTCATCGGCGTGCAGGAACCGAACGTCCGCGTGGGCGGCTTGATGAGCATTTTTCTTGTCCAGCTGGGCCTGGCGGCGGTCGGCGGGTACCAGAGCTTCGGCCACGCCGTAGGCCTGAACGTCACTCGACGGGCGTTCTACCTGGCCTCGCTGCTGACCGGGGCGCTGGAGTCGGTGCTGTACGGGCTCATGCTCTACCTGGCCGGCATCCTGGAGCGGGCGACCGATGGCTGGGGCGCTCACCTGCGGTTCTTCGATCCGACGCCGGTGACGAGCAGCACCTCACCGGTGACGATCCTGGTCTACACGGTGCCGTTGCTGTTCATGACCGTGGTGGGGTTGTTCCTCGGCGCTCTGGTCAAGCGGCTCGGTCCGAGAAACTTCATCCTCGTGTCGGTCGCGGCGGCCCTGGTCCTCGGCCTCGTCGCCGCGTTGATCACCTATCTCGACGGCTGGGGACCGATCGTCGGGTGGCTGGCCCGGCAGTCACCGTTGGCCATCTTCACCGGTTGGCTGTTGGTCCCGACGGCCCTGGCGGGCGCGGGCGGCTGGCTGGTGCTGCGCCGGGCGGTGCCGTGACGCCGGCGGGCTGGCGGCCTTGCCGCGGGCTGTCTCCCCAGTGGAGGCAGCCCGTCTCGTCCGCCGGGCCGGTGGCTCGTCGTCGGACCTGCGCCACAGCCGGTAGCCGCCGTCCACGGCCGTGACGAACCTCGCCCGGACCAGCGCGGGCAGGGTGGCGCGGGCCTCGCGCGGCGAGACGCCGACCGCCCGGGCGATCTCCTCGGCGGTGAGGATCTTGCGCGGGCGGACGCCGTCGAGGACCTGGCGTTCGAGCCGGGTGAGGGCGTCGCGGGCGGTCGGCTCGGCCCGGGCCACCGGAGCCAGGTCGGCCCCGATGGTGCCGACGGCGTCGACGACGTGGGCGGGGCGGGCGACCAGGATCGTGCCGGGCTCGCGCAGCTCCTCATGGGCCCCGGCCGAGAGGGCCGAAGTGACCGGACCCGGCACCACCATCGCCATTCGGCCGAGCTGGCGGGCCCGGCGCAGGGTGGCGCGGGCCCCGCTGCGCAGGGCCGCCTCGACCACGACCGTGCCCCGGGCCAGCGCCGCGATGACCCGGTTGCGGACGAGAAACCGGTGGCGGTGCGGGTCGGCGCCGGGCGGCCACTCCGAGAAGATCAGGCCGGTCTCGGCGATCCGGTCGAAGAGCAGGCGATGGCTGGCCGGGTAGCACCGGTCGACGCCGCAGGCGAGCACGGCGATGGTCCGCCCCGCGGCGGCGAGGGCCCCGCGATGGGCTGCGGCGTCGATGCCGAAGGCGCCACCGGAGATCACCGTCCAGCCCCGTTCGGCGAGCCCGTAGGCCAGGTCGGCCGCGACGTGGTCGCCGTAGGCGGTGCTGGCTCGGGCGCCGACCACCGCGACCGAGCGCTCACACGCCTCCCGCAGGGTGAGGGGACCGCGGACCCACACGCAGTGCGGCGGATCGGTGTCGCGTTCGACCGGATCCGCGACCGGCCGGCTGAGCTTCACCAGCTCGTCCAGTTGAGCGGGCCACTCGTCGTCCTCGGGGGTGACGATGCGCGCCCCCACCCGGGCCGCCTCCGCGATCGCCCGGTCGGGCGTCTCGGACAGGTCCATTGTGGACATGCGGGCGGCGGTGATCTCGCGGAGCGCGGCCGGGACCCGGCCGGCGCGAATCCGGGCGAGCGCCTCGACCGGTCCGACCGCCCGGACCAGCTCGCCGAGGTCACGCCGGCCCGGCTCGGCCAGGTGCGCCAGGATGATCCGAGCGGCCCGGACCTCGTCGATCGCCTCGGGCGCGGCCACCGCGGTCGGGTCGGTGGCGGGCCGGGGCGCCGAACGGGTCGCGTCGCCGGACGGTTTCGTCGTGGTCATGGCGCGGTACCCCGGCGCAGCTCCAGGGCTTCGTCCACATCGGACTTGCTCGGCACGGTGCGGCCCGCGAGATCGGCGATCGTCCAGGCAATTCGCAGGACCCGGTCGAAGCCACGGGCGGAGAGGGTGCCGCGGTCGAGTTCGCGGGTCAGCGCGTCGGTGGTCCGACCGGGTAACCGGAACGGCGGGGAACGCAGCACGCTGCCCGGCGCCTCGGCGTTGACCTCGAACGCCTGCCCCGACCAGCGCGCCGCGGCCGCGGCGCGGGCCGCCATGACCCGCTTGAGCACGGTCGCCGACGGCTCGGGTGGGTCGATCGGTCCGGCCAGGGCGGCCGCGGTCACCGGGGCCAGCGTGACCTGCAGGTCGATGCGATCGAGCAGCGGCCCGGACAGCCGGCCCAGGTAGCGGCGACGGACCAGCGGCGTGCAGGCGCAGGTGACCTCGTTGCTGCCGCACGGGCACGGGTTGGCGGCCAGCACCAGCTGCACCCGGGCGGGAAACCGGGTGCTGCCCTGGGCCCGGGCGATGAGGACGAAGCCGTCCTCCAAGGGTTGGCGCAGCGCGTTGAGCACGTGCGGCTTCATCTCCGGGGCTTCATCGAGGAAGAGCACTCCGTGGTGGGCGAGCGAGATCGCGCCGGGCCGGACGACGCCGCTGCCGCCCCCGACGAGGGCCGCCGCCGTCGCGGTGTGGTGCGGCGCCTGGAACGGCGGACGTCGGATGAGCCGGGGCGTGGCGGGGAGGAGCCCGGCGATCGAGTGCAGCGCGGTCACCTCCAGGGCCGCCTCGTCCGACAGCGGCGGAAGAATCGACGGCAGCCGTTGGGCGAGCAGCGTCTTGCCGGCGCCGGGCGGGCCCAGGAAGGCCAGGTGGTGCCGCCCGGCCGCCGCGATCTCCAGCGCGAACCGGCCGCGCTCCTGACCCACCACGTCGGCCAGGTCGGGCCCGTCCTCCTCCGGCTCCTCGTCCGCCCCGGCCGTCGACGCGGGCAGGACGACGCCGGCGACGAGGAAGTCGATGAGCTGGGCCAGCGACGCGACCCCGCGCACCTGGACCTCCGGCACGAGCAGCGCCTCGGCCGCGTTGTCGGCCGGTACCACCAAGCGGCGGACCCGGGCCCGGGCCGCGGCGGCGGCCATCGGCAGGACGCCCCGCACCGGCCGCACCTGGCCGTCCAGACCCAGCTCCCCGATCAGCGCCGCCCCGCCGAGGGCCTGCAGGCTGAGCCGGCCGGCCGCGGCGAGGATCACCACCGCGATGGCCACATCGAAGCTCGTCCCTCGCTTCGGCAGGTCGGCCGGGAGCAGGTTGACGGTGATCCGTCGGTTCGGCCACTCCTGGCCGGCGTTGACCACGGCCGCGCGCACCCGGTCCCGCGCCTCGTTGAGGGACGCGTCGGGGAGCCCGGACAGCGTCACGGTCGGCAGTCCGGGCGCCACGTAGGCCTCGACCGTCACGGGGTGACCCTCCAGCCCGACCAGCCCGATCGACCGAACCCGGGCGTAGCCCATCGCCGTGCCCCCGTTCCACCAGCCGTCAGAACGCGCCGACCACGTGCTCGACGCGCGCCGGGCCGCGGCGTTGCAGCCAGACGCCGATCACGTCGAACCGCACCTCGCCCCGGTGGCGGGGATGGGCGGCGAGCCAGGCCGCGGCCGCGCTGCGCAGCCGCCGCACCCGGGCCGCGGTGACCGCGTCGATGGGCTGGCCGAACCAGCGGCTGCGCCGGGTCTTCACCTCGCAGAACACGATGACCCGCTCGTCCCGGGCGATCAGGTCGATCTCCCCCTCGGCGCACCGCCAGTTCCGATCGAGAATCGTCAGCCCGGCCAGGGCCAGCGTGCGCATCGCCACCCGTTCCCCGTAGGCGCCCACCGCGTCCGTCTGTGCCGTCATGGCGCCAGCGTCGCCCCGGCCCGGGCCGTGAGCCAGATACGCGTCACGATCTGTGGATAACCGGGGGCCGTGGCCTGTGGACAACCTCGCAATTTAATTCCACAGTGGACATACATGTCGGGCTATGTGGCCTGGTTGGGGCGGGACGACGCGCCGGGACGCCTCCCTCCGGCCGCAAAACCCAGTGCCCCCGGACGTACCGGCCACCTAGGATGGCGCCTCGTGGTTCAGGCAAGTCCGAGCGCACCGACGGTGGTCATCCGCGAGGCGACCGACGCCGACTGGCCGCAGATCTGGCCGTTCTTCTCCGCCATCGTGGCGGCCGGCGAGACGTACGCCTACCCGGAGGACCTCACCCCGGAGGCCGGGCGTCTACTGTGGATGGACGGGTGGCACGTGGTCGTCGCCACCGACGGCCCCACGGTGCTCGGCACGGCGAAGATGGGGCCGAACCGGCCCGGCCGCGGCTCACACGTCGCCAACGCGAGCTTCATGGTCGACCCGGCCCATCAGGGGCGCGGCGTCGGGCGGGCGCTCGGGCGCTACGCCCTCGAGTGGGCCCGGCAGGCCGGCTACCACGCCATGCAGTTCAACGCGGTGGTGGAGACCAACACGGGCGCGGTGCACCTGTGGCGCTCGCTCGGCTTCGAGATCATCGGCACGGTGCCCGAGGCGTTCAACCATCCGGTGCACGGGCTCGTCGGGCTGCACGTCATGTACCAGCGGCTCGCCCCACCGGCCGGCGACCGGTAGCCGCCCTCGCCCGGGGACCGGGACGGTCACCAGCGGCCCGGACCGGCGGTCCCGGCCACCGGCCTCGGTCGATGGTCCCGGCCACCGGCCCCGGTCGATGGTCCCGGCCACCGGCCCTCGCCCGATCCCCGGGACCGACCCCTCGCCCCGGTGGGGTGGCCGGCGCCCCCGTGAGGTGACCGGCGCAACGGCCCCCGCGTGGGAACTGGAACCGAGCCTGCCCGTCGCCTACGGTTCCACCGTGACTGCGGAATCCATCGACGAGGCTCCGGCTCGCGACTCCACCGCGGGCCGTACCACGGGACAGTCCTCCACCACTCGGCGCGGCGCCAGCGCGCGTCGCTCGACGGCCACGACGGCCGCACCGCGCGCCGAGGCCGGTTCGACCGGGGCCGCGTCCAGCGACGCCGAGGTGACCGGCCCGGAACCGACGGGTCCGGCGTCGAGCCCAGTGACGACCGGTTCAATGGCGGCTGGCCCAGTGACGGCGGGCTCGCTGACAGCGGGCTCGCTGACGACGGGCTCGCTGACGACTGGCTCAGTGACGGCCGGCGCCGATGCCGCGAGCGCCTCGGGCGGGCTGTCGACCATCCCGACCCCCGCCGATCCGCCCACGACCGAGCTGCGGAGCACCCTCGCGCGCCCGGCCGAGCCTCCGTACGGCGTGACCGACCGGGTGCCCGTGGCCGGGCCCCTGCCGAGCAACATCTACCGGGCCCGCCGGCCCGGGGTGGCGATCCTGCTGATCATCCCCGCGGTCGCGGTCGGTGTGCTCCTCGTCCGGGCGCTGGCGACCGCGGCGTTCGGTGACTCCTTCGACATCGCCGGCATCCTCGCCAGCGTCTCCGCCCTGGTCAGCCTGCCGTTCCTGGTGGCGGGCCTGTACGGGCTCATCAGCGGCGCCGCCCACGGCGCCGAGCAGTACGGCTTCCGGGTCTGGGCTCGCCCGCCCCTGGCGTACCTGCTGGTCGGGCTGGCCTTCGTGGCGGCGGCCGGGCTGGCGATCGGCTAGCCCGGCCGGCCGCTCGCGGTCGGGGAGGCCCGACCGGGCGTCGGCGAGCCCCGGGCCGGGGGGAAGCCCCGGGCGGAACTCGACGGCCCTGGTCGGCCGGCGGGTCGGGAGCCCGGCCAGCGGGCCAGCCCGGCGGCGGTGGGCCCGGCGGCGGGACGCCCGGGCGCGGGTAGGCCGCCCAATCGTCGGTGAACCGTACGGGCATGCGTAAACTGGACGGCGACCACCTCGCGTGGTCAATCTCGCGCGCCCATCCGGCGCCCGACGCCGACGGCGACGGGCGCGGCGGCGGCCTCCCTGGTCCCGATCTGGCCTCTTGCGGAGTCGGTCGGCGTCCATGGCCGACGACTGGGCGCCAGGGCGGCGGGCCACCCGGTCCGTCGCGGTAACCAGGGAACGAAGGAGTTTGCGCGTCATGGCCGTCGTGACCATGCGCCAGCTGCTGGAGAGCGGTGTCCACTTCGGGCACCAGACCCGGCGCTGGAACCCGAAGATGAAGCGTTTCATCTTCACCGAACGCAACGGGATCTACATCATCGATCTCCGTCAGACGCTCGAGTACATCGACCGGGCCTACGAGTACATCCGGAACACGGTGGCCGACGGGGGCACGATCCTCTTCGTCGGCACCAAGAAGCAGGCCCAGGAGGCGATCGCCGAGCAGGCGTCCCGGGTCGGCATGCCGTACGTGAACCACCGCTGGCTGGGCGGGATGCTCACGAACTTCTCCACCGTCTTCAAGCGGCTGCAGCGCATGAAGGAGCTGGAGGCCCTGGAGCTGACCGGCATTCCGCAGGGCTACACGAAGAAGGAGACGCTGCAGCTGCAGCGGGAGAAGGCCAAGCTCACCAAGACGCTGGGCGGCCTGCGGGACATGACGCGCCTGCCGTCCGCCATTTGGGTGGTGGACACCAAGAAGGAGCACATCGCGGTCGACGAGGCCCGCAAGCTGGGCCTCCCGGTGATCGCGGTGCTCGACACCAACTGTGACCCGGATGAGGTCGACTACCCGATTCCGGGCAACGACGACGCGATCCGCTCGGCCGCGCTGCTGACCCGGGTGGTCGCGGACGCGGTGGCCGAGGGGCTCATCGCCCGCTCGGGCAAGGCGAGCCGCGCCGACGCGAAGCCGGAGCCGGGCACGGTCGCCAGCGACGAGCCGTTGCCGGAGTGGGAGCGGGAGCTGCTCGAAGGCACGAAGGCGGAGGACTCCGCCGCCACCGCGGTCGAGGCCTGACCGAGGCGACCGAGGACAGAACACGACGAGTGGAAAGATAGAGACATGGCTGTTTCTGCGGCGGACGTCAAGCGGCTCCGGGACCTCACCGCGGCCGGAATGATGGACTGTAAGAAGGCGCTCGAGGAGGCCGAGGGCGACTTCGACAAGGCGGTCGAGATCCTGCGGATCAAGGGCGCCAAGGACGTGGGCAAGCGGGCCGGTCGTACGGCCGCCAACGGGGTGGTCGCGCACGCCGGCAACTCGCTGCTCGAGCTCAACTGCGAGACCGACTTCGTGGCCAAGGCCGAGGACTTCGTCGACCTGGCCCAGCGGCTGGTCGAGTACGTCGACGCCAACAAGCCGGCCGACGTGGAGGCGCTGCTGGCCGGCACGCTCGCAGACGGTCGTACGGTCGCCCAGGCCGTGGAGGAGACCTCCGCCAAGATCGGCGAGAAGATCGTGGTGAACCGCTTCGCCACGCTCGACGGCACGCTGGCGGTCTACATGCACCGCAAGAGCCCGGACCTGCCGCCGCAGGTCGGCGTGGCGGTGCAGTACACCGCGACCGACCGGGCCGGCGGAGCCGACGCGGCGGCCCAGGCGGCCCGGGGCATCGCCATGCAGATCGCGGCGATGCGGCCGAAGTACCTGACCCGGGACGAGGTCCCCGAGGACGTGGTCGCCAGCGAGCGGCGCATCGCCGAGGAGACCGCGCGCGAGGAGGGCAAGCCCGAGGCCGCGCTGCCGAAGATCGTGGAGGGCCGGGTCAACGCCTTCTTCAAGGACTTCGTGCTGGTCGAGCAGGCCTCGGTCACCGACAACAAGAAGACGGTCAAGCAGGTCCTCGATGAGGCTGGCATCGAGGTGACCCGGTTTGTCCGGTTTGAGGTCGGGCAGGCCTGACCTGTGCCACGAACGAGGGGGTCGTCCCAGTGGGCGACCCCCTCAGCATGACGGTCCGGGCGGGCCGGGAAGACCGGCCTGGCCGGACGGCACGCTCCTCGCTACGGTTTTCAGGGCTCACGGTTTCGGGGCTCACGGTTTCAGGGCTTCGGCAACTCAGAGGTCACGGGCACGCTGGCGCTTGCTCCTCACACCGGCGGCTGTTGGCCGCGACGCTCCCGGCGCCTGCGGGGACTCCGCGCCGCACCCGCGCTCCGGAGGGGGTTGAATGGACGCCATGACCACGGTGGCGGAAAAGGCGGACGGGGTTCACCCGGGGCCGGAACGAGACAACGGGCGACGGGACCAGCCGTCGTCAGCCACCTCGGCCGGGCGCACGGCCGGGCGGCGTGTCGTGCTCAAGCTGTCCGGAGAGTCGTTCGGGGGCGGCCGGCTCGGGGTGGATCCCGATACGGTGCAGTCCCTGGCCCGGCAGATCGCGACCGTGGTCCGTCGGGGCGTCCAGGTCGCGGTCGTCATCGGCGGGGGAAACTTCTTCCGCGGCGCTGAGCTGGAGGAGCGCGGGATGGACCGCGGCCGGGCCGACTACATGGGGATGCTCGGCACGGTCATGAACTGCCTGGCCCTCCAGGACTTCCTGGAGAAGCAGGGCATCGAGACGCGGGTGCAGACGGCGATCACCATGGCCCAGGTGGCCGAGCCGTACATCCCCCGCAAGGCGATCCGGCACCTGGAGAAGGGTCGGGTGGTGATCTTCGGGGCCGGCGCCGGCATGCCGTTCTTCACCACCGACACGGTCGCCGTCCAGCGGGCGCTCGAGATCCACGCCGACATCGTCCTCATGAGCAAGAACGGCGTCGATGGGGTGTACACCGCCGACCCGCGGACCGATCCGACCGCGCGCAAGCTCGACACCGTGACGTTCGACGAGGCCCTGCGCCAGGGACTCAAGGTTGTGGACGCGGCCGCCTTCGGCCTGTGCCACGACAACAAGCTGCCGATGCTGGTCTTCGGCGCCGAGGGCGAGGACACGATCGCTCGCGCCGTCGCCGGCGATCCGATCGGCACGCTGATCACCGCCTGAGGCCGCCGGTCCCACGGCCACCAAAGGCAGACCCGCAGTAGCGCCGAAGGCACACAGGCAGTGGAGCCGAAGGCAGACAGACAGTAGAGCCAGGCAGACAGGCGACCAGTAGCCAGACAGGCGACCAGTAGCCAGGCAGACGACAAGCCCAGGCAGACTGTGCCCGCGAAGGAGGCGACGCACCCGTGATCGAGGAGACTCTCTTCGAAGCCGAAGAGAAGATGGAGCGGGCAATCGAGTTCGCCAAGGAGGAGCTGGCGACGATCCGCACCGGCCGGGCCACCCCCGCCATGTTCGGTCGGATCGTCATCGACTACTACGGCGTGCCCACCCCCATCCCCCAGATGGCTTCGATCAACATTCCCGAGCCCCGCATGGTCCTCATCAAGCCGCACGACCCGTCGCAGCTGAAGGCGATGGAGAAGGCGATCCGCGACTCGGACCTCGGGGTGAACCCGAACAACGAGGGCAACCAGCTGCGGATCATCCTGCCGCCGATGACCGAGGAGCGCCGGCGCGAGATGATCAAGGTCGCCCGGCACAAGGGCGAGGAGGCCAAGGTCGCCATCCGTAACGTGCGGCGGAAGGCGAAGGAGGAGATCGACCGCCTCGTCAAGGACGGCTCGATCGGTGAGGACGAGGGCCGCCGGGCGGAGAAGGAGCTCGACGACCTCACGCACCGGTTCGTGTCCAACGTCGACGAGCTGCTGCGGCACAAGGAGACCGAGCTGCTCGAGGTCTAGGACGCTCGCGGCTGTTCGAGGTCCAGCGCACGTCGGGGGAGGTCGTCCGTGCCGCTCGGCAGGATTCACGCTGAGCCCACGCCGCGGCCGGCGTGGGAGGATAGGCGCACGTACGCAGACGGCACGGAAGGGTGTGACGTGATCGGTCCGAGCGCTCGGGTGGGTCGCTTGGCGTCGGGGCTGTTCGAGGTCTGATGGTCGGCCGCGACGATCCATACGAGCGGGACGCCCCCTATCGGGACGGCACCGACGACGGTGGCCCGGCCAACGACGGCGCCCGGTCCACCCGCCCACGCCGGGCCGCCCGGCCGGCTCGTCCGGCCTGGGACGCGATGACGTACGGCCGGCCCGACGACGTCCGGCCGCCGATCCGTACCTCGGGCCCGCACCCGTCGTCGTACGGCTCGCCCGAGCCCGAGCCTCCGTCGCGGCGGGGGTCGTACGACGCGGGGGCGGACTGGACCAGCCGGTACGGGCCGCCGCCGGCGCCCGCCGCGCCCCCGCCGCCCCCCGCGCCCCCGACCTTCCCGGCCTCGAGCTACCCGGCCGCGTCGAGCTACCCGGCCGCGTCGAGCTACCCGGCGGCGCCGAGCTACCCGGCCGCGAACGACCCGGCCTCGGCGTATCCCGCCGCGGCCCCGACCTACCCGGCCTCGGCGTATCCGGCCGCGGCCGACCCCCCGCCGCCGTCGCCGGAGAGCTTCGCGCCCGAGACGTACACCAGTTATCGCGCGGCGCCGGTGCCCGCCGGGCCGTCGCTGGCCGACGAGCCCGAGCCGGTCTACGTCGCCTCCGGGCTTCCGTTCGACGAGCCCGCCTCGCCGAGCCGGCAGAACGGCGCCGAGAAGCCGGCCGACCGGCCGTCCGGCCCCGACGCCTATCCCGGCGGGGTGGACGGGCCACCGTCGGCGAAGGGTGACCCGGAGAAGGGCGGCTCGTCGGCGAAGGGCGGCCGGAACCTGCCGGCGGCGATCGCGGTCGGTCTCGGCCTGGGCGCCGTCGCGCTCGGGTCGCTGTTCCTCTGGCGGCCGGCGTTTCTCGGGCTGGTCGTGCTCGGAGTCGGCGCGGGCGTCTGGGAGCTGGTCCGGGCGCTGCAGCGGACCGGAGCCAACCCGCCCCTGGTGCCCCTGCTGGCCGGCGGGCTGCTGATGACCGGGCTCGCCTGGTGGGGCGGGACGGAGGGCCTCACCTTCGGCCTTGTCGTGACGATCGTCGCGGTGATGGTCTGGCGGTTCGCCCACGGCACCCGCAACTACGCCGTCGACGTGACCACGGCCGCCCTGATCGCCGTCTACGTTCCGTTCCTCGCCGGCTTCATGGCGATGCTGGCCCGGCCGGAGGACGGGCACCTGCGCGTCGTCGCGACCCTCATCGCGGTGGTGCTCACCGACACGGGCGGCTACATCGTCGGGGCGAAGTTCGGCCGCCACGCCCTGGCGCCGTCCATCAGCCCGAAGAAGTCGTGGGAAGGGCTGGGTGGCTCGCTCGGCGCGGCCGCCGTGGGCAGCGCCATCGTGCTGGCGGTGCTGTTCGACGTCTCGGTGTGGTGGGGGCTGGTCTTCGGGCTGGCGGTGGCGTTCGCCTCGGTCGTCGGGGACCTCGCCGAGTCGATGGTGAAGCGGGCGATCGGGATCAAGGACATGAGTTCCCTGCTGCCCGGGCACGGCGGGGCGATGGACCGCCTCGACTCGATCCTCTTCGCCTCACCGGTCGGCTACATGCTCCTGTCGTTCCTGGTCCCGGTGGGCTGAGCGCCCCGGTCGGGCGGCCGATCGGCCGAGGCGGTCGCCTCGCTGCGCGTCGGTTGACCGGCTGGGCCGTTCGCGCCGTGGGGCGGTCGACCGGCCGGCGCCGGGCAGTCCGGCGGCGCCCGATTCCGGGGGACACACGCGAATTGTGCGGATCCCCGGCCACGCGGAGGTTGTGCGGATGCACAGGCATGCGAAGATGGTCGGCGTTATGCCGACGACCGCCCTGCCCGTGCTCCCCGCCGAGGCCGTGACGTCCCCGCAGGCCGTCACGTCGCCGGCGGCTCCCGCGCGGCCGGGCCGGCCGGCGATGCCCCCGCAGCACCTGGCGGACCTCGACCTCGCCGGTCGGCGGGCCTGGCTGACCGAGCTGGGGCACAAGGCGTACCGCGCGGACCAGATTTCGCGGCACTACTTCGGTCGCCTGGTGCGCGACCCGGCCGCGATGACCGACATCCCCGCGGCCGACCGCGACCGCCTCGCGACCGCGGTCCTACCGCCGCTGCTCACCCAGGTCCGCGAACGGACCTGCGACGGGGGCGCCACCCGCAAGAGTCTGTGGCGGCTGCACGACGGCGCGCTGATCGAGAGCGTGCTCATGGGCTACCCCGACCGGGTGACGGTGTGCGTGTCGAGCCAGGCCGGGTGCGGGATGGGCTGTCCGTTTTGCGCCACCGGCCAGGGTGGGCTGCGGCGTAACCTGTCGACCGCCGAGATCGTCGATCAGGTCGTGCGGTCCGCTGAGGTCGCCGCCAGCGGCGTGCTGTCGTCCGGGCCGAACGGCGGCCGGGGCCCCCGGGTCACCGTGCCGTCGCGACTGTCCCATGTGGTCTTCATGGGCATGGGGGAGCCGCTGGCGAACTACGCCCGGGTCGTGGCGGCGTTGCGTCGGCTGGTCGCGCCCCCGCCCGAGGGCCTCGGGCTGTCCGCCCGGCACCTCACGGTCTCCACCGTCGGGCTGGTTCCGGCCATCCGCCGGTTGGCGGAGGAGAACCTGCCCGTGACTCTTGCGCTTTCCCTGCACGCACCGGATGATGACCTGCGCGACGAACTGGTACCGGTCAACGAGCGTTGGAAGGTCGCCGAGGTGCTCCAGGCTGCGTGGGACTATGCCGCGCGCTCGGGGCGGCGGGTGTCGATCGAGTACGCGCTCATCCGTGACGTGAACGATCAGCCGTGGCGGGCGGACCTGCTGGGTCGCCTGCTGGCCGGTAAGCTCGCGCACGTCAACCTGATCCCCCTCAATCCCACCCCCGGTTCGCGCTGGGACGCGAGTACCAAGCCGGTGGAGCGGGAGTTCGTCCGGCGGCTGCGCGCCGCTGGGGTGGCGACGACCGTACGGGACACCCGGGGGCGGGAGATCGATGGCGCTTGTGGACAGCTCGCCGCCAGCGAGCCCACGCTGCCGTCGTCCCCGCTGACCAGTGTGGGGGCCGTCCGCCGGGCTGGACCCGTGATTGATACTGGTGCTTCAGTGGCGCAAACGCGCAGCCTCGTGCAAGATCCTGTTGGCATCCCTGGCAAACTCGTGCAGTCTGGGTGGGCGGACTCACGGGGGCTGGGAGGAAAGGCGAAACGGTGACGAGTCACGGTCAACGGTTCCGACGGCGCGCGCTGCGGCGCGGGTACAAGGTCGACGAGGTCGACGCGTTCTTGGACCGCGTCGAGGCGACACTGCAGGGTGAGCCGATCGGCGCGCCCGTCACCGCGCAGGAGGTCCACGACGTCGTGTTCCGCGTCCGGTTCGGCGGATACGACGAGTGGCAGGTCGACCTGCACCTTGACCGGCTTGAGCGGCAGCTCGCCGAGCTCGAGGAGCGCACGGGCGGTTTCGCCCGCCAGGGGGTCGCTGCCCGGCCACCGCTGCGCGACGAGCCCGTGGAGATCCGGCGCTCGCCGATCCCCGGGCCGCCCATGCCGACCCGGCCGCTGACGCCGGTGCCCCAGATGGCGGGTCCGATGGTCGGCACGGGCACGATGTCGCCGATGATGGCCCCGGCTCCCATGTCGGCGCCGCCGGTGCGGCCCATGTCCGCGCCGCCCATGCGGCCGATGTCGGCCCCGCCCATGCGCCCGATGTCGGCGCCGCCGATGCGGCCCATGTCCGCGCCCCCGATGGGTGGCCGGCCGATGCCGCCGCCGCCCATGGGCAACGGGTTCCCGCGCCCGGACGACACCAACCACGGCACGTACGGCGGCGAGTACACCGGTCGCCGCGGTCGGGTCGACATGACCCACGAGATGCGGTTCGACGCGGGTGGCCCGGCCGGGGCCCCGTCCGCCGGGCCGTCGGGCGGTCACGCCCCCGGCGCCGTGCACCCGGCCGACGTGCAGCGGATCGACGCGCTGCGCCGCACCTTCACCGCCCGCCGGTTCGGCAGCGGCTACGACACGGTGCAGGTGAACCGACTCTTCGACGCGATCATCGCGTCGCTGTCCGGTCGGTCGGGGATGCCCATCACCGAGGCCGAGCTCGACCCGAACCAGTTCAGCCTGGTGCCGGGCGGCTACTTCGAGGCGGAGGTCAACCAGGCTCTGCGCGAGGTGCGCGAACTCGTCCGCCGGTAGCCGTCGTCTGGTCTGCACCGATGCCCCGGGCCACAGGTCCGGGGCATCGGCGTTTCTAAGGAGCGACGTGATCCGTAGGTCCGGGCGTGTCCCGACGACCGCGGAGTGCGCGGCCGCGGAGTGCGCGGCGCGGGCTGGGACGGGCGCCGTCGCCGGTGAGGCATACGTCCGGTTTTTCCACAGATTGTGGCCTTGACGGCGCCCGTAGCCTGAGGGCGGCCACGTTTCACGGGGGTTTGACGATGGCTTTCCGCAGGGATGTTGCGTATCTCGATGAGTGCGTCCCGGCGCTGGTCGACCTCACCGCGCAGGAGTATCTCCGCGTCAGTCGCTTGATCGATACCGTCGAGCCCGAGTTGACGGACGCGCGCCAGCATCTGGTCTGGGAGGCGTCGGCGCGCAGCCTGTACGAGCAGCGGATGTCGGAGGCGGTGGACCTGCTGACCTCGCTGCGCGACGGGTACCGGACCGCGGGGCAGGCGCTGGCGGATTATGAGCAGGCGCTGCGGGTGGCGAAGCGCTGGGTGGAGGAGGGTGACGCGGCCCAGTCCCGCCTGGCGAACCTCATCGCACCCTTGACGCGCTGGCAGACGGGGAGATTCCACGAGTCCGAGCCGCTCGGGCAGTGGGAGGACCTGCGGTCCTCCACTGGTCTGCTCGACCGGATCGCGGAGTCCATGATTCGCGACGACATCGACCGTATTCGAGCCGAGGCCGACCGGCACTACTACGTCGCCGCCCACGCCTACGAACGGGCGCTGCGGGTGGAGCGGGAAGCGGCGGCGCGGTGCGTCACGGGCCTGCAGACGGCGACCGAGCGGCTGCCGCGGTTCGACGCGGCCGGGTATGTCGAGGGCGTCATTCGCTGGGTCCCGGGCATGTCCCAGGAGATCGAGGAGGCGGCGTACCTGAGCCGTGATCTCGTCCGGCTGCCGGGCCAGGGGCCGGTGCCGCGGGACATCCCGGTGTTTCCGACCAACGGGGTCACCGAGCTGCATCAGCAGATCATCGACATCTACGGTCCCCGCGACATCAACGGAGCCACCTGGGACACCTGGGACTCGGCCGGCTGGCTGGTCGGGATCGGTGACGAGCACCAGGCCAAGCTGCGGTTCGTCAGCGACTACAAGTCGATCATCAATGTGGCGGCGTACCAGTACGGCATCCCGGCCGACCTGCTGGCCGGCGTGGCGTACAAGGAGTTCGGCGGGAAGCCGATGTGGCTGGATGACGCCGCCGACTGGGCCCGCCAGAACCTCCCCGACTGGGCGCGGCCGGATTGGACGCCTCTGTCGGGCCCGCCCGACGACACCTCCTACGGACCGCTGGCGATCCAGGTCGACACCGCCGGTCGGGCCCTGGGGTACGACGTCGAGCACCTCACCGACGGCCAGCGGGAGGCGATCATCGCCTCGCTGAAGGACCCGGAGCAGTGCATCATGATCGCGGCGAAGGTCCTGCACGATGCCAAGCAGGAGACCGACTTCGCCCTCGTCGAGCCGGATCAGATGACCGAGGCGCAGATTCACCAGCTCGCCGCGGTGTACAACGGCGGACCCGACTGGACCGCGGCCGGCCCTCAGCATTACGCCGACGACCTGGTGGCGCATCTGGACGACGTGCGCTCCGCCCTGAAGGAATGAGCGCGGTCGAACGGATGATCGCGGTCGAACGGGCGATCGTCGCAGAAGTTGATGATCGTCGTCGAAATGGACGACCAGGCGTCCAGAACGGACAGTCGTCGAGTTGGGGAGGAAGCGTGGACCCTTCGCCGATCGCCGTGTCGCCGGCCAGCCTCAACGGCAACGCCCACATCCTGGTCGAGGTCGCCGGGCTCTTGCACGCGGGCCGGCCCGATGAGGAGATCTCGGTCCGAGCGGTCGAGCCCGCGGCCCCGGCGGAGGTGGGCGCGCGGGTACGTCAGTTCTCGCGGGTCGGCCGTGACCAGTACCAGGAGGCGGTGGCGCTCCTCGCCGCGCTGTCGACGCGGGTCGAGGTCGTGGCGTCGACGTACGCCGGGGCCGACCAGGAGACGGCCGACCTCATCGATAGTCTTCTCAACGATTCGACCTACGTTCCCCCGACCGACCGTTGACCCGAGGTGATCATGGCCGTCCTGCCCGAGGAACCGCCCCCGGTCCGGCGCGGGGCCCGCGTGGCCTCCTGGATCGTGCTCGGCCTGCTGAACCTGGCCGGGGTGCTGTCGCTGCTGTTCGCCTGGGGGGTGCTCACGATCGACCCCCACGACCGCGACGCTCCGGCCGCCGCCGCGGTGGTGGCGCTCTTCGCGATCGCGCTCGCGGGGCTCACGGCGCTGCTCACGGGGATCGCGGTGCTGGCGCGGTGGGTGGGCCGGCGGTGGTTCCTCGGGCCGGCCCTGATCACCGTGGCCGGATTCCTCCTGTGCTACGGCGGCGAGGCCGTGCAGTCGAGCCGGTGGTAGCTCGCGGGCCTCGCCCGCGTCGTCCCGCTCGGTCCAGGGGCGCGCCCCCGGGCGTCGGGGTGCCCGTCGGCCCGGCGCGCCCGTGCCGACGATCGCGCCGTGTCGGCGGTCGCGCCCCGTGTCGGCGGTCGCGCCCGGTGTCGGCTCAGTTGCGCAGGCCCGCCTTGCGGAGGAAGAAGTCGCCGATGATCGCGATCAGGATGAGCGCGGAGATGCTGACCAGCCAGACCTTCTCCACGTTGCCCTCGTGGTTGCCCACGAAGGCCATGACCGGCAGCACGGCCGCCGTGAAGAGCGCGGCGAACAGGGTGAGCCGTCGGAACGGCGGGGGCTTGAGCTGGTCGGGCGCCACCACGGGCTCGTCGTGGCCGGCCTCGTGGTGGTCGACCTCGCCGTGACCGGTCGCGTGCGTCACCGCTCCCGCCTCGGCGCCGAGCGTCCGCTCCTCGCCCGGCAGGCTCCGCTGCACTGCCGGCGCCGCTGACTCGTTGCCTGCCACGTCGTGTCCCTTTCCCTTCGCGCGGTGATCTCGCCGATTCAGTCTGGCACAGTCCGTGTCCCCAGGGGCCGGGGGTGTCGTCCTGGGGCGGGAGGACGCGTGGGCCCACCCGGACCTGCGAGCCGGATTGTGTTGATAGTTTCGGGGCGTGCAGATCACGGGTACCGGACACGCCAGCATGCGGATCGACACTCCGGCGGGGAGCATCCTGACCGACCCCTGGGTCAACCCGGCGTACTTCGCCTCGTGGTTCCCCTTCCCGGACAACTCCGAGCTCGACTGGGAGAGCCTCGGCAAGGTCGACTACCTGTACGTGAGCCACCTGCACCGCGACCACTTCGACCACGAGCACCTCAAGCGCTTCGTCGACAAGAAGGCGACGGTGCTCCTGCCCGCCTTCCCGACCAGCGAGATGGAAGACGAGCTGCGCGAGGTGGGCTTCACCAAGTTCATCCGGACCGTCAGCAACGAGGTCGTCGAGCTCGACGGCGGCCTGAAGATCATGATTCAGGCCCTGACCTCGCCCACGGACGGTCCGATCGGCGACTCGTCGCTGTGGGTGGAGTACGACGGCATCCGGCTGCTCAACCAGAACGACGCGCGCCCGGCCGACCTGTCCGAGTTCGCCAAGCTCGGCCACGTGCACGCGCACATGCTGCAGTTCTCCGGGGCGATCTGGTATCCGATGGTGTACGAGCTGCCGGAGGCGGCCAAGCGGGCGTTCGGCAAGCAGAAGCGGGAGCGGCAGTTCGACCGCACCTGGCGCTACATCGATGATCTCAAGGCCAGTTGGGTCTTCCCGATCGCCGGCCCGCCGTGCTTCCTCGACGACGAGCTGTGGCAGTTCAACGACATCTTCGGCGACGAGGGCAACATCTTCCCCGACCAGTCGGTGTTCCTGCGGGAGTACCGCAAGCTCGGCCGGGACAACGCCATCGTGCTGCTGCCGGGCTCGGTGGCCACGCTGACCGAGGACAACTGCACGGTCACGCACCCGGTGCCGGACCTGGACGAGTTCTTCGCCAACAAGGAGCAGTACCTGCGCGACTACCAGGCGCGCAAGCGTACGATCATCGATGCGGCCAAGGCCTCGTGGGGCAATCCCGAGATCGACGTGCTCGCCGAGCTCAAGCGGCGCATCGAGCCGCTGCTGGAGGAGTCGATCTACCTGGCCAAGGGCGTGGGCGGCCCGGTCCGGCTCGACCTGCTCGAGGACGACAACGAGACGGTCAAGCAGTCCATCGTCATCGACTTCCCGGCCAAGCAGGTGCGGCCGGCCGCCGACGAGAAGGTGCGCTACCGGTTCCGCACGCGACAGTCCCTTGTGGAGACTCTGCTGACCTCGGGCGAGGTGGACTGGGTCAACTCGCTGTTCCTGTCGTGCCGGTTCTCGGCCGCACGGATCGGCCAGTACAACGAGTACATCTACTCGTTCTTCAAGTGCCTGTCCGAGGAGCGCCTGCAGTACGCCGAGGGGTGGTACGACGAGCACGAGAAGGCCGTCGAGGCCGAGGACATCACGCTGCGCGACCAGAAGACCGGCGTCGAGTGGAACGTCCAGCGGCGCTGCCCCCACCTCAAGGCGGACCTCACCCGGTTCGGCCTCATCGAGGACGGCACCCTGACCTGTCAGTTGCACGGCTGGCGCTTCGACCTGGAGACGGGCCGCTGCCTGACCAGCGTGGGCCGTACGCTGCGAGCTCACCGGGCCGACCAGGCCCAACCCGCCGAGGCCACCTCAACGACCTCCTGACCGGGAGCCGACGCCGAAGGGCGTCGGCTCCGTCACTTCCACGCAGCTTGTCGGGGTGGAAGCTGCGAGCAGCTCCGGGCAGCTTGCCGGAGCAGAGTCCGCGAGGAATCCGGGCTCGTAGGCGCCGGGCGCGCCGGGCGCGCCGGGTGGCGTCGGCGACCCGCGAAGAGCACATGCCCGGGCCGTCACCGGATCGGGTGATGCTCGTCCAGGCCCTGGCCGGCCTGCCGCCGGTGCAGCGTCGGGCCGTGGTCATGTTCTACCTGGCCGACATGTCGCTCGCGGACATCGCTGAGCTTGAACAGGTTTCGGAGAACACCATCAAGCAGCGACTGCACCGGGGACGAGCCGCCCTCGCCGCCGCTGTCAGGGAACCGAGATCGGAGGTCGGCCATGCGTGAATCCGATGAGCTGGTCTCCGCGTTCACCGGGTTGGAGGCTTTCGTGCGCGAAACCAGCAGGCTGCCGGGGCTGGCGGCCGCGCAGGCGGAGGCGGACCGGCGCCGCCGCGGGCGCATCGCTGTCTGGTCGACGGCGGCCGCCGTCGTCCTGGTGCTGGGGGGCGCGGCGACGGCCGTGGCCGGCTGGCTCCCCCGCAGCGGCGTGACCGGCCTGGACCCGTCGCCGTCGTCGTCGGCGGTCACGACGGGGCCGACGCCCCCGCCGTCCGTCACCACCCCGGCGCCCGAGCCCTCCGTCACCACCGGCCGACGCCATCCGGGGCCGTGCTGGCCGACATGACGCCGCCGGAGCAGATCCCTAACGTCACCATCGATGTCCCGGCGTTCGACCTCGCCGGCTGCCCGAGCGGTCGCCTTCCGTTCGTCGATGCGTCCGGCGCGCCAGACGGTGCCGTGTCGATGGAGTACGCGGCCGTCGGCGACATCGACGGGAACGGTGTCGACGACATCGTGGTGGCGCTGAGGTGCGGCCCGCCACTGGTCAGCACGGCGTCTTCGGGACTCAGGTGGTCGCCTACTCCGGCCCGGCGCTGACCCTGCTCGGCCCGGTCCCGACCGGGGGCCTGACCATGGTGTACTCCCTCCGGGTGCGCCCCGACGGTGACGTTGAGCTGGGCATGATGCAGACCGATACCGTCCGTCGCATCGTGTTGAGCCGCTTCCGGTGGACCGGCTCCGGGTTCGACCTGGTCGACAGCGCCGATGTGCCCAGCGCCGCCGTGCCGGCGGTGGTGGTGAGCGCGGAGCCCGCGACCGTCCAGCTCGTCCCGGGCGGACCGGCGGTGACCACCGTGGTGACGATCCGCAACGAGGGTCCGGCCTCGGACCTTCCGTTGCAGCTCGTCATCGTCGGCCCCGACTCGGTCAGCGTCGAGGTCGAGGGACTGGCGAGTCCCGTGGCCGAGGGCCGGCACGATCTGCTGGTCGCCGCCCCGGAGCCGGGCCAGGCGGTCACCCTCGTCCTGCGGATCGCTCTGGCAACGGGCGCCACACTCCCCATCGGCTCGCCCGTCGTGCTGACCACCTACACGACGGACCTGCAGTACAGCACCTTCATGGTGGAGCTGCAGGCCTGAATGGTCGAGCTGCCGGCCTGAATGGTGGAGCTGCCGGCCTTCGCGGTCACTGGTCGTCGTAGGCGGCGCGCAGCGCGTCGCGGGCCGCGGCGAGCTGCCGGTGGGCCGACCGTACGGTCGCGGCGAGCCTGTCCAGTGTGGATGGATCGAGCTTGGGGACGACCAGGGCCAGCACGTCGTCGGGACCGATCCGGCGTCGTGAGCTGGAGGTCCCGGTGCCGAGCGGCCGCAACTGGGCCCGGACCGCGGGCGAGTACAGCAGGGCCAGCACCGCGTACGGGTCCACTGTGGACCGGAACACGCCGAACTCGGCCGACACCTGGACCGGCTCGCCGGGCGGAACGACCGCGGCCCGCAGCTGGGCGGGGTTGAGCAGGCTGACGATGAGCTCGCCCGGCTCGGCCAGCACCCCCGGCGTGACCGGGGTGTAGTCGCGGGCCGCGTGCCAGTCGACCGCGCCGAGGTCGTCGATGTGCAGGACCGAGACGAACGGGCGGGTGACGCTCCGGCAGCGTCGCGGGGGAACGGCGGTCAGGTACTCGGCCAGCCGCACCCCGCCGGCGTCGATGAGCGACCGCCGGGCGGCCACGGCGGCCGGGTCGAGGCGGGCGGGGTCCAGGGTGTGCAGTGTGTCCTGGTCGACGACCGCCACGAGCGGCGACTCGCTCACCAGAGCCAGGGGGTCGTCGGCCGGGGGATCGTTGATCGAGGCGCCGGTGGCTGAAGCGCCGTTGCCCGAGGCGCCGGTGGCCGGGGCACGGCCCGCGGCGGTGCCCAGCGACGAGAGCACGAGCGCCGCCACCGTGGGCAGCTCGTCGCCGGCCGGGTCCGGCACCGGTCGCCCGGCCCGGGTCACGTACCCCACGTGCCCCACCCGCGCCAGCACCACCCTCCGGGGGCCAGGCCGGGCACCCGGCGTCAGGAGGGCGTCGGTCCGGACGACCCCGGTGCGGCGCAGGAACACGGCGCTGGTGCGGGCCACGGTGCCGCTGAGGGCGAACGTGACCGGCGGGAGCGAGACCACGGCGAGCGGCTCGACGCCGGCGGCCGGGTCGGCGAGCAGGGCCCGCACCGGCGCCGAGGCCAGCACGCCGTCCGGCAGCACGATGCCCAGCACCCCGCCGGGGGCGAGCAGGGTCAGGGCCCGAGCCAGGCCGGCGAGGCTCGGATCGATCCGGGTGCGGTTCTCGATCGTCGGCACCACGGCCGCGGTCCGGGCTATGCCCTCGGCCGAGTCGTACTGGCCGTCGCCGAACGGCGGGTTGGTGAGGATCAGCGGCACCCGGCCGACCAGTGAGTCCACAGTGGAGTCGGTCACCGAGTCGCGGACCGTCCACACCAGGGGTTGGCGGACCCCGTAGAGAAGCAGGTTGACCCGGGCCTTGGCCGTCGCCGACGCCGAGACGTCGGTGCCGAAGGGCCCGGCGACCCGCAGTGGATGGTCCGGTGGCAGCGCGGCGAGCAGGGCGACCAGGAACCGCCCCGTGCCGCAGTAGGGGTCGCCGAAGCCCGGCGTCGCGACCGCGCCGCCCGGCCCGGGGCCGGCCCGCGGCGGGAGGTCCGCGGCCACGAGGGACACGGCGACGTCGGCCATCATCCGGGCCACCCCGCTCGGGGTGAGGTAGGTGCCGAGCCCGCCGGTGTGGTCGTACCGGCCCGCCAATAGGGCGTCGAACGCGGTGCCGAGCGCGTCGATCCCTCGCCCGGCCCCGGTCGCGTCCAGCGCGCACGCCTGGGCCACGATGGCGGTGGCGATCTCGTCGGCCGCGGCCAGGACGTCCGGCTGGGTGAGCCGGAACGGCTCGTCCAGCGGCCACACCGGGTGGGCGTTGCCGGCCGGGTCACGGGCCATCAGGGCCGGGTCGCGCAGGGCGGCGGCGAACGCGGCCCGGTGGTCGGTGACGACCGCGCCGGTGCGGGCCGCCCACAGGCGGACCAGCAGCAGCTTGGCCACCTCGTCGACGGCCGCGTTGCTCGAGGCGAGCCCACCTCGGCGGTAGAGGAGCTGGTGCAGCTCGTCGAAGCGACGGTGCAGCTCGATCTCGGCGGCGCCCCACGAGCCGGCCACGCCGAGCAGGGGACGGTCGGACCCCGTCGCTGACGGGGCCGGGTCGGACCCCGCCACCGGCGGGCGCGCGGAGGGCCACTCTGGGCGGGCCGCCATGGTGTGACCTTAGCGACGCCGGTCCGGCGCCGGGCGTACCCGGACGGCGGCCGGGTGCGATCGTGTACCGGCGGATCGTGTACCCGCGAGTAACAAGACGACCGAGGGGGAGGGGTCCCGTGTTCGCGTGGTGGGGTCGAGCCGTGGTGCGGGCCCGGTGGTTCGTGCTCGCCGCGATGCTCGCGGTGGTGGCGGTCGGCGCCGGGTGGGGCACCGGCATCTTCGGGGCGCTCGCCAGCGGCGGCTTCGACGACCCGGCCAGCGAGTCCAGCCGGGCGCACGCCCGCATCGAGGAGACGTTCGGGGCGGTCGGCGACGACCTCGCCATCCTGTACACCCACCCCACGGCCACGGCCGACCAGCCCGCGCTGGCCGGGCCGGTGCAGGCCGTGCTGGACCGCCTCGAGGGCCGCCCCGAGGTGGTGGCGGTCGCGTCGGTCTACGACGGCCAGCACCCGACCTACGTCTCCACCGACGGGCACAGCACCTACATCACGATCCGGCTGCGCGACAACGACGAGGACGGCAAGCTCGCCGACCTGCGCGCCCTCGAGCCGCTGCTGGAGGCGGGTGGGGACGTCGACACCGAGATCGGCGGGATCTACGCGTTCCTGCGCGACGCCAACGAGCAGGTCGAGGCGGACATCGTGCGCGCCGAGCTCATCTCGGCACCGGTGCTGCTCGTCCTGCTCATGGTGATCTTCCGGGGTCTGGTCGCGGCGGCGACCCCGCTGCTCGTCGGCGGCGTGGCGATCCTCGGCGGCTTCGCGGTGACCCGGGTGGTGGCCAGCCTCACCGAGGTCTCGGTCTTCGCCGCCAACGTGATCACGCTGCTCGGGCTGGGCATGGCGATCGACTACGCCCTGTTCGTGGTGGGCCGGTTCCGGGAGGAGCTGGCCGCGGGCCACCCGACCGCCGTGGCGGTGGAGCGGACGCTGCGCACGGCCGGGCGTACGGTCGCCGTCTCCGGGCTCACCGTGGCGCTCGCGCTCTCCAGCCTGCTGCTGTTCCCGATGGGCTTCCTCAAGTCGGTGGCGTACGGCGGCATGGCGGCGGTCCTGGTCGCGATGCTCGCCGCCCTCACCTCGCTCCCGGCCCTGCTCGCCGTGCTCGGGCCCCGCATCAACGCGCTCCGGATCGGCCGTCCCCGGCGGGCCCCCGCGGCCGGCGAGCCCGGCCGGCGGGGCGCCTGGGAGCGGCTGGCCCGCAGCGTCATGCGGCGTCCGGTGATCTACCTGGTCGTGACCGCGGTGGTGCTGCTGGGCCTCGGGGTGCCGTTCCTGCGGGCCGAGTTCGGCGGCTTCGACGAGCGCGTGCTGCCCGAGGGCACGGCCAGCCGGGTGGTGTCGGAGCGGCTCGCCGCGGACTTCCCGGGCGGCGGGACCTCGCCGGTGCTCGCGGTCGTCGACGGGGCCACGCCGGAGCAGGCCCAGCAGTTCGCGGCGCGGGTGTCCGCCCTGCCGGGGGTCAGCGGCGCGGCGGTGCAGCAGACCGACGGGCAGGTCTCGGTGGTGGCGGTGCTCTACGAGGGCAGCGTCACCTCGGACGTGGCCAAGGACGTGGTCCGCCGGGTGCGCGAGCTGCCCGCTCCCGCCGGCGCCGAGGTGCTCGTCGGCGGGCGGACCGCGGCCAACCTCGACCAGGTCAGCTTCCTGTCGGCCCGGCTGCCCTGGATGGCGCTGTACGTCTTCGCGGTCACGTTCGTGCTGCTCGTGCTCGCCTTCGGCTCGGTCGTGCTGC
>Ga0310834_100632_pt1 | contig 33734 bp, 20 predicted proteins | sample SM_ome_2_FD_201314 | JGI IMG/M metagenome (GOLD analysis project Ga0310834, IMG submission 201314) | Sorghum-adapted microbial communities enriched on stacked mutant (SM) sorghum from Joint BioEnergy Institute, Emeryville, California... ...
GGTGTGGCGGTGGCTGCGGGCCGACGTGGGCCGGTTCCGGGACGCCGGGCACGGGGTGCACCTGGCGATCCGGCAGCGGGACACCGGTGCCTACGTCGGCGCCATGAGCCTGTTCCGCCTGGATCGCCGGCGGGGGTCCGCCGAGGTCGGGTGCGGCCTGCGGCCCGCGATGCGGAGCCGGGGGTACGCCGTCGAGGCGCTGTCCGGGCTGACCGGATGGGCGACGTCCACCGGCGGGCTGCGCCGGCTCGACGCGGTCACCGCCCCCGACAACATCGCCGCACAGCAGGTGGCCGAGCGGGTTGGGTACGTCCGGGTGGGCCTCACCCGTGACCCACAGACCGGGCAGGAGATGGTCGTCTACCGGTACTCCCGGCCCGGTTGACCCGGGCCGGGGCCGGCCGGCGGCACGGCCTGCCGGTGGTGCCCGGGGTGCGGCGGCGCGTCGGGCGCTACCGGAGATGGCAGCGCACCAGGGTGAGGTCGTCGTCGGCGATCTCACCCTCGTCGCGGCGCCGGGCGAGGGCGTGGGCGAGCCGGTCGGCGGGGAGTGTGGCCAGCTCCGGCCAGAACGTCGCGCCGCGCCCGGTCACCCAACGGGCGGTGGCGTCGGTCGCGATGGCGATGGTGTCGCCGGGCTGTAGCTCCACGCTGGTGCGGGCCGGCGGGTCGGGGTCGCTGGTGGTCACGAGCTGCGGCCGGGCCGGGAACGTGTCGCCCGGCAGCGGCGGGTGGGCGAGACACAGCAGGCCGCGGCGCACGACGAACACGAACGTGTCGCCGACCGCGGCCACGTCCAGGCGGTACCCGTCCGGATGGGGGACGCCGCGGATCGCGGCGATCGTCGCCCCGCTGCCGCCGGCCGCGGCCCGGCGGACCCGGTCGCCGGCCGTGTCCAGGTCGAGGCCGGCCCGCCAGTCGGCCGCGGCCGCCGCCACCCAGGGCCCGGGGTCGCCGTAGAGCAGCGGCTCCGGATCGGCCACGAAGCGCCGGACGAGGCAGCGCGCCCAGTCTCCGGCGGCGAAGAGGGAGCCGGCGCCGTCGCAGACCGCGACCAGGCCGGCGCGCTCGTCGAAGCCGTACGCGTCCTGGCCGCGGGGGTCGATGCCATCCGGCCGGGGTACGCACACCACGTCGCAGTGCAGTCTCATATCACCCGACCCGGCGTACCCCACATGAAGAACCGCAGCAGCGACGCGGCGCCGCCGTTGAGCACGAAACCGCGGGCGCCCTTCTCGAGCGGGAAGAGGGACGTCTCGGCCAGTTGCGGCGGTATGGGGCTGGAAACCTGGTACAGCCAGGTCGCGAACTCGTCACCGACCTGGGGCGGGTGGGCCGGATACTCGATCATCTCGGCCGCGTTGCCGGACAGGTGCAGGTTGAACAACAGCACCGAGCCGTCTGCGGTACGCAGGTTGGTCAGCGCGGTGGCCTGGGGCGTCGGGTCGCCGGTGTTGAACTGGGCGTCGGTGATGTGCAGCACGACCGGCGGGAAGGACTCCGGGTGAGCGGCCACCCAGCGGCTCACCAGCGCGACCGTGACCGTGAACGCCTCGACCATCGGGGTCACGCCGTCGCTGACCGGCTGGATCCACCGGCGGGACGGGGCGAGCGGGTCACCGGTGCCCGGCACCGTCTCGGCGTAGGAGTCGAGGTCGGCGGTGGAGACGAAAACCCTGGCCGGGTCGGCGCTCGCGTCCAGTTGCAGGGCGGGGCGCTGCAGGAGCGACCGTACGCCGTGGCCACCGTAGCCGATCGCGGCGATGTCGCACCACGGCATCACGCGGCCGCTCTTGTCGAGGCAGCGCTGCACGAGCTCGTCCAGGAGCTGGTCGGCCGCGGCGGCCAGCGCCATCGCCCGGGGCCGGCGGGCGGCGTCACCGGCGATCGGCTCGGCCATCGAGGCGGACTGGTCGATCAGGAGCACGATGCAGCCCGGGTGGCGGCTGCTCATCCGGCGTGAGTACGTCATGCTTCCCGCCGCCTGCCGATGCCGACCACGAGGGCCGCCGCGACGAGTACGGCCACCGCGACGAGGTGGAGCAGCGGCACCCCGGTGTCCCACGGGCTGGGTAACGCGGGCCAGGAGAGCGGATCGTCCGCGACGACCGGTCGGGTGGCCACGACCGCGGCGGCCCCGACCAGCCATCCGCCGCTGCGTCGGGCCACCCCGACGCATCCGGCCAGAAACAGCACACCAACCATCGCCCCGATGACGGAGGGGGTCGCCGTCGCGATGGCGCCGCCGTCCGACGACGGCCAGGCGAGCGCGGCCGACTGCCCGAGTGCCACGCCCAGCACGGCGACGAAGTACAGGTGCGTGGCGGTGCGGACGGTCGGCCCGTGGGCGGTGAGCGGCTTCAGGTTCGCCGCCGCGGCGACGACCAGTACCAGCGCGAGTGCCGCGGCGGCCAGCGTCGGGACGAGCGGCGGTCGGCGGTCGTCGGCGACGAGCTGGACCAGGCGCGGCAGGTCGAGGCTGAGGTACGTGGCCGCGGCGCCACCGGCCGCGCCGACCAGGAACAGCCGGCCGTACGCCCAGACCAGGACACCGGCGAATGACACCACCCAGACGACCGCGGCGGTGACCAGCTGGGCCGGCTGCTCCGGTGCCCGGCCGGCGAAGAGGTGGCGGGCCAGGTACGCGGCGAGCGCCGCGAGGCCGAGCAGCCACGCGATGCCGACCGGCAGCGGCGGTCGTGTCACCGACGGGTGCCACAGCCGGGACACCGTCCACCGACGAGGAATGGCGCTTCTCACCGATGCCTCCAGAGTGGATACCGCGTTCGGGGACCGGCGGCACATCGCGGCCAGCCGGCCTGCGAGCGCGCGGACGAAGGGGTCGGGCGACGCCGCGAGTTCCTGCCAGATCGCGCTCCGGCCCGGAGCGGTGAAGTCCTCGGCGCGGAAGATCAGGTTGTGCTCGTCGTGGTACCGGTCCCAGAGGTCCGGCGTGACCGCCAGGGCCCGCAGCGACAGGTACACGACGTGGGCGGCGAACCGGTCGGCCTTCGCACCCCAGTGCCACACGGCCGCGCGGGGGTGCTGGTAGGCCGGGTGCCCGGCCTGGGCCGGCGGTGGGTGCCTCTTCAGCGACGGCGTCCAGATGCCGTCCGGGTCGATCAGCGTGAACGTCCCTTCGCCGACGAGCACGTTGGCGTGCTGGAGGTCGCCGTGCGCCACCCTGGCCACGCTCATCCGCCGCATCAGCTCGCGCCACCGCTCGGCGGTGGCCAGCAGCCACGCCGGGTCGTGCAGGTGCGCGGCGACGGCCTCGTGCAGCGGTGGGTCGTCGGCCCACGGCCCGACCAGAATCGGCAGCCGGTGTCCGTCGACCAGCAGCGCGTCGTCGTGCCACTGCCAGGCGCAGATCTCCGGCACGGGCACCGTGGCCAGGTAGTGGCTGATCGCGCGGTATCGCGCGCCCTCCGCCGGGTCGGGGCGCAGGAAGCAGCGGACGGCGAAGCGGCGTCCGGTGGGATGGTCGAGGCGGTACACGAAGGCGTGCTGGCCGATGCGCTGCTCCGGCCGGCCGCGCGGGCCGGGTGCGGGGCGGCTCTGCCGCAGTTCCGGATGGGTGAGCGAGGTCTGCGGGTGGGCCAGGGCGGCCGCGTACTGGTGCGGCTGGATGACGAGCTCAGCCGGCACCGACGAGCACCCGCCCCCGATACACCTCGCCGTCGATCCGCGTCCACAGCCGTAGGCACGCGATGACGTGGCCCCTCGGACCGGTGGTGCGGGCGTCGTGCTCGGTCTGCCCGCCGAGGTCCTCGTACCGCCCGCTCAGCACGGTCAGCTCCACCCCCGGCATGGCACCCACCACCGTCACCGTGTCGCGGCGGATCCGGTCGTACCAGTTCGCCCACCAGCTGCCGGGCTCGGCGGGCTGGCTGTGCCGTACCGAGCAGAGCCCCTCGTCGACCGCAACGAGGGCCCGCGCTCGTGCCCGGCCGTCGCCGGCGTCCCGGTAGGCGCGCAGGCGCCTGAGCAGCTCGCCCCGGAGCGCGCGCAGATCGTCCTTGCGGTGCGGCCGGCGGGCCTGGGCGTAGCCGTCGACGCTCGGGAGGAAGTCGATCAGGTTGGGGTCGTACGGGCCGAGCGCGAGCAGCTGGGTCGCCGCGACCGCGATCCGGTGATCGACGCCGAGGTCGCCGTCGCGCAGGCCCAGCGCCTGCGCGATCTCCGGATCGATGTCGGCCTCCGGCCGCAGGCGCAGCCCCTGCCCCGACACCGGATCGAAGAGCGCGACGCGTTCGCCGAGGCTCGGCACGTCGATCCAGGATCGGACGGCGGTGGCTGGCGGTTGCTCGGGCGGCGGTTCCGCCAGGCGGAGCGCGGCGACCGGTACCGCGACCGGTGGCGCGGGCGGCGCGGAAGGCGGGGGCCCGGCGGGTGGGGGCCCGGAGGCCGGCGGGGCCGAGGGCGCGGCCGGAGCCGGCGCGGGTGGCGCTGGCGCGGGTGGCGCCGGAGCAGGCGAGGACACGGGCGCGACCGGGCGTTGCAGGAGCGCGGCCAGGTCGCCGCGCAGGCTCGACAGGGCGGTCGCCGCCTCCTGGGTGGCCGGCGCGGGGGCGGCGGCCAGCGCCGCGTCCAGCCCCACCAGGTATGCCCGGACCACCGTGGCGACGGCGTCGTCCCGGCTGGTCAGTAGCACACTCAGCTGGCGGTACATCACTGGAGACCGTTGAACGGGTCGGAGTTGTCGTCGGCGACGTTCCGCGGCTTCAACTGCGCGGTGTAGACCGCCCCGGGATGCTCGTCCATCGCCCGCAGGCTGTCGGCCTTCAGGTACGCCGGCCGGTTGCGGTGCAGCCGGAACACGCCCTGGTCGTCCAGGCTCGCGTACCAGCCCTTGTCGCCCACCCCAGGGTTGGCCGGCGGTGGGGCCACCCGGTGGGCCGGCGCGCCCGGTTCGTCGCCGACGAGTTCGAACCGCCAGCCGTGGTCGGACGCCGGGGGCAGCGGCTCGCTGCTGATCAGGCCGTTTCGTTCGACTCCGGCGTGGTCATCCCAGAACCGGTGGGTCCAGGCCGGTGACTCGGGCAGGTTCGGGAAGACCTCCCGGGTCGGCGTCAACTCGGCGTTGCCGACGGCCACCCGCAGCCGGCGGGCCAGGGCGAACGCGTCGGCGGCGGACATCGGAACGGCCACGTCCTGCGACGCGGGCGGGGTGCCCTCGGTCGCCGGCACGACGTGCAACGACAGTCGGCGGCGACGGACAGGGTGTCCGGCCACAACAAGCGGGGTGCCCTCGGTCGCCGGCACGACGTGCAGCGGCCGCTTGTCCTCCGGCTGGGTCCGCCACACGTGCAGCACCAGCTCAAGCTGCGGGTTGATCTCCACTCGGGCCTGCTTGTCGTGCAACCACCGGTCGTCCTGCGAGTCGCCGCTGTGGGGAAGCGCCGGCTCGTACCCCTCCTGCTCGGCGACGTTCCCGACGTCGAAGTAACCCCACAGGAGGTCCTGGTCCCGGTCGCCCTCGACGATGACGCGGTGGATGTTGATCGGGCGTCGCAGCTGGTCCAGATCGCGCTCCAGGAAGCGCCGTTCGCCGTCCGCGAGGAACTCGGTGTTCGCCCGGAACAGATCCTCCCCGCCGGACATGACGGAGAACCTGAAGCTCGCCGCGAGCGTCTGGAAGACGTTGTCCACGTCCACCCGGATGTCGAGGCCCCCGGTCTGGACGACCCGCTCGGCGTTGCCCGGGCCGCCGAGGGTGCGCATGCGCTCGGCCCATACCGCCCCGATCGAGGTGGCGGACTTGGCATGGTCGGCGTCCAGCAGCAGCGCGGTCGGATCCCACAGCAGGTTGGGGTGTTCGCGGGCCGCGGTGGCGAACGCCTCGTCGAAGACCTCGCGCACCAGCGGCAGCGCGCTGCCCCGTCCGGTGAGGATCAGCCGGTCGAGGCGCTCGCGGTGGTCGCCGAACCGGGTGACGACCAAGTCCACCGCGATCTTGGCCAGCTGCTCCACAACGGACCGCGCCAGCACGTGGAACCTCTCGGCCGTCAGCGACACGGGGACACCGCCGCTGCCGATCACCTCGTCGACCTCGTCGGCGGCGAGCGTGAAGTCCTTGCCCTGCCCGAGATGGTCGATCTTCGCGCGCTCGGCGATGCGCCACAGCCGCTGGAAGGCCCGGCGGCGGGCCGGGTCCTCGCGCCAGCGGGTCGGCACGAGCTGCTCGACGGCGTTGCGGTGCGGCGGCACCTTCTGGCCGCCGCGGCTCCGCCGGTCCGTGGAGTTGAGGTAGGCCAGCTCCGCCTTGGTCAGGGCGTCCTTCACAGGCTTGCCGTCGCGCCACCAGTCGCCGGTCTTGTCCATGCGGGTGACCGCGTCGTTCACCGTCGCGCCAGCGCGCCCCTCCGCGTACTCGGTCAGGAGCGCGTCGGCGATGGCGGCCTTCAGCCAGTGGAAGACGCAGAGCGTGATGTAGTCGCCGCCCCGGTTCTCGCGGCCGGTGCTGCCACGCAGCGAGGGCGACACGTGGTAACACTTGCCGTGGCCGGCCGGGGCGGGCCCGACGTTGACCGGCGAGACGTCCAGCAGGTGCATGCCGAACAGCGCGATGTCGGTCGTGCCACCGCCGATGTCGACGACGAGCAGGTTCTCGGTGAACGCGGCCGGGTTGTTCGTCGCGCGCATCCGAGCGCGCAGCGCTTCGATCCCGACGTACGGGTCGGCCCCGATGTCACGCATCAGGTAGTAGAAGCCCGCCGCGATCGCCTCGTCGTAGCGGTTGTTGACCTCCAGCACCCCGGTGTGGCGACGTACCCCCTCGACCAGCGCGGTACGGGCCGCGCCGTGCAGCACCGTCGGGTACGTCACGATGACCCGACCGATCGGGCCGTGGTCCAGGTCGGGATCCTTCGCGATGGCGGCAGCGCTGCGGTCGACGAGGTCGGCGATCGCGCGCACGACGACGTCGTCGGTCTTCTCCAGCAGGTCCTGGTGCCCCGGTGGCCGCCCGAAGTGGCGCTTGAGGCCATGGATGACGAGGTCCTCGCTGTCGTCCCTGGGCGGACCGACACGGACCTTGCCCGACTCGTCGATGCTGACCACGCTGGACAGCACCGTCTCGCCCTGGTCGCCCAGCGGCAGCTCGTGCAGATTCCACCGGTCGGGTGCGGGCGCGGCGAACGCCTCCGCGTACGCGGCGTACAGCCGGCCGGTGAGCCAGTCGCGCAGGCGTTCGCCGGTGAACGGCGCCTGCGACTCCAGCTGCCGGACCGTCTCGTGCAGCAGCGGCGCCCGGTCGTCGGTCTCCTGACGCAGCGCCGCGGCGAGATCGGGGCGGGTGGCGTCGTCGCCGAGCACCTTCCTGGCCGCGGTGGTGGCCAGTCGCTCCCACGTGTCGTCGGCGAAGCCGCCCGGGCCGACCTCGTCGAGCAGCTCGGCGATCCGCCGACGGAGCACCGTGGTCTGGCTGCGGGGCAGCGGCGGCGTTGCCCGGCTGGTCTCGTCCCACAGGGTTGCGGTGCAGGCGGTCGTGCCGAAGTCGACGGCGAGGATTCCGTGGTGCCGCTCCGGCGTGTGGGTCCGTGGCGGGTCGGTCTTCGCCGCCTCCTCCGGCACCTCCGTGGTGTCATCTGGCGTGGACGCGACGGCGGGTGCCCCCCACACCAGCCGGAGCCGCTCGGTCACCGTCACCCGGTACGGCACCCAGGCGCCGGAAATGTCCTGTTGCTGCACCTCGGCGGTCACCCGCAGCGTGACCTCCTGCTGACCCACCGGCCCGGGCAGCAGGTCGCTGGTGGCGGGCACCATCCGCGATCCCGGCACCGCACCGGGCTCGGCCCGCCATGCCCGTTCCAGCAGCGGCAGCAGGGCACCGTCCAGGGGCGGCTCGGCTGTCTCGACGGCGACGGTCAGCCAGTGCAGCCACACCGTCGCGCCGGCCGCGTCCAGCCGCACGTCCGGCAGGCGGACGCCGTGCGGGCCGGCGTCGATCCGGTAGCGCTGCTGGTCGTCGAGGCCGGCGACCAGCGAGATCGACAGGGCAGCGGGCGCCATCAGATTCTGTCCCTCTCCGGCTCATCGAGCTCGCTGAGCAGACTGAACGGCTTGGTGGACTCGCCGGGGAGGGCGTCGCGCAGCTGGGGCGGGTAGGCGGCGTGCACGAACTGCTCCCACGAATCGGGGTGGAACCATGCCTCCTGCAGCTGCTCCAGCGCCTCGCGCAACACGGCTGTGCGCTCCCGCAGACGACTCGCCCACGCCTCAAGGCCGGCGCGGACCACGGCGTTGGACAACGTGTACTGGAGCCGCGCGATGTTGACCTGGTGGCGGTCGGTGCCCGGGCCCGGCTCCGGGTGCCAGGCGAGGCGGTACTCGGGCCGGAGCGGGAACGGGTCACGAGCCTGGCCGGTGCTGTCCGGCTGGTCGGCGCTGTCCAGGCGGGCCTTGAGCCAGCCCACCGTCACGGCCTTGGCCAACTGCTCGCGATGCTCGTCGAATGTGGGCACCAACCGGTCCCGCACCGGGTCGATCGCGGCGCGGAACGCGTCGGTGAGTCCAGCGAGCTCGCGTTTGCGCCTGGCCAGCCAGGTGAGCACCAGCAGATCGGCCACCTCCCGGCCGTCCTGGCAGGCCGCCGCGCGCGCCTGCGCGAAATCCTCACGCAGCTCGTCGCCGAGCACGGGCAGGCCGCGCGGGTTGGATCGGACCTGCTGTTGATCGACCGCTTCCCACACCCGCGGCCACAGCCGCCAGTTGCTCACCCGACGCAGCGCCCGGCGGGTCACCTCCTCCGGCCCGGTCAGCCCGTTCTCCAGGCGGTAGTCGCGCCGGAAAACGTCCAGGTCGCAGCGCTTCAGCGTGTCGAGCAGCTGGTTCCGGGCCGCCCAGCACACCTCCGCACGCAGCGTGTCGCGGTGCTGCTCCGCGTCGTCGCGCCGGCGCTCGTACCACGACCGCAGGGCGGCCTCGGCCGGCTCCAGCGCCGCGTCGAGCTCGACCTGGAGGTCGCGCAGCCGCTTCTCCTTGCGGGTCAGGCCGACGCGCACGGCGTGTCCGGTCAGCAGCTCGCGCAGTCGGCGGATGCCGCCGTCGATGCCGAAATCGGAGAGCGGGCCGGCGATCCCTCGGCGCTCGGCTCGGTCGCCGAGGGCGCCCCACGCCCGGGCCCGTCGGATCTTGGTCTGGCGCCAGTGATCCAGTGACTCTCCGGCCGGTGGCGGCACCGGCGGTGGAGCGTCCGCCGGGCCCAGCGCCCACGCGGTGACGGCCGACGCGAACACCACGTCGTTGCCGGCCAGTTCGTCGCCGCCGGTCGCGGTCGCCCACGCGGCGGCCAGGCCGCCCAGCGCGGGCGCGTGGCGGATGTCGTCGTCGGTGACGACGCCCACCCGGGACTCCAGCTCGGGCGCGGCCGCCGGGTACTGGTCGAACTTGTTCACCACGACGATCGCGCGCTTCTGACCGCTGGCGGCGGCGAACTCACGCTGCAGCTCGGTGACGACGGCCGCGTCGGGGTGCAGCGGTTCCATGACCACGACGAACGCGTCCAGCTCCGACATGACGCGGCGCAGCAGCAGCTCGTCGCGGATCTGTGCCTGGTCCGCGCCCCGCCCAGGGGTGTCGCAGAGCACCACGTGCTCGCCCGCGCGCTTCTCCAGCGGCCAGTACCGCTGCGGCACCGTGACCGTGATCTCCACCCGCTCGACCAGCCGGCGGCTCGTTTCGAGGGTCGCCGGGTCCTGCAGGCGCGCCGCCGGGATCGGCCCCGGCACGGGCCAGTGCGGGACGGGCGGACGGAAGCCGGCGCCCCGGCCGATCATCAACAGGTGTCGCCGCGCCACGGGCCACGGCACCGTGGCCGGCGGGCTGCCGACGAGGTGGGGAAGGCCACAGACCGCGTCCCGCAGGTCGATCAGCTCCCACACCCGCGGCCGCAGCTCCGGACGGGGCCAGAGCACCTTCTCGCACCACGCGCTGAGCTGCGACCACGACAGGCCCTCCGGGCCGGGCAGGTGGAACGGCGCCGCCTCCGCCCGCAACACCTTGACCAGCTCGTCCCGGTAGAGGTCGACCGTGGCCCGGTCGAGGTAGTGCACGGTCGCGTCGGGTGCGGGCGTGGTCGCCGGCACCTGCGCCACCACCGGGCGCACCTCGATGATCGCCCCGGTGGCCGCCTGGTCGGCGACGGGCAGCAGGCCGGCGTCGCCGAGGAGGAAGCCCACCAGCACGGACTTCCCGGTCTTGAAGCCACCGCCGAAACCGACCCGCACCGGCGCCTCGGCCGCTGCCTCGACCGCGGCCACGGCGTCCCTTACCCGAGCGACAAGGGCGGGGTCGATTTCGTCGCGCCCGGGGTGCTCCAGCACTCTGGCCGCATATTGGGTGGCGCGCTGGCGAATGCCGGGAATGCCTTCCGTGGACATGCCCCTCCGCCGATCCACTCAGACGGTCCGGATGCGCCGATCGTATTGGACGGCGCGCCTTCCGGGAATAGGTCAGTGGCTGCAGAAATCAGACTGACGCATACGTCCGACCCATCCGTTTACTCAGGGATGCGGCGCGCCGCCGCTCGGGCCGGCACGGCCGTCCCGTGCCGCACCGTCCACAGAAGAGACCCCGCGCCGCACCGTCCACAGGGGAGTGAATCCGGCCGCACGTCAGGAGGCCGGTCAACCGGTGGATCGCGTCGTGGACCGCGTAGCCCTACGGTCCGGCCCGGGACGTTCGCACCGTCCCGGGGCCGGAGCAGGTGCCGCCACCGCATCAAAGCGAGGACCGGTGGTTTCGAGTGGTTGTTGCAACGAGGTAGGTGTCGAGGGCCTGGGCTGGTTTTGTTTGGTTGAGGATCTGGCGGGGTGGCCGTCGAGTTCGCGGGCGATGGTGTTGAGGTTGGTTTGGGGGTAGGTGCGGAAGTTGAAGGTGCTGCGGGGGAAATGTTCGCTCAGGAGATTATTGGTGTCTTCGTTGCTGCCGCGTTGCCGCAGGCGTGGGGTCGCAGAAGTAGACGCCGCGGTCGGCGGTGAGGGTGAAGGTGACGTGGTTGGTCGGTTTGCTGCCCTGGTCTCCGGTGTGGTCCTGCGTGGTTCGGTCGGTGGCCACGTCGTGAAATTGATATTGAGAGCACGGCAAGGATCACGGTCCAGGGCCGGTGCCAACCCCAGAGACGGCACGCATCTACCGGCACCGCCACCTGCTGTGCGACCTGTGCTCGCGCCGCATGTTCGGCAAGACCAAGCGGCGACACCACAGGAACGAACCCCTGGTACGACACGCACCCAGACGCCTTGACCGTGCGGGGACGCGATCCCTCACCTCGGAACCGGAGGCGCTAACCAGGACAGATAGGCATCGATCCAATGATCGGCAGGGAGGTCGTCGCCCAACTGCCACGGGCAGTCACCGCTTCTCGGCGGTGGCAGTCGGATGAGATCCGACAACGGGCCGGACGAGTACACCGGTGCTCACCCGGCTGTCCGGTCTGGTGTCTGACGTGCCCCCGGCAGGATTCGAACCTGCGCACCCGCCTCCGGAGGGCGGTGCTCTATCCCCTGAGCTACGGGGGCTTGGTGACCCAGGAAGAGTAGCAAACAAGACCGCCCGGCGCCGAATCGGTATCCGTCGTGCCGGTCCGCGGTCGTGCGCGTGCCGTCTCCACGGGCCCGGGCCTCGAAGACGACCCGGTCGGTGGTGGCCCGATCGCCGGATGCCCGGGCCGGTGCGGTCGGGCCACTCCGCACCGGCCCGGGCGCATCGGCTACCGGCCGCAGCTGGGCAGCGCGTGTAGCACGATGTGTGCGGGCAGCCGTCGGGGCCACTCGGCGCGGGTCCAGGAACCGTCGACGACGACGTGGATGCCCCGGCCGTCGGCGCCGCTGAGCCGCAGCAGGAAGTCCCGGGTCAGTGGCGGGTCGACGTTCGGGTTGGCGATGAGGAAGCGCACCTGGCCGCGGGCCGAGACCGCGGAGAGGACGTCGGCGGCCGGCACCACGCCGTGCAGCCGGGTCCGCCCGATCCACCAGACGTCGGCCCGGTGCTCCAGTGCGGTGCGGAGGATCACCGGGTACTCCCGATCCACCCACGCCGCCACCGCGTCGACGCAGAGCGCGCAGGCCCGGTCGGTCGGCTGGCGCGGTCCGAGGCCCCAGGCACGCAGGTAGCCGCCCATGTCCGCGGCGTCGACGGGGAGGCCGTACCGGCGCTGGGCGAGTGCGGTGACGCTGCGCCGCGTCCAGAGTTCCTCGTCGAGCCCGAGCTCGTCGGGATAACTGCCGCGGAGCGCCTCGATCAGGTCCAGTTCCTGGTCGCGGCTGAGTGCCCCGCCGACCTCGCCCGCCCGCTGGCCGCGGCGTACGGCCGCCACCGCGCCGTCGCCGCCAATGGTGTGTCGACGGCACCAACTGGTGACCGACCGACGTCCGTCCCGGAGAGCAACCGTCATGCCCTGGACAACGAGTACAGATCTGAACTAGTCACGTTATGTCGGTAGAAAGATGACTAAAACCGACATGACGGAACAAGGGGTACGGAGCCTGCTGGCGTGGGACCGCCGACGCCGGCGGGGCGGACGAAACAAACGGCGGCCCCTCCGTCTGTCGGAGGTGGCCGCCGTGGGTGTGTGTCGGTTCGCTACCGGGCGCCGCGCGCGGCGAGCAGCGAGTTGATCAGCTCGATCTCCTTCTTCTGCCCGTTCACCATCGACTGCGCCAACGCCGTCACCTGCTCGTCGTCGGTGAGTTCGAGAATCCCCTCGGCCATGTGGATGCCGCCGAGGTGGTGGTTGAGCATCAGCCGCAGGAAGAGGATGTCGAAGTCGCGTCCGGTGGCCGCGCGGAGCTGGGCCCGTTCGGCGTCGGTGGCCATCCCGGGCATCAACCCGTCCCTCACCGTCCCGGCACCGTCCGGCATCCAGGCCATCCGCGGCTGGCTGCTGGTCGGACTCAGGTTCCAGCTCTTCAGCCAGGTCTGCATGATCCCGATCTGGGCCTGCTGGGTGAGGACGATGTCGGCCGCGAGGGTCCGGACGTCCGGATCGGTGGTCCGCTCGTGCGCCAGGATCGACAGCTCGACCGCCTGCGCGTGGTGTGTCGACATGTCCCGGGCGAACCCCGCCTCCGGCGAGTCGTTCCCGGGCCGGAACAGGCCCGGGGCGAGCAGGCCGGCGGCGAACCCGATCGCCAGGGCGAGCACGACCCCGAGGAGCAGCAACCCGCTTCCCGGGCGACGGTCGGGCGTGCCCGCCCCGACACCCCCGGCCGGGCCACCCGTCGTCGGCCCGGCGGCCGCCGACTCCTCGGCCTCCGACGCGGTACGCGGTTCCGTGTCTGCCGTCGCCATCGCTGCTCCACCGGTCGTCGTTGTCATCGAGCCGCCGCGCGTGGCGCCGCGGCCGGGCCGCTACATCGTGTCGCCGGCGACGTTGTCGCGCGGCGTGGTGCCGGTCGCGGTGATGCCGCCGGAGCAGGACGCGCCCGGCTCCACGCTGGCGTTGACCCGCAGCGCGTCGATGAACTCGTCGATGCGGCCGTCGTCGGCGTCGTCGACCTTGAGCTGGTAGCCCCAGGCCTGCAGCGAGATCGGCCGGTCGAGGTTCTCCACCGGGCTCATCATCATGTACTCGTTGCCGCGGACCTTGTTGGCCAGCTTCTCCACCTGGTCGGCCGGCAGGTCCGGTCGGTAGGTGATCCAGACCGCGCCGTGCTCCAGGCTGTGCACCGCGTGCTCGTTGGCGATCGGCGCGTCGTAGACGTCGCCCATGCAGTTCTGCCAGGCGTTGTTGTGGGTGCTGCCGACCGGGGGGTTGATCTTGTAGGTCTGGGGGCCCGGCTCGTGCGACTTCTTGCCCGGCAGCGGGTCGATCACCGACGGGTCGCTCTCCCGGTAGTTGACGATCCCGTCGATCGCCGCCGCCTTCTCCTCCCAGCTCCTGCCGTTCAGGATCACCGCGTACGCGCCGTACCCGATGATGCCGGCGGCGAGGAGCCCGACCGCGACGAAGATGCCGATGGTGCCCCACGAGCGGCCGTGGCCGACCTTGACGGGCGCGACCGGTCGGCGCTGCCGCGACTTCTTGCCGCCGGTGCGACCGGCCGGCACCCGTCCCTTGGAGGTGCTCTTCGCCGCCGGCCTCGTGCCGGTCGCCCTGCCGTCCGCGGCCGCCCTGTCCCCGGCCGCCGGACCACCCTCGGCGGTCTTCTCCGCGACGGCCTTGCCGGCCGGAGCCTTCTTGCCGGTGCTGACCACGGACGGACGGCGCTGTTCGCCGCCCGAGGTGCTGATGCTCATGGGCCCTCGTCAGGTCGGTCGGTCAGGGGGATGGCGGCCGGCACACCCTGCAGGGTCGCCACCGGGTCCATGAGTCTACCCCCGATAGCATGTTTCGGTGACTCCCGCCAACCTCGCCGAGGCCGTACTCACCGCCGTCCGTGCCGTCTTCAGCCGGCGCGGGCTCGATTCGTCCGTCCTGCCCGAGTCGGTGACGCTGGAGCGACCGCGCAATCCCGAGCACGGCGACTACGCCTCGACCATCGCCCTGCAACTGGCCAAACGGGTCGGCATGCCCCCCCGGGACCTCGCCGTCGCCGTCGCCGAGGAGCTGAGCCGGACTCCGGGGGTCAAATCGGTCGATGTCGCCGGGCCCGGCTTCCTCAACCTCCGGCTCGACCCGGCCGCCGCCGGGCAGCTCGCCCGTGAGGTGGTGCTGGCCGGCCAGGCGTACGGGCGCAGCGACCGGCTCGCCGGGACGCGGGTGAACCTGGAGTTCGTCTCGGCCAACCCGACCGGCCCGATCCACCTCGGGCACACCCGGTGGGCGGCGGTCGGCGACGCCCTGCGCCGGATCCTCGCCGCCGCCGGTGCCGAGGTGACCAGCGAGCACTACATCAACGACGCCGGCAGCCAGATCGACCGGTTCGCCCGGTCGCTGTACGCGGCGGCGAAGGGTGAGCCCACCCCCGAGGACGGGTATGTGGGCGAGTACGTCGCCGAGATCGCCGCCCGGGTCGTCGCCGAGCGCCCCGACGTGCTCGACCTGCCGGCCGACGACGCGGTCGCGGTCTTCCGGGACCGCGGCTACCAGCTGATGTTGGAGGAGATGCGGGCCAGCCTGGAGCGGTTCGGGGTGCGTTTCGACGTGTGGTTCTCCGAGCGCACCCTGCACACCAGCGGGGCGGTCGACCACGCCCTGGCCCGGCTGCGTGAGCAGGGCCACGTCTACGAGGCCGACGGCGCGGTCTGGCTGCGCACCACCGCCTTCGACGACGACAAGGACCGGGTGCTCGTCCGCCGCAACGGCGAGGTGACGTACTTCGCCGCCGACTCGGCGTACTACATCAACAAGCGGGAGCGCGGCTTCGACAAGTGCGTCTACCTGCTCGGCGCCGACCACCACGGCTACGTCAACCGGCTGCGGGCGATCGCGGCCTGCGCCGGCGACGACCCCGACTACAACATCGAGATCCTGATCGGCCAGCTCGTCAACCTGGTCCGCAACGGCGAGCCGGTCCGGCTGTCCAAGCGCGCCGGCACCATCATCACCCTGGACGAGCTGATCGACGCGGTCGGCGTGGACGCGGCCCGCTACTCGCTGGCCCGCTCCTCGACCGACTCCCCGCTGACCCTCGACATCGAGGTGATCACCCGGAACTCCAACGACAACCCGGTCTACTACGTCCAGTACGCGCACGCCCGGATCGCCTCGCTGCTGCGCATGGCCGCCGAGCTGGGGTTCGACCGGGGTACCGACTTCGACCCGGGGCTGCTCAGCCACGAGCGGGAGGGCGACCTGCTCAGGACGCTCGGCGAGTTCCCCACCGTGGTCGCCACCGCCGCCGAGCTGCGCGAGCCGCACCGGGTCGCCCGCTACCTGGAGGAGCTGGCCGGGACGTACCACCGGTTCTACGACGCCTGCCAGGTGCTGCCCCGCGCGGACCGACCGGTGCCGCAGGAGCTGACCCGGGCCCGGCTCTGGCTGGTCGAGGCGTCCCGGATCGTGCTGGCCAACGGGTTGTCGCTGCTCGGCGTCTCCGCCCCCGAGAGGATGTGAGGCATGCGGGCGCACGAGGCGGGCGCGCTGCACGGCGACCTCGGGTCCCGGGGGCCGGCGTGGCTGCGTACCCCGGACGACGTCAACGCGCTGGTGCCGCAGCTGTGGCCGCGGAACGTGGCACGCGGCGCCGACGGCGCGCTGCGGGTCGCCGGCCTGGACGTCCGCGAGCTGGCCGCCGAGTACGGCACCCCCGTCTACGTCCTCGACGAGGACGACCTGCGGGCCCGGTGCCGGGAGTTCCGGGTGGCCTTCCCGGACGAGGAGATCTTCTACGCCGGGAAGGCGTTCATCTGCCGGGCGGTGGTCCGGATCATCGCCGAGGAGGGCCTGCACCTCGACGTCTGCACCGGCGGGGAGCTGGCGGTGGCGCTGGCCGCCGGGATGCCGCCGGAGCGGATCGGCTTCCACGGCAACAACAAGTCGGTGTCGGAGCTGCGCCGCGCCCTGGACGCGGGCGTGGGACGCATCATCGTCGACTCGTTCCACGAGATCGACCGGTTGACCGCGCTGGCCCGGGACCGCGGGGTCCGGCCCCGGGTGCTGGTCCGGGTCACGGTCGGGGTCGAGGCGCACACCCACGAGTTCATCGCCACCGCGCACGAGGACCAGAAGTTCGGCTTCTCGCTGGCCGGCGGCGCCGCCGCCGAGGCGGCGTTGCGGATCCTCGACGAGGACGTCCTGGAGCTGCGCGGGCTGCACTCGCACATCGGGTCGCAGATCTTCGACACCAGCGGGTTCGAGGTCGCGGCCCGGCGGGTGCTCGGGCTGCAGGCGCAGATCCGCGACGCGCGCGGGGTCGAGCTGCCCGAGCTGGACCTCGGGGGCGGCTTCGGCATCGCGTACACCACGCAGGACGACCCGTCGCCGCCGCACGAGCTGGCGAAGCGGCTGCGCAGGATCGTCGAGGGGGAGTGCGAGAGCCAGCGGCTGGCCGTGCCGCGGCTCTCGATCGAGCCGGGTCGGGCGATCGTCGGCCCGGCCGTCTTCACCCTCTACGAGGTCGGCACGGTCAAGGACGTGGACGGGATCCGGACGTACGTCAGCGTCGACGGCGGGATGAGCGACAACATCCGGACCGCGCTGTACGACGCGTCGTACTCGGCGACCGTCGCCTCCCGGGCGTCGGCGGCCGAGCCGATCCTCGCCCGGGTGGTGGGAAAGCATTGCGAGGCCGGGGACGTGGTGGTGAAGGATGAATTCCTGCCCGCCGACGTGCAGCCCGGAGATCTTCTCGCCGTGCCCGGGACGGGCGCCTACTGCCGGAGCATGGCCAGCAACTACAACCATGTGCCCCGGCCGCCCGTCGTCGCGGTCCGGGACGGCCGGGCGCGGCTGATCGTCCGGCGGGAGACCGAAGACGATCTGCTGGCATTGGATGTGGGATGACGAAGCCTGTCCGTCTGGCCCTGCTGGGCTGCGGGACCGTCGGTGCCGAGGTGGTACGCCTGCTGCACGAGCAGGCCGCGGACCTGACCGCCCGGGTCGGGGCCCCGCTGGAGTTGGTCGGCATCGCCGTACGCCGGCCCAACCGGGACCGGGGACCGCTGCCGGTCGAGCCGGGCCTGTTCACCACCGACGCCCTCGGCCTGGTCAAGCGGGACGACGTCGACCTGGTGATCGAGGTGGTCGGCGGGATCGAGCCGGCCCGGAGTTGGCTGGTCGAGGCGCTGCGGGCCGGCAAGAGCGTGGTGACCGCCAACAAGGCGCTGCTCGCCGAGGACGGCGGCACGTTGCACGACGCCGCCGCCGAGGGTGGGGCCGACCTCTACTACGAGGCGGCGGTGGCCGGTGCCATCCCGCTGCTGCGCCCGCTGCGCGAGTCGCTGCACGGTGACACCATCACCCGGGTCACCGGCATCGTCAACGGCACCACCAACTACATCCTCTCGGCGATGGAGGCCACGGGGGCCGGCTTCGCCGAGGCACTGGAGGAGGCGACCGCGCTCGGCTACGCCGAGGCGGACCCGACCGCCGACGTGGAGGGGTTCGACGCCGCCGCCAAGGCGGCGATCCTCGCCTCCCTCGCCTTCCACACCCGGGTGACCGCCGCGGACGTGTACCGGGAGGGGATCACCGAGGTCACCGCAGCCGACATGGCCAGCGCCAAGGCGATGGGCTGCACCATCAAACTGCTCTGCATCGCCTCCCGGGGCCCGGACTCCACCGGCGCCGACTCGATCAGCGTCCGGGTACACCCGGCGATGATCCCGCTGAGCCACCCGCTGGCCAGCGTCGGCGAGGCGTTCAACGCGGTCTTCGTCGAGGCGGTCGCCGCCGGCCAGCTCATGTTCTACGGCCGGGGCGCGGGTGGGGCGCCGACCGCGAGCGCGGTGCTCGGCGACGTGGTGGCGGCGGCCCGCAACCACCTGGCCGGGGTGCGGGTGCCGAGCGAGTCGGCGTACGCGGCGCTGCCCATCCGGCCGATGGGGGAGGCGATCACCCGGTACCACATCAGCCTCGACGTCGCCGACCGGCCGGGCGTGCTCGCCACGGTCGCCGGGGTCTTCGCCCGGCACGACGTGTCGATCGCGACCGTGCGGCAGGCGTCCGTGCCGCCGGGACCGCGGGGCGTTTCCGGCGGCACGGTGGCGCGCGGCGGCGACGCGGACCTGGTCATCGTCACGCACGCCGCGCCGGACGCGGCGCTCGCCGCCACCGTCGCGGAGCTGCGCCAGCTGGAGATCGTCCGCTCGATCGCCAGCGTGCTGCGGGTCGAGGGCGAGGGCGGCTAGATCCCTCCGCCGCCCCCGTGGCGACCGCGTGGTTATCGTCATGGGCGGGCGTGATCGCGGCCGATCGACGAGGCCCGCGGCCGAGGGCGACCACGCGGGGTGACGGCGCGGCGGGCCTCGGGAAGTGGGCGCCGCGTCCCGCCAGGTGGTTACCGGGTGGCGTGGCGGTCGCCGGTCGGCGGCGGTGCGTCACCGTGGATACGGCCGCCGACCGGCGGCCGTGGCGCAGACGACGCACGGAGGCGAGGAGAGCGACATGTGGCGCGGTCTGATCGAGGCGTACCGGGAGCGGCTGCCGGTCAGCGACGCCACGCCGGTGATCACCCTGTACGAGGGGAACACCCCGCTGATCCCGGCTCCGGTGCTGTCCAGCCGGACCGGCTGCGACGTCTACCTCAAGGTCGAGGGGGCCAACCCGACCGGTTCGTTCAAGGACCGGGGGATGACCCTGGCGGTCTCCAAGGCGGTCGAGGCCGGGAACAAGGCCATCATCTGCGCCTCCACCGGTAACACCAGCGCCTCCGCGGCGGCGTACGCGGCCCGGGCCGGGCTCACCTGCGCCGTCCTGGTGCCACAGGGCAAGATCGCCCTCGGCAAGCTGGCCCAGGCGCTGGTGCACGGCGCGCGACTGTTGCAGGTCAACGGCAACTTCGACGACTGCCTGTCGCTTGCCGCCAAGCTCGCCCTGGACTACCCGGTGGCGTTGGTCAACTCGGTCAACGTCGACCGCCTGCACGGCCAGAAGACGGCCGCGTTCGAGATCGTCGAGGCGCTCGGCGACGCCCCCGACATCCACTGCCTGCCGGTCGGCAACGCCGGCAACATCACGGCGTACTGGATGGGGTACCAGGAGGAGGCCGAGGCGGGCAACGCCACCCGCAGGCCGCGGATGTACGGCTTCCAGGCGTCCGGCGCGGCGCCGATCGTCACCGGTCAGGCGGTTCCCAATCCGTCGACCATCGCCACGGCGATCCGGATCGGCAACCCAGCGAGCTGGACCAAGGCGGTCGACGCGCGGGACGCCTCCGGTGGCCTGATCGCCGCGGTGACCGACCGGGAGATCCTCGCCGCCTACCGGCTGCTCGCCCGGGAGGTCGGGATCTTCGTCGAACTGGCCAGCGCGGCCAGCGTCGCCGGGCTGTTGCAGCAGGCCGCGGCGGGCACGGTACCCAGCGGCGCCACGGTGGTCTGCACGGTGACCGGGCACGGGCTCAAGGACCCGGAGTGGGCCATCTCGACCGCGCCCTCGCCGATCACCGTCCAGAACGACGTGCTGACCGCGGCCCGCGCACTCGACCTGGCCTGAGAGCGGCGCGCGGCCGCGCACCGGCGGCCGGAGCGCCCGCGTGGCGTCGACCCGCGGACGCCGGAGGGCTGAGAGGATGACCGTCCAACGGAGACGAAGACCGGTCACCCACCCGGCGCCGGGGACGGTGATCCGGAGCGCCCCCACAGCGCGGTGACGAACCGCGTCAGGCACACTGCTCGTGCCGCGCAGACTCGGACCCGCGCAAGCCTCTGTCACCTCGCGCTACTCAACGCACAGGAGTGAGCCGCCGCATGTCGTTGCTCGCCAGACTCAGTCTCGCCAACCGGGGACTGGTCGCCCTCGTCGCGATCGTGGTCACGGCGTTCGGGGCGTACGCCATACCGTCGCTGAAGCAGCAGCTTCTGCCGTCGCTGGAGTTTCCGGCGGCGTTCATCGTCGCGCCGTACCCGGGTGCCGGGCCGGAGGTGGTCGAGGCGCAGGTCGCCGAGCCGATCGAGAACAGCATCCGCGGCATCGCCGGACTGACGAAGGTCACCTCGACCTCCCGGGAGGGCAGCGCCACCCTGCAGGTGGAGTTCGAGTTCGGCACCGACCTCGACGACGCGGTCAACAAGCTGCAGACGTCGATCAACCGGATCGGGACGCAGCTGCCGGAGGGGGTCGAGCCGCAGGTGCTGGCCGGCAGCACCGAGGACATCCCGGCGGTGGTGCTGGCGGCGTCCGGCGGCGGTGACGAGCAGGCCCTCGCGCGGCGGCTCACCGACGTCGTCGTACCCGCGCTCGAGGGCATCGAGGGGGTCCGCTCGGTCGAGCTGACCGGTGCCCGCGACGTGCAGGTGGTGATCACGCCGGATCCGGCCAGGCTCGCCGCCGCCCGGGTGGCCCAGACGGCCATCGCCACCGCGTTGCAGGCCAACGGCGTGACCGTTCCGGCGGGCGGTGTCACCGAGAACGACCAGACCCGCGTGGTCCAGGTCGGCGGCCGGCTCACCTCGGTCGAGGACCTCGCGAACATCTACCTGACGCCGGCCCAGGCCGGCGCGGCCCCGGTCCGGCTCGGCGACGTCGCCACCGTCGAGGAGCAGCTCGCCGCGCCGACGTCGTTCACCCGGACCGACGGCGCGGACAGCCTGGGCATCATGATCACCGCCACTCCGGACGGGAACGCCGTCCGGATCTCGCACGAGATCCGGGACCGGCTCGACGAGCTCGCCGCCGCCTCGGGCGCCAGCCTCACCGTCGTCTTCGACCAGGCGCCGTTCGTCGAGAGGTCGATCGAGAGCCTCACCACCGAGGGTCTGCTCGGTCTGGTGATGGCGGTGCTGGTGATCCTGGTCTTCCTCCTCTCCGTCCGGTCCACCCTGGTCACCGCGGTCTCCATCCCGCTGTCCGTGCTGGTGGCGCTGCTGGCGCTGTGGATCGGCGACTACTCGTTGAACCTGCTCACCCTCGGCGCGCTGACCATCGCGGTCGGTCGGGTGGTGGACGACTCGATCGTCGTCCTGGAGAACATCAAGCGGCATCTCGGGTACGGCGAGGACAAGCGCACCGCCATCCTGAACGGCGTCCGCGAGGTGGCCGGGGCGGTCACCGCCTCCACGCTCACCACCGTCGCGGTCTTCACCCCGATCGTGCTGGTCGGCGGCTTCGTCGGGCAGCTCTTCGCGCCGTTCGCGGTCACCGTGACCGTGGCGCTGCTCGCCTCCCTGCTGGTCTCGCTGACCATCATCCCCGTGCTGGCGTACTGGTTCCTCCGGCCGGCCAACGGCGCGAACGCAAAGGAGATCCGCCGGGTGGCGGAGGAGAGGGAGCTGCGGAACCCGCTGCAGCGGGCCTACCTGCCGGTGATCCGGTTCGCCACCCAGCGACGCTGGCTCACCGTCGGGCTCGGGCTGGTGGTGCTCCTCGGCACGTTCGGGCTCGCCACCCGGCTGGAGACCAACTTCCTCGACGACTCCGGACAGGACACCCTCACCGTCCGGCAGGAGTTGCCGGTCGGGACGAGCCTGGCCGCCACCGACGCGGCCGCCCGGAAGGTCGAGGCGGTGCTGGCCCGTACCGACGGGATCAAGACGTACCAGGTGACCGTCGGCGGCGGCGACCTGTTCGGCGGCGGGGGTGCCGCCAACAGCGCGAGCTTCTCGATCGCCCTGACGCCGGACGCCGACGCCGACCGGGTCGAGCGGGCGCTGCGGGCCGAGTTCGCCAGCCTCACCGGGGTCGGGGAACTCCGTTTCGGCGGCGCCGGCGGCCCCGGTGGCGGCTCGCTCGACGAGCTGCAGGTGATCGTGCAGGCGCCGGACGCCGACGTCCTGAGCCGGGCGAGTGAACGGGTCCGGCAGGTGATGTCGGAACTGCCCGGGGTCACCGACGTCCAGAGCAGCCTGGCGCAGAGCGCACCCCGGATCGACGTCACCGTCGACCGCGCCGCCGCCGCCCGGGTCGGGCTCACCGAGGCCGCCGTCGGCCAGCTCGTCGCCCAGCAGTTCCGGGGTACGCCGCTCGGCCAGGTCACCCTCGGCGGGCAGCCGCGGGACGTGGTGCTCCGCACCGGGATGCCGCCGGCCGGCGTCGAGGCGCTGCGGGCGCTGCCGGTCGGGCCCGGCGGCGCGGTGAAACTCGACGACATCGCCGACGTCACCGAGGTGCAGGGGCCGCTGGCGGTGACCCGGATCGACGGCCGGCGCAGCGTGACGGTCAGCGGTACGGTGACCGGGAGGAACCTGGGAGCCATCACCGCCGACCTCCAGCGGCGGCTCGACGCGCTCGACGTCCCGGGGGCGACGTTCACCATCGGCGGGGTCGGCGCCGAGCAACGGGAGGCCTTCGCCGACCTGGGGCTGGCGGTCCTCGCCGCGATCGCGATCGTCTTCGTGATCATGGTCGCCACCTTCGGCAGCCTGATCCAGCCGCTGATCCTGCTGGTCTCCGTGCCGTTCGCCGCCACCGGCGCGATCGGCCTGCTGCTGGCCACCGGCACGCCGCTCGGCGTACCGGCCCTGATCGGCATCCTGATGCTGGTCGGCATCGTGGTGACGAACGCGATCGTGCTGATGGACCTGATCAACCAGTACCGGGCCCAGGGCATGGGCGTGGTGGAGGCGGTGGTCGAGGGTGGCCGGCGTCGGCTGCGGCCGATCCTGATGACCGCCATCGCCACCATCTTCGCCCTGCTGCCGATGGCGTTCGGCCTGACCGGCGAGGGCGGCTTCATCTCGCAGCCGCTGGCCATCGTGGTGATCGGCGGCCTGGTCAGCTCGACGCTGCTGACCCTGGTGCTGGTGCCGACGCTCTACACGATGGTCGAGAACACCAGGGAGCGGCTGCGGCGGCGTCGCGGCGGGTCGGAGGCCGGCACGAGGCTGCAGGCCCCGGCCGGGGGCGGGGACGGGGCGCCGGCCGACGGGGCCGACGCCGGATCCGGGTCGACCGAGGAGGCCGCCGAGGCCGCGCCGGCCCCCGGACGGCCGCTTCCCTCCGGCGCCCTCGTGGACGGGACGGACCAGTTCGAGGTGCTGCGGCTGCCGCGAACCCGCCGGGCACCGCTGCCACCGAGCCCGGAGAGCTGACCGTCGCCGGGTGTGGTCGGGCGGACGGCCCGCCCGACCACACCCGGCCGCCGTGGCCGGACGCCGCCCGGGGCGGATCTGGGCGCGGCGGGCCGGTCGACGGCCCCGGCAGGGGCGCTGGCCAGGCCGGGGAGGGTAAGGTTCCGGTACGTGTCGTCGCCCCTTTCGGTCCTTACCCGCAACCGGGACTTCCGTCATCTGTTCGCCGCCGAACTGGTGGTCTTCGGTGCCGACTGGTTCGTCATGGTGCCGCTGTTGGTGCTGCTGCCGGAGCTGACCGGCAGCGGTGTGTGGGGAGCGCTGGTGCTCGCCGCGGACACCGGGATCCTCGCCCTGCTGCTGCCGTACGCCGGGACCGTCGCGGACCGGGTGGACCGCAAGAAGGTCATGGTCGGGGCGAACGTGACCGCGCTGCTCGCGGTGCTGCTCCTGCTCGGCGTCCGCAACGCCGCCACCGCCTGGCTGGCGCTGCTGGCGATCGGGGCGGTCGCGGTGGCCAAGGCGTTCTACTCCCCGGCGGCCCAGGCGGCTCTGCCGAACGTGGTCGACCCGGTCGACCTCGCCGGGGCGAACGCGGTCGCCGGCTCGGCGTGGGGGACGATGACCGTCGTCGGGGCCTCGCTCGGTGGGGTGCTGACCGCCGCGCTGGGCGCGTACGCCTGCTTCGGGGTGGCGGCGGCCTGCCTGGCCGGGGCCGCGGGCCTCACCTGGCTGATCCGCCGCCCGATGCAGGCGCCGCGGACCGAGAACGGCCCGGCCCAGCGCCCCTGGACGGCGATCCGGGAGGCGCTGCGGTACATCGCCGGCCGACCCCGGGTGCTGGCGCTGGTGACCGTCAAGAGCGCGGTCGGGCTCGGCAACGGCGTGCTCACCGTCTTCCCACTGCTGGCCGGGTTGTACGGGGCCGGGGCGGTGGGCACCGGCCTGCTCTTCGCGTCGCGCGGCGCCGGGGCCCTGGTCGGGCCGCTGCTGACGCGCCGGGTCCTGACCCGCCGGACGTGGCTGCTGACCGGGCTCGCGGTCTCCATGTCGGCGTACGGCCTGGCCTACGTCGGGGTCTCCGTCGCCGGCTGGTTCCCGCTGGTGCTGCTCCTCGTCTTCGTCGCCCACCTGGGCGGCGGCAGCAACTGGGTGCTGTCGAACTTCGCCCTGCAGGGCGAGGTGCCGGACCGGCTGCGGGGGCGCGTCTTCGCCACCGACATGATGCTGGCGACCCTGGCCATCGCGGTCAGCCAGCTCGGGGTGGCGGCCGTGGTGGACCACGTCGACGAGCGGGTGGTGCTGGCCGGGTGCGGCCTCGTCACCATGGTGTACGCGGTGGGCTGGTGGCTGGCGACCCGCCGGCTCGACATGTCCGGCGAGCAGGGGACCGGGCCGGCGGTGCGGGCCGCGTCAGGGGTGTGACCGTCGTCCCGGACGCGGCGACGGTGGGTTGACCGCCTCCCGCCGGGGTAAGACGTGTCGCATCGACACGCTGCCCGGGATCGGACGTGCCGGCCGCCTGGCGAGGTGGCGCGGCGGGCGACTGCTGCATCCGCGCGGAATCTCGTTCACCGGCCGGATCGACGTCTGGGGCTGGCCGGGCGTGCGGCTGCTCGGTGCCCCCGGTCGCCACCCGGTGACGGTCCGGTTCTCCCGGGGGACGCCGACCCCGGCCGGCTGGCCGGACCTGTTGGGCCTCGCCGTCCGGCTGCACGGCCCGGCCGGTCCGTTCGACCTGCTCCTGTCCACCACCGCCGGGCCGCCGCTGCTGCGCCACGTCCCGGTGCCCCGGCGGGACTTCGCCGGACCGTACGGCAGCCTGGTCGGCTACCGGGTCGACGGCCGACGGGTGTACGTCCTGGCCCGTGCCCCGCGCCCGCTCGGTCGCGGCCTCGCCGAGGTGGCCGCGGTCGCGGCCCGGGACGGGGTCCGGCTGGAGCTGCTGGCGGCCGGGGCGGCCGGCGGCTGGTCGGCGTTCGGCCGGGTCGCCGTCGGCGAGCGGCTTCCCGCCGAGGTGGACGCGGCGCTGGCCTTCGACCCGGACGGCGCCCGCGGGTCCCCGCTGCGCCCGCGCGGCCCGATCCAGCGGCTGCGGAGGGCGACCTACCCCTTCTCGCAACGAATCCGGGGCGCCGCCCGCGACCAGGCGGACCTGCCCCGGTAGCCGCCGTCCGCGGCGGAGCCACCGCCGCGGCGCCACCGGCGCGTCGGGCCGTTCGTCGCCGGCCGTGTCCCAGGGCGCGGACGGCGACGCGGGCGGCCCCGCGGCGTTGCCTAGCATGAACCGGTGCCTCCGTCCTTCGTTTCCGAGCCGGTCCGGGTTCGAGTGCCCGCGACCAGCGCCAACCTCGGCCCGGGGTTCGATGCGCTCGGCCTGGCCCTCGCCCTCCACGACGACGTCGCCGCCTGGGTCGCCCCGGCCGGCTGCCGGGTCGAGGTCACCGGGGAGGGCGCGGGTGACCTGCCGACCGGCGACGACCACCTCGTCGTACGGGCGATGCGGGCCACCTTCGACGCGTTGGGCGGCCAGCCGCCCGGCCTGGCGGTGGAGGCCGTCAACCGGATCCCGCAGGCCCGTGGGCTCGGCTCCTCCTCGGCGGCGATCGTCGCCGGGGTGCTCCTGGCCCGGGCCCTGGTCGTCGACGGTGCCGCGCGACTGGACGACGCGGCGGTGCTGCGACTGGCGGCCGAGCTGGAGGGACATCCGGACAACGTCGCGCCCTGCCTGCTCGGCGGCGCCACCATCGCCTGGTCGGAACCGGAGGACGGGGCTCGGGCCGCTCGGCTGTCGGTCACGCCGGAGATCCGGCCGACGGTCCTGATTCCCGAGGAACGCGGGCTGACCGCGGCGGCCCGGGCCGCCCTGCCGGCGGCGGTGCCGCACGTCGACGCGGCCCGCAACGTCGGGCGGGCGGCGTTGCTGGTGCACGCGCTGACCACGGATCCGGCGCTGCTCTTCCCCGCCACGGAGGACCGGCTGCACCAGCCGTACCGGGCGGCGGGGATGCCGGCGACCGCTGCCGTGGTGGACGAGCTGCGTGCGTCTGGTGTGGCTGCTGTGGTCAGTGGGGCGGGACCCACCGTCCTCGCCCTCACCCCGATACCCGACGAACTCCTGCCAGGAATAGGCTGGACCGTGCGACGGTTGGCGATAGACGTAGCCGGGGCCCGGGTCGACCGGGGTAGACTGGGACACGCCGAGCGGGACCCTGTTGCCGCAGGTCGGAAGAGTTGATTAGGCTCTAGGCCTAGCACAGCCGCGAAGCAACGCGACTCCTGCGGGTCGGTGCACCCCCGAAGCTTTCGGCGGTAAGCCCGTCTCACCCCCTGCCTAGGTCTACGCCGTACCGCAGTTTCCACAGGTCGCCGCAGGCGGCGAGACCTGCTCACCGGTGTTGGTGGGTCGGAAATCCACCGGCTGCTGTGTTGCAGACTCCCGCGACGCGTCAAGCGAGGCGGGTGCACCGAGGCCGCCCGGCCACGTGTTTCCAGGCCACGGGCAGCCCCGGCCTTATCGAGGGAAGGACTCCATTGAGCGACACCACCGACGTGACGTCGGATGTTTCCAACGTCGCTGGCGAAGGCACCGCCGGTCCCACCCGCCGTCGGCGGACCGGGACCGGGCTGTCGGCAATGCTGTTGCCAGAGTTGCAGAGCCTGGCCGCGTCGCTCGGCATCTCCGGTACGGCCCGGATGCGCAAGGGCGAGCTGATTGCCGCGATCTCGGAACGCCAGGGGGGTGCCACCGCTGCTGCCACCGGCGGAGCGCCACGCCCCCGGGCCGAGGTGTCGGCCGCGGCCGCGCCCTCCCGAGAGGAGGTACGCGCCGAGGTGCGCGAGAACGGCGACCGCCCCGACGGTGAGCGGCGTGCCGCCGAGCAGGCGCCGCCGGCCGCCGCTGCCGGTGGCGCCGAGGGGGGACGTACCCGGACGTCCCGCCGGTCGCGCGCGGCCGCCGCGGCTGCCGCCGCGGCCACCGAGGCGGGGAGTGAGCCCACACCCGCCGAACGGACCGAGCGACCGGAGCGCGCCGACGGCGCCGAGCGCGCCGAGGGTGCCGAGCGCGCCGAGGGTGCCGAGCGCGCCGAGCGGGGTGACCGCGGTGAGGCGCGCAACGGTCGGGAGCGCAACGGCAACGGCGGTGACCGGGGTGAGCGCGCCGACGCGCGGGGTGACCGGGGCCAGCGCGCGGAACGGGACAACGACGGCGAGGACGAGGGCGAGAGCGGCGGACGCCGCAGCCGCCGGAGCCGCTTCCGGGACCGGCGGCGGGGCCGCGGGGAGCGTGCGGAGAACGGCGAGGGCAACCGGGAGCCGCAGGTCAACGAGGACGACGTCCTCGTCCCGGTGGCCGGCATCCTCGACGTGCTGGACAACTACGCCTTCATCCGGACGACCGGTTACCTCGCCGGGCCGAACGATGTCTACGTCTCGATGTCGCAGGTCAAGAAGTACGGCCTGCGTCGCGGTGACGCGGTCACCGGTGCGGTCCGGGCGGCCCGGGAGGGCGAGCAGCGGCGGGACAAGTACAACCCGCTGGTCCGGCTCGACACCGTCAACGGGATGGACCCGGAGGAGGCGAAGCGCCGCCCCGAGTTCTACAAGCTGACCCCGCTGTACCCCCAGGAGCGGCTGCGGTTGGAGACCGAGCCGCACATCCTGACCACGCGGGTCATCGACCTGGTCACGCCGATCGGCAAGGGCCAGCGGGCGCTCATCATGTCGCCGCCGAAGGCCGGTAAGACCATGGTGTTGCAGGCGATCGCGAACGCGATCACCCGCAACAACCCCGAGTGCCACCTGATGGTGGTTCTCGTGGACGAACGGCCCGAAGAGGTCACCGACATGCAGCGCTCGGTCAAGGGCGAGGTCGTGGCGGCCACCTTCGACCGTCCGCCGCAGGACCACACCACCGTGGCGGAGCTGGCCATCGAGCGGGCCAAGCGCCTCGTCGAGCTCGGCCACGACGTGGTCGTGCTGCTCGACTCGGTGACCCGGCTGGGCCGGTCGTACAACCTGGCCGCGCCGGCCAGCGGCCGGATCATGTCCGGCGGTATCGACTCGACGGCCCTGTACCCGCCGAAGCGGTTCCTGGGTGCGGCGCGGAACATCGAGAACGGCGGCTCGCTGACCATCATCGCCACCGCCCTCGTCGAGACCGGTTCGGTGATGGACACGGTCATCTTCGAGGAGTTCAAGGGGACCGGTAACGCCGAGCTGAAGCTGGACCGGAAGATCGCCGAGAAGCGGGTCTTCCCGGCGATCGACATCCACACCTCGGGCACGCGCAAGGAGGAGATCCTGCTGGCGCCCGAGGAGCTGGCCATCACGCACAAGCTGCGGAAGGTGCTGCACTCGCTCGACTCGCAGGCTGCGCTGGACCTGTTGCTGGACCGGCTCAAGCAGACCCGGACCAACATCGAGTTCCTGATGCAGATCGCGAAGTCGACCCCGGGCGAGTAGGCCGGGGGTCGGTCCACACGGCACACGGGCCACGGTCACGCGGGGTCCGGTCGGTTGTCCGGCCGGGCCCCGCTGTCGTCTGTCCGCGTCCACCGCCGCACGTCCCCACCCCGCCGATGAAGTTTTCTTTCTTGTCGGGTGCTGGGTATTGAAACTTCTGTGCGTCGTCGGGTTGACTACCGGACATGGTGTTCCGCCGTCGATTCGGCGTTCTCGCCGGTCTGCTGCTTCTGACGCCCTCCCTGACCGTGGCCGACCCGCCGCCGGCCCGAGCCGCCGTGCCCGACGGGCCGGCCCGAGCCGCATCGGCGGTGTCACCGGCCCCGGTCGGTGCCACCGCCACCGAGGACAGTCCGCCGGCCTCCTCGGACCGCGTCGCGTCGGTCTCGCCCGTCACCTCCGCCGAGACCGACGCGATCGACGTCGACCGTCGTAGCCGGCCCGTCGCTCCCGGGCTCGAACTGACGTCGTTCGACCGGTTCGACGCCAACGGGTGGATCCGGGCCGACGCGCTCGTCGCCGACCTGGCCGGCGGGGTCACCGTCGACTACGTCAACGCCGGGGAGGTGGCCCGCACCGAGCCGCTGCGCGCGATGGTGGAACGGGCCGGCGCGGTCGCCGCGGTCAACGGCGACTTCTTCGACATCAACAACTCGGGCGCCGCCCAGGGGATCGGCATCCAGGGCGGTGCGCTGGTGCAGTCCCCGGTGGCCGGCCACCACGAGGCGGTCGGGGTGACCGCCGACGGCGTCGGCCGGGTGGTCCAGGTCTACTTCGACGGCACCGCCACCCTGCCGACCGGTCCGGTCACCCTCACCCAGTTCAACAACATGGTCGCCGCGGGTGGCATCGGCGTCTTCACCTCGCTGTGGGGCTCGTACCCGCGTAGCCGGGCCGTGGCGGGCGCCACCCGGGTCACCGAGGTGACCCTGGTCGGGGGCCGGGTCACCACGGTGGCCGACACGGCCGGCAGCGGGCCGATCCCGGCCGGCACCACCATCCTGCTCGGCCGGGAAGCCGGCGCGGACGCCCTCGCCGGCCTGCGTCCCGGCGACCCGGTCGACGTCCGGTACGCCCCGAGGACCTCGGACGGCAGCACGCTGCACGCCGCCGTCGGCGGCAACCGGGTGCTGGTCCGCGACGGCGTACCGCAGGACATCGGGGACGTCAACCCCGAGCCCCGCACCGCGGTCGGGTTCTCGGCCGACGGACGCAGGATGTTCCTGGTCACAGTGGACGGACGGCAGGCCGACAGCCGGGGTGTGACGCTGACCGAGCTCGGCCGGATGATGGCCGAGCTCGGCGCGCACAACGCGCTCAACCTCGACGGCGGTGGTTCGTCGACCCTGCTGGCCCGCGAACCCGGACAGTCGACGGTCCGGGTCGAGAACAGCCCGTCCGACGGCGCCGAGCGCCCGGTGCCCAACGGCCTGGCCCTGTTCGCCCCGGCCGGCAGCGGCCGGCTGCGGGCCTACTGGGTGACGACCGAGATGGACCGGATGACGGCGCCCGGACTCGGCCCGGTACCCGGCGGGCGGCCGGAACGGGTCTTCCCCGGGCTGACCCGTCGGCTCCGCGCGGCCGGTTACGACGAGACGTACGGCCCGGCGGCCGGGGAGCCGACCTGGCGGAGCAGCCCGGCGAGCGTCGGCAGGGTGGACCGCGACGGGGTGTTCCGGGCCGGCAAACCCGGAACGGTCACCGTCACCGCCGCGCGCGGCCCGGCCCGGGGCGAGCTGGAGCTCACCGTGCTCGGCCCGCTGGCCCGGATCGACGCCACCGCGGACAGGCTCGGCCTGGCCGGCGTCGGCGCCACCGGCACCGTCGGCGTGGTCGGTTACGACGCCGACGGCCGCACCGCGCCGATCGAGCCGGCCGACCTGCGGCTGGAGTACGACCACGAGCTGTTCGACATCACCCCGACCGCGACCGGACACCTGTCGGTGCGCGCCAGGGCCGACAGCGGAGCCGGGCTGGTCACCATCCGGGTCGGCGACGCCAGCACCGTGGTGCCGGTGACCATCGGACTGACGGACGTGCCGGTGGCGACGTTCGACGACGCGGCGAGCTGGCGGTTCAGCGCCGCCCGTGCCACCGGCTCGGTCGCCCCGGCGCCCGGTCACACCGGCACCGGCCTGAAGCTGACGTACGACTTCGGCCAGTCGACCGGCACCCGGGCCGCGTACGCCGATCCGCCGGCCTGGATCGAGGTACCCGGCCAGCCGCAGGCGTTCGGGATGTGGATCCACGCGGGTGGCCACGGCGAGTGGCCGAGCCTGCACCTGCACGACGCGCTGGACCAGCAGCACGTGCTGCGCGGCCCGTACCTGGACTGGGTCGGCTGGCGGTACGTCGAGATGCAGGTGCCGGCCGGCGTCGTCTACCCGGTGCGGATCCGGCGGTTCTACGTCGCCGAGACCGACGCGGCGGCGCAGTACACCGGGGAGACCATCATCGACGACATCGTCGCCAAGGTTCCCACGGAGCTGACCCCGCCGCCGAGAGAGCACCGCACCGACCGGGTGGTGATCACCGACGGCACGGTCGACGACGCGCCGTGGCGGTTCGCGGTCCTCTCCGACGCGCAGTTCGTCGCCGCCGACCCGGACAGCGACCTGGTCGCGCAGGCCCGCCGTACGCTGCGGGAGATCCGTGCGGCCCGGCCGGACTTCCTGGTGATCAACGGGGACTTCGTGGACACGGCGTACCCGGCCGACTTCGCGCTGGCGAAGCGGATCCTCGACGAGGAGCTCGCCGGGGAGCTGCCGTACTACTACGTGCCGGGCAACCACGAGATCATGGGTGCGCCGATCAGCAACTTCCAGGCGGTCTTCGGCGCCACCACCCGGGTCTTCGACCACACCCCGGCCGGCGGCGGCCGGGCCACCCGGTTCATCACCCTGGACACCTCCGCCGGCAGTCTCCGGGGCAGCGGGTTCGCCCAGGTCCGGGCGCTACGGGAGGCGTTGGACTCTGCCGCCGCCGACCCCCGGATCGGATCGGTGGTGGTGTTGGAGCACCACCCGCCGCGCGACCCCACCCCGGCGAAGGCCAGCCAGCTCGTCGACCGGAAGGAGGCGGCGCTGCTGGAGCGCTGGCTGGCCGGGTTCCAGGAGGAGACCGGCAAGGGGGTGCTCTTCGTCGGTGCGCACGTGGGAATGTTCCACGCCGACCGGGTGGACGGGGTGCCGTACGTGATCAACGGCAACACCGGGAAGGGGCCGTCGACCGCGCCGCACCTCGGCGGCTTCACCGGCTGGACGATGTTCGGCGTCGACCCGGTGAGCCCGGCCGAGGCGGCGAAGGCCCGCCGTGACCCGCTGACCGCCGGGCCGCGCTGGGTGACCGCGGAGACCCGGGCCCACGTCGACGCGCTGGAGCTGGCCGCCCCGACCCACCTGGCCGCCGGGACCAGCGTGTCGGTGACCGCGACCCTCACCCAGCCCGACGGCCGGCGGGTGCCGGTCGCCGCACCGGTCAGCGCCGACTGGAGCGGGTCGGCGAACCTCCACGTCGGACCCGCGTCCGGTCTGCGGCCGTGGCACGCCGCGTGGTTCGACCCGGCCACCGGCCGGCTGACCGGGCTGGGGTCCGCCGGCACCGTCTGGCTCGCCGTCACCGTCAACGGCGTGACCGCGCGGGCGACCGTCGTGCTCGACCGAGCCGGGTGACCGCCCGGGCCCACCCACCCGTCCAGAAGGGACGCTCCCGCCCTGCCGGGCCCGTGGCCGGCCCGGCAGGGCGGCCGCCCGGGTCAGAAGTCGCCCTCGGCGACCTGGAAGACCGTCAGGCCGAGCTCGCGCCACATCCGGACCACCTGCATCCGGTCGTCGAAGACCCCGACCACCCGGTAGCGGTCGCGGATCTCCCGGTCGAAGATCTCCCGCTTGACCACCGCGTCCTTGCGCGAGTCGCCGACCGCCCGCATGTACAGCCCCAGGTACGGGACGCCGACGTGCTCGTCGAGCCACCGCTCGGTGGCGGACCGGCACGAGGCGTCCCGGCCGGTGCAGAAGACGACGCCGTAGCCGGCCGCGTGCATCGCCCGGACGGCCGCGATCACGGCGGTGTTCGGTCGGTCCTCCCCGACCCGGCTCATGTCGTACGGGCTGCGTCCGGCAAGCAGCGCGACCGTGCCGTCGATGTCGACGAGCACGATCTCCGGGGCGTCCCCGGCCGGCGGCGGCTCGTAGACCCTGGCCGGGGCGCCCGGCCGCGCGGTCGGCACCGGCAGCGGCAGCTTCCGGCCGGCCAGGTAGCGTTCGTGCAGCCGCCGGATCGCCTCCTCGCCGACCCGGTCCCGCTCCGGGCGCGCGGCGTCGCGACGCACGCACTCCTCCAGCGGTACGTCGGTGAAGTCGTGCACCTCGAAGGTCGCCCCGAGCCGGGCGGCGAGCTGCGCCCAGTCCCGCAGCGTGCGGGACCGCAGGTTGGTGTCGTCGACGCAGACGTCGACCCCGGCGCGCAGCAGCGCCTCCACCTGGGCGCGTTGCGCCAGGGTCACCTGCCCCTCGGCCCACTGGGTGAAGAGCCGCTCGCCGTGCAGCATCCGGCGTATGTCGTCCCGGTTCACGCGGACGACCCCGGGCTGCAGCGTACGGGCGAAGGTGGTCTTGCCCGAGGCGGGCAGCCCTCGCGTGGCGATCAGTCGGGGCATGGTCACTCCTGGTCGTACGAGACCCGGTCCGCCGCCGGGCGGACCTGCTGCCAGAGCC
>Ga0310834_100634_pt1 | contig 33623 bp, 24 predicted proteins | sample SM_ome_2_FD_201314 | JGI IMG/M metagenome (GOLD analysis project Ga0310834, IMG submission 201314) | Sorghum-adapted microbial communities enriched on stacked mutant (SM) sorghum from Joint BioEnergy Institute, Emeryville, California... ...
AACAGCGGGTTATCGTTCAGGATGAACCCGGTGTACTGGTAGCTGAAGATCCCTGTCACGCCGCACAGCAACATGATGATCGTCGGGAGGACATAGTTGTTCCTGCGGACAAATTTGATCTGATAGAACGCTTCAAACGGATGCAGAAGCGATTGAATCATATATTTGGCGTCTTCCATCAAACCTGCCATAGATAGCGACCCTACCCTTTCCTCTGTAGTTTGGGTTCAATTGGCGCCTGAACGCGCCGGCAGATCCTGTCTCCTGTTGTATCGGTATTCCGAGTAGATCAGAGCGCCTGCGATGCCGGCCAGCCCGAGCACGAACCAGATGAAATGCCGCTGTATGAACAAGTTGCGGAATTCTGCGTAAGCCATCGAGTAATAACCGCGGGCATTGCCGAGCTTCAGATAATACATCGCTTCTTCGTAACGGTCCTGCATCAGGTAGTTTCGGCCCACTCCGATATAGGCGATGTCGTAGTTGGTATTCAGATGGAGCGCCTCTTCATAATGTGCGCCTGCTTCCTCCCATCTGCCTTGGTAATACGCCTTCTCCGCCGCAAGCGCCGCGTGGCCGAACTCCGTCGGTTGGTAGAGATGGGCGACGCCAAAATATCTGTCCGTCACGATCAGATTGTCGCCAAGCCAGGCGATCGCCGACGGATCCTTGAGATTGCCTTTCAGATTGCCGATGGAGCCGAAGATGTTCAGCAGGTCACCCTGAAAATTGTAGACGAAGACCTGGCCCATCGTGCGGTCCAGCACGGCGTAGACGCCATAATCGTTCACCGCGATATCGACAAACTGGCTTTCCTCGCTTGAGGAGTAGCGGTGGATGTCGCCGATGATGGGGAAATAGCCATTCTCCATCAGGACGTTCTCTCCCTTGGCGTTGAAGCGGAACACCCAATCCTGCGCGGAGGAATCAAAGGTCGTCGCATAGATGAGCCCCTCCGGGTCGATCGTGATGTTGTTGAAGGAGGGCGCGAAGGTCTTGCCCATCTTCTCCTTCTGCTCGCTGGAGGCGATCGTCTTCCAGAAGTAGTCGATCAGGTTGACCCGCGGCTTGTTGACTCCGAAGTAGCGGGAGAACGTGCCGTCGCGGTTGATCTCGAGGATGCCTTCATAGCTTCCCTGCACGACCGCGAAGATCTTCCCGTCCTTGTTCACGACCAGCTTGGACGGCTTGAACTGCGTGACCCCCACCATGTTGTCGGGCCGCTCGATCGTTCTCAGATAGGTGTAGGTCTGTCCGTCCAGCACGATGATCCGCTCCGCCGCCGTGTCGGCGATGTAGAGCTCATTCAGCGTCTCGCTGTAGTAGACGCCCTCCGGCTTGTTCAGCATGAGCTGCTGGTTCGTCTCCGGATTGACGATGATCCTGCCAGTGGCATCGCGCAGCAGCTTAATCGACGCGACGAACTGGAGGTTCTCATCCAGGATGGTGACGCGGCTGTCTGTTGCATCGACGAGGAAGATCCTTCCGCCGCCCACATGTACGTCATCGATGCTCTGGAACTTCACCTGCTCGAGCAGGCTGTTGTCTATCGTGCGAACGAGTTCAAATGCCGGCAGACTCCGATTGGTTCCAAGGGAGCCCCAGAAATCGTAGGTGTAATTGCTCTCGAAGGTCGTAGCGGCAGTTGCACTCACGGGGGCCAGCATCAAGCCGAGGATGCACAACCATACCAGAGACCACTTTACTCTCATAAGCATCTGGCCTTCCTTTCCTGTGAGATCCTTACTCCTTGATGCCGGTCGTCGCCATCGTCTGGATGACGTTGCTCTGCGAGATGATGAAGACGAGGATCGGCACGGTCAACATGATGAGCGTCACCGCTGAGGCGACCCCGGTTCGCGCTACACCGGCATTGATGATCTGTGACAGCGCATAGCTGACTGGCTTGAGCTTCTCCGTGAAGATAAAGCCGCCGCCGGTCGTCCCCCACAGCGCCTGGAAGGACAGGATGATCAGCGTGATCCAGGCTGACCTGGAGAGCGGCATCATCACCGTCCAGAAGATCCGGAACTCGCTGGCGCCGTCCATCTTCGCCGCCTCGATCAGCTGCGTCGGCACCTGCACCATGAAGTTCTGCATGAGGAACAGCCCGAGCGTCGAGCCGATCGATGGCAGGACCACCGCCCAGTACGTGTCGATCAGCTGCAGCTTGGACATGATCAGATAGTTCGGCAGCGCCGTGACCGTCCCGTTGAACATGAGCGAATACACGATCAGCTTGGACATGAAACGCGACCCCGGGAAGGTGTACTTGGCCAGCGGGAACGCCGCCATCGAGCTGATGATCACCGTGCCGACCGTCCCGACCACCGTGATGAACACGGTGTTGAAGATATAGCGGGTGATCGGCACCCAGGAATTGCCGAGGATGATGGCCAGGTCCTGGAAGTTCGTCAACGTCGGATTCTGCACGAACAGCCGCGGCGGGAAGATGAAGATCTCGGTCAGCGGCTTGAAGGCATTGTTGATGACGAAGACGAGCGGCCAGACGCTGAAGATGCCGAAGATCGCCAGGAAGGTGGTGAGCGAGATGTCCCCCAGGATGCTGCGGTTTCTCCGTCTGATCTTTCTTGCGGCATAGGCCTTGCGGACGGCTGCGACGATATGGGTCATCCTAGGATCCCACCTTTCTCAATGCTTTCTGGACGATGATGTTGGTGAATACCATGATGAAGAACAGCATCGTGGCGATCGCCGACGCATAGCCCATCTCATAACGCAGGAAGCCGTAGTCATGCAGATGGGTCAAGATCGTATGGCCGGAATATTCCACGGACGGGAAGCCGGCCAGCTCGATGGAGATCTGCGATACCGAGAGCGAGCTGGTGATCTGCATGACGGCCCCGAACAACAGCTGCGGCCGCATCGACGGGAGCGTGATATACCAGAGCTCCTGCCAGCGGTTGCGGATGCCGTCGATGCTGCCCGCCTCATACAGCGTCCGGTCGACATTCTGCAGACCGGCGACGAAGGCCAGGAAGCTGACGCCAAGGCTGAGCCACAGCTGAACGATGATCAGGATCGGGAACACGTACTCCTTCGTGTCGAACCACAGGATCGGCTCGCTCGTGAAGCCGAAGTTGAGCAGCCAGGCATTGGCGTAGCCGTACATATCCGACGAGAAGATCAGCTTCCAGATGAGATAGGCGTTGCCGGATATCGAGGGCGCATAGAACACCAGCGTCATGAATGCGCGCACCTTCGGCGTCAGCTCGTTGATCAGCCAGGAGAAGACGAAGCACATGATGTAGCTGATCGGCCCGGTGATCAAGGCGAAGAAGAGCGTGTTCTTGACCGCGATCAGGAACACATCGTCGTTCACCATCAGATTGATGTAATTGCGGAAGCCGACGAAGCTGGGCATCTCCAGCATGTTGAACGACGTGAAGCTGATGATGATCGAGGTCAGGACGGGAATCACCGTAAACACGATGAACAGGATGGCGAAGGGAAGGATCAGGAGATATTTCTCCCGATGCTCCTTCCAGATGTTGTGCGCATGTGTCGGCTTGCCGCCGTTTGCTTTGGTTTTCAGACTCGTCAGCATATCACATGTAACTCCTCTTTATATGAATTCAGGGCCTTCATGCGCATTAATTGCCGTCTATATAGCTCAGGTTGAATTCCTTGCGTTTCTTGGTCAGTTCCTCGTCGACCGACTTGAGATTCAGGTACAGCGCTTCCCTCGGATGCTCGCCGCTGGTCACGACGCCGCGGAACGCGTAGTCAACCGCGCGGGCCGTCATATAGCCGCCCGGCACCTCCGGATAGCCGACGACCGCCTCGAGCTGCTTCATCAGCTCCCGCGCCGCCTTGGTCGACCATGGCAGCTGCTTCATGACCTCGATGTTGGCTGCCGGGTATCTGGCCGCTGCGCCCATGATGGATTCCAGCGCATTGGCGTACTGGGTCTGCGTATCTGTCCGCTGCCACCACTTGATGAACTCCCAGGCCGCTTCCTTGTTCTTCGACGCTTCCAGCATCACCGTGTTGATCGTCGAGGCCGTTCCCGCATGATTGATCGTGCCATCCGGCTGCGGAACGCCCGGCAGCGGCGCGAACGACCAGAGGCCCCTGATCTCCGGCGCGAATACCTCCAGCTGGTTGTACGTCGTGTACAGGGTGATGCCGGCAGGCATCTCTCCCGTGCGGAATCGGTTCGGGAAGTCGGCGGATACGGGCAGCCGGTAGCTGGTGAAGAAGCGGGTGACGCGGCTGAACGCGTTCATCGCCGGTTCCTCGGCCAGGCCGCTCCTGATGCCGTAGTCCAGCCCCTCCCCGAGGTACAGATCGCCGCCGTGCTGGTAGACCAGCGACGGATACAGCTCCTGGCCATTAATATAGAAGTCATAGTTGTTGGCATGCAGCACGGAGATGACATGTTCCACCTCGTCCCAGGTCTTGGGCGGCGTCAGGCCAAGCTGATCAAACACATCCTCCCGGTAGAACATCATCAGGAACATCTGCTGCTCCGGCAGGCCATAGACACCGTCCTGGAAGGTGACGGTATTCATGATGTTCGGATTGAAATTGGCGACGATCTCGTCGAAGCCATCCAGCTTCGACAGATCGTGCAGCGCGTTGCGCATGGCGAAGTTGATGACCGTCGCCTGTGGCAGCGCCAGCACGACGTCCGGGCCGTTGCCCGCCAGCGTCGCCGGCAGGATGACATCCTCCGGTATGAGCTGAAGATTGACCGGGATATTCGTCTGCGGCGTGAACGTCTGGTCGATCATCGTCTTGATGAGCTGCGCCTGGTCACGTCCTGCCGAGATCCACACCTTGATCGCGTCATCGCCGGCGTCGCCGGTGATCTCCGTCTCGTCGATCAGGAAGGTGGACAGGAAGCGGACCGTGCTGTTATAGGCGCTGACGAAGAAATTCGGTTCGGCCGCGGGCAGCTCCGCCCCCGGCGCGGACAGCGTGAAGCTGTCGAGCATGAGCGGCATCTCCGAGATCGAGGTGATCCAGGTGCCGAGAGAGGAGATGTTGTTGGCAAGCGTCCCCAATTCCAGGATGACGCTCTCCGGATCCTGGCTGAGCCGTTCGGCCTGCACCTGCATCTTCTCGATGATCGCCGTTTTCTCGCCTTTCTCGCCGGTGATGGCGACCAGCTCCTCCACGACCCTCTTCAGCCGGTCGCTCTCCGCCCTCAGCGTCTCCGCGTAGTTCGGAATTTTCTTGGTCAGCTCGTAATCGATGAAGCGATCCGGCACAAGTCCGGTGATCTGGATCGTCTTGCGATAGAGATCGCTCAGCACGAGGACGCTCTGCTCCACCTCCGAGAGCGGCATGGCGAAGCTGCCCAGCACCACCTCAAGCGAGATCGTGTTCTCTCCCTCCCGCAGGTGGATGAGATAGTCCCCGTTCTCGCTGCCGAATACATAATTGGCGAAGTCCGAATGGAAGGCGAACGGAATCGCCATCGCCTCGCGGAAGGGAACCTCGCCGTTCACCTTCAGCTGCCGGAAGGACATGACCCCGCGATTCGTGTTCTGCACGGCGCGGAAGGAGATGCGATAAAGCGCCTCCTGCGGCACATTGATCTTCCACTCGATGTAGTCTCCCGGCGTGCGCCAGTTCGTGCCGCCGATCGCATTCAGCCGGATCTTGTATGGATGATAAGGAACGGTATAAGGATTGCTGTAGTCCGTGTTCATGACGATGTCGATGGAAGATTTGTGTATGCTGAGCGTCAGATCGTCCGTTCTCTCTGCTTGGTAGAGCAGGTTGTCGCCATCATAAACGGGATACTGAGCCTTCCATTCCTCGATGACCTGCGCGTACGGCCTGATGTCCGGTGCGCTCTTCAGCGTGATGTCCCGGATCTCCATCGGCTCCTTCACCGATTCCAGCGTCAGCGTATGTCGGCCTGCACTCAGATAGAAGCGATATGGCTCCAGATCCCTGCGCTGCGCATCCATGATGTATACCGTCATCGGCTCCGGCAGCTCCACCGCCACCGGCCGCACCTCATTGCCGTTCATCATGGCGATCGGCTGCCCGCCGCTGTTGTCCCATTTGCGATGGAAGATGAGTTGATTCATTCCGTTGAATAACGTCGTATCGTCGATATAAAGCTTGCGTTCGATCTTGGAAGTCGTGCCTTTCACCGGCACATAGGTGATCTGGATCTGATAGAAGCCCGCTTCACGCACCAGGATCTCCCAGGTGATCGCGCCGCTCTCGCCGGTGACGACCGCGTCATCCCGAACATAGGCCTCCATATCTTCAGAAGTTCGGTAATTCAGGAGATCGACCTTGATCTCCGATGCAGCCATGCTGCCGTTAAACCCATGCTCAGCCAGATAATCGCTGTATGATGGTTCCAGATAGGCCCCGCGATCCACGGGCCCCTCTAGCGCAGTGACGACGTTCCCATGGCCTGCCCCAAACGCCGGTATGAACATGACACATGCTATGACTATCAATACACCAAAGACAATGATCTTCCTGACCATGGTCATACCCTTCAAACCTCCATTATCAGGCTGTCAGGTGCCATGAATCGCTTCATGGCACCTGTTCGCCCTGGACGATAGCTGCAGGCTGCAGCTGCCGAATCTTACTCGACTTTCACCTTGATCGTCAGTTCCGTCTTGTTGCCGGCGAAGTCCGTTACCGACAGGATGACGTCGTATTCACCGGCGGTGGTGACATCGAGGAAGCCGATATCCGCCGTGATATTGCTCTTCAGGTCGAAGCCGTGAACGTCTGTCGCCTGCTCGACGAAGTCGTTCGCCCAGTTGATCGCCGATGCGTCCTCGTCGATCTTGATCGTGCGGTATTCCGATTTGGCCACGAGGGTCGGAGGAGTCGTATTCTTCGGATCATAGATCATGACCGTATACGACGCGGAGGTCTCGTTGCCTGCGGCGTCCTTGACCGTGACCTTCAGACCCTTGTCGTAGCTGCCGATGGTGTTGAAGTCGGTCGCGCTTGTATCCACCTGCACGCGATCGAACGGAATGTCTCCGTCGATGCCGTCCTGCGCCTTGATGAACGTATCCCAGGCGACGGATGCCGGGTTCGAGCCTGCGGCCACCGCGATCGGCACGCCCGTTGTCGAGAAGGATGGCGGCATGTTGTCGATCGCCGTGCTGGAGCTGAGAGCGGTCTGGATCGAGCTCATCGAGTCGAGGATCCGGTTCTTGTTGGCGTCGATCGCCGCCGCATACTTCGGTGAGCTGTTCAGGCCATAGATCGATGCGCCGAGCACCTCTTCACTCCAGGTGTACCAGAACGACATGATCGTAGCGAATTCATTAGGCGCACTGCCAGCGATGCCGACAAATGCATCCATCACGTCTTGACCGAACTGCTCGTTCGTGACGTCGAAGCCATAGCTTAGCGCCGTGCTCTTCGCCTGCGTATCGAAGAAGTCGAGCGCCTTGTCGCTGCCGGCCAGCGTCTTGTAAACCGTCGACCAGTACAGGCGATAAGCCTTGAGCGCCAGCTCCGTCCGTTCCTTCGGAACGCCCTTCAGAACGGCCATCTGGTTGTTCGGGAATACGACCTGCCGATATCTTGGATCGTCGGCCGGGATGTTGTCTGGTCTCGGGAACGGTACGATGCCCATCGATTCGCCGCGAGATGCTAGCGATTGGCCAGCGCCGCTGGACAGCCACGGCACCATGTTCGTGAACACCGTCTCCCCGTTGCCGAAGTCGCTGCCGTTCCACGTCCAGCCAGGTGTTGTGGAATCATCGCTGTACCTTACAGACATCATGAGCCCTTTGGACATGAGATCGTCGATATAAGCAACAGCTTCCTTCACTTCCGGAGCGTCCGCTGTCAGAGAGCCGTTGAACACCGCGCCGCCGTTCGAATGGATCGCTTGCAGAGCCGTATAGCGATAGTCGGTCTGGAATGCCTTGATCGGCACGTCGGTTCGGACAGGCGACATTTTGTTCGCATAGTATTCATTGACTTTCGTCAGATAATCGCGGAATGTTGACCAAGTCCACTCTCCGCGCTTCCACAGGTCATGCGGATAGACCGTCTTGCCGTCAACCTTCAATGCGTCGACCTGATCCAGGTAGTTGATGTTATACACGAGCGGCCATACGTTGACGAAGTCCAGGATGTAGTTCAGGAAGTAGCGGGCACCGAACATCTCGTTACCCAGCATCCAGGCATCGTCCGGATCTTCGAAGATGTATGCGTACTCGTCAAGCGGCTGGAAGATGTTCTGCCCGAGCAGCGTGCCCTGGGAGCCTCCCCACAGCAGCGCGATGTCAACGATCGGGTCATTCGCCAGCACGGACTTGAGCAGCGCTTCGCGCACGTCGCTCGGGTATTGCACCCACTGAATCTCGACGTTCAGTTCGTTCAGCACCGCTTCCTTCGCCTTCATGCGCGCGTTCATCTGATCCGGCTGCATGCCCGGTTCGCCCGTGACCGGATCGCGCCACTCCGGGTCATCGCCCTGCTGCCAGTGCGTGCCGAATCGGATGATGATCGGCTCGCCCTTGGCCTCGGGCTGGCTGACCGTATTGTTGTTCTGGTTGCCGGAGTTCTGATTCCCCGCGTTGTTGCCCGACGTATTCGTGGATGTCGGCTCGTTGCTGCGGCCGAAGCAGCCTGTGATCAGGATGATGCACAGGAATGCCGACAGCAGAACGGCAAGTGTGCGATTCAGTTTCTTCACCATTTCTTTGTTCCTCCCTTTAATAACTTATATGTGACACAAGCCCTGTGATAGCGGCTTGTTGTTACCTGTCAGCCGGTTCGAACGGTCAGCGCTCAAGCGCTATACGGGAACAAAGGCCAGCGCTTCCAGTCGGGAAGGTTCCTCCCCGTCCAGCGCCTCGAGCAGGATGGCCAGCCTAATCGCGCCGTCTCTGAACCAGGGTCCCGGCAGGTAGAAGGAGTCCTGCAAGCCACCGGTGAAGGCGGGCCTGGCCTTGCTCCCCTTCAGCCACAGTCGGCCGACGATCTGACCATGGAACAGCACCGTCAGCTTCAGATTGGCGCCCTGGACCCGGACTCTCCATCCTCGGCCTGAGTTGGAGTCCCGCAGCTCCGTCGCCAGCCACGCCGTTTCGCCTCCCATCAACGCAAGCGGCAGCTCGGCTGCGGCGGCCTTCTCCGTCCTCAGCGCGCTGGCGTATGCCCACAGCTCATCCTGCTCCCGGTTCGCGAGCCGCCAATGGCGCGCCGCCGTTCCTTCATAGACGCGCACCCTGCCCGCCGCCTGGACCGGTTGCTTCTCCAGGAGAACGGTGACCTCTACCCGCGATCCCGGCTCCACATGTGGAGTGATGTCGACGAACGGATCGGACGGATAGACCGGACCCGCATCCACTCCGTTGATGTACACCCTGGCGACCGCTTGCAGACCGCTGAAGTGCATCGTCCAGGCATCCGCCTCATGCGAGAGCTCGAAGCTTCTCCGGTAGCAGGCGTACTGCGGAATATCCGGCGAGAGCCACCCGCCGTAGGCCACGATCGGCCAGGCGCGGTCATCCTCCGCCCGCTCAGCCAGCTCTTGCAAGGCTGCGCGGTTCTCCGCCAGCTTGACCCTCCAGTTCTGGCTGAGCTCGATGACGCGGGTGACGGAGACCAGGCTGCGCATCCCGCGCAGCGCCTTCAGGCGCAGCGCCGGCAGCCGCACATCGTCGAAATTGCTGTGGCCCCAGATCTCGAGGCGCGCAGCCAGCCGTCCCGCAGCCGAGTCTGCGGGCGCCGGGATATAGCAGCTGGATCCGCCAGGCACGACGGTGGCGACATATTCCCTGCCTGCATAGACGGAGATGATGTCGCTCCCCTGCCGGACGAGGATCCCCTGACGCGTTATCCCGCCCGGCGCATCAACGGAGGCTTCCAGCCAGGTGAGCCCGCGATAGATGCCGTATGTCTCCAGGTAGTCGAGTTCACCGTCGATGCGCGTCCAGCTCACGCCAGGTGGTTCATCGCCGGGATGAGGGAAGATGGACCAAGCGATCGGCAGCTCCACCGGCTCCCGGGCGGGCTCCTGCTTCTCGCGCAGGCGGATGACGCCTCTGTCGTCGATGTCATCGACGAGCAGCGCATCAGCGCGGCGCATGACGATCAGCCGCAGCAGCCGCCCGTCCGCCAGCGCCAGCTCGCACACGCCGGTGGCCCCTGCCGAACAGCGCAGGATCATCCCGCCGTCCTCCTCGGTCACCGCCAGGTCGGTATGCGTCAGCACCCTCGCTCCTGGAAGCTGCAGGGCGATCTCCGCGCCGTGCTCCGCATGGAACGCCAGCGTCGCTCCGCCTGCGCCTTCCCGGTGCAGGAACAGCTCCGCCGTCGAGCAGAGCAGCGTGCCCTCGATCCCCCAGTGCCGGAGAGGCACGCCGAATGGCAGGGCCATCGATCGCCAGGGCTTCAGCTCAAGCTGCATCAACGGCTCTCGCATCGGGGCACCCTCCTCCGCGGCGAAACGGATCACGGCGGCGCCATGCCCCAGGTTGGAGATGAAGAGGATCAGCCCGCCGCCCGCGAGCTCCAACGCCTGGACGCTCGCCTGACCCGTCTCGACGATGGCCGCGATCTTGCCTGCCTGTTGCTCGGACGCCTCGAGCTCCGCCTCCGCCAGCGCCGCACCATACGTGCGGATCAGCCGCGAGAGCAGCAGGCCTTCATACGCCTCCGGCCTGACGTGGCCCTCCGGTGAGATCATGCCGCCGAAGTCATAATCCGAAGCGAGAAACGCCAGCGGCTGCCCCCAGTTGTTCGTCGCGTTGGTGAATCCGAAGTCCGTTCCGGATACCTGCAGGTACGGGCCGAGCAGCTTCGCGCCGCAGGACAGAAGCCTGCGCAACAGGAAGTGAGACCGGTTCGTCTCCGTAACGAGCAGCGGGTAACCAAGCTCGGCAAGCCTTCGTCTGTATGTCAGCACCTTCTCCTCGAAGTTCGGATCGCGGTCATAGGGATAGAAGTTGCAGGTTGGCATCACCCCATCCGCGATGCCTGACGCCTCGACGAGTCCTCCCTGACCGGCACAGGCGATGAGCGGTACCTTGATGCCACGGGCGATGGCCATATCCCTCAGCGCCGAGATATAGCCCTTCGGATCCCTGCAGCCGTAGAAATCCAGCTCATTGTCGAGCTGCACGCAGATGATCGTGCCCTCCTCGCCGATCTGGTAACGAGCCAGTATGGGCATGACCTGGTCGAACCAATGTGTAACCGCATTCAAAAAAGGTTGGTTGTTGTCGCGGATCACCATACCCTCTTTGGTGTGCAGATAAGCCGGCAGACCGCCGCCGTCCCATTCAGAACAGATGTACGGCCCCGGTCTGGCGACGACCCACAGGCCAACCTCCGCCGCTGTTTGCAGGAAAGCCGCCACGTCCTTCTCCCCGTCCATTTCCCATACACCCTCACGAATCTCGTGCCAATTCCACGGGAAGTAGACGTCGATGCAGTTGTAGCCGTAGGCTCGCAGCTGCAACATCCTGTCTCTCCAATGACCCCTGGGGATGCGGAAATAGAACAGCGATGCGCAGAGCAAGATCTCCGGCTTCCCCTGTATGCGAACAGCCTTCGGAGAGAGCTGGACCGGCTGCGGGGCTGAAACCGTCGATTTCATCAGATTCGCCTCCTGCTGGCAGTTAGTGACACCTTTCGACCACTTATGAAACGGGTTTCATAAGCGGCATCAACCTTGCGGCCTGTCAACATCATGGCCAGGTTGTCTGTCGCTTTCCTCTTGAGACTCAAGCACTGAAGCAAGTTGGTCACGCGTTCGAACTTTGCTGGGTAGGTTCTTGGAATGTGCTGCGCGATCTGACACTTTCACGGTCGCACCCCTTGATGAAACCCGATTCATCAGGCGATGCATGGAGGGATGAGAGTCTGACACGAGGATGTTTGTTTCTCCGGCTGACTCCTGCATGGATTCTGGCAGTCTGTCCGGATGGTACCCGATTCTCCGCTGTTGTGAAACCCGTTACATGAAACGGGTTTCAAGCAGGCGAAAAATAAACTGCCTGTCTTGATGGCAGAGCATGCAGTGGAATGTAAGCGCTTCGATTGGTGTTTGAGTTTATTTTATTCGCACCATGGGTATCTGTCAATATCGAGTTCAACATTTTATTCCTGAAAAGTCAGGTTTTCCGTCTTGCTCTGTTGGTGCGCATGGAACGTCACCAACCTGACAACCTTAATATGCCTCGTTCAGGCCGAAAGCATCCGCCAACAGCTCATAGGAACGCCTTCGGCCCGCCATGTCCGGGATCATGTCGAGGATCATGATCTCATCTGCCATCGCCTCCTCGGCGATCTCCAGAAGTCTCGCCCGAACCCGCTCGGCGCTCCCTACCACGAACCGCCGTCTGTTATCCAGCAGCACTGCTTCTTCATAGGGGGAGTACCGGTAAGCATGGGCCGTCTCGACAGACGGCGGCTCGTGGTGGAAAGCGCCGGTGCGCCACCATACCCATTGCAGCTCGGCCGGAGCCGCAAGGTACTGCGCTTCTTCATCGGTATCGGCTGCGATCACGATCAGGGACAAGGCGCTCCACGGCACGGCGCGATGGCGCGATGGCCGGAACTTCTCCCGATAGGCATGCAGCATCGGGATCGCCAGATGCGGCGAGATATGCGCCGCGAAGAAAAAACCAAGCCCGTGCTCGACGGCGAATCTCATGCCTCCATCGCTCGAACCGAGCATATAGATCTCCGGCATCAGGTCCGGATCGGGAGACGCCTTGATCTCCTTGAAAGGATGGTCTTCCGGAAACTCTCTCGTAAAGTACCACAGCAGCTCCTGAAGCTGTCTGGGAAACTCATCCGCCCTGACCGCTTCCCGCGAGCGCCGCAGGGCGAGGGCGGTCACCACATCCGTGCCTGGCGCCCGTCCGATGCCGAGATCGATGCGGCCGGGATGCAGTGCCTCAAGCAGCGAGAACTGCTCCGCCACCTTCAACGGACTGTGGTTCGGCAGCATGATGCCGCCGGCGCCCACGCGGATGCGGTTCGTCAACGCAGCCACATGCGCGATGAGCAGTTCGGGTGATGTGCTCATCTGATATTGCGTATTGTGATGCTCGGCGAACCAATAGCGGGTGTATCCCAGGCGATCGGCCAGCCGGGCGATTTCCGTCGAATTCGCAAGCGTCGTCGCAGCCGTCTCACCATGATGGATCGTCGCCAGATCAAGAATGGACAGCTTCAATTTGCGGTGAGTTGCTTGGGTCATGATGATCCGTTTCCACCTTTCTCTCGAGAAGATAGGTGTACGCTGCGACAGCCGCTTGTCGGGATCCGGTGATGTCGCGTTGCATGAACGTCAGAACTTTAAGGATGGGCCATCGGGGCGTACGATCGAATTATACTCCTACCTCTCCGCCTTGAACAATACCGCTTCCCAGGGTTGCCTTGCTCTTCGGCTCGCTCACGCCAGTATGCTTGCGAAGATTGCGATGGCCGAAGAACGTGATCACCGCCACCGCCACACCGGATACGACCGGCAGGATCCACAGGGGCACCAGATCCACCAGGTAGCCCACGATCAACATGCCGAGCGGAGCGATGGCTCCTGCGAACGTATCGACGAGGCCGAACACGCGGCCGCGATACTGTTCGTCGATGGTGGTCTGCATGAAAACAGACAGCGGGATGTTGACGGAGATGATCGAGACGCCGATGGCCAGCATGACGGCCATAAAGTATACGAAGTTCACCCCGTTGCTGAAACTGAAGAACAAGGGCATCGCTACCGCAAGCAGCAGGACACTCATGATATACAACCCTCTGGCGAGAGGACGAACATGATCCTTCGATTGCTTGCGGATCGACATGATCAGGGACATGAGCAGCACGCCAACTGCTTCCATCGCTTCAATGGTGCCGAATTGCTCGGACGAAAGGTTCAATGTCTGAACGACCACATACGGCAGCAGCACGCCGAGCGATGCCATGAAGAAGTTGATCCAGAACACGAACTTGAGCATAGTGCTGACGGCGGGCTTGGTTCTGACATAAGCGAATCCGGCCGACAGATCCGATCTCATCGAGGCGAGCATATGACGAATGGTGCCCGGCTTGGCGCCAGCAGGCGCGGCTTCCATAGCAGCTCCGGCATCGGCTTCGGCATCAGCCGCATCCGCACGCACCGTCTGTGGCTTGAATATCAGCAGGACCGTCACAATCGTCGATACCAGGAAGGCGGCGCCATTCATCAGAGTAAAGACCGACAGCGGCAGAAAGGCATACAGGATGCCACCCAGGACGGGTGCGAGTATGTTGCCTGCGGATGATGCCATCTGGTTCAGTGACCCCGCCCGCTGAATCTGATCCTGATTCACCAGCTGCAGCAAGGAGGACGACACGGCCACGCTGTAGAACGTGCTGCACACATTCAGCAAGGCGAGCGACACATAGATCGGCAGCAGACTGTCCGTCATGGTGACGGTCGCGGCGAATGTCAGCAGCATGACCGCCACCCCTGCGACATCCGAAGCAATCATCAGCTTGCGCCGATTCATGCGGTCCGCGATAATGCCGGCAAACGGCGCCAACAGGACGCGAGGCAAGGAGCCGCAGATCAAGGAGATGGCGAAGCTGCTGCCGGAACCCGTCATCTTCAGGATCGTCAGCCCCGCCACGAAGGTGAACATGCCTGAACCAAGCACGGAGATAATCTTGCCGATAAAAAACAACGCCATATTCCGCACGTCAATTCTTTTGCTGTCCACGAAAACCATCTCCAAACGATAAAGTTAAATTTGATTAAACTCATCATACATCCTTTTGTTGAGGACGTCAAGAGGAAAGTTAAATTTTATTTAACTTTCATTCGTCAAGATAATTTTCGCTTTCAGAAAAAGTTTAATTAAGGTATACTTTTATCAAATATTCGAGTCTGCGAAGGATGAGCAATGGATGACGGATCCCAAGAAAATCGGAGAAAAAATCCGCCAGTTGCGCAAAAGCATGGGGATGACCCAGGAGGAACTGGCTGGTGAACATATGACAAAAAGCATGCTCAGCCAGATCGAGAACGGTCGCGCCTTTCCTTCCATGCGCACCTTGCAGTATCTGGCATCCAGGCTGAAGCAGGATCCCGGATATTTCCTGGAGGAGCATGGGAGCGAGTCGGTTCTCGAGCTGCTTCGCCAGGTGGAGCAGGCCAGCAAGGCGAAGGAACACGAGAAGGTGCTCGCGCTGGTCACACCCGTGCTGGATCAGCTGCCGGCAACGGTCGATACCGCCAGAGTGCTGGAGCATTATATCGCCGCATGCTTCTATACCGGATCGGAAGGCGGCGATGAGGCGGTCAGCAAGGCGGTCGATATCTGCGAGCGCTTCGGCTTATACGTGGACAGCGTGAAGATCAAATATCTGCGTTATGCGCTGCTGTTCGCGAAGGAGCACTACCAGGACAGCCTGGACCTGATCCGCTCGCTGCAGGAAGAGTATGCGGCCAAGCGGACGAGCCGGGATTATCTGTTCGAGATTCAGCTGTATTATGCGGAGAGCATCTCTCTGTCAGCCGTCGGAAGGTATGAGGAATGCCGGGATGTGATGCTGAAGGCGCTGGAGCTGTCCAAAGAGGAAGGCGTCTATCACCTGACGGACCATTTCTATCGAATCCTTGGACAGAACTGCATCCTGACCGGAGAAACGGACAAGATCTGGCACTATCTGAGGAAAGCACGACAGTTCGCCGAAGTCACCGAGGTGGAAGAGTCGATAGGCCTCGTGGAACATTCGGAGGTGAGGGTGATGAATTGGGAAGGTCGATATGAGGAAGCATTGCGGCACGCGGAGAACTCCCTTTATTTCCGCAAGAACGATCAGGAGGGATACCTGCTGCAAACGGGGATCTCGCTGTTCGGCCTGGGAAGATACGCCGAAGCTCTGGATGTGTTGAGCAAGATCCAGCCGCCGCGCGCGAATGTGGCCCATCACCCGCTCGACAAGGTGCGCAGATACTCGGCCTATGCGTTCAGAGCCAACGCGCTGGCCAAGTTGGGCCGCGTCGTGGAAGCGGAAGAACAGGCTCTCATCGCCTATGAACGGACGCGGGGGTATCCATCAAGTCCCGAGCTCGAATTTATCCGGGAGACGTATCAATCGCTCTTCGCTTGAGGCTGGATATGTGGCGTTGGTGCGGCGACGATGGGGTGCAGCGCGGGGCGGTACGTGCGGTTTGAGCGGCTGAGACGACTGACTGTGGCGGTTTTCGCGGCTGTGGCGGGTGAGACGGCGTAGACGTCTTGGCAGCTGAGAAGCTTGGGCGCTCGAGAGTGCTTGGACAGATTTGGCGGGTGGTCGGTCCATTGCGGTCTTGACAGCCTCTTGTTGTTCGGTTGCTGCCCTGCTGGACGAATCCTGCCACGATCTCATGTCATATGCGCGCCATGGCTGGTAAGCCGAAGTTATGCTTCATGGTAGCGCATTGATCGCAGGATGCCGCATCCTGTCTTCATCAAATGGGCACGGGCATGGTCATCTGTCCACTCCTTCCCTCGGTTGCGTACATATGCTGACTATCGGGTTAACCTCGCTGACGATCAACCCGGGAAAGGAGCTTGCAAGATGAAGTGCTTGGCTGCATATCCGATGTCTGCCGAAGACATACAGCCACATATCGGCAAGACGGTGATCGGTTTGACGCACCACGGTGATACATTCTGCGGCAGGATTGAACGGGTGGAGGACGGAAATGTGTACTTTACCTTTGAAGGAACTCCTTCCGCGGATGTGGCTTCAGCGGTTCAGAACCACCCGTCCGTACGCCGCAGCAAGCGCAGGAGTCAGAACCGCGCCGAGACGAAAGCCTTCTGGCCATACTACGGCCTTGGACTTGGCTGGGCATTTTTCATACCGCTGATTCTGCTTGCAGCGTTGTTCGCCTGGTGATCAGGTCGAGCTTGCCTCTCCGGCAGGCCTGCCCGTCCTGGCTGTATCCACTTCATGGGCTGTCCCGACAGGGGCGGCCTTTTCTTTATTGGATGGAGCGATTGGATGGAGCGGGCATTGGCTGGTGCGACTGGTCCCGTGAGCCGATGGGCGTCACCGCTTCATCGGATGGTCCGACGCTAGTGGAACGCAGCTCCGTTATTGTGTGATTCGGAGCGAGAAATTAGCGTGTCTTATGTCCGTTACCGTTTGGAAGCAACCTGATCTTGGGAAGAATCCGGCGCACGATTGTGACACATTCCACCAACTGGCCTCGTATGTAACAAATGAGTTTGGTATGGGCTCGTCCGGTTTAATCCTCCGCTTCTCCGGTTGTGCTCTCCGGCTCACTAGCGACTTGTCTTCCCCGCTCACGAGCGCTTCCCGTCATCTTGCTCGACCGCCAATGCTTGAAGCCGCTTGCGATCCAGCTTCCCGAGGGACGTGTACGGCAGTTCGCCCACCAACTCGATCTCACGCGGCATCTGGTATCGGGCAAGCCTCTCCCTCAACCATCCGCGAAGCTCTTCCTCCGTCAATCCCGCGTCATCGTCATGCCTGGACACCGGCGCCACATAAAGCTTCAACCGCTGGCCGTACTCCTCATCCGGGACCGCCACCGCAGCCGCATCCTCCACCTGCGGATGGCTCAGCACCACCTGTTCAACCTCCAACGGATAGACGTTCTCGCCGCCGGAGACGATCATGCTGTCCGCCCTGCCCCTCAGATAATAATAACCGTCCTGATCCACATAACCCAGATCTCCCGTATCGATCCATGGCGCGGCGCGGTTCACCGCGGACCATTCGTTGCATACCAGGATGCGTCCGATCTCTCCAATGGCCGCGGGTTGGTCCCGATCGTTCAGGATCCTGACCCGGACGCCTTTGAGCGGCTTGCCGACCGTGCGCGGGTTATGCCGAAGATCTTCCGGCGTGGCGATGAAGTTGAGTCCAGCTTCCGACGTGCCGTACAGGTTATAGAGCACGTTGCCCAGTCTGCGCAGAGTTGCCTCGGCCAGCTGCGGGCTCAGCTCCGCCCCGCCGCAGGCGATGCACCGCAGCGGCTGCAGATCGTCCGCACCCGCCTTCAGCATCTTGTGCAGCATGGTCGGCACGACGGTCATGAGCCCGATCCGATGCTCCCTCACGAGCTTGCAGGCCCGCGCAGCATCGAACCCTCTCTGCATCGCCACCGTCTTGCCCAATGCCAGACAGAGAATCGTCACCGCCAGCCCATATCCATGGTAAACTGGGGTTGCGATATATGCAGACTGAACCTCCATCACCTTCAACCTGGTGACAAAATCAACAAACGGGCTCAGATAACCGGTCAATGACGGACGGTGCGCCGCCTGCTTCGGTTTCCCGGTCGTGCCGGCGGTCATGAGCACCAGCTTGCCCGAAGAGGAAGGCCGGAAACGACCTTTGCTGCCGGGTGGCAGCAGTTGATCGATCTCATGGATACCGCACATTGCCCAACGGTTGTCCTCCGCCTGCACCACTTTCGCCCGAAATTCCTCATCATACATGATCAGGTCGGGTTGGAGGTGAATCAGCATGTCCCGCAGCTGTTCTCCGCTCAGCTCCGGGTTCAGAAAGCATACGTCCGCACCTGATGCCGAAGCTGCGACGATCGTCCTGACCAGTCTGGAGCTGTTTCTGCCCAGCACGGCAACGTTCCGGCCGGGCCCCAGGCTGTATTTCTGCTGAAGACTGTATGCCAAACGGCGACTTCGGCCATACAGCTCCCGATAGCTGATGGCGCCCATCTCGTCCACCAGAGCAGTCCGATCCCCATACATTCCTGCCGCGAAGTCAAGCAGCGCCAGCAGATTCACCCCCGAACGGCAGATCGCCGCTGACAGACGGATGAGGGACTCGGGACTGAGCAATCCAACCCTTCGCATCACCCTGACCAACCTGACCAGCGTCACGGCGCACACCACCTTTCTCATCCTTCATGCGAGTTGCTCGATTGCCGGCCGGAGGAGACCGCGCTGCTGGAGCAACTCACGAGGCCGACGATGCATCATGCGACAAGCTCAACTGCCAACATAAGACGATCACGCTGCGGATTCAGCCACCTGGGCCGAGATCTATCATGCGACATGCTCGACAGCCGGCTTATGGCATCCGCGCTGCGGACCCCGGGCACGTCGCAGGCGCGATCTTCGCTGGCGGGCATCCGTTCATTCCGCCCCATGCCGGGCACCGCCTCCGTCGTCCTTGCCCGTCAGGCGCTCCGCCAACCGCCCCCACCAGTTGCCAGGGATCAACGAACCCAACCGGGCCAGGATCAACCACCAGGGCTGCCACCTTCTCCGGCGGGTGCAGATGCATCTGCCTATCACGATGGCGGCCTGTTCCGCCGTCATCGCAGGCATCTTCCGGTAAGCCGCTGTTGGGGCGATCATCGGCGTGCGGACAAGTGGCAGATAGATCGAGGTCGTGCTGATCCCGCGCCGATTCAGTTCCGGCTCGACCGAGCGGAACCAGACGTCGAATGCGGACTTCGACGCCTGATAAGCCGCCCAGCCGGGAACGGGATTCATGAGCGCGTTCACCGTGGACGTATGAATGATATGCCCGCCGCTCCGTTCCAACACGGGTATCAGGGACAGGATCAGCTGTACGGGAGCGAAGTAGTTGATCGCCATCGTGCGGGTGAAGTCGTGATACCGATCCAGCGAGTCATAGATGGACCGCCGGATGGAATGTCCCGCATTGCTGACCACCAGATCGATACGGTCGAACCGGGCGAGAAGATCATCCAGGAACGCCCGCATCATCGCCTCATTGCGAAGATCAAGCGCGTATACCGTAACCTTCGCCGAACCTCGCGCTTCCATCTCCCGCTTCATCTCCTGCAGCTTCTCCTCCCGCCTCGCCGCGAGGATCAGGTGAACCGGATAGGCGGACAGCATGAAGCTGAGCCGCTCGCCGATGCCGGAGCTGGCCCCCGTGATCAGGATGGTCTTCCCGTGAATGTGCTGCGCCAGTTTCCGGCGATTCAACCGCTTCGCAGGAAACAGGACAGGATCAAGCCAATGACCGACAGACATAAGCTACAGGACTCCTCCATTTCATCCAACATCCATCCTGCTGCCCGCATCACCCGAGCTCCAAAAGCCCCTTCTCGATGCAGGTCTGAATCGACAGGGTCTTGTCCTGCCCGGCGAAGCGGATGTACAGCACCCCGTCGGACAGGTCAAGGATGGAGCCGGCCCCGAATACCGGATGCCGCACCATTACTCCCGGACGGAGCAACGACGGATCGCGGATCGCATTCGGATAGCCCGCTCGTGACTTCGGCTTGCTTCTCTGCTCCCGCTGCTCACGCCCCTGGGAGCTTCCCTTTTTCTGCTGTCCATCCCTTCCGATCGCGCCGGCACCCGGCGTCTCGATCCGACCGTTCATGATATTGCGAACCTCGGTGACGAAGCGCGACTCCGTCGTCATCTCGCCGTCCCGATGTCGGTAGGTGATCAGCTCCAGCTGCCGCTTGGCGCGCGTCATTCCCACATAGAACAGGCGGGCAGCCTCCTCCATCAGAGCCGCGTCCTCCCGATCCTCCCTGGACGGGATGATGCCCTCCACCAGATCGATCATGTACACGCGCTCGAACTCCAGTCCCTTTGCGCTGTGCAGGGTGGACAGGGTGACTGCGTTCCGCCCCTTGAGTTGCCTCGCATTCCTGGTCTCGTGCTCCAGATATTTCAGCCGCTCCGCAAATTGCTCCATCGTCTCCAGACCGTCGGCGATCGACTCCAGCACATTCAGGATGCCGATCGCATACTCCTTGCGGAAACCCATCCATTCGCCCATCCGCTCCAGCGCCTTCTCGTAACCCAGGCGATGGCGGATGACCTGGATCGCCGGCCGAGGAGGCATGCCCCGCATCTGCTGGAAGATATGCCTCACATCCTCGATCGCCTTCACCTGATAGGCCTGCAGCTTGACATGGTTCAGGAGATTGTCGAATACCGACTGGTTGTTGTTGATCCTAAGCAGCTCGGCCATCTGTTGCTTGCTGATGTAGCCGTTCATCTTCAGATGGAGCTTCTCGAGGATATCCGCCCGCTTGTCCGTGTAGGTCATGCGCATGAAGTTGAGGATATCTTCCACGATCCAGTGGCTGAAGAAACGTTGGTCCGCATCCTTCATATAAAAGGGAATGCCTGCCCGATCCAGCTCATTCATCACCACGATGGACGAGAAATGATTGCGGTACAGCACCGCCACCTCGCGCGGATGCTCCACCCCGCGCAATTCCTGCAGCAGATAGACGATCTGGTTCTCGTAATGCTCGAAGCTCTTGATGGCGATCGGTTTGCCCGGCGGGTTGTCGGTGTGCATGTGTTTGTCGTAGCGATGCTTGTTGCGGCGAATGAATTGATTGGCCACTTCGACGATGTTGCGAGCGGAGCGGTAATTGTAATCCATATACAGGATCCTGGCATCAGGGTACACATCCCGGAAGCCAAGCAGGTACTGCGGCTCCGCGCCGCGCCAGCTGTACAGGCTCTGGTCCTCGTCGGCGACGACGCACAGGTTGCGATGCGGCCGGACCAGCTTCTCGATGATCACATGTTGGATCAAGGATGTATCCTGGCTCTCGTCCGTCAGCACGTAGTCGTAACGCGCCTGGTACTTCTGCAGCAGCTTCGGCTGGCTCGCCAGCGCCTGCTCGCAGATCGTCAGCATGTCGTCGTAGTCGAGCAGCAGCGTATCCGTTCCGTACTGCTTGAATTTCTCATATTCGTGCATGATCCGCTCCGCCTGCGGCACGTTCACCTTTACACTGGAACGCCTGTTGTCGGGGATCATCTTGTTTTTGATATAGCTGATATAGGTGGTCAATTCATCCATCTGGTCATCGGTGATCTTCTCTCCGACAAGATCCTGGTACAGCTTGCGCAGCAGCGCCTTCTTGCGCAACGGGCGAAGGCCGTCGCCTAGCGACATCGATTCCTGCTCCTCGGAGTCGATGTCCCCCTCGATGATCCGGTAGGGCTGGCCGGTCAGACGCAGATAATCGCGCACGACCTCGAAGGCCAGGCTGTGGATCGTCGAGAAATCAACCGGCGCAAGGCCCGGGAACAGCTTGCTGAACCGCTCCCGCATATCCTGTGCGGACGCGCGGCTGAAGGTGACCGCCTTGATGCGAGCCGGGTTCACGCCCTTCTCCTCGATCAGGTAGCCGATGCGCATGATGATCGTGGTCGTCTTGCCCGAACCGGGCGATGCCAGGAGAAGAAGCGGTCCTTCCGTATGAAGAACCGCCTGCTGCTGCACCGGGTTCAGATCGATCCCGATTTCCCGTTTCTTGCGTTGAAAAAAAGGATGAACCTGATTCATGCCGCTGTCCCTTTCATCTTCATCAGTTCTGCCACTATCATAACATATTTGGCCGGGCGACGTGCGGCGGTTCCTGGCTTCTGTTGTCGAGGTGCCGTCGGTTTGCTCAAGGGCTTGGACAGGCAGTTCTTCATCGATATCGCAGGTTTCATCTTGCGAAATTTCATGTATGATTGGAAGCAGATCGCAAGGATTGAAGTGAAGAGAATCATGAACATACACGAAACCAACCCCGCTAAGCAGCCTGTTGTGCACCACGACGAACGATATCCGGTGAAGATATGCTGGAAGAGGTGCAACGGATCGAAGGGGATGTCCCCCGCAAAGCGGACTTCCGGACGTTGCCCGCGCCTGTCAGTTACTTCGGATTTTTCGCGGTTGGTTGTATGTTCGTCATGGTTGCTATGGGTGTGATTTTCTCATGGATGAACTGACTTTTGGGCTATCTTCATGTGCGATGAAGTTGATCTGACGATCGACTGATGGCCCATCGGCGAATGTGCACATGAGCATCCATCATTCGGTCGGGTACAGGGTCCTGGCACCATCAACGAGACGTCTCCGTGTCAACTATTCGTTCACGATATGAAAGACTCTCATTTACACGGTGTTTGTCTGGTGGTATATTGTTATAAAAATTCACATCAACAGATGGATCTTTGATCCATGCCAGATAAACAAGGAGAGTGTACCACATGGCGAAACCGATGATCGGGGTCATCCCGTTGTATGATGAGCTCCGGGCCAGCTACTGGATGCTGCCCGGATATATGAAGGGCATCGAGGAGGCCGGCGGAATTCCCGTCATGTTGCCGCTGACGACGGAATCGGATACGATCCTGAGGTTGGCGGAGACATTCGACGGCTTCCTGTTCACCGGGGGCCAGGATATCGACCCGACATGGTATGGCGAGGAGAAGCGGGAACGGTGCGGAGACGCATGTGAGGAGCGGGACAAGCTGGAGATGGAGCTGTTCAGGCATGTGGCAGGGCTGGACAAGCCTGCCTTAGGCATCTGCCGCGGCGTGCAGCTGATGAACGTGGCGCTGGGCGGAAGCCTGTATCAGGATCTTCCATCGGAGCGAGGCGGCCCTCTTACGCACAGTCAGAAACCGCCTTACGACGCGCCGGTTCATGGGGTGGGCATCTTGCCGGGCACGCTGCTGCACGAGATCGTCCAGGCCGACTCGCTGCGCGTGAACAGCTATCACCATCAGGGGATCAAGGTTCTGTCTGATCAGCTGATCCCTGCGGCTCATGCGGAGGATGGGCTTATCGAAGCCGTGATCCTGCCAGGCAAGAGGTTTGTCCTCGGAGTCCAATGGCATCCTGAATACATGTACGAGAGCGACCCATACAGCCTGAGCCTGTTTCAGGCGTTCGTGCAGGCGTGCGGTTGACGACCGGAGCTTGGGCAGCCCTTCAGCGCGTCGGAGGGGGGGCCTTCTTTGGATTGAGTGCTGTATCGCCATCGGTTGTCGCTTATGAACGGTGGGCCTGGAGCTTGCAACGGAACGTGGATTCCTTATTTTGCCGATCAGCCGTCATATTCAAGTTCCAACGGAACGAGGATGCGTTATCTGACCATTGTGAGCGGGATAACCACCCAAGATCATCCAATAACGTACCGACGTTCCGTTGGTATTTGGAAAATATACATTTTCCTGCGAATAGAGGAATGACGTTCCGTTATGGCCAAATGGCGTATCACAGCGTGGTTCTGCCGTTCCTTATTCCGCCATTAGCAACAACGATGATAGACACAGCCTTTCGACATTGTGCTCGGTGAGCGCTTCCGCTTCCATCCCGACCCGGAACCCATCCTGGCCAGGATGCGAGGACGTACCTTGCTACCTCTGCTCGTCTGTATAAGAATTCGTCGCATTCAGCAACTATTGGTCCTTCGTGAGGCGATCCAGGCTGCCCAGGAACAGATGCGTGAAGATGAGTGTAAGCAGATAGCCGACAAGCGGATCATGGGTCGACCATATCGCCCATAATATCTTGAACAATATCGTGGACAATCCGAACAGGATGATGAGATAGATGATGACGTTGCCGATGGTCCTCATCATGGATCTCATCTCAACCACCTCCCCATGCCAGATACAAAGTCAATCCCATCGTTCCATCGAAACCTCGGGCTCATCCGGATCTCTTCGACAATCTCCGGGATCGCCGATTCGTCATATGGCTCATTATCGAGGATGTATCGGTCCGGGAGGTTGCACGCCTGAAATTCCTTCAGCAGGATGAGGCATCGCTCGCCCATCTGCTCCTCCTGCGGATCCGGAAAAGTCACATAATCGATCACCACATCGAACCCATACTTCAGCAGATTCGATGTGATGGACCGTATATTCTCCCATGTGAGCTGAAGCGTCTCCTGGCTTAGCCAGGGCTTCTCTCTGCCACCTACGGGGGAATGTGGCTGATATCGTCGCCTGATATGTAGGCACTTTTCGTGAGCGAACGAACGAGGACCGACGAGATGGTGGACTTGCCTGTTCCCGCCGGGCCGGAGATGAGATATACCGTTTGATCAGACATACGCTTCACCTCGATATGGACCCATACCGCTGCTTCGGCAGGAACAGGAAGATCGCGAAGCCGATCAGGAACAACGGAATGATCGCCAGGATCGACAGGCGCGGGTTGCCGGTCAGCGTCGTCGTCAGGGCCATGATGCCAGGCCCCATGATCGCCGCGAACTTGCCGATGATGTTGTAGAAGCCGAAGAATTCATTGGAGTTCTGCTTCGGGATGATCTTGGCGTAGTACGAGCGGCTGAGCGCCTGTATCCCGCCCTGTGCAGATGCGACCACAGCCCCCAGCAGGAAGATCTGCCACACCGCCGTGAGGAAAAAGCCGCCCACACATACCAGGATATATGTAAAGATGCCGATGATGATCATGAGTCCGGTGGAGTATCTCCTGGCCAGCCGTCCGTAGAGCAAGGCGAACGGGAAGGCGATGATCTGGATGAGCAGCAGGATGCCGAGCAGCATAAACGTATCCAGCGCATCGCTGCCAAGCACGGAAGTGGCATAAGGCACCACCATCACGATGATCGTATCCACCCCGTCGATGTAGAAGAAGTAGGCGAGCAGGAACAGGAACACCGTTCGATGCGGGCGTATGTTGCGGAACGTGGCGGCGAGTCTCCGGAAGCTGCTCATCACCGGCTTAGGCTCCGGTTCGATGTAGTGCTTCTGATGAACGTTGCGCAGCATCGGCAGCGTGAACAGCCCCCACCACAGAGCGGTCACGATGAATCCGGCCTGATAGCCGAGCGCCTCATCCATCCCGACGAGCACGATCAGGGCGAGGCTGATGCCGAACGGAATCACGCTGAAGATATATCCGTAGGCGTAGCCCTTGGAAGACACATGGTCCATCCGGTCATTGGAGGTGACGTCGACGAGGAATGAGTCGTAGAACACATTGGCTCCGGCGAAACCTATAAACGACAGCACATAGAACATCGCAAGCAGTTGCCACATGCCGCTGGATGGCGGTACAAATGCCAGCGATGCCGTGAACAGCACGCCCAGGATGAAGAAAAAGAGGAAAAACCTCTTTTTCTTGTCCTTATAGTCGGCGATGGAGCCCAGGATCGGGCTTAGCAAGGCCACCAGCAAACTCGCCAGCGTATTGAAATACCCCAGATCCATGCTGTTGTCAACGCTTTCAAACATGCCGAACACAACGGGCAACAGCGCGGTCGAGATGGCTATCGAATACGCGGAATTGCCGCAGTCGTACAGAATCCAGGATCGTTCTTCTCTCGACATCTTCATCAGACTCGCCTCCATATCTGTATGCGAATGCGCATTTCTGCCACATCAACACTGGATGATGCGGCAGAAATGCAATCAGGTGCTTCATATGGGATCTGCCGTTGATACGCTGCGGCCGCTCCCGGCTCTTGCCAGTTCCATCCTCTTGATCTATGCCCGAAGCATCTCCTTCAGCACGGGGCAGATCGTCTGCGCCATTCTCATGAATCCGAGATCGTTCGGGTGACAGCCTTCAATCGTGCATGCCTCCCTGTCCTCCCGGCCGAAGAAGGTCTCCCCGTCGATGAACCAGACGTTCTGATCCCCTGTTGCCCTGGCATGCTCATAAGTCCGACGGACCACCTCTCTCCTCCGCGCCGCATCCTCCGGATGCAGGTCGAAGTCCGGTTTCGTCAGCATCAGTATGGGCAGCGCCGGTTGCTTCTCCCGGATGATCCTGAAGAAAGGCTCATGCGTCTGCTCCAGATGCTCCACGGTGGGGGCATTGTGATCATAATCCAGGACCAAAGCGCTCATCTCCAGTCCCGCGATATACTCCGCCATCGCCGGCTCCCCTTTGGCCGAGCCCGAGAATCCGAGGTTGATCGTGTCCGCATCCAGCCACCTGCCGAGCAAGGCGGTGTAAGCATTGGCAGGTCTGGTCGCACATCCGCCCTCCGTAATCGACGATCCGTAGAAAACAATCGGGCGCTCGATCGTGTATGGCCGCGGAGCCTCCAGCACCGCATCATCCTCCAGCTCGATCAGCACATCCTCCAGCTCCACGTTGCGCGGCAGGTAGATCGTGATGTCCTCGAGACGGCGCTCCTTCTCAAACGTCAGCGACGCCGTTCTCTCCTCATAGCTCCTGGGGGCGACGATCCCGGCATAGCGGATGTTTCGTCCCGAGCCGATATAGACCTCCGACCCGGCAGAGCCGGTCAGCGGAATCGCCCAATCCACGTCATTGGTTCTCAGTAGCGTGCGAACCGTCACCTTCGGCGAGTTGGTGCGGAATCTCACCCTTCCGCCAACCGGCGATCGGGCTCTGCTCGCCACGCCTTCATTCACAAGCGGGAACAGTTCCTCCGGCAACCGCCAGAATCGCTTTGGGAGATACGGCTTATATAATCCGTGGATCTGAATCGGCGCTTCGGTACAGCGGTACTGTTTCATCTTCGGCTTCATCTCCAACTGGTTTTTCTTTGATTGTAACGGAATTCCCAGCTTTTTCAACATGAAAATATTCAGGCACATTCGTCTGATCTTGTAATCTATGACCGGCGGTTTGGACAATGTTTTAGCAGATTCAAAGGTCAAGCTTCATGATGGTTTGAGATGCGTGTTGTATGATTTTTCATACAATTTCATCAAGATTGGCGCCGGACTGCTGCTTTTTGTTCGATTTATCATACAACTTCATCAAGATCGGCGCCTGACTGCTGCTTTTTGTTCGATTTATCATACAACTCCATCAAGATTGGCGCCGGACAGCAGCTTTTTGTTCGATTTATCATACAACTCCATCAAGATCGGCGCCTGACTGCTGCTTTTTGTACGATTTATCATACATCTCCATCAAGATTGGCGCCTGACTGCTGCTTTTTGTACGATTTTTCATACATCTCCATCAAGATTGGCGCCTGACTGCTGCTTTTTGTACGATTTTTCATCCATCCCGATCGAGATTGGCGGCAGACAGCCTCTGTCTCCGCATCCTCCGGTAATATGCGCCATACACCACTACCCACAGGATCGTCAGGACGAGGAACAGGTTGCTGTAGATCGTGCCGGATGCCGGGACGACGGACAACGGATTCCAGGCGACACCCGCATTCAGATCGATGATTCGGCTGTAGATGCTGATCGCGATCGAACCCGCGATGAAGTTCTGCATCATCAGCAGCCCCATGCCGACACCGGCCTGACCCGCGGGCAGCGAAAGGGAGATCGAGCGGGACATCACCAGCTGCATGGCCGACTGGCCGACATACCCCAGGATCAGCAGACAGGAGATGATCCAGACCGGCGATCCCAGGAGCGTCGACAACAAGCTGTACCCGGCGATCAGCAGCGTGGCCGCAACGGTGAACAGGGCCAGAGGCCCGCGGCGATCCGCCAGCTTCCCGGCCTGACGGTTCAGCAGAGCCGTGGTGGCGGCTGCCGGAACCATGACCAGACCGATCACATATGCCGGAAGCCGGTAAACATCCGCCAGATAGAGAGGCGTCGTGAAGAACAGGGAATAACTGATCGACATCACGATGAACGCCAGCACCAGATAATAGGTATATTCCCGATTCCGAAACAGCGTCGGCTGAATAAAGGGATGCTCCGCACGCCGGATCCGAGCGACAAAGGCCACCAACCCGGCCGCCGCGCCGATCAGCCACAGCGGGCTGGTCGTCACGCCAAGCAACAGCATCGCGACGCCGACCGCAAACAGCGCGCCTCCAAGCCAATCGATCTTCGTCTCCTTCACCTGATCATCGCCGAGGTACATGTGATACACAGGCAAAAGCAGCAGAAGAAGCAACGGGATGGTGAACAGCCAGCGCCAATCCAGCACGCTGACGACAAGCGCAGAGATGACAGGGCCGAGCGCGTTGCCCAGAGCGACGCCGGCGAACACGGTGCCCATCGCCCTGCCGCGTTGCTCCACAGGATAATAGCGGATCGGCACCAGCGAAGCCGTCGCCGGTATCGTCGCCGCGCCAACCGCCTGCAAGCATCTCGCCACCAGCAGCAACCAATAGGTCCTGGAGAGGAAGCCCAGCAGCGAGGCCAGGCTGAACAGCGTGAGGCCGAAGGTCAGAAGATGCTTCAGCCGGTACCTGTCCGCGAGCTTGCCATAGATGGCGGTGCCGATCCCGTATATCAGCGTATAGGAAGAAGTCACCCAGCTGACCTGTGAGCTGGTCAGCGCGAATTCCTCGCGAATGACGGGCAGCACAAAATTAAACAGCAGGATGCTCATGGATGACAACATCGTCGTAAACATCATCGAGAGCAATAGAAGCTCCCTGCGTCTCTCCAATCGCTTTTCCATCGACTGCAACTCCTTTCGAATTCCATGATCGGCGTTCCGGCGTTATCGAGCCGTGAGCAGCGGGCAACCAGAGGTTCGCCTAAAAGGTGGACCGACTCGGAATGCCGTATTGTCAGTCAGTGCTCACTGACATTCAATCCATGAAAAGGCCTCCCTAGACGGTGACCCCCCGCACGAACAGGTCCACGCTCTCCTTCAACAAGCCTTGAAATTCCTCTTCCGTGTAGGTCATGTCGTCATTCATCCTGATCTGCGCCAGACCAAAATTCATATAAAGGAAGGTGACCGCCACCTTCTCCGGGTCCACGTCACGCAGCTTGCCCTGCTCCTTCATCATGACGAAATATCGGGCAAGCAGATTGCGCAGCACTTCCGGATGCCGACGCGCATGCTGATGCAGCTCCGGCAGGTTGCGGCCCACCTTCATGATCACCTGCAGCATCTTGCGATTGCGATACATGATGCGGTGGTAATGCTCGCTGATCATCCAGAGATCTTCGTCCAGATTCCCGGACAGCTTCCGGTCGAAGATCGCCTTCATCTCTTCGGCGTAGTGATAGCGATCGATCGCCTTCTCCAGCAGGCTCTGCTTGCTGTGATAATGCCGAAACAACGTCTTCTCGCTGAATCCGGCCGCTTCTGCGATCTGTTCCGTCGTGACTCCGTCATAACCGAACTCGGCGAATAGCTCGATGGCAGCATCCATAATCTTCTGAGCTGTAGCCATCTTCCGCGGTGTATCCATTTGTGGTTCAACTCCCGAAAAGAATGTCAGTACTGACTGACATTATTATACATCCAATACATTCCACTGTCAATCACACCACGAATAATTCATCCATTCATTTCAAATAATGAAAAAAAATAAATCCATCATCAGCAAGGGGTATGACCAATGATCACGGTCAGTCATATACTCAGCCGGCTGCTGCGCAGCGGTCAGAGAAGATCTGCCCAGGCGGAGCAATCGATCCACCACCTGCAGGTTCAGGCCGATCTGTCGGAGGAACTGCACGTAAACGTCGAACTGCTCAGGAACATCTATGCGGATTGCTCCGACATCATCTTCCACGAATTCGTCATCGGCGGGCGCACCCGGGCTGTGCTGATCTATATTGACGGACTCATCAATGTCGAAGAAATCGACCGACATGTGCTGGCGCCGCTCCAGCGCGACAATCTGGATGAACACTCCTTGTCGAATATCCGTCGGACCATTCCCGTTACTTCGATCACGACGGTGAAGACCCCGGTCGATGCCATCGAGGCCATATCCAACGGCAGACCCGTTCTGCTCGTCGAGAAGGAACCGCAGGGCCTGTCGTTCGGGCTGTCCGAATGGGAGAAACGCGCCATCGAAGAGCCAACATCCGAGTCTGTGCTCAAGGGGCCGCGGGAAGGATTCATCGAATCGATCCGCACCAATACGGCACTGCTTCGGCGCAAAGTGCGAAGCCCAAACCTGAAGATTCGGATGATTCGCAAAGGCAACTATACCAGGACATCGATCGCCATCGCGTATATCGACGGAATCGCCTCTCCCGCTTTGGTCGAGGAGGTGATGCGGCGCCTCCAGCCAATCGAGATCGATGGCATCCTGGAGAGTACATACATCGAGGAACTGATCGAGGACAATCCGTTCTCCCTGTTCCCTCAGATGCTTGCGACGGAACGCCCGGATGTCGCCGCCGCATATCTGCTGGAGGGGTGTGTTGTCCTGCTGGTCGATGGCAGTCCCAGCGTCCGCATCGCTCCGATTACGATGTATTCGTTGCTGCAATCGCCGGAAGACTACTACGAACGTTACTTTATCGGCTCTGCGATCCGTTGGTTGCGTTACCTGTTCTTCGCCATCTCTCTGCTCGGGCCCTCTCTGTATGTCGCCATCCTGACCTTTCATCAGGAGATGATCCCGACGCCCTTGCTGCTGACGATGGCCAGATCGCGTGAACAGATCCCGTTTCCCGCCCTTATCGAAGCCCTGCTGATGGAAACGATGTTCGAAGCGCTCCGCGAAGCTGGCGCCAGGCTGCCGAAACAGATCGGCTCCGCTGTCAGTATCGTCGGAGCACTCGTGATCGGTCAGGCAGCGATCTCCGCCGGCATCGTCTCCTCTCCCATGGTGATGGTGGTGGCCATAACCGGCATCGCCTCTTTCATGTCCCCCCGATTTAACATCGGCATCACCGTACGGCTGCTTCGCTTTCCCATGATGTTCCTGGCAGGCTTCCTCGGTTTCCTCGGCGTCATCCTGGGGATCATCATCATCCTGAATCACCTGCTTACACTGCGCTCCTTCGGCGTTCCGTACCTGTCGCCCCTTGCGCCGATGCGAAACCGCGACCTGAAGGATGTTCTGATACGGGTGCCCACCAGGATGAAGGCTGAATATCCGCACGCGCCCGCAGACAGGAACCACGAGAGACAATCGTCCGATCTCTGGTCGGATTCTGGTAACGGCGATGATAGCACATGACTCGGAAGGTGGACGCGAAGCTTGTGATCAAACGAATGAAACTTGCTGTTCGGCTGATCCTGCCTGTCGCGATGCTGACCCTGTCCGGTTGCTGGGACAGCACGGAGGTCAACGATCTGGCCATCATCACCGCGGTAGGGATCGATCGCACCGAGGATCAGCAGCTGGAACTCACCGTCAAGATCTATCTGATCTCGCCTTCGGATATCGAAGGTTCCAACGGAATGACTGGCTCAGGGGACACCGGGAGCGGCCAATCGATCATCCGCTCCGTTAAGGGCACCAGCATAGCCGACGCCGCTTCCAGGCTGCAACAGGTGCTCACGCGCAAGGTATTCTGGGGCCAAGCGGAAGTGTTCATGTTCGGAGCGGACATGGCTCGACACGGACTGGATGAGGTGATGGACTTCTTGACGAGACAGCCCACCATCCGGGAACGCGCGAACGTGTTCATCAGCGGGACTACTGCCAAGGAAGTGCTGGCGCTGAACCCGCCGATTGAACGTTCCGTTTCCGATGCCCTGAGGGAGATGGTGAATCTGCAGACGTGGTCGGGGACCTCGTTGATGAAACTGTCCCAGATGATGTCCGGCAAGTCCCGGGCTGCCATCGTTCCAACGGTGGATATTATCGAGGCGGATTATGAGACACCATTCCCGTATATATCGGGGATCGCCATTGTGAAGAACGGTGCCATGATCGATCAGATCCGTGAAGAGGACACGCTGGGCATCATGTGGCTCAGAGACATAATCAAACCAAGAAAAACCATCACCCTGGAACCCGGGAAACATCAGTATATCTCCGTTCAATTGATCAGGGGTCATACCTCGTTGATTCCCTCCATAGAAGATGATCGATGGAAGATCACCGTCCGCAGTGAGTCGCTGGTCAAGATCATCGAGAACACGACGGACCGAGATTATTCCATCCCGGATCATCTCGATCAGCTGGAAGCGGAACTGGCAGATCACATCAACAGGAACATCAATCAGGCGATTGATCTGGCCCAGCAGAAATGGAAAGCGGATATTTATCAGTTCGCCAATGTCTTCCACCGGGCTTACCCGAAGATATGGGCCAGGCAGAAGGATCGCTGGGAGGAGCTCTTCCCGAAAGTGGAAGTGAAGCTTGAGACGAACGTCATCATAAGGAGGCCGGGAATGACCGGCAAGAACATTTTCAAGCCAGGCCAGAGGTGATGTCCAGTCATGGAATTTGCGACAATCCTGGGAATAGCAGTGGTTCTGGTGACCATAGCCGTGTTCGAAGGGCGTCAGCTGCGAGCGCATCAACGCAGGGAGCGTTATGCGATGATCACCTTGTGTATATTGGGAGGCATATTGGCAGCTATGCTCGTGTACAACATGGAGATGCCCGGCCCAACCCAATTCATCGAGACGGTGTACCGGCCTCTGTCAGAGGCCTTCGAGCAATGGGCTGAGGAAAGGAGCTTGCAACCATGATCGAGAAGGGGAAGATATCCTCCTATCAGCTAGGCAAGATGATGTATCTGGCCATCATCCCGACAGCTATTCTGACATCACCGGGCATCACATTCCAATATGCCCGGCAAGACTTGTGGATATCGCCGCTCTGGGCATTCACCGGGGTGATCGTGGTGCTCGTCATCCTTCGGCTCCATCACTGGTTTCCAGGTCAGAGCTTCACACACATCTGGGTGCGCGTCGCCGGCAGAACGGTTGGCAGAACGATCGGAGCCATCTACTGGATCTTCTACCTGTATGTCAATGGCATCATCGTGCGGGAGTATGGCGAATTCATCGTTGGCGCTTTCCTGCTCAACACGCCTCTCATCGTGATTACGGGCAGCATCGTTCTCGTATGCGCCATGGCCGTGCGTGGCGGAGTGGAGATCGTAGGCAGATTTGCCGATCTGTTTCTGCCCGCCTTTATCGTGCTGTTCCTGCTCATCCTCTTGCCGATCATCCCGGATCTGAATATCGAGCAGATGCTGCCAGTCATGGGACAGGGGATCATGCCTTCGATCACGGGTTCCTTCGTCCTGCAGATCTGGTTCAGCGAATTGATGACCATA
>Ga0310834_100638_pt1 | contig 33377 bp, 31 predicted proteins | sample SM_ome_2_FD_201314 | JGI IMG/M metagenome (GOLD analysis project Ga0310834, IMG submission 201314) | Sorghum-adapted microbial communities enriched on stacked mutant (SM) sorghum from Joint BioEnergy Institute, Emeryville, California... ...
TCGGCGATCCAGCTGCTCAGCAGGAACAGGGCACCGTTGACCACGAGCGCGATGAGGCCGAGCGTGAGCAGGTAGAAGGCGCACCCGACCACCTTGATGATCGGGCGGAGCACGCCGTTGACCACGCCGAAGATCGCCGCGACCAGCACCAGCGTGCCGATCTTCTTGCCGGTCGAGTCGGTGGTGACGGTGATGCCATCGATCACCAGCGTGGCGATCCACAGCGCCACCGCGCTGACGGCCAGCCGGATGAGAATACCCATGCGCGCGATCTTCGCACGCCGGCTCGCCGACGTGGGGGCACGGCCTCAGCGGGTCGGTGCGCCGATCAGCTGCTGCTCGATCGGGGTGGCGCCGAGCAGCGCCCAGCGGACCGAACGGCGGTTGACCACGCCTACCATGTCCGCCCGGATCCGGGTCAGCCACGCCTGCGCTTCGCCCAGCCCGAGCGTGCCCGCGGCCAGCGCCGCCTCGTCCGGCCGCAGCGGCTGGAGCACCACCAGGTCGGCGCGGGACAGCGCGTCCACGTCCACCGGTGCCAGTTCGTCCCGCACGATCATCGTCGCCTGCCAGCCGGCCCCGGTGTCCAAGCCGACCGGGCCGACGTCCACCACCAGCAGCAGCGGGTGCATGGCGGTACCCGGTGGCAGCGTCACTGCCCGTCCCGCCGGCACCAGCACGATCGCCTCGCCTGGCGCGCTCACCCCGCGGACGAACGGCTCCCAGGAGTACGGCCGGGACGTCTGCACCACCACCCGGGCACCCAGCGCCATCGCCCGCAGGGCGAGCACCTGTGCGGCGCGGATCCCGCCGACGAGCATCATCCGGGTCGGCTCGGGGCGGAACAGCCGGAGCGTGACCGGGGCGCCGTGCCGGTTCGTCCCGATCATCAACCCGTCGCCGCCGAGCGGCAGGTGCAGCTGGGCGACTCCGCCGGCCGGATGGGCGGGTGCGGAGGCGGGCTGCGGCGCCGGGCCGCCGAGCGGCAGGGTCGCGGCGAGACCGTCCAGGTGCTCGCCGTCCAGCCGCTGCGCGCCGGCACTCTCCGCGGCCAGCAGCCGTCGCAGCGCCTGGCTGGCCGCGGAGAGCGCGGCCGGGCCGGTCGCGGCCAGGCGTACCACCAGTTCCGGCCCGGAGAGTCCAGAGTCGACGGAGAGGGACACGGTGGTCGCCGCAGCGGGCAGGGCGAGCAGCCGCGGCACCAGGTGGCGGGCGGTCTCTGCGCGCAGGTCGGGCCAGCGGCGCAGCCGGTAGGTGGTCTGCAGCAGCCCGCCGAGGTGGATCGCGTGCCAGCCCTCGCGCGCCGGCTGGGCACCGTCGTGATGGGCCAGGTCGGCGAGTGCGGCGAGGGTGGCGGCCTCACCCAGCGGGCGCGACGGCACCGGGCCGAGCCGGCGGCGCACCTTGCGGACCAGGCTGGACAGCGAGCGGAGCAGGTCCGGCTCGTCCCACCCGTGGGTGCGCAGCACGCGCACCGCGAGGACGACCCGCTGCTGGCAGAGCAGCCGCCCCTCGGTCAGCTGCCGGTAGGAGGTGGCCGGGGTGCCGGCGCCGGCCCGCGCCGCCGGGGCGGGGGCACCGGTGACCAGCAGCTGGATGCGCACCGGCGGCAGGTCCGGGGCCGGGGTCGGCAGCAGCGCCGCCGGGCTGGGCAGGGCGGCGACGGTGTCGGCCACCAGCGTGGCCGAGTCGCCCAGCTCGATCACGGCGGTCAGCCCGTACGCGTCGCTGACCACGGCCGCCGGGTCACGGTCGAGCTCCGCGGGTAGGACCTGCCCGCCCGGTTGCACCAGGTCCAGCAGCGCCGCCGGGTGCGCGCGGGCGGGCAGCGCGCGGCGGCGCCCGGCGTACCGCAGGGCGATGGCGAGCCACTGGAACAGCCAGCGCCGGCGTACCCGGACCCAGGCGACGGTGATGATGGCCGCCGCGGCGACGGTGGCCCCGGCCAGCGCGACCAGGCCCTGCCCGGCGGCCGCGACCAGCAGGGCCAGCGCGACCTCGGCGGCGACGATCTGGCCGCCGCGCACGCCCAGCACCGTGCCCGGCCGCGGTCTGGCGTGGACGGTCGCGGCCGGTGCGCGGCGCGCGGAGGGCACCACGTCGGTGGTCATCGCGGTAACCTCCCCATGCAGTCGCGCCCGCCGGACATGGTAACGGGAGGGGGACCGGGAGGGATGCCCTCGAGGCAGGACCAGCTGCACTCGTACCAGTTCATGGTGCAGCGGGTGGTGGCCGCCCTGGTGATGCGGGAGACCGATCCGGCGCAGTCCCCGTTCCGCCGGGCCGCCGCGGCCACCCTGGCCAGCGTCCTGGTCGCCGGGATCGCGCTGGCCGGCATCGCGGTGTACGGCCTGATCGTCGGCGGCGGCTCGACCAACTGGCGCACCACCGACGCGGTGATCGTCGAGAAGGAGACCGGCGCCCTGTTCGTCTACCGGGACGACCGGCTGCACCCGGTGCTGAACTACGCCTCTGCCCTGCTCATCGTCGGCAAGTCCGAGCCGCGCCGGGTGCTCGTCTCCAGCAAGTCGATCGCCGGGGTGGCGCGCGGCAGGCCGCTGGGCATCAGCGACGCGCCCGACTCGCTGCCGACCGCCAAGCGGCTGGTCGGGCCGCCGTGGACGCTCTGCTCCGCCCGTACCGACGAGTCCGAGGACACGCCGCGCTCGGTGCTGCTGGTCGGTGCGGCCGCCGGCGGCAGTGCGGTCACCAGTGGACAGTCCATTGGCGACAAAGCGGTGCTGGCCCGGCACCCGGACGGTTCGGTCCACATGATCTGGCACAACCACCGGCATCGGGTACGGGACCGGGACCTGGTCCTGCCCGCGCTCGGCTGGTCCAGCCAGCAGCTGGTGCGCGTGGCGCCCGCGCTGCTCAACGCCGTCCCGGCCGGCAGCGATCTGGCCCCAGTGGACATTCCCGGCCGGGGCGAGGAATCCTCGGCGGTGCCGGGCACCACGGTCGGCGAGGTGTTCGAGGTGACCAGCCTGGGCGGCGGCAAGCAGTACGCGGTGGGGATGCGGGACGGCCTTGCCGAGATCACCGCGGTGCAGGGCGCGCTGCTGCTCGCCGAGGCCGCGCAGAAGCAGCCGACGAAGCTCAGCTCCGGTGAGTACCTCGACAAGCCGAAGTCGAAGTCGCTGGTGCCGAAGGACGGCGATGGCGCGTTGCCGGCCACCGTGCCGGCGGTGGCGACGCCGCCCGAGGGGACCATCTGCGCGGTGGTGCGCGGCGACTCCGGCGTGGCCGAGGTGCGCGTCTCCACGAAGGTGCCGGACCCGGCGGAAGCGGTGCGGACGGGCGAGCGCACCGAGGGCGGCACCGTCCTGGCCGATCTGGTGGTCGTGCCGCCGGGGCGCGGCGCCGTGGTGGAGTCGGCTCCGGCGCCGGGGGCCTCCGGTGGGGCGCTGTCGGTGGTCACGGACTTGGGCGTGCGGTACGCGGTGCCGAGCCGCGAGGTGTTGAGCATGCTCGGCTACGGTTCGGTCCGGCCGGTGCGGATGCCGGCGAGCCTGGTGTCGTTGCTGCCGTCCGGGCACGCGCTGGATCCGGATGCGGCTCGGGCACCAGCGGTGCGCGGCTGACTACCCTATGGATAGGGTCTACCGAACGTTGACGTCTGCCGCTACCGTCAGCAGGTCACTGTTTGCCGAATGGCCGTGACGTCCGCCGCTCCAGAATGGACGGCGGTGCCGAGAAATTCTCACATCGGGAAAGCGGGGTGACGTACCGGGTGTCCACGACAGAGGCGCAAGCCGCGGTCATGGAACAGGTAGCGGGGAGGTTCGAGTCGACCAACAGCTCACTGCAGAGCATGCTGTCGTCGCTGATGAGCCAGCTCGAGCCGTTGCAGTCCAGGTTCGTCGGCGCCGGTGGCACGTCCTTCACCCAGGTGAAGCTGGCCTGGCACGAGGACATGCAGAAGATCAACCGGGCGCTGAGCGAGACCGCCGCGGCGATCCGGTCTTCGGGTCAGAACTACACCAGCAGCGACGAAGCGGCCCAGCAGCGGGTCGCCGCCACCAACCGCGGCGGCGTCAACCTGCCGCTCTGAGGACTCTGGGGAGGATTGCACCATGACGACCGACCAGCTTGTCGTCGATTTCAACGCCATGCACCAGGCGGCCGCGGACATCCAGTCCGCCATCAACAAGCTGACGTCCGATCTGGACCAGCTCAACCAGGACGCGCAGCCGCTGGTGCAGACCTGGTCCGGCCCGGCCCAGGCGGCGTACCACCAGCGCCAGCAGATCTGGACCAACGCGGCGAACGACCTCGCACAGATGCTGCGTGACATCCAGAAGGCGCTCGTCGAGTCCACTGCCGACTACAACGCGACGGAGAACCGCAACCGGGACCTCTTCCAGTAAGCCCGGGAAACCGGCAGGACCGGACAGCAGAGGGCGGATCCGCGGTGTCGCGGGTCCGCCCTCGCCGTATCGTCCAGCCTGGACCGTCGTACCAGAGGGTCGTCCCTCGGCAAGCTCAGGCCGCCGGGCGCCAGTGGCGGCGGGCGCCGCGCGGGACCACGATCGCGCAGAGCAGGGCGACGGCCGCGACCAGGGCGCCGCCCAGCGCGAGCCACAACGCCCGGTGCCGGGTCCGCTCCGCCTGCCGCTGCGCCGCGACGGCCGCCGGGTCCACCGAGGCCGCCGGCAGCGGCTGCGCCTGCTCCGGATCGCCGGTGGTCACCGTCTCCGTCAGCGCCCGGTACGGGTTGACCACACCGGCGCCGTACGCGGCGCTGTCCTTGCCACCCGGCGCGGGATCCGCGGTCGCCTTGATGCGCCGGATGATCTCCGCTGCGCTGAGCTCCGGATAGTACTCGCGCAGCAACGCGGCGGTGGCCGAGACGAACGGGGCGGCGTAGCTCGTGCCGGACAAGTCGGCCACCTGCCCGCCGCCGGTGGCTGCCGCGGTGACGTCGCCGCCCGGTGCCATGATGTCGACGTACGGGCCAACCTGCGACTGCGGCAGCCGGGTGCCGTCCGCCACGATGGCGCCGACCCCCAGCACACCGTCGTACGCGGCCGGGTACGGCCGGGGGTTTCCTTTCTCGTACTGGTTGCCGACCGCGGCCACCACGACCACGTCCGCCCGCACCGCGCGGGCGATGGCCCGCTTGACGGCGGCGTTGTCGGCGTAGAGCACGACGGAGAGGTTGATGACGTCGGCGCCGTGGTCCACCGCCCAGTCGATCGAGTCGGCGAATCCGGCCGCGGAGACCGTCTCGCCGGTCGCCGTGCCGTCCACCAGCTCGCGCTTCTCACTGACGCGTATCGGCAGGATCTCGACCCCGGGGGCGAGGCCGCGGAAGCCGACCTTGTTCACCCTGCGCGCGGCGATGATGCTCGCCACCGCTGTCCCGTGTCCGGCGCAGTCGATGCGTCCGGTCCCGCCCGGGTCCAGAAAGTCGGTGCCGGCGCGCACCTTGTTGGCCAGCTGCTTGTGGTTGGCGTCCACCCCGGAGTCGATCACCGCGACGGTGACCCCGCTACCGTCCGCGAACGAGGCAAGCCGGTCCGGGGCGAAGCGCTCCTGCGGCCACGGCACGGCCGTGATGCGCTGGCCGGGCGTGGCGCTCTCGGTCCGGCACGCCGGCTCGGCCGCCCGGGCCGGCGGGTTGGTCAGCGCCACGCCGACGACGGCGAGGAGTACCACTGCCGTGGTTGCTCGCAGCAGCGCCATGTCGCGTCGGGTCTCCCGGTGCGTCCGCCGATGGGGCACTATCCCGGCCGGGATGGTACTTCAACTTGCATCTTCGCCGTGCCCACCCATCGTGATCATGGATTGACCTTGTAAGTTGTTACCGGTGCTTACGGCCTGATTCTGTTGGAGGTGGCCGTGACAAAATGGGCTCCGGCCACTGAAGCCGAGACCGCGATGCGGGATGCGCTGCGTGCGGGAGACCAGGAGCTCTACTTCCGCATCCTCGCGCGCACCGAGCTGCTGCTTCCGTTGTCGTCGGAGTCGATCGCCGGCCGGGCCCCGATGGGCTGGGGCACCTGGTCCTCGGGTGGGCGCACGCACGTGCTCGCCTTCACCTCGAATGAGGCATTGCGGATATGCCTGGCGCAGCATGCCGGATCGGCCCGGAAGGTCCCCTACCACGAGCTGGCGGAGACCTGGCCCAACCAGCAGTGGTGGCTGGCGGTCAACCCCGGCCTGCCCATCGAGGGGTATTTGCCCGCCTGGTTCGTCGCCCAGCTCGCCCGCGGGGACGCGCGCCTGCCCACGCCGGCCGAGGTTCGGGAGCGGTTGGGGCGGATCGGGCAGGCGGATGCGGGGGTGGTGGCCCGCGCCAGAGCGACCGCCGCCGTTCCGCTGCGCACCCCGGCCCAGCCACCGGCAGAGCCTGTGACCCGGCCCGCGGTGTTCGCCCCCGCGGCGCCGGCGCACGGTGCCGCCGCATCGGGGGCCCCCGCGCCCGCGGCCCCCGCGCCCGCTGTCCCCGCGGCGGCTGCCGCACCTGGCTTACCCGCCCCCGCCGCCCCCTCCTTCCACAGCCTGAGCCCGGCCTCCACGTCCGGCTTCGCCGGCCACGGTCCGTCCAGCACGATCAAGGACGCGTTCGGCTACCGGACGTCGGCGGGCCGCACCACCGTGGCGCCGGCCCCGCCCGACCAGCCGGCGTCATCGCCGCCCGCCACCCCGGCCGGCGGTGGGCCGCAGCCACCCGCGGAGCCGACTACCCCGGCGCCGGAGGCGCCCACGGCGCCGCCCTCGGACGCGGCGCAGCCGTCCTCGTCGGCTGCCCCGCAGGCGGCCGAGGCGCCCACGGCGGATCCGCAGCCGGCCGAGGCGGCCGAGCGGGCGGATTCCGCCAACTCCGGCTTCACGCCGGCCAACAGCGTCGAAGCCAGCCTGCTCAAGGCGGCCGAGGAGGGCAGCACGGACTCCTTCCTGTCCACGCTGCTGCTGGCCAAGGTGCTGGTACCACTGCCCGACGGCGCGAAGGAGAATATCCGGCCGGGCGATCCGACCTTTCTGTGGCGCACCGAGATCGTCGACGACCAGGTGTACGTGGTGCTGTTCACCTCGCCGGAACGCATGGCGGAGTTCTTCCCCGGCCCGGTCAACTCGATCGAGGTGAAGTTCCTCCAGCTCATCAAGGCCTGGCCGGGGGTTTCCTGGTCGTTCGCGGTGAACCCCGGCTCCCCGGTCGGAGCCAAGCTGCCCGGCGCGCAGATCGTCGCCCTGGCCAGTTGGGCCGCCGACGTGGGTCTCGGCGAGGACAGCGCCGAGGAGCGGGCGCCCGTCGCGCCGCAGGTCCAACCGGTACGCGACGACGGCCGCAAGCACACGGTCATGCAGAAGACCATCCCCGCCAGCCAGATCGACTACTACCTGGAGCGCGGGTATGACCGGGTATGCGGGTTCGTGCACCGGGCCAGCGAAGTGGCGCACCTGCGCACCCCGGCCGAGCTGCGGGCCGCGCTCGGCCTCAACTACCAGGGCTCCCCGTTCAAGCCCGACGACGACACTGTCTACGTGCTGCGCTGGCCGGCGTACCGGCCGACCCTCTACCGGATCCCGTACGGCGGCCAGACGGAGAGCGCGATGCGGGCCATGGAGGGCTGGGTCATCCAACGGGCACCGTTCCGCGGCAACGGGTTCGCGCCCGGCGAGAGCGCCGACGTGATCGCCGAGTTCAAAGTAGACAGTGTGCGGTTGCCGCACGGTGCGCAGCTGTCGCGGGTGAGGTCGGACGCCACCGAGGAGCTGGTGGCGGTGTTCGACGCGGACGGCCAGCGGTGGCGGCGGGTCGGTGACGGCTGATGCGCGACGGGTACGTGGCTCGCTGGCATGGCCGGGAGTACGAGGCCAGCCCGGACGGCGACCAGGTGCGCATCTACCAGTCGGAACCGGCTGACGGCTTCGACGAGGTCCGGCCCGGCCGGTACGTGCGGGTGCTGCCCGCCTCCGAGGTGGACGTGGCGTACGTGCGCACCACCTGCAAGTGGCGCGGGGAGCCGTTCATCATCATCGGCGAGCAGGATGGCTGGCTGCGGCTGGAGTACACCGGTGGACGCGCCCCGGTCGCCGAGTCGCTCGGGCTGGAGGAGTTCGACTTCGGCGTCTACCAGGGCTGGGCGCGGGCCAACGAGGTGACCGACATCGGCGAATACCGCGCCTGACCCTGCGACACGCGCCAGCGGCTGCGAGGCTGCATGGTAAGTACAATATGATGTCGGTATAGGGTCGCAGCCCGCTACCTGGGGAGGCGAGCGCGGTGAAGAGCTGGATCGATGTCACCATCGAGACCGTCCTTGTGTACCAGGAGGTCGCCGTCCGGGTCGGCATGCTGCTCGGCCGGTATATGGACGATCCCACCCTGGTCGGGATCGTGGCCACACATGTCGCTACCGGTTGGCTGAGAGCACGCCGTCGGTCCGCCGCCGGCCCGCTGTCCACTGTAGAGCATTGGTGGAACGCATACGTCGAGTCCGTCGAGGCCACCGTCGGTGGCGTCGACTGCGCCACCGAGGACGGCCTGGCCCGGGCATGGACCGCTCAGGCCCGGCGCCTGCTGCAGGGCAGCGCGACCCACCCATCGCGGCCGGGGTCGCCCGCGCCGATCAGCCTCAGGTCTTGATCCAGCGGAGCACCTCGCCGGCCACCAGCTCCGGGTTTTCAATCTGCGGGAAGTGGCCGACGTCGGGCAGCAGCCGCCACTCGTACGGGGCGATGACGTAGCGGCCGGAGCCCTGTGCGGTGCGCGGCAGCGCTGCCGTGTCCAGCGCCCCGTGCAGCTGGAGGGTCGGCGTGATGATCGGTTGCTGGAGCAGCTTGACGAAGCGGTAGCCGTGCAGGCGCAGCGTTGACCGGAACGCCCAACGGTATGCCTCGAGCGCGCAGAACGCCGCCTGCGGGATCAGCATCGCCTGGCGGCAGGCCTCGGCGTACTCGGCGAACTCCGGGCCGGACACCCAGCGCGGCCCGCCCCAGCGCCGCAGGTACTCCCCGACGAGTGCCGCGTCGTCCCGGGTCAGCGTGTGCTCGTACCGCGGGATCTGGAACTTGAGCACCGGGGCGGCGGCGGCGAGCTGGCCGCGCGGATCGGCGAAGACGGCGGCCCGCAGCCGCAGCGGGTGGGCGGCGCCGACGACCACCAGCTTGGTCACCAGCTTCGGGTGGAACGCCGTGGTCGTCCACGCCAGACTGCCGCCGTAGCCACCGCCGACCAGCGCGGCGTGCCGCTCGCCCAGCGCCCTGATCAGGCCGGCCACATCGGCGGCCATGGTGTAACCGTCGTACCCGCGGGGCGGCTTGTCACTGGCGCCGTACCCGCGCAGGTCGACCGCTACCGCGCGGAACCCCGCGTCCGCGACCGTCGGCAGCACCCGGTGCCAGGCCCACCAGAACTCGGGGAACCCGTGCAGGAACAGGACCAGCGGGCCGGTCCCGGCCTCGACGGCGTGGAACCGGATGCCATTGGCGTGGACGAAACGGTGAGTCCAGGGTCCATCACGCAGCACGCACGACTCGTCAGCCCCCGGCGCCTTCATGGCTTTAGGGTACGGGCCCGAAGCTCGATTTTCGGCCGCACCGGCTCAGCTACCCGGAACGCGATCGGGTGGATACCGTCGGTGGCATGAGGAGCGACCTACCCGTACCTCTGGTCGCCGTCGCCGGCACGCCGGCCGAGTGCGGCGCCGCCTACGGCACCGCGGCGGCCGACCGGATCGCCGCGAACCTGGCCGTGTACCGGCGCCGATTCGCCGACCAGGCGGGCCTGGACGAGGCCGCCATCCGCCGGGCCGGCGCCGCCTTCCGGGCGGTGACGGCGCGGCTGCACCCGCGCGTCGCGGCGATGCTCGACGGGGTCGGCGAGGGCGCCGGGGTCGCCGTCGAGGAGGTCTACGCCCTCAACGCGCGCACTGAGCTGCTCTACGGCGCGCCGGTCCAGCAGGCCCGGCTGGAGCGTGGTGGGTGGCCTTCGCCCGCGCGGGACGCGGTCGACGGGGCATGCACCGCGGTCGGCGTACTGGGCCCGTACACCGCCAACGGACACCTGCTGCTGGGCCAGAACTGGGACTGGCATCCCGACCAGCGGGACGCGATGGTGCTCCTCGCCAGCCGCGACGAGCGGGGCTTCGGGGTGCTCACCCTGGCTGAGGCGGGCATGCTGGCCAAGGCCGGCCTGAACTCGGCCGGCCTCGGGGTGTGCCTGAACATGCTGGGGTGCGAGCGTGACGGGCTGGATCCGGCGAGCACCCCGGGCGTGCCGTACCACGTGCTGCTGCGCGCGGTGCTGGAGGCCGACACGCTGTCCTGGGCCATCCGTACGGCATGCCGCACGCCGCGCAACGCCTCGATCAACCTGCTCATCGGCGCGGCCGGGGAGTCCACAATGGGCGGCGAGATGATCGACCTGGAGGTGGTGCCGGGCGACGTGGGCTGGCTGAATCCGGTGGACGGTCTGCTCACCCACGCCAACCACCTACAGACCCCGCTGCCGGTACGGGACACCACCAAGGACTTCGGCGGCTCCTCGCCGTTCCGGGCGGCGCGCGCCAGGCGGCTGCTCGCCGAGCCGGCCGCCAGCCGGAAGGTGACCGCGTCCGACCTGGCCGGCGTGTTCCGGGACCACGCCAGCTTCCCGTCGGCGATCTGCCGGCACGTGGACGAGCGCGACGCTCCGCTGGAGCGGTCCGAGACGGTGTACTCGGTGATCCTCGACCTGGACGAGCGGTCCATGGGCATCGCGGCTGGCCCGCCCTGCCGGCACGACTACGCGTGGCTCGCGCTGTCGGAGGTACTGCCGCAGCGGCGGCAACCGGAAACAACTTTGTAACGCCGGGCGCTGAACCGTCTGCCTAGCAGGGACGGCCACGACTTGCCACCCGGTGGCTGACCGAGGAAGAGCCAACGGGGTATCGCGCCCGGGTTGCCGACACCCTAAACTCTGCGCTGGAAACTCCGCGCTTGCGCGACACGCTTGCGCGACACCTTTCGTTGACACACCAGCGACTCCGTGGACAGCCTGCCGGTACGAGTGAGACCTGCCTGTCGCCTCGCCGAATCTGGGCCACCGGGGGGTTGGACGGTATAGAGGGGACCTGACGTGGGTCTTTGTGCTGGATATCCGGTGCGGTTGGGCGGGGTGGCGTAGTGTCAGTTGACATGGCGGCAGCGCCGTGCCCAGAGGTGCTCCCACCACGGAAGAGGCGCAACGCCGACTACGAGTGGGACGAGTTCGACCCGGTCGACTACCTCAAACGCAACTACGCCGTACTCCGCGAGCCGGACCGCCGCATCATCACCGAGGTTCGCCGGTACTTCACCGCGGTCGCCGGGCACCCGTCGCCGCCGACCCGCGGCATCGACGTCGGCTCCGGGTCCAATCTGTACCCGGCGCTGGCCATGCTGCCCTTCTGCACCGAGATCACCCTCTCCGACCGGTCCGAGTCCAATGTCGAGTGGCTGGTGGATGAGCTGCGCTGGTACTCGGGGGTGTGGGATCCGTTCTGGACCGAGTTGACGGAGAGCCCGCCGTACGCCCGGATCGGCAACCCGCGCACCCAGCTCTACAGCAAGGCCAAGGTGTGCAAGATCGACCTGTTCGAGCTGCCCGCGGCCACCTGGGACATCGGCACCATGTTCTTCGTGGCCGAGTCGATCTCGGCCGACCGGCAGGAGTTCCACGACGCCACCCGCCGGTTCGTGCAAGCCCTCAAGCCGGACCGGCCGTTCGCCGCCGCGTTCATGGCCGGGTCCAAGGGCTACGAGGTGGGGGGCCACCCCTTCCCCGCGGTCGAGGTGGATGAGGCCGACATCCGGGACTGTCTGGCTGATATCGCCCACGAGGTAGACATTCGCGTGTGGCCCGTCGATCCTAAGAAGCACGAGCCGTTGCGTGAGGGTTACTCAGGGATGATCCTCGCTCTCGGCAAGGCAGGTGGACGGTAGCGACCCCGGGGATGGTGGCCGAGGCCCATGAAGATCCAGCCGCGGCAGCAGCTTCTGGAGATTTGGCGAGCGACCACCAGGACATCCATCCAGAACGGCGAGTGGCAGTGGGGCGGCCGCGACCGGAGCAACTCGATCAGCGACGCGGAGCAGCTGCTCTGCCTGCTGGCTCCGGCCACCGAGGTCGCCGCCTTCCGGCTGGACCGTCCGGATCAGACGGCCGAGGACGTCCTCGGGGCGCTGCGCGATTTCGGCGACAGCGTGGAGATCCCCCGCCGGATCGTCCGGTTGCTCACCGAGTACATGCAGCGGTACACCGACGAGTCCGGCACCCCGGTCTTCTCCGGGGGCAGCTACTTCGTCGCTCCGGATCCGGCCCGCCCGCCGACCAAGGAGCAGCTGGCGCTGGACATGGTCGACTCCTTCTCCGCGTCGGTCACGCTCACCCTGGCAACCATCGGCTTCGTCCGCGTCTTCCGCACCGTCGTACGGCGGGATGACATCCTCGCCGAGCTCGCCGCCCTGGAGTCCATGGCGAGCACCCGGCTGACCGCGGCCATCATCGGCCTGCTGCGCAGCTTCAGCATCTTCGTGTTCGACGCGGACTCCGACGAGGGGCGCCGGCTGTGCCGGACGGTGAACCAGGCCGGACTGCCCGAGCGGCGGGTGCTGGACGAGCTGCGGGAGTCGCTGCGGGAGATCCGCGCCGGCCTGCGGGACGTGACCATCGGAGTCCGGCGGGTGGAGGGCCTGGAGAACCCGAACCGGCTGTTCGAGTGTGGCTGGTCGTGGGGCATCACCAAGGGGGCGCCCCAGGTCGAGACCGTCGAGAAGATCGGCGAGCAGCGCGAGGGGGTCGCGCAGGCCGCGCCGTACCTCTACTTCACGGTGCTGGCGCTGGACGGCATCGAGGACCTGTTCTCCGAACGCACCCGCATCCTCGGCCTGCTCAATGACGAGCAGGTCCGGCTGTCCCGGCTGCTGCAGCAGCGGTGGGACCTGACCCAGCAGTACTGGTCCACCATCGCCAGCTTCGGCACCGGTCGGTGGCCGCTGGAGGACCTCCCGTGGCAGACCACCGACGGGCGGGAGTCGGACTACTTCAGCCTGCTGGTGACCTCGGTGATGGTGCAGGACCTGCCGGGCCGGCGGGCCTCCACCGCGGACCTCGGCCGGGTCGGCCTGGTCCTGAACGAGCTGGCCAACCGGGCCCGGATCACCCGCCGGCCGTTCGAGAAGGACCCCGCGGTGGCCATGCACAGCCCTGGTGTGGCGTTCGAGCTGGAGGGCACCGAGGAGCTCGGCGGGCCGCGGCTGAGCTGGCGCGCCTCCGACTTCGCCCCGCTGCTGCTGCGCCGCGCCACCCGGATCGCCAGCCTGCTGCCCGACACCGAGGCCCGGTCCCGGCTGCTCGGCCTGGCCGACCAGATCTGGGATCACCTGGTCAGCCGTCGGATCAGGGAGGGTACCGCGCGCGACCTGTGGGACCAGCCGTCCGGCGCGTTCGCCGGCGTCGCCGAGCATTACCAGCAGGCCTCCTGGTACTACACCTCCCGGGTCGTGCAGTGCCTGGTGACCGCGGCGAACATCGTCGGCAACCGGCCGCTGCCCAGCGAGCTGCTCTCCGGCATCGCCAAGGACCTGCTCAGCGAGGCGGAGCACCTGTTCGACCAGGAGCTGCTGGGCGGGTCGACGGAGGCGGGGCCGGCGATGCGGGGCACCTTGCAGGAGATCCAGACCAACTTGCGCCGGGCCCGTACGATCATCTCCGACCGTCCGGGCAGCGCGATGGTCCGGGTCACCGAGGCGTTGCTGGTGCTCGACCGGCTCGCCGCCGCCCGGGAGGACATGGGAGGCGCCGGCTGATGCTGATCTTCGCCACCTCCGACAAGGGCGGCACCGGCCGGTCGGTGACGACCAGCAATATCACCTACCGCCGCGCGCTGCAGGGCCGCGACGTCTGCTACCTCGACTTCGACTTCGGCTCGCCGACCGTCGGCGCGATCTTCAGCGTCAACTCGGCGCTGCGCGGCACCACCAAGGGCGGTCTGCACTCCTACCTGCAGGGGCGGATCCCCGAGCCACAGCGGTTGGACGTCTGGTCCGAGTCGGACCGCAACAGCCTGCGCAACAAGCCGCCGGGTGCCGGACGCCTGGTGCTGCTCCCCGGCGACCAGGGCGGGGGCGAGTTCTCCTCCACGCCGGAGACGGTCAAGCGGTGCGTGAAGCTCTTCCTGCGGCTGGAGGAGGAGTTCGAGCTCTGCATGGTCGACCTGAGCGCGGGCCGGTCGTACGCGACCGAGATCGCGCTCGCCGCCACCGCGGACCCGGAGATGCGCATGGTGCGCTCCCGCTGGCTGGTCTTCCACCGCTGGACGCGCCAGCACATCATCGCCGCGTCCGGCCTGGTGTACGGCGAGCGCGGGATCATCGACATCGGTGCGGCGCGCGGCCACGACCGCGAGGCGCTGCGCAACTCGATCCGGTTCGTGCGCACGGCCGTGGTCGACCCCAACTCGCCGGAGCTGGCCGGGTTGCGCTCCACCCAGGTGGCCTGGCTGCGCGACTGCAACACCGAGCTGCAGGAGCTGGCCAGCCGGTACAACGTCGGGCGGACGGTGACCCTGGGCAGCGTGCCGCTCGACCCGGTGCTGCAGTGGCGGGAGCAGCTCATCTCGGACAACGACGTGTGGGCCCGGCAGGTGGCCAACCAGGAGACCGTGCAGGCGTTCGACGAGCTGGCCAAGCGGTTGACCGACGAGCAGGCATGGGAAGGGCTGTGATGCCCACCGACGCGACGTTCCGGGAGGCGGCCGCCGAGGCGCGCGTGGAAGGGCTCCCGCTGGCGCACCTCTCGGTGGAGCTGGGCCACCTGTACATGGAGGACTTCGCCGCCGGCCCGGACCACCTCGTGCACCACTTCGAGCGCGTCGCGGTGTGGGCGCAGGCCGCGGTCCAGGCGTGCACGCAGGCGATCAACGGGCGCAAGGAAGGCGGGACCGCAGGTCCGGGGGGCGGGCGGAGCAAGGCCCGGATCAGTACCTGCTTCCTCATCGACGACTACTTCACCCGGTTCAGCACGCCGGCGAAGGTGGTGCCCGAGCTGGTCCGGGCGGCCAGGTACAGCGGCCTGGAGATCGACTACCTGGCCCGCGAGTCGGCCTGCGCGGTAGCCGACGGCGTGCCGCTGGCCAGCCTCGTGGAGGGCAAGCTGGTCGCCGACCCGCCGCCGGATACGAACGGCTCGCGGCCGCCCACCACCGAGACGGGGTGGCTGTGCAACGGCCAGCGGTCCCCGGCGACCGCCCTGCCGGGCGCGGGCGAGGCGATGGGCGCCGTGCAGACCTGGGAGCCTCCGGTGGAGAACGCCGCCAACCGGCACTCCATCTTCCTGGATGTCCAGCTGTGGGACGAGGCGCACGGGCGGCGCACCTGGTCGTGCCCGTTCCTCGCGGCGGTGTGGCAGCTGCTGCGCCTCGGCATGCTGCGCAACCTGGGCGAGGCCGTCGCCGTGCCGCGGACCTGTGAGGACGGCTTCCCCGAGGAGTGGGACCGGCTGCCGCCGGTGGTCAAGCTCAATCCCAACGCGGCCCCGTTCAGCGCCTACCGCACGTTGTCGGTGCTGTCTCCCCGGTTCCTCGGCATCGAGCACGCGGTCCGCACCATCCTCAGCCAGGTCGCGGTGGAACGGGCGGTCGCCGAACAGATCGCCCGGCGCAGCGAGTCCGAGGGCCTGTCGCTGCCGGCCGAGGTGGTCGGCCGGATCGAGTATGTCTTCGTGGGCGGGTGAGCCGGCTCAGGGCGCCACGTCCTCGGCCACCCGGCCGCCGTCGGGTGGGGACTCGGCCAGCCCCGCCTTGCTCTCGTCGAACTCGTGCGCGGCGGCCCACAGGTCCTTGAAGCCCTGGGCGCGCTCGGCCACCCGGTGCGGGGTGAGCACGAGCCGGGTGTTCGCGATGACGGTGCTCGTGCCCCGTCCGATCCGCGGCGCCGAGGTCAGCTCGTAGCAGATCACGTTGTCGAAGATGATGAAGTCCAGCAGCTGGCTGCGGCGCTGGGCAGGGACCGCGGACGGGTACAGGATGCGCACCTGGACGCCGATCTCCCGCTGGGCACGGCAGGCCTTGACCACCTCCGGGTCGGTGCTCAGGTCGGGACTGTCCAGGATGAACAGCCGGCGGATGGTCACCTTGCGCTCCACCGCGTCCCGCTGCGCCTCCAGGTAGCGCTGGCCGAGGTCGGTGTTCCACAGTCCCTCGTCGACCATCGCTGACCCACCCGCCTTTGCGTCCCGTCCGCCCCCCTTGCCGCCGGAGGTGCTGAAGCTGGTCGCGTCGATGCTGGTGCGCGCGTTGCGGGCCAGCGCCAGCAACCAGTCGCGGTCCTCGCCGTCGTAGGTCACCTCCGCGCCGTCGCTGAGTTCCTTCAGGAACTCGGCCATCCGGGTTATCTCGGCCTTGGCGAAGTCGAAGACCAGCGACGGGGAGCCGGGCTTGATCCGGACGGAGTTCCGGACCAGCTGGAGCATCAGATCGGTGCCCAACGGGGACGCCTCGATCAGGCCGAACAGTTCGGTCGCCTCGCTGATCTTCGTGAACCCCTCGTTGACCAGCCGCTCCATGGACTGCGCGTGCCGGTCGTGCGCCTGCTCGACGGCGCCCAGCCGGCTCTCGAAGTCGATGAGGAACTGGATGACCAGCACCACCGACCCGATGAACGCGGAGAGGGTGATGCTCCAGATCTGCGACTCTTGCGCGGTGTTCGTGATGAGGTAGGCGAGGCCACCGGTGAACGTGGTGATGAGCACCTTGCGCAGGATGCTGCGGGCCGCGGACGGATGCTCGTTCATACGACCTGGCCCCCAATGCCGCTCAGCCGAGTCACGGCGCTCACCGCCACCTGGTCACGGATCCGGTTGACCAGCGCCTGCCACTGCTTGGTGAAGCCTGGCCGCCGTTCCAGGCTCTCCCACAGCGGCAGCAGCGCCTCATCCACCCGGGCGGCCGGCATCCACAGGTGCAGCAGGTAGTCGATCGCGGGGCGCAGGCGATCGATCACCCGGTCCCGGGACCCATCCCCGATGCGGCTGCGCTCCACGATGTCCAGCAAGGTGGTGAGCAGCCAGTCGTGCAGGGCCAGGTCTTCGCAGAAGGCGGCGACAGCGCGGGGGTCGTCCACATCGATCTCCACCGCGATCGTCCGCAGCGTGTCGTTGTCGATGGAGAACCGGATCCGGGAGTGCCGCCCAGGTGAGGTGTGCGCGACCACCCAGCGTAGCCGGGTGCGCGCCATCCGGAATGGCGGCCTGCGGTCGAGGCCCTCGGCGACCTGCACCTCGTCCATCACCCGGTCGCTGATCGCCCCCAGGTCCAGATTGGGCAGTGCCGGCTTGGTTTCGACGAAACCGTCCGCCAGGTCCTGCTGGTCCGCCTTGCCGATCGTCTCCACCACTCCCGGCCGCGACATGTAGTGCGACCAGGGCAGCCGCCGGTCCGCCTCGCCCTTGACCACCCGGGTGAAGGTGGATCCCTGCAGGACGTGGCCACCGGTGATGGCCGCCCGGGACACGACCGTCCCCACGCCCCGGACCCTGGCCTTGGAGACCGTGGGCAACCGGCAGTCCACACCGGTCAGTCGTTCCGGTGACACCGCGTAGGCGATCGGCCGACTCGAGTGGCGGACCCGTTCGCCCAGGACGAGCGCGAGCAACCGCAGGCTCGTCGCCTGGGGCACCGACGTCGAGTTCTGCAGCAGGCCGGTGTGCACCTCACCCAACGTCAGCATGGCCACCCTGGAAAGGTCGGTCGGTCACAACAGCGGCATCGGTGCCGCGAACGCCGCGCAACGCCACGACGGCGACCCATCGATTTCACCGCACGTCGAGGCACTGGCGCAACCGTGCGTGTGATCTACTTCGACGGTGCGTAAGCCAGCCAATCCCGTTAATGTTTTTGGATGGTTGCCGCGCGTACGGATGTTCTTGTCATCGGAGCCGGCGTCGTCGGGCTCACCACCGCCGTCGTCCTGGCCGAGCAGGGGCTGGGTGTGCGGGTGCGGGCGCTGCAGGCCCCGCAGCACACCACGTCGGCCGCGGCCGGCGCGATCTGGGGCCCGCACCTGGCCGACCACGAGTCCGTGCCGCGGTGGAGCAACCAGTCACTCGAAGTGTTCCGGGGCCTGACCGGCCACGTGGAAGCCGGGGTCCGCATGCTCGACGGGCTCGAGGTGGCGCGGACGCCGATGCCCGCTCCGGGGTGGATGGCGATGCTGGACCACTTCCGCGTCTGCCCGCCGGCGGAACTTCCCGAGGGCTTCGCGACCGGCTGGCGGTACACCGCACCGGTCATCGACATGCCGGTCTACCTTGGCTACCTGCTGCAGCGGCTGGTCGACGCGGGCGGCAAGCTGGAGTCCGGGGTCATCACCTCGCTCGACGAGCTGCGCACGCAGGCCGCGATCGCGGTGAACTGTACCGGTGTCGGTGCCCGCCAGCTCGTGCCCGACCCGGAGGTGACGCCGACGCGTGGGCAGCTCGTGGTCGTGGACAACCCCGGACTGGAGACCTTCTTCGCTGAGGACACCGGCGAATCACCGGAGATGACGTACATCCTTCCGCACGGCGACCGGCTGATCCTCGGCAGCAGCGCGGAACGCGGGCGGTCCGACCTGGAACCGGCCCCGGAGACCGCCGCCGCGATCCTGCGCCGCTGTACCGAGCTGGCGCCGTCGATCGCCGGCGCACGGATACGAGCGCACCGGGTCGGGATACGCCCGGTGCGCTCGCGGGTCCGCCTGGAACATCAGCGGCTGGACGGCTGCCACGTGGTGCACAACTACGGCCACGGCGGTGCCGGAGTCACGCTGTCGTGGGGCTGTGCCGCCGACGTCCTGTCAATCGTCGAGCAGCTCTAGCCGGCCCTCAGTCCTCGTCCTTGGCGGACTTCATTCCGGCCGCGATGAGCTCCATCACCGACGAGTCCTGCAGGGTGGTGACGTCGCCGAGTGACCGGTTCTCCGCCACGTCGCGCAGCAGCCGCCGCATGATCTTCCCGGACCGCGTCTTCGGCAGCTCCGGCACCAGCATGATCTGGCGCGGCTTCGCGATCGGGCCGAGCGTCTTGGCGACGTGGTCGCGCAGCGCGGCGATCAGCTCCTTGCCGGCCGAGCCCTCGGTGGCCACGTTCCCGCGTGGGATGGTGAACGCCACGATCGCCTGGCCGGTCGTCGGGTCGGTCGCGCCGACCACCGCCGCCTCGGCCACGCTCGGGTGGCTGACCAGCGCGGACTCCACCTCGGTGGTGGAGATGTTGTGGCCGGACACCAGCATCACGTCGTCCACCCGTCCCAGCAGCCAGATGTCGCCGTCGTCGTCGCGCTTGGCGCCGTCACCGGCGAAGTACAGGCCGTCGAACCGCGACCAGTACGTGTCGATGAACCGCTGGTCGTCGCCCCAGATCGTGCGCAGCATGGCCGGCCAGGGCTCCCGCAACACCAGGTAGCCCCCGCCGCCGTTGGGCACGGACTTGCCCTGGTCATCCACCACGTCGGCGACGACCCCGGGCAGCGGGGTCATGGCCGAACCCGGCTTGGTCGCGGTGACCCCGGGCAGCGGCGAGATCATGATCGCGCCGGTCTCGGTCTGCCACCAGGTGTCCACGACCGGGCAGCGCTCCCGGCCGATGTTCACCCGGTACCACATCCACGCCTCGGGGTTGATCGGTTCGCCGACCGAGCCGATGACCCGCAACGAGGACAGGTCGTACTGCGCCGGGATGTCCTCGCCCCACTTCATCATGGTGCGGATCAGGGTCGGCGCCGTGTACAGGATGGACACCTTGTACTTCTGCACGATCTCCCACACCCGGCCCCGGTGCGGCGTGTCCGGCGTGCCCTCGTACATCACCTGCGTGGCGCCGTTCGCCATCGGACCGTACACGATGTACGAATGTCCGGTGACCCAGCCGATGTCGGCGGTGCACCAGTAGACGTCGGTCTCCGGCTTCAGGTCGAACACGGCGTAGTGGGTGTACGCGACCTGGGCCAGGAAACCGCCGGTGGTGTGCAGGATGCCCTTGGGCTTGGCGGTGGTGCCGCTGGTGTAGAGGATGAACAGCGGGTGCTCGGAGTCCAGGGCCGGCGCCTCGTGCTGCTCGCTGGCCGTCTCGACCGTCTCATGCCACCACAGGTCCTTTGTGGAGTCCCAGGCCACGTCCTGTCCGGTCCGCCGGACCACCAGGACGTGCTCCACACTCGGGCAGTCCCGCACCGCCTCGTCCACCGTGGGCTTGAGCGCGGACGGCTTGCCGCGCCGGTACCCGCCGTCGGCGGTGATCACCAGCTTGGCGCTGGCGTCCTGGATGCGCCCGCGCAGTGCGTCGACGGAGAACCCGCCGAACACCACCGAGTGGGTCGCGCCGATCCGCGCGCAGGCGAGCATCGCGATGGCCGCCTCCGGAATCATCGGCAGGTAGATCGCCACCCGGTCGCCGGACCGCACGCCCAGCGCGGTCAACGCGTTCGCCGCCTGGCAGACCGCCTTGTGCAGGTCGGCGTAGGTGAGCGTACGGGTGTCGCCGGGTTCGCCCTCCCAGTAGATGGCCACCTTGTCCCCGCGGCCGGCCGCCACGTGCCGGTCCAGGCAGTTGTACGCGGCATTGAGGCGCCCACCCACGAACCACTTCGCGAACGGCGGGTTCGACCAGTCGAGGACCTCGTCCCACTCCCGTGCCCAGTCCAGGCGGCGGGCCTGCTCGGCCCAGAACCCGAGGCGGTCCGCGTCGGCCTGGTCGTATGCGGCGGCGGTGACGTTGGCCTGCTGGGCCAGCGCGGCGGGCGGCGGGAACTGCCGGTTCTCCTGCAGAAGGTTAGCCAAAGTCTCACTCATGGCTACGGCTCCTCGTCAGCGGGTCGGGGTCTCCTTGGCAATCTAGTTGCGTCGCGTTCACCGGGCGAGACAAGGTCCGGCCGCTCGGCGCCTCCGCGCGCCCAGCGGCGCTGGCTGAGCGCCGGTTGGCAGGCGGGTGGGGGGTACGTGCGGGCGGGATGCGCAGGCGGGTGGGGGTATTACTGTCGGCACGTGCCTGAGGACCCGCTCGCCGATCTGCTGGACCTGCCCGGGGTGGCCGATGCGGTCGCCGCTGCCCGGGAGCGGATCGACCAGGCGCTGCGGCACCAGGCCCTGCGCCGCCAGGGCGGCAAGATTGCGGCCGAGGTCGGCCTGCGGTCCGCGGTGGCCAGCGCCGCCCTTTCCGGGTACGCGTACCCGCTGGAGGAGGTACGGGCGGGGACGGTCACCGATCCCGGCCTCCAGGGGGCACTGCGGGTGGCGGGTGAGCTGCACAGCCTGGCGCAACGGTGGCCGGTCGCGCCCCGGCAGGTGCTGGCCCGGGTGCACCTGCTCGCGGCGCGCGGGCTGGTCAGCGACGACGAGCTGGGCCGTCCAGTCCGCGCGCAGGCCGCGCTGGGGATCGTCCTGGACCGGGTGGTGGCGCTGACCGGCCGGCGCATGACCACGACGCCGATCCTGCTGGCGGCCACCGTCCACGCCGAACTGCTGGCGATGCGGGCCTTCGCCGGGCCGAACGGCGTGGTCGCCCGCGCGGCGGCCCGGCTCACCCTGATCTCGACCGGGGTCGATCCGCGCGGGCTAATCGCGGTGGACGTGGGTCACCGGCAGCGCGAGCCGGAGTACGTGGGTGCCTCCGGCGCCTTCCAGACCGGCACGCCCGACGGTGTGCGGTCCTGGCTGCGCCACTACGGCGCCGCCCTGGCGGCCGGCGCGACGGAGATGCTCGCCATCGCCGACGCTGGGTAGGCCGCCCACGCCCGGCGGTCGTGCTCGCGGCGCCAACCGCTCTCCCCGGTCGTACAGACCGCGGGGCGCCGAAGGAATCAGCTGGGCTGCTGGGGTGGGGTAGCCGGGGGCTGGGGAGGCGCCTCGGGTCCCGGCGCCGGTCCACCGGCCGGCGGTCCGTACGGCTGTCCGGGTGGCGGCGCGTACGGCTGGGCCTGCGGCGCGGCGTATGGCTGGGAACCGGCGGGCGGGTAGGGCTGTCCGGCGGCCGCCGGGTAGGAATCGCCAGGAGCCGCGGGAGCCGCCGGCCGGGAGGCCATGGGGAAGATGGTCGGCCCCACCGACAGGTGGGTCAGCAGCGCGCCGACCGCCGCGGCGAGCGAGCCGACGAGCATGAGGATCGCGCCCCAGCCGATACCCAGCTTGGCCCCGGCTTCACCCTGCACCCGGGTGCCCGCCCCGAAGATCACGTGCTTCTCGGAGGTGACCATGCTGAAGAGCACGACCAGCATGAACAGGCCCAGGCCCACCTCCAGCTGGGGGAGGCGGAAGCCGAGCAGCTGCGGCGGGCCGCCGAGATAGCGCAGCGCGACCGCGGCGATCTGCAGCAGCCCGGCGAGGACCACGAACCAGGTCAGCGGGGCCATGAACGTCTCGGTGGCCCAGGCGTTCTGCGAGTCCTCCAGGTCACGGCCGCCGAAGAAGCCGGGCACGGAGATGGTGACGAACGGGGCGAACGAGAATGCGAACACCACCAGCGACCCGCCGAGCTCGAGAGCGTCGCCGAGGCGCAGGGTCTTCGCCGAAGCCGGATACGGCGACTGCATCGGTCCTCCTCGCGGTGTGATGATGTCGCGAGGAGCGTAGCGAGACAGCGGCCGATTCGCAGTACCGTGCGGCGGCGCGTCCGGCCTCAGGCGCGTCGGAACACGTGGACGGCGCCTCGCGCGGAGGCGCCGTCACCCACGTCCGACCGGGTTACCATGCGTGCACCTCAATGTCGTTGGCGGCGGTCCTGGCGGTGCCGCCGCAACGCGCCTGCCGCGGCTGGTCGCGCGTGGGTGCCCGGTGGCCGTGCACGGAGCCTGCCACCGCTGCGGCCTCGCCGGAGCGGGGAAGGGTCCGCAACCACAGTTCTACGCCGGTCGGCCAGCGCACGCCAGCCCCCGGGAGAAACGTGTGACTTCTGGGGTTGGTGGGGAGTCGATGCCACCTGGTCGGCGGCTGGCCGGCCGCGGCGCTAAAGGCCAACGCGGCTGAGGCCTACGCGGGCGCCGGGCGGGCGCGGCGGTGCTTGCCGTACCACGCGATCCCGATCGCCACCCCGACGCCGACGCCGATCGCGGCGGCCGCCACCGGCACCGCCGGCCGGTCCCGCAGCCGGCGGCCCAACGGGATCGGATGCCGGAACTCGAGCGTCGGCCAGCCCCGCTCGGCGGCGACCTTGCGCAGCCCACGGTCGGGGTTGACCGCGGTCGGGTGACCGACCGACTCCAGCAGCGGCACGTCGCTGATGGAGTCCGAGTACGCGTACGAGTCGGCCAGGTCGTACCCGCGCTCGGCGGCCAGCTTGCGCACCGCCTGTACCTTGCTCGGCCCGGCCGCGTAGAACTCCACCTCGCCGGTGTACCGACCGTTCTCGATCCGCATCCGGGTGGCGATCACCTCGGTGATCCCCAGCTCCTCGCCGATCGGACGGACTATCTCCTCGCCGGACGCGGAGACCAGCACCACGTCCCGGCCGGCCGCCTGGTGCTCGGCGATCAGGCCGGCCGCCTCGGCGTACACGTAGGGGTTGATCAGCTCGTGCAGCGTCTCGGTGACGATCTGGCTGACCTGGTCGACCTGCCAGCCCTTGCACAGCTCGGCCAGGTAGTCCCGCAGCCGGGCCAGGGTCTGGTCGTCGGCGCCGCCGAGCCGGAACATCAGCTGGGCGTACGCCGCCTTGACCACGTCCCGCCGGCTGATCAGACCATCGCGGTAGAACGGCCGGCCAAAGGCCAGCGCGCTCGACTTGGCGATGACGGTCTTGTCGAGATCGAAAAACGCCGCGCTTCGGCCCACGGCGGGCAAGTCTAGCGGGCACCGGGCGACCCCGCTGAATGCCCGGCGATCCGCCGATCCGGCGCGACGCGCCCACCCGGCCGCGACGCGCCGGGCCGGGCCCGCGGGACGGCGTGTTCAGTGGCATGATCGGCGTGTTGGGGCGAAGGCCACTCGACGTGTCTCGCTCGCTCAGGCATGCTTGTCTTTACGATACGGGTTCACGTCCCTGGAAAGTGGGTCAGTTGCGTAGTTGGTAGGCCCTGCGTAGTTGGTAGGCCCTCGGCGGTTGCACCCCCCGTGACCGCTGAGCGGGTTCGGCTCGACCCCCCCGGAGCCGGACCCCCAGACGACCCCCGTCTCCCCCCGGCGGGGGTCGTCGTCTTCTCCGTGGAAGCCCAGCTCATGCACCCCGCGCCCGCGGGTGTCCGGGCCCGATGTGGGCCCTTCCCATACCAGATCAAGTGGCGCCCGGACCAGTTCTCCACAGCGCTCCCTGCTGTCCACAGATCTTGAAGTCCGCGGTTGGTTTCCCGCTGTCGTACCGGCACCTTGGCCATAACGCCGATCGATGCCGGAGGAAGCGATGCCACCTCGTACGGGTGCCGCCGTCTCGCCGCTACCACTGCTCGTGACCAGCGACGAGGACCTGCTGGAAGACCTGCTCAGGCTGGCCGCGGCGGGCTGCGCGGAAGCGGCCGTGGCCCCCGATCCGGTCGCCGCCCGGGCCCGCTACGCGACCGCGCCGCTGGTGCTGATCGGGCTGGACCAGGCGCCCGCGTGCCTGCGGGCCCGGCTGCCCGCGCGGGCCAGGACGGCCCTCGTCGGCCACTCCCACCGGCCGGTACCCGCCGATCCACCGGATCCGCAGATCCGGCCGGAGGCCAGCCCGGAGACGCTCGCCTGGGAGTACGCCGGCCTGCTCGGCGTGGAGCACGTGGCGATGCTGCCCGCGGCCGAGCCCTGGCTGGTCGACCGGTTCGCCGACAGCCGGCGCGATGCGGCCGGGGATGGCCGGGTCGTCGCGGTGATCGGCGGCCGGGGCGGCGCAGGGGCCAGCGTCCTCGCCGCCGCGCTCGCCCTCACCGGCGTACGCACCGGCCTGCGCACCATGCTCGTGGACGCAGATCCGCTCGGCGGTGGCCTTGACCTGGTGCTCGGTTGGGAGGACGTGCACGGGCTGCGCTGGCCCGCGCTGCGCGCCACCAGCGGGCGGGTGGATGCGAGCGCGCTGGTCGAGGCGCTGCCGGGGCGCGGCGAGCTGGTGGTGCTCTCCTGGGACCGCGGCGACGTGCTGGGCGCGGCGGCGGAGTCGATGGCGACCGCGATGGATGCCGGCCGGCGCGGTCGCGATTTGGTCGTGGTCGACCTGCCGCGGCAGCTGGACGACGCGGCGGTGGTGGCGCTGCAGGCCGCCCACCATGTCCTGCTGGTGGTGCCGGCCGAGCTGCGGGCGGCCGCCGCGGCCGCCCGGGTCGCCGCCACGGTGACGCCACACTGCCCCCACATCTCGGTGGTCGTCCGCGGTCCGGCGCCGAGCGACCTCACCGCTGCCGACGTGGCCCAGGCGCTCGGCCTGCCGCTGGCCGGCACACTGCGGCCGGAGCCTGGTCTGGCGCGCGGGCTGGAGCTTGGTGAGCCGCCGGCTGGCACCGGCCGCGGGCCGCTCGCCGCGTTGTGCCGGCACATCCTCTCCGATGTCCTCCGCACCGAGCGGCCGGCCGCGGCATGACCGGCTCGCCGCGACCCCACTGGCGGGCCGAGCTGCCCGCACCCCCGGCCGACCTGGCCCGCCGGGTGCGCCACCGGTTCGCCGCCGGCGACATCGACGCCAGCCCGGCGGCCGTGGTCTCCGCGGTCCGCGCCGAGCCCGGTGTCGCGTTGCTCGGCGACGCGACCCTGCTCCGCCTGGCCGAGGAGGTGCGCAACGACCTGGTCGGCGCCGGTCCGCTCGCGCCGCTGCTCGCCGACCCGGAGGTGACCGACGTCCTGGTCAACCGCAATGAGGTGTGGGTCGACCGGGGCCGCGGGCTCGTCCGGGTTCCGGTCGCCCTCGGCACCGCGGACGACGTGCGCCGGCTCGCCCAGCGGCTCGCCGCCGCCTGCGGCCGCCGGCTGGACGACGGCTCGCCGTACGTGGACGCGCGGCTGCCGGACGGCACCCGCCTCCACGCGGTGCTGCCGCCCATCGCGACCACCGGGCCGTACCTGTCCCTGCGCACCTTCCGGCAGCGTCCGTTCACGCTGGCCCAGCTGGTCGAGCGCGGCTGTTTCCCGCCGGCCGTGGCCGACCTGCTCGCTGCGGTGGTGGCGGCCCGGCTGGCTTACGTGGTAACCGGCGGTACGGGTTCGGGCAAGACCACGCTGCTCGGGACGCTCCTGGGACTGGTGCCGCCGGTGGAGCGGATCGTGCTCGTGGAGGACGCCGCGGAGCTGCGCCCGGTGCACCCGCACGTGGTGGCGCTGCAGGCGCGCACCTCCAACGTGGAGGGTGCCGGCGAGGTCGGCCTCCCCGAACTGGTCCGGCAGGCGTTGCGGATGCGACCGGACCGGCTCGTGGTGGGCGAGTGCCGGGGCCGCGAGGTGGTGGACCTGCTGGGCGCGCTGAATACCGGGCATGAGGGCGGTGCGGGCACGCTACATGCCAACACACCGGCGGATGTGCCTGCCAGGCTGGAGGCGCTCGGCCTGCTCGGTGGTTTGCCCCGCGCGGCTCTGCACGCGCAGGTGGCCGCCGCTGTGCAGGTCGTGCTGCACCTGAGGCGCACCCCCGGTGGGCGGATCCTCGACTCGGTCTGCCTGCTGCTGCCGGCCGGTCCGGAACGCTTCGTGGTCGCCGTGCCGGCGTGGCGGCACGGCGCCGGCCCGGGACCTGCGGCACCTCGGCTGGCCCGGATGCTCGTCGAGCGCGGCGTGGCCGCGCCCGCCGTGCTCACCGGAGGTCAGGCATGACCGCGGCCTCGTGGTTGGCCGGCTGCTGCCTGGTCGCGGCCGCCGTTGTGGTTGCTCCGCCGAACCGGGGACGTAGGGTGCGCCGCCGGCTCGCGCGCCTCACGCGCCGGGACGGCCGGTCGCCGAGCCCGGGTCCGGCCGCCCGGCGGCTGGCCTGGCATCCACCACTGTGGCTGGTGATGGTGGCCTGCGCCGGCGGTGCCGTCGGGGGTGCGGCGCTGATGGGCGGACCCGTCGCTGGCGGTGCCGTGACGGCCTACTGCCTGGTGATCGCGCGCATCCTGCATCGGCGCCGGGCCGACCGTGCGGCGGCACAGTCCCGGGTCCGGGCGCTCGACGCGCTGTACTCGCTCGCCGCTGACCTGCGCGCCGGCGCCGCGTTCGGCGCGGATTCCATCGCCGGGCGGGCCGGGCAACTCGGCGGGCTGGTCGATGCGCTCCGGCGGATGGCCGACCGGACCGGCGCCCCGCTCGCCGACCTGCTCGAGCGGGTGGCCGCGGACGCGCGGGCCACCGACCGGATCAAAGCCCTCGCGGCCGCCCAGGCGGCCGGGGCCCAGGCGACGGCGTGGCTGCTGGCTGCACTTCCCGCCGCCGGCATCGCCCTCGGGTACGGGATCGGCGCCGACCCCCTGCGCGTGCTGCTGCACACGCCGCTCGGCGCGGGCTGCACGGCGGGGGCGATCGCCCTCCAGGTCGGGGGCCTGGTGTGGGCTGACCGGATCATCCGTCTGGACTTACCGGGCGGGCCCGGGCCGCTCGCGGGTACCCGGCCGGTGGCCGGGCGGGCGACGCGGCTGGGCGTCCTAGCACGGTGGCTCGCCGGGTGGGTTGCGCGATGAGCGGCCGGCTGCGGCGGCCACAGCCGGTGACCCGATTGGGTGGCGGGCTGGCGGGTCTCACGGTTGCGGTGGTGGTTGGCGGCTGGGTCGGCGTCCTCGCCGGGTGCCTGGCCGGATTGGGCGTGGAGCGGGCACTGCGGCGGTTGGAGCCGGCCGCCGTCCGCGCCCGGCGTCAGCGCGAGGCCGCGGACCTGCCGCTCGCCGCTGACCTGCTCGCCGCCGTGTTGCGCTGCGGCGCGCCCGTGGACCACGCGGCCACCACCGTCGCCGGGACACTCGGCGGGCCGCTCGGGCAGCGCCTGGCCCGCGTCGGTCGAGCGATGCGGTTGGGCGCACCGCCCGATGAGGCCTGGGCCTACCTGGCACCGGTGACCGGGGCGGAGCGTCTGATCACGGCGGCCGTGCGCAGCCACGACAGTGGTGCCGCGCTGGCCGGCGCGCTGAGCAGGGTGGCCGACGACCTGCGCGCCGACCGGGCGGTGGCCACCGAGGCGGCGGCCCGCCGCGCGGGCGTCCTCATCGTGCTGCCGCTTGGCCTGTGCTTCCTGCCCGCCTTCGTGCTCGCCGGCCTGGTGCCGGTGATCGTCGCCGTGCTCGGTGACGTCCTGTGAGACCCCGTCGACGTTCCGCCAGGTCCGTCGAGAAGGAAGGAGTACGCGATGCACAAGTTGGTGCGCAGGCTCGCCCGGCTGCGTGGCGACGCCGGGATGAACACGGCGGAGTACGCGGTCGGCACCCTCGCCGCCGTCGCCTTCGCCGGGCTGCTGCTGAAGGTGCTCACCTCCAGCCGGGTGCAGTCTGCCCTCGCCGCGATCATCGATCGGGCGCTGAGTTGAGACCAGGCACGCCTCGCCCGCGGCTCGTCCCCACCCGCCAGCAGCGCGGGTGGGGGCGGTCGCGGACCGGTGGGACATCGACCGGTATCCGTCCGGCCCGCAGCGGTAGGGGTACGGTGCCTGCCGGCGGTCGCCGCCTGCCCGGCACCTGGCGGCGACTGCGCGGCGGCGACCGGGGCTCGGTCACCGCCGAGCTGGCGGTCGGCCTGCCGGCGCTGATGCTGCTGCTCTTCGTCGGCCTCACCGCCGTCAGCGCGGTGACGACGAAACTGCGGTGCGTGGACGCCGCCCGCGAGGCGGCCAGGGCCGCTGCGCGAGGGGAGCAGGGTTACGGGGCGGGCCAGCGGACCGCACCGGGTGGCGCGGAGATCGAGGTCAGCACCGAGGGGGACACCGTGGTCGCCACCGTGCGAGCGCCCGTGCGCCCGCTCGACCACCGGCTGCCCGGCCTGTCGGTGCGGGCCTCGGCGGTCGCCGCCGTCGAGCCGGGTGGGCCGGTCCGATGAGCCGACCACGGGGCGCCGACCATCCGGTACGACAGGGAGGCCGCGGCGGGCCGGGCGGGAGTCCCGGGTGGCCGGGCGGAAGGTGCCGGGCGCCCGGCCGCAAGCCCCCTGCCTGGGACGGGCGTCGGCCGCTGCCGGGTGGGAGGCCCGCGGCGGCGGGTGGCACGACCGCGGTGGCGGGTGGGAGGTCCGCGGTGGCGGGTGGCACGACCGCGGCGGGCTTGCGGACCGCAGCGCCGAGCGGGCGGGACCGGGGCGCGGCGACAGTCTGGCTGCTCGCCGCAGGGCTGGTCCTCGTCGCGATGGGCGTCGCCGCGGCCGCGGTCGGGTCGGCCGCGGTCGCCCGGCACCGGGCCGAGACCGCGGCCGACCTAGGGGCGCTCGCCGGCGCCATGCACGCCGTCGAAGGGGAGCAGAGCGCCTGCGCCCGCGCGGCCGCGATCGTGGCAGCCAACGGGGGCCGCCTCGCCCGATGCGGCCTGAACGGGTTTGACCTGACCATCGCGGTCGAGGTACCGGTCAGGCCGGTACGCGGGGTCGCCCGCACCGCGCACGCGGCGGCTCGGGCTGGGCCGGTACGCGCGCCGGCTCAGTGACCAGACGGAGGAGCCGGGGTGGAGCGGTGCCGGCCCGGCGGGAAGGCGGCGCGAGAGTAATCCGGGGCTCGTACCTGAGCGGCATGCGTCGAGGCACCTCACGATGGTTAGATTTCCCCGGTAGGGGTTTGCCGGGGAGACCGCTCAGGTGGGTCCGCATCGGTAATGGTGGAGGCCGCCAGCCGGCGGTCATCGAGTCGGCACCAGGCGACGCGGCAACCCGCGGTCGTCGCCGGAGGAGGTACGGATGGAGCTCTCGCTCGCCACCCGCACCGTTGCCGACCACGCGGTGCTGGAGGTCGGCGGCGAGGTGGACGTGTACACCGCACCCAAGCTGCGCGAGCGGCTCACCGAGCTGATCGACGGTGGCGCCCGCAACGTGGTGGTCGACCTCGACCGGGTGGACTTCCTCGACTCGACCGGGCTCGGCGTGCTGGTCGGTGCACACAAGCGGCTGCGCCCGATGGGCGGCACGTTCTCGCTGGTCTGCGCCAAGGAGTCACTGCTCAAAGTCTTCCGGATAACCGCTTTGGACCAGATCATCCCGCTCCACCCGTCGGTCGAGATCGCCACCGGGACCCGGACCGACGGCATCGGAGCGCAGCCCGGACAGGCGCGCACCGGTCCGGCGGACTCCGCTGGCCCGGCCCAGTAGCGCCGTGATGGCCATGTCCCGGGTTCGGCTCGCCTTCACGCCAGCGCCGGTGCACGTACGCACCGCGCGGCTGGTCGGCGTGGCCGTCGCGCGCCGGGTTGGGGTGGCCGAGGAGCTGCTGGACGAGGTGCGGCTGGCCATCGGCGAAGCGTGCAGCCGGGCGGTCGCCCTGCACCGGCAGTACGGGTTGGCCGACCTGGTCCAAGTGGAGATGGTGGACGGGGACACCTACACGGTCCGGGTCACCGACCGGGCTCCGGTCGAGGCCGGGCTCGGGCTGACCGCGCTGCCGCCCGACGAGCTGACCAACGAGTCGCTCACCGACGAGGCGCTCACCGTGGGGGTCGGGTTTGCGCTGCTCGCGGGCCTCGTCGACGACCTGCAGGTGCGGCCCGCCGAGGAGGGCCTGGGCACAGAGGTATGGATGAACTGGCCGCTGCGGGCGGTGCCGGGCGGGGCCCGCCGGTGGGTCGGGGAGTAGTCGGGCGGGGTGCCCGCAGCCGGGTGGACGTACAGCGGTAACACACGGTCGTGAGGAGACCTGAACGACACGCGCGGTACCAGGTGTGACCACGGCCACGGCCTGCGGCTACAGTACCCGGGTCATTGTCGGGAGCTCTGGCACCGCAGCTGCGTGCGGTCGCCAGGTGTCGTAACTCCCCGCGCGCATGCGTGGAGTAGCCGCCCGCCGGGTACTTGTCGCCGGCTGGGCCGCGTGGGTTCAGGTACAGGAGGACATAGATGTCCGGGAAAGCACTCGTCGCCGCCGAGGCGGGCGGCGAGCTCTCCCTTACCGGCCAAAACGTGTCGTTGGTCGTCGTCGCCGCGGTGATCGCGCTGGTGGCGCTAGGCTTCGCGGCCGCTCTGGTGAGGGCAGTGCTCGCGACCGGTAAGGGCACTACCACCATGCAGGAGATCGCCGGCGCCGTACAGGAGGGCGCGACGGCGTACCTGTTCCGCCAGTTCAAGACCCTCAGCGTGTTCGTCGTCCTCGCTGTGGTTCTGTTGTTCGTGCTGCCGGTGAACGAGGCCGAGCACAGCGATCTGGTGGTCAAGCTCGGCCGCTCGGGCTTCTTCGTGCTGGGCGCGCTGTTCAGCGCATTCATCGGTGGCGCCGGGATGAGCCTGGCCACCCGGGCCAACCTGCGGGTGGCCGCGGCCGCCCGCGCGGAAAGCGGCGCCCGCGAGTCGGCGATGCGTATCGCGTTCCGCACCGGTGGCGTGGTCGGCTTCCTCACCGTCGGCCTCGGCCTGCTCGGGGCCTGCCTGGTGGTCCTCGCCTACCGGGGTGACGCGCCGATCGTGCTGGAGGGCTTCGGCTTCGGCGCGGCCCTGCTGGCGATGTTCATGCGGGTGGGTGGCGGCATCTTCACCAAGGCCGCCGACGTGGGGGCGGACCTGGTCGGCAAGGTCGAGCAGAACATCCCCGAGGACGACCCGCGGAACGCGGCGACCATCGCCGACAACGTGGGCGACAACGTCGGCGACTGCGCCGGCATGGCGGCCGACCTCTTCGAGTCGTACGCGGTGACGCTGGTCGCCGCGCTGATCCTGGGGCGTGCGGCGTTCGGCTCGGACGGCCTGGTGTTCCCGCTGATCGTGGCCGGGATCGGCGCGATCGTGGCGATCATCGGGGTGTTCATCACCCGCCTGCGGCCCAGCGACCGGTCCGGCATGACCGCGATCAACCGGGCCTTCTTCGCCTCCGCCGCGGTCTCTGCCATCGGTGTCGCGATCGCCGCCTGGGCATACCTGCCCGGGTCGTTCACCGACTTCGAGAACGGTTCGGTCAGCAGCAACCGCGACCCCCGGCTGGTGGCCATCGGCGCCGTGGTCATCGGCATCGTGCTGGCCGCGGTCATCCAGGCACTGACCGGGTACTTCACCGAGACCGGCCGCCGGCCGGTGCGCGACATCGGCAAGACCAGCGAGACCGGGCCGGCGACGGTGATCCTCTCCGGCGTCAGCGTCGGCCTGGAGTCGGCCGTCTACTCCGCGCTGGTCATCGGCGCCGGCGTGTACGGGGCGTTCCTGCTCGGCGGCGACGACATCACGCTGTCCCTGTTCGCGGTGGCGCTGGCCGGCACCGGCCTGCTCACCACGGTCGGCGTCATCGTGGCGATGGACACCTTCGGCCCGATCTCGGACAACGCGCAGGGCATCGCCGAGATGTCCGGCGACATCGACGAGCAGGGCGCGCAGACGCTCACCGAGCTGGACGCGGTCGGCAACACCACGAAGGCGATCACCAAGGGCATCGCGATCGCCACCGCCGTGCTCGCGGCGACCGCGTTGTTCGGCTCCTACACCGACTCGGTCCGCACCGCCCTGGCGAGTGCCGGTGTGCAGAATGTGGCCGACTACGTGCGCGACGCCCTCAACGTGTCCAACCCGAAGAACCTGGTCGGCCTCCTGGTCGGCGTCGCGGTGGTGTTCCTCTTCTCCGGCCTGGCGATCAACGCGGTGTCCCGCGCCGCCGGGGCGGTGGTGATGGAGGTGCGCCGCCAGTTCCGGGAGCTGCCCGGCATCATGGACCGGACCCAGCGGCCGGAGTACGGCCGGGTGGTGGACATCTGCACCCGGGACGCGCAGCGTGAGCTGGCGACGCCCGGCCTGCTGGCCATCATGGCGCCGATCGCGGTCGGCTTCGGCCTCGGCTCAGGGGCCCTGGCCAGCTACCTGGCCGGCGCCATCGGAGCCGGCGCGCTGATGGCGGTCTTCCTGGCCAACTCCGGCGGCGCCTGGGACAACGCGAAGAAGATGGTCGAGGACGGCGCGCACGGCGGGAAGGGCTCCGAAGCGCACGCCGCCACGGTCATCGGCGACACGGTCGGCGACCCGTTCAAGGACACCGCCGGCCCGGCGATCAACCCGCTGCTCAAGGTGATGAACCTGGTGTCGCTGCTGATCGCCCCGGCCGTGGTCAGCACCAGCGTGGGCATCGACAAGAACACCCCGTTGCGGATCGCTGTGGCGATCGTGGCGGCCCTCGTCGTGGTCGCCGCCGTGGCGTTCAGCAAGCGCCGACCGATCGCGATGCCGGCCGGTGGCGGATCGGATGCGGCGGGTGGCTCCGGCCCGGCGGAGAGCGCCGCTGCGGGCCCGGGAAAAGCGCCTAGGAAACTCCTGAATAATGCGGCGTGCCGGTCCGCCGATCGTGATCGGGTTTGATCGATAATTGGCGGGTGCAGGGTAGATCCGCGTCTGACCTGGAGTTGTTGGATACGGCAACGCTGGTGGG